>Ga0169931_10000115_pt1 | contig 121173 bp, 111 predicted proteins | sample Kivu_15m_20L_FD_129675 | JGI IMG/M metagenome (GOLD analysis project Ga0169931, IMG submission 129675) | Freshwater microbial communities from Lake Kivu, Western Province, Rwanda to study Microbial Dark Matter (Phase II) - Kivu_15m_20L... | ecosystem: Environmental > Aquatic > Freshwater >... | reverse complement strand
GGCCTGCACCTACCCAAGGGCTCCCGCCTGATCAGCAATGTAGTGCCGAAAATCAGCCCATGAAAAACGTAAACAACTGATTACGAATAAACGGACTTTTTGAACTGCGGAACTCGGGCTAATCCTGAGTGTTTAAATGGTTCAATGTTTCTGTAGGTTTCCGGCGATCTATAGGACGCGGGGGGGGTGCTGGTATGTATGATTCATTTGATTATGGTGTTCGATGTAATACCCGAAGGCTGATACAGATAGAAGGAAAAGATTGTATAAGTGCCTTAGAATCAACACCAGAATTTCAAACTTAGGCTTTCAAGGTTGTGTGCATTCCGGCAAAAGCCTAAGTTTGGCGGTAACCCTGCATGCAAGCAGGGGTCAGTGGGGCAGCGCGCTGGTGCGCGCACTCGGAAAAGCGCCCGCAAGCGGGCTGCCTACGCGGGGCAGGTCGTTCCTCATTCTCGTTATCGTAACCGTTCTCCGGATCGGGCGGCGGTCTGGGTCGGGCGCTGCCTGATTGCGCGGGTGCGGGGTGGGCAACGGGGAGAACGAAGCAAGATTACGAGAACGAGAGTGAGCGGGAAAACGAGGAACGAGAATGATTACGAGAACGAGAATGATTAGCCCGGATATTTCACAGTCATGAATTCTTTGGGTGGAGAAATATCCGTTTTGCCTGTGGCAAAAGCGACTTGGTCGCGGTTAACCCCGACGAAGTCGGCCCGACAGGGCGGATTTTTCACACCTCTGAGTGTGAAAAATCCGGGTTAGGGCTCAAGCCACACGTGTTTGTAGGCGTGGCGGTCGAGGAGGGTGGCGTGCCAGCCGCGGACGGCGGGGTGGACGAGCCGGACGGTGGTGTAGTGGTAAACAGGGATGATGGGGGCTTCCTGCAGGAGGAGGACCTCGGCTTGGTGCAGCAGGGCGTGGCGGCGGGCTTGGTCGGCGGTGCGCGCGGCTTCGTAGATGAGCGCGTCGTAGCGGCTGCTTTGCCAGCCGGTGTGGTTGTTGCCGGAGGCGCCGGTGAAGATTTCGAGGAAGGAGTTGGGGTCGAGGTAATCGCCGACCCAGTCGGAGCGCAGGATCTGGTAGTCGCGGGCGCGCCGCTGGGCGAGGAGGCTGCGCTGCTCCATGCTGATGAGGTTGACGGTGACGCCGAGTTCGCGGCGCCACATTTCCTGCACGGCCTCGGCGATCACGCGGTGGTTGCCCGAGCCGGTGACGAGCAACTCGAAGGCCGGCAGGCCTGGGCCGCCGGGATAGCCGGCCGCGGCGAGCAGGGTGCGGGCTTCCTCGGGGCCGCCGGTGAAATCGCGCGGCGGTTCGTAGCCGGCGGTGCCGGGCGGAGTAAAGCTGTAGGCGGGCTGCTGGCCGCCGCGGGTGATTTTCTCGACGATGGCGGTGCGGTCCAGCGCGAGCGCGAGGGCGCGGCGGACTTTCGGCTCGTTGAGGAAGGGGCGCGTGACGTTGAGCCGGTAAAAATAGGTGTCGAGAAACGGGCTGATCTGCAGGACGCCGGAGCGGTCCTGCCGGTAGGCGTCCACCTTGCCGATGGGGAGCGCCTCGGTGACGTGCAACTGGCCGGAGCGGAACATGCGCTCCTCGGCGTCCACGCTGTCGGTGGCGTGGAAGTGGATGGCTTTGAGGCGCACGGTGGCGGCATCCCAGTAGGCGGGGGATTTTTCCACGATGACGACCTTGCCGGGCCGCCACTCGCGCAGGACGAAGGGGCCGTTGCCGACGAGGTTGCCGGGGCGCGTCCAGGCGCCGCCGCGCCGGGCGGGATCGCCGGCCTGCTCCAGCGCGGGAAAATGGACGGGATACCACACGGGGTGGGTGAGCAGGGAGAGGAAGTGCGGGGCGGGATGCTCCAGCCGGATGACGAGGGTGCGGGCATCCGGGGCGGTGACGCCCACGGAGGCAAAATCCGGCTGGGCGCCCTTGTGGTAGGCCTCGGCGCCCTCGATGACGTAGAGCATGCTGGCGTAGTCGGCGCCGAGCGCGGGGGTGAGGACGCGGCGCCAGGAGGCGATGAAATCATGCGCGGTGACGGGCGCGCCGTTGGACCAGCGGGCATCGGGCCGCAGGCGGAAAGTGTAGGTGAGGCCGTCGGCGGCCACGGTCCAGCGCTCGGCCACGCCCGGGACGGGGCTGAGGTCGGCGGGGTTTTCCACGACGAGGCCTTCGAAGAGGGTGGAGACGACGTTGATTTCCGAGAGGCCGGTGATGACGTGCGGGTCGAGGTCGGCGATGTCGGCGCCGAGTCCGCGGTGGAGCACCTGCTCGCGGATGCCGCGCTCGACGGCGGTTTCGCGCGACCAGCAGCCGGTCTGCAGGGCCGCCAAAAGGCTCAAAAAGACGCAAAGAAATAGACGGTGGAAAATCCGAACACGCATCCGTTTTTCGCTCATCGGGGCTGCCATGGCTTTTAGGTTTTCTCGATCAGCGCGACGGCGTGCGCGGCGATGGCGAGTCCACGGCCGATGTCGTCCACGCCTTCGTTGGTGGTGGCCTTGAGGCCGATGGCGGAGGCGGGCAGGCCGGTGGAGCGGGCGAGGGCGGCCTTCATGGCGTCGATGTGGATGAAAAGCCGGGGCTTCTCGGCGATGACGGTGGCGTCGAGGTTGACGATGGCGTAACCGCGGTCTCCCAGCTCGGCGGTGACGCGGCGGAGCAGGGCCTGGGAGTCGATGCCTTTGTAGGCGGGATCGGTGTTGGGAAAAAAGTGGCCGATGTCGGAGAGCCCGGCGGCGCCGAGGAGGGCGTCGCAGATGGCGTGGGTGAGCGCGTCGGCATCGGAGTGGCCGTCGAGCCCGTAGTCGGTGTCGAACTTCACGCCGCCGAGCACGAGCGGGCGGCCCGCGACGATGCGGTGGATGTCATAGCCGTGACCGATGCGGAGATTCATGGGGAAAAACTGAAGGGCTGAAAGACTGAATGCGTGAGGTGGATGGCCGGGGTGGTGAATCATGACGCGGCCGACAGGAGAAATTCCAAGTAAGCCAGATCGGCCGGGGTGGTGAGTTTCGGGTTGGGTTGCGGATTTTCCAACAGGGCGACGGGGTGGCGGAGCAGCTCGACGGCGGCGGCATCGTCGGTGACGCGGAGTTTTCGGGCGACGACGTGCGCGTAGGCGCGGGTGATGAGGTCGCGCTCGAAGACCTGCGGGGTTTCCATGGCCCAGAGGCGCGGGCGCGCGAGGGTGCGGAGCCGGCCCTCGCCGCGGTGTTCCTTGATGGTGTCGGTCACGCGGTGGGCGAGGACGACGGCGTGTTCGCGGCGGACGATCTTGTGCAGGGCGACGAGCTGTTCCGGCCTGATGAGGGGGCGGGCGCAGTCGTGGATGAAGACATGCGTGATGTCGCCGGGCAGGGCGGCGAGGGCGTGCATGACGGAGTCCTGCCGCTCACGGCCGCCGCGCACGAGGACGGAGGGTGTGGGCGCGTAGGCGGAGAGGTTCATCATCTGCCGTTGGTCGCGGTAAACGACCACGTAGAAATCGGCGATGCCGCTGGTGATGAACGCGGCGGCGGCATGGGCGAACACGGGCCGGCCGGCAAGCGGCGCGAGGACCTTGTCGGCGACGGCGCCCTGCATGCGGCGGCCGTTGCCGGCGGCGAGGAGGATGGCGGCGGTGCGGGGCATGGGGAGTTTAAGGCGAAAATTTAGGTTGAAGGGGCGGCGCTCAAGGGAGCGCTCACGCGCCGCCAATCTCGGCGAGGATGGCTTTGGCGGCGGCGACGGGGTCGGGCGCTTTGAAGATGGGGCGGCCCACGACGAGGTAGGAGGAGCCGGCGCGCGCGGCTTCGCCGGGCGTCATGATGCGCGTCTGGTCGTCGGCCTTGGCGTCGCGGGGGCGGATGCCGGGGGTGACGAGTTTCACCGCGGCGGGCAGCGCGGCGCGGAGCGGGGCGATTTCCAGCGGCGAGCAGACCAGTCCGCGCAGGCCGGAATCGACAGCGAGCCGGCCGAGGCGGAGCACCTGCGGTTCGGGCGCATCCGCCACGCCGGTCTCGGCGAGGCCGGCGGCGCTGGTGGAGGTGAGCACGGTGACGCCGAGCAGGAGCAGGTCGGGCCGGTGTTGAGCGGCGGCCTTGGCCGCCCACTGCATCATCTCGCGGCCGCCGGCGGTGTGGAGCGTGAGCATGCCGATGGGCAGGCGGGAGACGGATTCCACGGACTTGGCGACGGTGTTGGGGATGTCGTGCAGCTTGAGATCGAGGAAGACGTCGAAGCCGAGCCCGGCAATCTCGCGCACACAGTCCGGGCCGCAGGCGGTGAACATCTCGAGGCCGATCTTGACCCAGCGGACGGTGCCCTGGAGCTGGCGGAGCGCGGGAGTGATCTCCCGGGGTGATTGGGCGTCAAGAACGAGGATCAGTTCACAGGGCATGATGGGCCAACATGGACAGGAACCGCGCACAATCAAAAGCCAAAATCGGCTGGCGCGGCGGCGGGAATGCGGCGTCTAATCTCCGCCCAGCCGCGATGTCCGCCCTCACCGTCTTTTCGCCCGCCAAGCTCAACCTCACCCTCGCCGTCACCGGGCGCCGGGCGGACGGGTTTCATGAACTGGTGTCGCTGGTGGCGCCGGTGGATTGCGGCGACGAACTGGTGGTGAGGCCGGCTGCCGCCGGTTTCACGCTGGCCTGCGATGATCCGACCGTGCCGGTGGACGGCAGCAACCTCGTGTTGAAGGCGGCGGCAGCCTTTGTCGCCGCGACAGGCTGGCGGGGCGGGGCGCATTTCACGCTCACCAAGCGCACACCCATCGGCGCGGGGCTGGGTGGGGCGAGCAGCAACGCCGCGATGGCGTTGTCCGCGCTCAACCGGCTGGCCGGCGACCCGCTCGCGGCCGACGCGCTTGCGACGGTGGCCGCGCAGGTGGGCTCGGACTGCGCGCTGTTTCTCGCCGGCGGGCCGGTGATCATGCGCGGCCGCGGTGAACGCATCGAGCCGCTTACCGCGGCGGAGCGGGCGCGGCTGACCGGCCGGCGGGTGCTGATTTTCAAGCCGGCCTTCGGCATCGCCACGCCCTGGGCCTATGCGCGGCTGGCCGCCTGCGCCAGGGCCACGGAGGCCGGAGCCGCTTCACCGGCGGATTATGTGCCGGCGGCGGAGGCCGAGGCTCGGCTCGCCGCTTGGCGGAGAAATCCCGCCGCGCGGTTGGAAGAACTTTTGCACAACAGCCTGGAAGCGCCGGTCGGCGGGAAATTTTTGGCGCTGCCGGTGCTGCTGGAGGAGCTGCGCCGGCGGTTTGGCCTCGCTTGCCGGATGAGCGGCAGCGGCAGCGCTTGCTTTGCCTTGTTGCCCGCGGCCGCGCCGGTGGCGGACATCACGGCGGTGATCCGCGGAGCGTGGGGACCGGAGGTCTGGCTGCGCGAGGCGAAGCTGTTGTAAATCCGCATTGACCCTGCCGCGGCGGGAAGCGTTATCTCGCGCGCTGCCGCCCGCCCAGCCGGCGGCGTCCTCATGCCTCCGGATTCCCGCTCAAAAACCGAAGTTGTCGTGCAAGGCATCCCCGCCTCGCAGGGCATCGCCTATGGCGAGGTCTTCGTTTACATCCAGAGCGATGTCGAGGTCCCGAGCTATGTGGTGGACCCCGCGAAGCGCATCGACGAGATCGCGCGCTTCGACCAGGCGATCCTCGTCACCCGGCAGCAGATCACCAAGATCAAGCACGAGGTGGAGAAAAACATCGGCCCCGAGGAGGCGCTCATCTTCGACGCCCACCTGATGGTCCTCGAGGACCAGGCGCTCATCGGCGAGACCATCCGCGAGTTCGAGTCCACCGGCCGCAACATCGAGACTTGCTTCAACAAGGTCTCGGCGCGCTACATCAAGGCCTTTTCCGAGATCGACGACGAATACCTGCGCGAGCGCGCCGGTGACATCCGCGACGTCGCGCAGCGGGTTTTGCAAAACCTGCTCGGGCAGGCGGAAAACAGCCTCGCCCGGCTGGCCGACAAGCGCGTCATCGTGGCCAACGACATCTCGCCCTCCGATTCCGCCAGCGTGGACCGCAGCGCGGCGCTCGCGGTGGTCACCGATTCCGGCAGCAAGACCAGCCATGCCGTCATCGTGGCGCGCTCGATGAAGGTGCCCGCCGTCGTCGGCGTGCGCGATCTCACCCGGCGCGCGCAGAACGGCGACTGGGTGCTCGTGGACGGCTACGATGGGCTGGTCATTCTCAACCCCTCCGAAAGCACGCTTTTCCGCTACGGCAAGATCCGGGAGCAGAGGAAGGGCCTTGAAGCCCGCCTCATGGAGGCCAATCGCCTGCCTGCCGTCACGCGCGACGGGGTGGAGGTCGCGTTGCTGGCCAACATCGAAAAGGTGGACGAGGTGCAGCTCGTGCGGGACCACAACGCCGCCGGCATCGGTCTCTTCCGCACGGAGTATCTCTATCTCAACAGCGCGCGGATGCCCGGCGAGGCGGAGCAGGCCTCGGCCTACCGCACCGTGGCGGAGGCCTTTGCCCCGGCGTCCGTCATCATCCGCACGCTGGATCTCGGCGGCGACAAGCCGATGGCGGGCAACACTCACCTGTTTCCGAAGGAAAACAATCCCTTCATGGGTTTCCGGGCCATCCGGTTCTGCCTGGAGCACACGGATATCTTCAAGGAGCAACTGCGCGCCATCCTGATCGCGAGCGCCGCCGGCAACGTGCGCATCATGTATCCGATGATCAGCGGCGCGGAGGAGCTGGCCCGGGCGGGCGAGCTGCTGGAGGAGTGCAAAGCCGAGCTGCGCGCCCGCGGCACGCCTTTCGATGAAAAGCTCGCCGCCGGCACAATGATCGAGATCCCCAGCGCGGCGGCCACGGCCGACATCCTCGCGCGGCAGTGCGATTTCTTCAGCATCGGCACGAACGATCTGATCCAATACCTGCTTGCGATCGACCGGGTGAACGACCGCATCGCGCACCTCTACGAACCCACGCACCCGGCGGTGCTGCGCACGCTCAAGGGCGTGGTGGACGAGGCCCACGCGGCGAAAATACCGGTAGGCGTGTGCGGCGAAATGGCCGGCGATCCCGTGCTCGCGCCGCTCCTGATCGGGCTCGGCGTGGATTCGCTCAGCATGTCGCCCCCGCTGATCCCCGCCGTGCGCTACGTCGTGCGCGCGATGACGAGCAAGGAAGCGAAAGCGCTGGCCAAGACCGCGCTCGGCATGAATTCCGCCAAGGAAATCCAGGCGCTCTGCCTGAAGTTCTACAACGAGCGGATGAAGCTGGAGTGAGGCGCCGCGTCGGTTGAACGCGGGGCGGAAGCGTCAGCGGCGGTCAAGACGCTGCCAATAATACCTGTGGCCGCAGTCGTGGTGCGACAGCGTCGGTAGGATACGCCGCGGCCGCTTACACGTATTTCGCCCGGCCGGTCATCACGTGGACGAGCCTGGGGTCGGCGCCGACGAGGAGTTTGTCCATCGTGGGTGTGGGCTCGGCGACCTGGCAGCGGAAGGCGAGGCTGTCGCCGCGCGCGTATTGGAGCTGCATGAGGTAGCGGGTCTTGTTGCCGACGTTGGGCATGCCGCGGTGCCATGTCATGTGGTTAAAAAGATAAATGTCGCCGGCGCGGCAGAGGATGGGTTCGGCGGGGCGGCCCTCGAACACGGGATTCTCACCGGGCACCAAGCGGCCGGAATAGTGGCTGCCGGGAACGATTTCGGTGGGGCCGTCCTCGACGGCGAGGATGTCGCTGAGGGCGACCTGCACGCTCAGCCAGATCAGCGGCAGGCGCGCGCCGGCGGGCCAGCGCGGAATCTCGGGCGGGAGCGGGTGCTCCAGCTTGTTGCAATCATCCACGTGCCACATCGAAACCGCCTGGCCGGGGCTGTTGCGGATGACGTTCTGCCCGCAATAGCGGCACTCAGGCCCGAGGATGCCCTGCACGAGCGAGTAGATGGGCTCGCGGATGAAGAGCTTGGTGAACTCGATGCTGTAGTCCTGCGCATTGCGGACCACGAACCAGTCGCCGCGTTTTTCGGCGAAGCTGGGATCGGCCACGGCCTGATCGGTGAGCTGGCGCAGCGCGGTGCATTCGGCCTGGCTGAAAACGCCGGGGATGAGGACGAAGCCTTCGCGGTGAAAGGTGTCGAGCAGGGCTTCGGCTTCGGCGGGAGGGAAGGGAGCGGTGAGTCCGTCGGGTCGGGTCATGGGGCGGGGTGGGTGAACGCCCTCAGCCTAGAACGGTTCGGGGTGGCAATGACAAGCCCTCCTGCAAAATCGTCTGAAAAATCACAGAGCCGTTTCCCGCGTTGCATCCCGGCGGCGGACCGCCTGCTATGGAGCCATGCTTTTTTCCTCCCGCGAGAAAGTGCGGTGCGGCGTGGCCGGTGTCGGCTCGCTCGGCCAGCACCACGCCCGCATCTACGCCGCGCTGCCGGGCGCCGAACTGGCCGGCATCTACGAGACCAGCGATGCGCGCGCGGCCGAGATCTGCGCGAAACACAACTGCCGGCGCTTCGCCACGCTGGCGGAGCTGGGCGAGGCCTGCGATGCCGTCTCGGTCGTGGTGCCGACGGACCTGCACGCGAAGGTGGCGCTGCCGCTGTTGGCGCAAAAGGCCCACCTGCTGATCGAGAAGCCGCTTTGCGCCAGCCTGGAGGAGGCGGAGCAGGTGCTGGCCGCGGCCCGGGAGCACGGCTGCCTCGTGCAGGTTGGCCACATCGAACATTTCAACCCGGTGATGGCTTTTTTGGAGAAGCATGCCGACCGCCCCCAATACATCACAACCGAGCGGCTTGCGCCCTACCAGACCCGCGGCACGGAAGTGGGCGTGGTGCTCGACCTGATGATCCACGATATCGGCATCGTGCTCGCGCTGGTGAAGTCGCCCATCCGCAAGATCGACAGCGTGGGCGTCCGCGTGCTCTCGAAAACCGAGGACATCGCCAATGCGCGGATCGAGTTTGAAAACGGCTGCGTGGCCAACCTCAGCGCCTCGCGGATGAGCCTGAAGAAAAACCGTGAGATCCGCATTTTCCAAGGCGATGCCTACCTCTCGCTGGATTTCATGAACCAGAAAGGGCACCTCGTGAAGAAGACCGACCTCGTGGCCTACGGCGTGAAGCTGAAGGTCGGCCTCGCCAAGGCCGGCGACGCGTCGTCGATCCCGGTGCACGAGATTCCGATCGAGAAAGGCGAGCCGCTGGCGATCGAGCTCGCGCACTTTGTGGACAGCGTGCGTCAGGCGAAACAACCGAAAGTCGGCGGCGCGCTGGGGAAAAGCGCGCTCGAGGTGGCCATCACCATCACGGAACAGATCGGGAAGGCCCGGAAATAATGGCCTCAAAAAAGCGCAAAGAGCCGCAAAAAAGGGAAGCCGCGCACCCATGAGCAAGCCGATCCTGCCCTTCCGTCTTCCGCCGCCCGCGGGTGGCGGCGTGGATGTGCTGATCGTGGCGGGCGAGCATTCGGGCGACGAGCACGCGGCCCGGCTGGTGTGCGAACTGGCGGCGAAGCGGCCCGGCCTGCGCGTCGCGGCGCTGGGCGGGCCGGAGCTGGCCGCGGCCGGTGCGCAACTCCTGCACAATCTCACGGCCTCTTCGGTCGTGGGTTTTGTCGAGGTGCTGAAGAACTACTCTTTTTTCAAGGCGCTCTTCGAGGAGACTTTGCGCTGGATCGGTGAGCACCGGCCGCGGGCGGTGTGTTTCGTGGATTATCCGGGTTTCAACCTCCGCCTGGCCGCGGCGCTGCGCGAACGCGGGCTGAGCGTGAAGGGCGGGGGCGCGGTGCAACTGCTCTATTACATTTCGCCCCAGATCTGGGCGTGGAAGGGCAAACGGCGCTTCACGATGGCGCGCGAGCTCGATGCGCTCGCGGTGATTTTTCCGTTTGAGGTGGCGTGCTACCGGGACACGGATCTGCCGGCGGAGTTTGTCGGCCATCCTTTCCTTGCCGCGGACTATGTGCCGCCGGTGCGCCACGACCCGGCCGGCCCGGTGCTGTTGCTGCCCGGCAGCCGGGTGCAGGCAGTGGAGCGGATCTATCCGATCCTGGTGGCCGCCTACCGGAAATACCGGACGGGTGGAGGCGAGCGCGAAGCGGTGGTGATTTATCCCAGCGAGGAAGTGGCCGCGGTGCTGCGCCGGCATGAGGAGCCGGGCTGCCGTTTGGCGCCGACCGGCGACCCTGTGGCGGCGGCCGCGGTGCTCACCAGCTCGGGCACGATGTCGCTGCACTGTGCGCTGGCCGGCATCCCCGGCGCCATTGCCTACCGCACGAACCCCATCACGTATCTGCTGGCGCGTTGGTGGGTGAAACTCGACTACATCGGCATCGCCAACCTCCTCCTCAAGGAGCCGATGTATCCGGAGTATATTCAGGGCGCGGCCACGGCAGAGGCGCTGGCGGCCGAGTTGCAGACCGGTTTGGCGGATCCGGCCCGGCTTGCCGGGACGCAGCGGCAGGCGGAGGCCTTGCGCACGCTTTTGGACCAACCGGCCGGCGGCACCGCCGCAGACTGGCTTGCCCGGAGGATGGGAGCATGACTCACTAGATGGTGCGGGCGCGATGCGGTCCGTTTACCCCATGTGCGTCCGGACCTCACTTTCCCACCACCGTAGCCACGTCCTCACCGTGGTGGTCTTAATCCTGGGGTCGCGGCGTCGGTCTTGGCCTCGTGGCTGGTGCGGATCGAGACCCAGCGGGTGGATGAAGCGCGTTTTGGTCGGCAGACCGAGCGGCTGACGCAGACAATCCTGGGCCGTTTTGCCACGGTTTCTGATTTGCTGCACGGCGCCCGGGCGCTGGCGCTTTCAAGCGAGGAGGTAAATCCGCAGGAATGGTCGGTCTATTTCGATACGATCACCCGGCAGTTCGCCAACGGCATCGTGGACATGGGCTATGTCGAGCGAGTGGCACGGGCCGACGTGGACGCCTTCTAGGCGGAGATGCGGGCCCGCTGGCGGCAGGACTTTACCGTGCAGCGTTCCGGCATGCGTAACTGGTTGTATGTCGTCACGAGCATTGAGCCGGCGGCGCGCAACACCGGTGTGCTGGGGCTCGACATCGGCTCCGGCAACAAGCGTCGGCTCGCGGCGACGAGGCCGCCCGGCGCAATACCCTCGTGCTCTCGCGCCGGATCCGGCTCGACTACGACAGCCAGCTCTCGGTTCCCAGCTTTCTCCTCCTGCTGCCGGTGTATGAAGTCGGCGAAGCGCCGGCGGATGAAGAGGCGCGTCTGCGGGCGGTGCGCGGGTGGGTTTACGCCTCGAGCCGGATCGACGAGCTGCTGGCCGACATGGCCGAGAGCGCGGCCGTGCAACTGCACTCCGAGGTCTTCGAAGGACTAGAAACTTCCGCGGCCACCTTGCTCTTCGACGGGCACGGACATCTCCTCGGTAAGGATCGCACTTTTACCGACGACGATTATTACGACCGCAGCATCCATGCCCAGCGGCCCATGAGAGAGCTCGGGCAGCCCTGGACCCTGTGGCTCAGCTCAACCCCGGATTTTGACGCGGATTGCAACCAGCTCATGGCCTGGGTTGTGGGTGGCGGCGGCTTGGTCGCCTCGTTGCTGGGTGCGTTGTTGACCTTCAGCTTCGTGAATTCGCGCATGCAGGCTCTGGAGCTGGCGGAGCAGATCACGCGAAACCTGCGGCAGGCCGAGGCCGAGTCGCGCCGGCTGGCGATGATCGCCCGGCACACGACCAACGCCGTCGGCCTGTCCGATGCCGAAGACCCCGTGGTGTGGATTAACGAAGGTTTTACTCGGCTCTTTGGCTTCACGTTGGACGAGGCGAAGGGCAAATTTGCGCCCGAGCTGGTGCGCGGCCTCAAGACCAGCAAGCGCAGCTACGCAGAGGCGCTTTTGGCCGCGCGCTGGGGCCGCGAGTTTCGCGGCGAGATGCTCAACTACACCTAATACGGACGTGAGGTTTGGTGTGCGACCGAGACCCAGCCGCTTCGCGGCGAGGCCGGCAAGCTGACGGGCTTCATGTCCATTCAGCTTGACATCACCGCGCGCAAGCGGGTGGAGGAGGCGCTGGCGCAGAAGGAGGCGCAGATGCGCTTCGTGTTCGATGTGGTGCCCGTGGGCATCCCCTGCAGATTTTGCGCGGCACCGGTCCCGGGATGATTGAAACCCGGCTGGTCAATGATGCGCACAGCCGGATCACTGGGGCTCACGCCCGCGCAGATGCAGGATCAGGCGATCTTTGCCGACATCACCCATCCCGACGACTATGCGAAGCAGCGCGAACTCTACGCCGCGCGGCAGCGCGGGGAGACCGACCGATTCCAACTGGAGAAACGCTACCTGAGGCCGGAAGGCCGCTAGACCTGCGTGCTGCTTTCGCCCTGGCGGTTTCCCAATGCAGAGAGCGGCGGTTTCCAAGACATCGTCACCGTCGTGGACATCGACGAACAGCGCCGGCAGGCGGAGGAGCTGCGGGAAGCCAAGGAGACCGCGGAGGCGGCCAGCCTCGCGAAGAGCCAGTTCCTCGCGATGATGAGCCACGAAATCCGCACGCCGATGAACGGCGTGATCGGCATGACCTCGCTGCTGTTGGATTCGCCTCTCAGCGCCGAGCAGCGCGAATACACCGAGACCATCCGGCACAGCGGCGACCAGCTCCTGACCATCATCAACGACATTCTCCACTTCTCCAAGATCGAGTCGGGCCGGCTGGAGCTGGAGCAGGTGGAGTTCAGCGTGCGGGAGTGCGTCGAGGGCGCGCTGGACCTGCTGGCACCAAGGGTGGCCGAGAAAGGACTCGACCTGCTCTACGAGATTGCGGACGGCGTGCCGGGCACCGTGCGGAGCGATTCCACGCGTCTGCGCCAAGTGTTGGTCAACCTGCTGTCCAACGCCTTCAAGTTCACGAAGGAGGGCGAGGTTGTGCTTGCCCTGCGTCCGGGCCCGGCCTCGGCGGAACATCTGGAGCTGGTCTTCGCCGTGCTCGATACGGGTATCGGTATCCCGCCGGAAGCGCAGGCGCGGCTCTTTCAATCCTTCAGCCAGGCGGACGCCTCCACCACGCGGAAATATGGCGGCACCGGCCTGGCCTCGCGATCAGCAAGCGGCTGGTCGAGATGATGGGCGGGCAGCTTTGGGTCGAGAGCAGCCCCGGCCAGGGCTCGACCTTCCACTTCAGCATCGTCGTCAACATAGTGCCAGCACGCCGCGGCATTTTCATGCGACGGGTTTCACCGATCTGGTCGACAAACGGCTACTCATCGTGGACGACAACACGACGAACCGGCGCATCCTCGGCACGCAGGCGACGAGCTGGGGGATGCATGCGCGTGCCGCCGCGAGCCCGGCCGAAGCCTTGGATGGCTGCGGACCGGAGTGCATTTCGACGTCGCCATCCTCGACATGCACATGCCGGAGATGGACGGCCAGATGCTGGCGCGGGAAATCCGCCGGCTGCGGCCCGACGCGCCGCTGCCGCTGATCCTGTTGTCCTCACTGGGCCAGCGCGAGCACGCGGGCGGCGACGGGCTTTTCACGGCCTACCTCACCAAGCCCGCGAAGCCGGCGAAGATACTGGAGGCGCTCGCGGGGATCTTCCGCGGCCAGACCACCATGCCGCAGGCCGCCGCACGCGTGGCGGCCACCGACGCGCCGGTGACCCGCGCCGAGCATATCCTGCTGGCAGAAGACAACACCGTGAACCAAAAAGTGGCGCTGATGATGCTCAGCCGGCTCGGCTACCGGGCGGATGTGGCGGCGAACGGTTACGAGGTGATCGATGCGTTTGGCCGCCAGAGCTACGACATCATTCTCATGGATGTGCAGATACCGGAACTGGACGGCTTGGAAGCCACGCGGCGCATTGTTGCCCGGATGCCCGACCCGGCGGTGCGGCCGTGGATCGTCGCACTCACGGCCAACGCCATGCAGGGTGATCGCGAGCAATGTCTCGCTGCCGGCATGGATGACTACATCAGCAAACCCATCCGGCGCGATAAACTGGAGGCGGCGCTGGCCCGGGCCCGGGCGCGGCGCGCCTGCCGTCGCTTCAGGAAGCAGGCTGATGTCGGGCCGGCGATTCGTCGGCGGGAGCAGGAGCGGTTTGGGCAAGGCGCGGACCGATGTCCTGCCAAAGCCGGCCGGCGCGTTCGTCGAGCAAGGTGCGGCCGCGGCTGAGTTCGGCCTCGCGGGCGGCGCGGTTTTCCCCGGCGATCTTGGCGAGATCGTCGAGGTTGTAGAGATACACGTTTTCAAGGCGACCGACGTCGGTCTCGACATCGCGGGGCAGGGCGAGATCGATGAACAACTGCGGGCGGGCGGCGCGGCGGCGCATCGCCGACTGCACTGCGGCGGCCGGCAAGACCGCGCCGGGCGCGGCGGTGGCGCAGACGATGATGTCGAAATCGCCGAGCTTCACGGGCACGAGCCAGAAAGGCAGGGCGAATGCGCCAAGGCCATCGGACAGTGCCATGGCGCGCTCCAGGCGGCGGCTGGCGACCGAGAGCGAGCCGGCGCCGCGGCTCTGGAAAGCGCGGGCGGTCTTTTCGCCGATCTCGCCGGCGCCCACCAGCAGGACGCGCGTGGGCGCAAGATCGCCAAAAATATCGCGGGCCAGCTCGACGGCGACGTTCGCCACGCTCACCTGGCCGGTGGAGATGGAGGTGTGCGTGCGCACATGCTTGGCGGCCTGGAAGGCTTTTTGGAAAACGCGGTTGAGCACGGGGCCGGTGCTGCCGCTCGCCTGGGCCACGGCGTAGGCTTCCTTCACCTGGCCGAAGATTTCGGTCTCGCCCACGAGTTGTGAATCAAGCCCGGCCGCAACCTCCAGCAGGTGCCGCACGGTCTGCTCGCCGCGCAGGCTCACACGGTGGCGGATGAAATCGGCCTCGGCAAATTGCTGCCGCCGGCAGAAAGCCGCCTGCACGCGCTCGGGCACGCCGGGGGCGTCGGCCACGCCGTAGAACTCGACCCGGTTGCAGGTGTTGAGGATGGCGAATTCGCGCAGCCCGGGGATGGCGCGGAGCTCACCCTGCAGAAATTCGGTCGCCCCCGGAGCGAGCGACAGCCGCTCCCGCACCTCGAGCGGGGTGGTGTGGTGGTTGGCCCCGAGGATGAAGAGGCCGCCTTCATTTTCGGGTGCGCCGCTCATGCGTGGGAAAGGACGCCGAGCGAGAGCAGCGCGACGGCAAACAGCGCGATCCCGGCCCAGCCGAAACGCGTTGCGACGAGTTTGCCGTTGAGCCGCAGCACGAGGGCGGCGGCGTAGCCGGCCCAGATGAGGACCGTCAAAAGGTGGGCGATCCCGATGCGGCTGAGGTCCTGCAGCCAGTAAACCGAGCCCACCGCCAGCGAGGCGGAAAGGAGCAAGGTGCCGAAGCCCAGGAGCCGCACACTGATCAGGTCGAGGTCGAGGAGCGAAGGCAGAAAGGAAAACCAGCCGCCGAGGTTTTTGTGTTTCAGCGAATAGTTGCGCAGCAGCAGCATGACAGCGGTGAGGGCGAGGAGCGCAAACACCCCGTAGCTGAAGAGGGCCAGCGCCGCATGAAATTCGATCCAGGCGTTGCCGCCGAAGATGCCGCTGCGCCGCGTGGCGTCCCAAGCCGGAATGAGCAGCGAGGTTAGCGTCAGCGTGGCGGCGAGGCAGGCCGTGAAGTAGCCCAGCAGACTGCTGCGGAAAGTGACCCCGATCACCAGATAGAGGGAAATCGCGGACCACGCGGTAAACTGGAAAAGCTCGAAAGTGTTGCCCAGCGGACAGCCGCCGACCGCCAGCCCGCGGAGATAGAGCCCGGTGACCTGCATGCTGTAGCCGGCGAGGATGAGCCCATACATCCCGACATTGAGCGGCCGGCCGCCGCGCAGCAGCGACCAAGTGCCCAGCAAAAAGCCCACCAAGTAGAAATCAGCGGCGAGCCAGAGCCAGGTGCGGTCGGTCATTTGGGCGAGCATAAGGGCTGGAACGTGCCCCGCCCGTGGCCCGGTGGCAAGTCCGGCGGCGGCTTGAATCGGGGCGGAGGGGCGTCACTGTGCCCGGGACATGCCCGCCCGTCGTTTTCCGTCCCGTCCGGTGTCCGCGACCGCCATCCAGCGGCCCGCCCCGGCCGGCCGCATCGCGACCCGGCGCGTGCATACGCTGCGGCCCGAGCAGATCCAGCCGGTCGTGCGCATCGCCCACCGGCAGGACGGCGGCCTGCTGATTCCCCGGCGGATCATCCTTGATTACGAGTTCGTGCTCATCCTGCAGGGGCGCGGCACCTGGACGGCGGAAGGCCGGGTGCATCCGCTGGCCGCACATGATCTGCTGCTGATTCCGCCGTTTGTGCCGCATTCCTTCCAGGTGGAGACCAACGCGGCGGTGGAGCACATCGCCGTGCATTTTGATTTTGCCCCCGGGGTGCCGCCTGCGGCCCGAGGGCTGGAGAAGCGCCGGCCTTTCCGGGTGCGGTTGACGCACGGTCTCGGGTTTCCCCGGCAGCAACGGCTTTATGCCGGGCACCGGTTGGAGCGTTTGCTGCAAGGCGTCGTCGCGGCGCATTCCTCCGGTGAGGTGACAGGGCCGGCGCTAGCCTCGGCGCGGCTCGCGGGGGTCCTGCTGGAGTTGCTGACCGCGCCGCCGGGGCAGTCGGCGCCCGAGCAGTCTGCCCGTCAGCGTGAGCGGGTCGGCCGGGTGACCGCGCACATGCACGCGCATCTGGGCGAGACCATTGATCACGGCAAGCTGGAACGGGTCTCCGGTCTCAGCCCGAGCCGGCTGCAGGCGGTGTTTCGCGAGGTCACGGGTTACCCGCCGCTCGATTATCTCCGGCGGCTGCGGGTCGAGGCAGCGCGACGGCTGCTGGCCGACGCCCGGCTCGCGGTGAAGGAGATCGCGGCGCGCACGGGTTTCCGCGATACCAGCCATTTCAGCAAGGTCTTCCGGCGCATCGACGGGCTTTCCCCGGCGCACTACCGCGAGGCGTTGCTGGCGGGAGGACGGGCGAAACAGGAAAAATAGCCAACACCTGCGCGCCGCGGCCAAGGTTGTGCGCGTGACTTTGCGACGGTGGCGGGCACGTTGCGAGCACCATGCTTACCCCCGCCCAAGTCCAGGAATTCCAGTCCACCGGTTATCTCCGCGGCGCCAAGGTCGTCTCCGATGCCGAGGTCGAGCAGATGCGCGCCGAGGTCGAGCGCGTCATCGAGGAGCGCGACCGTAAGGACATCCCGCAGCCCGTGCTCTGCCACAATTTCGTGGGCAATGAGGAGGCCCCCGTCTGGCAGATCGTGAACATCTGGCAGGCCAGCCAACCCTTTGCCGACCTGATCCGGCACCCGGTCATTTGCGAGGAAATCGCCCAGCTCACCGGGGCGAGCGATCTGCGGATCTGGCACGACCAGATCCAATACAAGCCTGCCGCTAGGGGCGGAGTGAACATGTGGCACCAGGATGCGCCGCTGTGGCCGATCATCCGGCCGATGACCGAGGTTACCGCCTGGGTCGCGCTTGACGATGTGGACGTGGACAACGGCTGCATGAGCATGGTGCCCGGCTCGCATCTGTGGGGCGACCACATGGACTACCTGCGCACGTGGCGCGACTTTGCGAAGGACGTGCCGTCCGAATATCAGGGGCACAAGGTGACCGTGCGCACCTGCCCGGTGAAAAAGGGCGAGGTGCACTATCATCACGCGCTCACGTGGCACGGCTCGCACGCCAACACCAGCGGCCGCCCGCGCCGGGCCATCGCGCTGCATTTCATGACCGGCGCCACGCGCTACGTGGCCTCGGGCGAACACTGCATGAAACAGTTCGTCACCGTCGCCGACGGCGAGGTGCTGAGCGGCGCACACTTCCCGCACGTCTGGAGCAAGGCAGCCGTGCCGGCGTGAGGCTGAGGAGCCAGCTCAACAAAGCAGGAATCCACCGGCGATTGAAGGTAGGGCGCGACCGCTGGGCGCGCTGCGGGTGAATTACGGCGGGCCCAGCGGTCCCGCCCTACCACAGGCAGAGCCATTTCCCATGGGTAATCGTCCTTGGAAGACGCAGTGTCCCCCGGATGGACGGGCTTACTTCGTGGCCGCGAGCGCTTCAGTCTTCGCTTGCGCAAAGCGTGTGGCGAGACGGTGCCAAGTTTCCTGGCTGAGCGGTGCGTCGGCGGCTTTCACCACGCCGGTGATGTGCTCGGGCGTCTTCACGCCGACGATGGCGCTGGTGACGGCGGGATGCGCGAGCACCCAGCGCACGGCGAGTTCGGCCATGGTGAGCCCGAGTTCGGCGGCGGTGACCTTGGCGTCCTCGACGGCGGCAAGCACGGCTTGCAGACCGGCGCCGTGGAACATCGGGGCTTTCGCGCGGTGGTCGGTGAATTTGGTGTCCGCCGTATAGCGACCGCCCAGCAGTCCGCGGTGCAGCGAGGAGTAGTTCAGCACGCCGATGTTGTGGCGGAGGCAGTAGGGCAGTTCGCGGGCTTCGATGTCGCGGGCCAGCAGGCTGTAGGGCGGCTGGAAGCTCGCGAGGTTGAAGTGGCCGCGGTAGAGTTCCATCTGCTCGGGATTGAGATTGCTGACCCCGAACCAGCGGACCTTGCCCTCGCGCTGCAACTGGGCGAACGCGACCGCAACCTCGTCGGGTCGCGTGAGCGGATCCCAGCCGTGGATCTGGTAAAGGTCGATGTGGTCGGTTTGCAGGCGGCGCAGCGAGGCCTCGCAGGCGCGCAGGATGTAGTCGCGGGTGGTGTCGGGGTGACGGCCGCGCGGTGCGGTGAAGTTCCAATAAAACTTGGTCGCGAGCACGAAGCGGTCGCGGACGCCCTCACGCTGGAAGAGATTGCCCAGCTCGGTCTCGGCCAAGCCGTCGCCGTAGGCGTCGGCGGTGTCGATGAAATTGATGCCGTGGTCGAGCGCGGTCTTTACGGCCTTGGCCCAGGGTTCGACCGGAACTTCGCCCCACCACGCCGGGCTGAGTTGCCAGCAGCCGAAGCAGATGGGTGAAACCTGAAGGTCGCTGGAGCCGAGGGTGCGCAGTTGCATGCAGCGAAGATTGGGGCGGGGGAGTTAGGGTCAACCCCGCGGTCCGGTTCCGGCCTTGCGCGCCACCCAGAAGCGGCAGTCGTCGGAGAAGTCGCGGACGGCGCGGGATTCGGCGGCGACTTCGCGGCGCATGACGTCGTGCACATGTTCCCAGCCCGTGGCGCGCAGGTCGGCGAGGATCTCGTCGCGGTCGGGCAGGTGCATGAAGGTGCGCCCGGTGCCTTCCTCCTCGAAATAGCGGTCGCCAAATTCACGGAGGATGGAATCCTGTTTGCCGAGCGCCCAGCGCCGGGCCTCGAGCCGCCAGAGCGCCTGCTCGGCGGCCAAGCTGTCGCGGTCGTGGGTGGTGAACAGAAACGTGGCGCCGGGGCGACAAACGGCGGCGAGCTGGCGCAACGCCCGGCGCCGGTTGCGGCGCAGGGGAATCTGCATGAGCCCGTTGAACATGAAGAGCACGCCGTCGAACCGGAGGTCCTTTACCGCATGACAGGCGGACAGACGCGTGGCGTCGGCGTGGAAGAGGGTGATTTGCGCTTCGCGTTCGAGCAGGATGCTCTGGGCCTGAGCGAGCAGCTCCTCGGCAAAATCGAAGGCGTGCAGCCGGCGGTAGCCGAGGCCCCAGAGGGCGGTGCAGACGCGGCCGGCGCCGCAGCCGGCCTCCAGGAGGCGGGCGGATTTGTCGGGAAAGAAGCGGTCGATCAGGATCCGCTCGGAGGCCCAGAGGCCGAGCTTGTGCGCGGCGCGGGTGTAGTGCACGACCGCGGTGAGGTCGTTGAAATCGGCGCGAACGGTCTGGGCGGAGATTTTTTTCACTGCCGGCTGATTCAGCCTTGGCGGCTCCACGCGGCGATGAACATGCCGTTGGCGTTGAGCTCGTGCGGCCAGAGGAAAAGCTGCGGGGTGCGGGCGAGGACGGGTTCGGGGGTGAGTTCGGGGTGGGCGGCGCCGAAGGCGTCGGCCACGGCCGTGGTTTCGCTGCGGGTGAGGGTGCACACAGCGTAGATGAGCCGGCCGCCGGGCTTGAGCGAACCGGCGACGTGGTTGAGCAGCGCGAGCTGCGTGGCGGCGAGTTCCCGCACGTCGTCCGGCGTGGTGCTCCAGCGCGCGTGCGGGTTGCGCTGCCAGGTGCCAACGCCGCTGCACGGGGCATCCACGAGGATGCCGTCGAACTTGGTCTTGGTGGGGAGCTTGGCGGAACCGTCCCAGAGGGCTGTGCGGTAGTTGAAGAGTTTGGCGCGGGCGGCCCGGCGCTTGAGGGTGTCGAGGCGCTTGGCGTTGCGATCGGTGGCCCAGATGACGCCCTTGTTGAACATCAGGTCCGCGAGATGGAGGGTCTTGCCGCCTTCGCCGGCGCAGGCATCCCACCACGTCTGGCCGGGCTGGGGATTGCAGGCGAGGCCGACGAACTGGGAGGCGAGATCCTGGATCTCGAATTCGCCGGTCTTAAACTGCTCGGTCTTGAACAAATCCTGCGTGCCGGTGAAGCGGACGGCATCGGGGGCGAGCTTGGTGGTCTCGCCGGCGAAGAGGGATTTGGCGAGTGCGTGGGCGCGGCCGGGGCGGGCGCGAAGCCAGAGTGCGGGATCGCGCTGCAGCTGGCGGAGGTAGTCCGCGGGCAGATCCATTTCGCCCGCGACCCAGGCGGGCACGGCGCGGCCGGCGAGGGCCTCGGCCTTAACGGATTTCTCGTCGGTCCGGAAGCGATCGTGCAAGGTGATGGCCTGCTCGACCCGTTTTTGCGGCGAGGCTTTGGGCTCCAACCAGGAAAGCCAGCGGAAGTAGGCGAAGACGGCCTGGGTGATGGCCCGCTTTTCCCGGGCGCCGAGATAGCGTCGGCTTTCGAAGTGAAAGCGCAGGGCGGTATCGGCGCGCTGGTCGGCGGAGATGCCGGCAATGACCTGGGCGGCGTGGTTGAGCGTGGCTTGATCGGGCATGGTTTTCACCACGAAGGACGCGAAGGGCGTGAAGGACAAACCCGGAAAAGACCGATTTTTCCCGCGGATTGCGCGAATGGGACGGATGTAGGCGCAGGTCGGGCCAGGTGCGCAGCGGGGTTTTGGGTGGAAGGCGTCTCACTTCACCGCTGAACCCTGGGCTAGCCACCAAGGGTGAACCTCGATGACGAGGAAGCCGGCCTTGACCATCGGATCTTCGCCGGCGAGACGCTCGACCTCCTCCTTGGTGGCCACATGATAAACGGAGAACCCGTGGATCTCACCGGGGCCGCCGGTGGGGCCGTTGAGGTTGATGATGCCTGTTGGTAAAGTCCGCCGAGGTAGTCGAGGTGGGCTTTTTGCAGGGCGGCGATTTGATCCCGGTCTTCGGAGCGCGCCGGGCCGGTTTTTAGAAACACGATGAACTATTGCTGCATCGTGTATTTTTGACCGGCCCATTCGTAGTCGAAGGTTTTGGGCTGGGGGGCGGGCGCCGGCTCCGAGGCCGGGGCGGCGGCGCAAGTGAGGAGAAGACAGGCGAGGAGGCGTTTCATGGGGATGGGGGTGGGTGCGCTGAGCAAAGCCGATCGCCCGCCGAAGACGATACGGATGTGGGGAAGCGGGTCTCAACGCTTCGACCAGCGGCGGTCCTGCTTGAGCTCAAGAGGCTTGGTCTCGAGCTGGACGCCGGCGACGGCGGGGTGGGCGCGGAGTTCCTGGAAGACCGGGGCAGTGAGTTTCCAAGAGAGGGCGCTGCTGACTTCCGCGAGCGGGGCCACGCGGTCCTCGAAGAGAAAACCGAACTGCACGCGGGTGTCGCCGGCCTGGCGGTCGAGGGTTTCGCGGAGCTGCTTGAGGAAGGCGGGGAGCGCCGGGTGGTCGGGCTTCAACAGCCACGTCACTTTGCGCACGGTGGCGGTCACGAAACTGTCCAGCGGGTAGCACTCCTTGACGTTGACGCGCGCGCCGTCGTTCCCGGCGATGATGTTGCCCTGCACGAGCACGGGCGACTCGGGCAGGAGGCTGGCCGCGTAGGCTGCATACGCGTCGGCAAACATGTTGAGCGACACCGATGAGGTCTTGGTGGCGAGGGTGAAGGCGGCCCAGGGGCGGTTGTCCTTCTTCGAGAGTTTTTTGGCGATGTTGCCGGCGATGCCGCAGAGCCGGAACTCCACCCGGTCGGTCTGCTGCAACAGTGTATCGACGGTGTGGGTGTCGATGGCCTCGGCCAAACCCGCGTAAAGATTCATCGGGTGACCGGAGACATAAAAGCCGAGGAGTTCCTTCTCGAACTGGAGGCGCTCGGCGGACGAAAAATCGTCCGCGGATTTTGGATTTTCGATTTTGGACTTTCGATTTTCCGCCAGCGCGGGTTCCTCGGCCAGCATGTCCAAGAAGCTGTGCTGGCCGGCGGCCTTGTCGCGGGCGGCGGCGGAGGCGGTGGCGAGCGCGCCGTCGATGCCGTCGAAGAGTTGGTTGCGGCTGGCGCCGCTGAAGTCGAAGGCGCCGGTCTTCACGAGGTGCTCCAGCACGCGCTTGTTCAGGGCGCGGGGATCGCCGCGGCGCACGAAGTCGGCGAAGTCCGCGTAGGGTCCGTTTTTCTCGCGCTCCTCGATGATTTTCTGCGCGGCCTGTTCACCGACGCCCTTGATGCCGGCGAGGCCGAAGCGGATGGCACCGGCGTCGCCGGCGATTTCTGATTTCTGATTTTTAATTTTTGATTGCTCAACGCCAGAAGCAGGGCGCGCCGGAACGGGGGTAAACATTTCGCGGGACTCATTTACATCCGGTCCCAGCACATTGAGGCCCATAGCCTCGGCTTCGGCGATGAAGTGGGAGACCTTTTCCGAGTTGCCGAGCTCGGAGCTGAGCATGGCGGCCATGAACTGGACCGGGTAATTGGCCTTCAGGTAGCCGGTCTGGTAGCTGAGGACGGCGTAGGCGGCGGAGTGCGATTTGTTGAAACCGTAACCCGCGAATTTGTTGAGAATGTCGAAGATCGAGTCGGCCGTCTTGGCGTCGATGTTGTTCACGCGCTTGGCGCCCTCGACGAACTTGGCGCGCTCCTTGGCCATGGCGTCGGCGTCCTTTTTGCCCATGGCGCGGCGGAGCATGTCGGCGCCGCCGAGGGTGTAGCCGGCGATGATCTTGGCCGCTTCCATGACCTGCTCCTGGTAGACCATGACGCCGTAGGTCTCGCGACAGATTTCCTCGAGGAGCGGGTGGGGAAACTTCACGGTCTCGGGGTCGCGCTTGCCCCGCACGTAGTCGGGAATCCACTCCATGGGGCCGGGGCGGTAGAGCGCGATGAGGGCGACGATCTCGTCGATGGAGGAGAGGCCGATCTGCCGGCAGAGGGCCTGCATGCCCGTGGATTCCAGCTGGAACACGCCGGTGGTGCGGCCGGAGTTGAGCAGGGCGTAGGTCTTCGGATCGTCGAAGCCCACGGCCTCGATGTCGAACTTGGGGTCGGCAGTGCGGCGGATGTTGTCCACCGCATCGGCGATGACGGTGAGCGTCTTCAGCCCGAGGAAGTCCATCTTCAGCAGGCCGAGCTTGCCGACGGCGTTCATGTCGAACTGCACGGTCACGTCGCCTTCCTGTTCGGTGAGGGGGACGAACTCGTCGAGCGGCCGGTCGGTGATGATGATGCCGGCGGCGTGCTTGCCGGTGTTGCGCACCATGCCTTCGAGCACGAGCGCCTGGTCGAAGATTTTCTTGGCGACGGGATTTTTGGCGACCTCATCGCGCAGCTCGGCGGATTTTTCTCGGGCAGACTCAAGCGTGATGTTGAGCTCGTCGGGGATCATCTTGGCGAGACGGTCCGCGTCGGCGTAGGGGAGATTGTGGACGCGCGAGACGTCGCGGATGACCATCTTGGCACCGAGCGTGCCGTAGGTGATGATGTTGGCCACGCAGTCCGAGCCGTATTTATGCCGGACGTAGTCGATGACCTCGGCGCGCCGGCGCATGCAGAAATCGATGTCGAAGTCGGGCGGCGAGACGCGCTCGGGGTTGAGAAAGCGCTCGAAGAGGAGCTTGAAGCGCAACGGGTCGAGGTTGGTGATCCCGAGGACGTAGGCGACGAGGCAGCCGGCGCCCGAGCCGCGGCCCGGGCCGACCGGGATGCCGTGCTCGCGCGCCCAGTGGATGAAATCCCAGACGACGAGGAAGTAGTCGATGAAACCGGTCTTGCTGATGACGCCGAGTTCGTAATCGAGGCGTTCGGCGAGGGTCTGGGCGAGCGTCGGGCCCGTCTTCGCCGAGGCTTCGGCGGGCAGGTCTGCGGTCGCAGCCGGGGCGTGGTAGTCCACGCCGTAGCGTTGGCGCAGGCCCTTTACGCAGAGTTCCTTCAGGTAGCCGGCGCGGTCGGTCTTTACCTCGGGCGGCAGCGGGTATTTCGGGTAACGCTCGCTGCCTTTCGGGAAGGGAATGGAGAGGTCGCACATGTCGGCGACGAGCTGCGTGTTGACGACGGACTCCGGCACCTCGGCGAAGAGTTTCGCCATCTCGGCGTGCGACTTGAGGTAGAACTGGGTGCCGGTGAACTTCATCCGGTTTTCCTCGTCGATCTTGGCGCCGGTCTGGATGCAGAGCATGGCGTCGTGCGGGCCGGCGTCGGCGGCGTTGACGTAGTGAACGTCGTTGGTGGCGATGACCTTGAGGCCGAATTCCTCGCCGAGCTTCAGCAGGCCGGGGATGATCTTGCGCTGTTCGGGCAGGCCGTGGTCCTGGATTTCGACGAAATAGTTTTCACGGCCGAAAATTTCCACGAAGCGCCCGCAGGCCTGGCGGGCTTCCTCCTCGCGATCGTGCAGCAGGTGTTGCGGCACCAGCGAGGCGAGGCAGCCTGTGAAACCGATGATGCCGTCCGCGTGCCGGGCGAGGGTTTCGAGGTCGGTGCGCGGCTTGTAGTAAAAGCCCTTGAGGTGTGCGTCGGAGACGAGCTTCAGGAGGTTCTGGTAGCCGGTGAGGTTGCGGGCGAGCAGGCCGAGGTGGAAGATGCTCTTGCCCTCGTCGGACCGGCCGTGCTTTTCGAGGCGGGAGGTCTCGACGAGGTAGAGTTCGCAGCCGATGAGGGGCTTGATGCCCTTGCCCTTGGCGGAGTTGTAGAAGTCAATGGCCCCGTAGAGGTTGCCGTGGTCGGTGAGGGCGATCGCCGGCATGCCCAGCTCGACGGCCTTGTCCATCAGCCGGTCGATCCGACAGGCGCCGTCCAGCAGGCTGTAGTCCGTATGGACGTGAAGATGGACGAATTTTTGGTCGGCAGCAGGCACGGGAAACGAAGGCAAGAGCGGCGGGGCGGACGTGCAAGGCCAAAGCCGGGTTTCCGGGCCCAAAAGCGCCACATTTTTCCCCGGCAAAAAAGCCATTGACGGAGCCGGAGCCGCGTGGCTTACTTTCGGGCTTTTCCTCTTAACCACGACCAGTTTGACATGCCCATCGAAATCAAAATCCGCAAATACGAGCCCATCGACCGTGCGCTCCGCCGCATGAAGAAGAAGCTCGAGCGCGAGAACATCATCAAGGGTGTTCGTGCCAAGCGCTACTACGAGAAGCCGTGCGAAAAGCGCCGCCGCAAGGACAAGGTCCAGGCCTTCACCCAGATGCTGCGCCGCCGCTACGCCGAGTAAGTCTCCAGCTCCGTTCCCTTTGACAACCGCGTCCCGGCCAGCCCGGGCGCGGTTTTTTCGTGCAACTTGCTGGCAACTCGTTTCGAGATAACCCCCTGTTCCTGATGCCGATCCTGTCGCTCTCCTCCAGTTGGAATTCCCACCGCCATCAGGACGGCCATGCCATGTTGCGGGAGATGGCGGACTTGGGCTTCACCCACGCCGAGCTGAGCCACGGCATCCGCATCACGCTGGTGCCCGGTATCCTGAAAGCAGTCGAGGAAGGGACCATCGAGCTGAGCCCGCGCATCGACCAAGAGGGCGTCAAACGCTCAAAGGCGCGGGTCGAGGCGCTGCTGCGCCGGTAGTCCGGGATGCGCCGGCATCTCAGGGCAATTAACCTCTAGACCCGAAACGGATTTGCGAGGCAGGTGGGCTGGCTGGCCCTGCCCTGCCAGTGGGTCGCAATAGTTTCGCTACCGCTCCGCCAAGATTTCCGTGATCCAGCGGCGATGCGGTCCGGAAAGCGTGAAGGTGTCCAGTTTCGCGAGCGGCACCCAGAGCAAGCCGACGGGCAGCGTGGCCGGCAGGGTAGTGAGGTGGTGGATGGACTCGGTGATCCGGTAGCGGGTGATGCTGCGCTTTTTGCAGGCGAGCAACGGACCGCGCTGGGCCGCGGCCTCGGTTACGCCCAACTGCTCCGCGGTGGGCAGCTCATGCTGGTGGGCGAGGCGACGCGCGCGCGCGTCGGCACGATGCAGGAGCAGGCGTCCGCTTTGTTCGCACCAAACGCGGGTGACGGCGACCTGCTCGATTTTCTTCGGCGCGAGCCGTGGGTAACGCTCGGGGTCGCCGGTCCGCCGGGCGGCGCAGAAATCCGCCACCGGGCAGAGGGCGCAGAGCGGGTTTTGCCGCAAGCAGATGGTGGCGCCGAGTTCCATCATGGCCTGGTTGTGGTCGCCGGGATTGGCGGCAGGCAGCAGGGCGTCGGCAGTCGCGGTGAACGCTTTTACCGCCGCGGTGCCGTCCTTGAATTCCCGGTCATCGGCCGTGAGCCGGGCGAGAATGCGCACGACGTTGCCGTCCACCACGGCGGCAGGTGCGCCGAATGAGATGCTCGTGATGGCCGCGGCGGTGTAGGGGCCGACGCCGGGCAGTTCGCGCCACGCTTCCGGTGTCTGCGGCAAGTTGGGGAGGGCGGCGACGGCTTGGGCGAGTTTGTGGAGGTTGCGGGCGCGGGAGTAGTAGCCGAGGCCTTCCCAGAGTTTCAGCACGCGGGTTTCCGGCGCGGCGGCGAGCGCGGCGAAATCCGGCAGCGCGCCCAGCCAGCGCGCGAAGTAGGGGAGAACGGTCTTCACCTGCGTTTGCTGTAGCATGAATTCGCTGACGACGGTCTTGTAGAGCGAAGGCGCTTCGCGCAACGGGAGGGGCCGGGCGTGGGCGCGATACCAGCGGGCGAGGGCCTTTTGGAAGTCGGCTTTGCGGGAGGTCAGTCTGGCTGGATTGGCCACGGAAAGCGTTAAAAGGCACAAAACCCGTGCGACGAAAAGCGGGTTTTCTTTTTCGTGCCTTTTCGGGTTTTTTGTGGCCATTAGGCCCATGCCCAAGAAGCCGGCCTCCGACGAAGAGGCGCCCAAGAAGCTCAGCTCCTACACCGTCAAGCTCGACGACGCGCAGCTCGCCAAGCTGCGGGCCTACTGCGAGGCGCGCAGTTGGCTGCCGATGGAGGTCGCCTACACGCACTTCGCGTTCAAGGCCGACCACCTCAAGCTCAATCTTTCCGCCTACACCAGCGGTAAGGTGGTCATTGCCGGCAAAGGCACGGAGGATTTCGTGCGCGACGTCATCGAGCCGGAAATCACCGGGGCGGCCAAACTCGGCTACGACGAGGTGTTGCACCCCGACTGGTTCGAGTCGCACGCCGGACTCGACGAGAGCGGCAAGGGCGACTTTTTCGGCCCGGTGATCGCCGCGACGGTGATTGCCGACAAGTCCGCCATCGAGGCCTGGCGCAAGGCCGGCGCGCAGGACTCGAAGAAGATGGCCGAGAGCAAGATCATCGAGCTCGACCGGCTGATCCGCGATACCAAGGGCGCGGCGGTGGAAACCTGCTATTGCCACACCATGACGCGCTACAACGAGCTCATGGGCCGGCCCGGGGCCAACCTCAACCGCCTGCTCGCCTGGCAACACGCCACCGCGTTGGCCGGTGCCCTTGCGCGCAAGCCCGTGCCGTGGGGCTTGCTGGACCAGTTCAGCGAGCAGCCCTTGGTCCAGCGCGAGCTGGCGAAGAAGGATGTCGGCAATTTCGAGCTGCGCATGCGCACCAAAGCGGAGTCCGACCCGGTCGTGGCCGCGGCCTCGGTCGTCGCCCGCGCCGAGTATGTCCGCCAGATGCACACGCTTTCCAAAAAATTCGGCGCCAAGCTGCAGAAAGGCGCCGGCCCGCTGGTGAAAAAGCAGGCGCATGAAATCATCGTCCGTTTCGGGGCGCGGGCGCTGGGCGAATTCGCCAAGCTGCACTTCCGCACAGCCTACGAGGTCGTGGCCGAGGCCGGCAAGCTCGACGAACTCCCGCTCAAGCCGCCGCCACCGAAGATGGAGTGGTGAGCCCCATGGCCCGGCGACGCCAGCTCCGCGGATTCGATCTCAAGCAGATCGAGGGTGTTTCCAGCCTCATCGGCGTGGACGAGGCCGGCCGCGGTGCGCTGGCCGGCCCGGTGGTGGCGGGCGCGGTGTTGGTGACACGGGAGTTTCTGGAGAGCCGCTGGGCCGTGGCGAACGCCGGCCGCATCAACGATTCCAAGCAGCTGAGCGCCACCGAGCGCGACGCGCTGTGGTTAGACTTTGAGACGCTGGCGGGGCAGGGACAGATCCACGCCCACTTCGGGTCCGCCGATGTCGCTGAGATCGAGTCGCTGAACATCCTCGGCGCGACGAAGCTCGCGATGCGCCGGGCGCTGGAGGGCATCTACCCGCCTTCCGCGTTCGAGCAGAAAGTGGAGCCAGACTTGTTTACGCCGCTGGAAGAGATCAACCGGTTCCAGCCCACCGTGTCGACCCGGATCCTGGTGGACGGGCTGGCGCTGCGAAATTTTCCTTATCCACACACCGGCATCGTGAGCGGCGACGCGCGCTCGCTCTGCATCGCGATGGCCTCGATCGTCGCCAAGGTCACCCGCGACCGGTTGATGGGCGAGCTGGAGTCGCAGTTGCCCGGCTACGGTTTTGCGCAGCACAAGGGCTACGGCACCGAGGAACACCGCGAGGCGCTGCTCCGCCACGGGCGCACGCCGCACCACCGCGAGGTTTTTCTGCGCAAGCTCTTCGCGCAGCGCGTGGACCCGGCGCAGGCGGACTTTCTCAGCGATGAGTCGGCCGGTGCCGACGGAACGCCCTGAATTTTTCCCATGCCCCCCCGCCTACATCTGGCCAACGATTGGAGCCCACCCGGTGAACCGCTGCCGCCCCTGCCCGTGGGCGTCGTCCTGCCGCCGCGCGTGCGTGCGCCGCAATTTCCCCTCAAGGACCGGCGCACGCTGTTCAGCGACGAGGAAATCACCCGGGCGCGCGCCAATGTCGGCCAATATGCCTCCGCCCGGATGCTGGCCGAGGAAATCATCAACGCTGCCGCCTACTGGCTGGAATGGACGGATGCCGACCTGCATGCGGTCGTGACCTCCGCCGAGGTGCCGCGCGCCTTCGACTGCTCGCCGGCGGGCTGTCCGAAGTGTGGCAAGAAAATCTTCGAGGCGGCGAAGAGCACCTACCCTTGGCGGCTTGATCCGCGCCGGCCGTTCAAGGTCGAGTGCCCGCTCTGTGCGACGGTTTTCCCGAGCAACGACTACGGGCGTTTTTACCGCAGCGGCTTCAAGGACCGCAGTGATTTCGACGGTCCTTATGTGGATGATGGCCGCGGGTGGGTGGCGCCCGACGGCGAGCGCTACTGGTTCGTCGCCCACGCCAACCACTGGCTGTGGTATTGGCACCCGCAGGCAGACAATCCCACGCTGATGCGCGGATGCGAAGCGCTCGGGCGCGCCTACCTGCTGACCGGCGACCGGCGCTACGCCCACAAGGCCGCCGTCATCCTGCACCGCATCGCCGAGGTTTACCCCAACATGGACCACGCCACGCAGTCGCGCTTCGGTGAGATCCTCGCGCGCACTGCCGGCGAGCGCTACAGCGGCAAGGTCGTCAACGCCATCTGGGAATCCTACCTCTCCGCGCAGTTGGCCGAGACCTACGATGCCATCTGGGAAACCCTCGACGGCGACCGCGAGCTCCACGCCTTCACCGGCCGGACGGGGCCGGAGATTCGCGCGCACATCGAGGCGAACCTCCTCGAGGAAACCCTCGACGGTTACTACGAATGGAAAACCCGCGGCAACTACGGCATGCACCAGCGCTCGCTGCTGCAGACCGCGCTGGTGCGGCAGCACGGCGACAACGCCCGCTACATCGCCGACGTGGTGGACAAGCCCGACGGCGCCATTTTTCTCGGCCTGCGTTACGCGCTGCAGAGCCTGGTTTGGCGCGACGGCCACCCCTACGAGGTCGGCGATTACAATTTCGCCTGGGTCAGCAATCTCACGCTCATCGCCGGGCTGCTCGCCAAACTCGGCGTGGACGTCACCGGCCTGCCGCGCCTGCGCCGGCTGCTGGACGCACCGATCGCGAGCCTGTGCCTCGGCCGGCTCACGCCCGCGATCGGCGACAGCCAGACCGTTTATGCCAACCCCGTGGGCACCGATGCCGGCCTCTACCAGCAGGCGTTGCGCACCCATGGCGACGCCCGCTACGCGCAGTGGCTCGCCGGGCTCGGCGCGACCGGTGAAAACTCCTTCGCAGGGTTTGCCTCATTGTTTCATCCGCCGGTCGCGGCCCCGGCGGAGTCGCCCGCACCCGGCCGGCTGTTTCCGCCGCAGCCGGGCCGTCTGCTTTCGGGCTTCGGGCTCAGTTTGCTGAACAACCCCGCCGACACGGTCGGCCTTTCGCTCTACCACGGGCTGCACCTCAACCACCGGCATTTCGACCGGCTGCATTTTGATGTGTTTGCGTGTGGGCAGGCCATGATGCCCGACCTCGGTTACCCGGATGCGATGAATGCCATGGTGCCCGGCATCTACACGTGGTCGCTGGCGACGGTCTCCCACAACACCGTCACGGTGGACGCGGCGATGCAGCCCGGCAACGAGGCCGGGGTGGTAGAGCTGCAGGCCGAGGGCGGCGGTGTGCGGGCCGTGGCGGTCAACGCCCCCGGCACTTATCCGCAATGTCCGGTTTACCGGCGCACGCTGGTGATGGTGGATGTCGGGAACGACCGCAGTTATATCGTGGACTTTTTCGACGTCACCGGCGGCCGGCAGCACGACTACAGCCTGCATGGTCCGCCGGGAGAATTTGTCCTGAGCGGCGATTGGACGGCGCCCGCGCCCGGCACATTAGCGGGTCCGGATGTGCCGGTCGGTGCGCTTTATGATGATGCTCTTCTGGCCTCGCCGGATAACAAAGAGGGCTACGCCGGCTACCGCGGCTCGGGCTTCCAGCATCTGGAAAAAGTGCGCCGGCATCGCGGCGGCGAGTGGGCGGCCGATTACACGCACGAACGCGACCCCGCGGCGCAGCTCCGGCTGCGTGTGCTCCCGCAGCCGGAGCAGGAGCTGCTCCTCGCCGAGGCCCGGGTGTCGCCCGTGAAGTGGCCGCAGATTCTGCGCTATATCATCGCCCGGCGGCAGGGAGCAGACGGTCTTGCCAGCCGGTTTGTCAGTGTGATCGAACCGCACGCAGGCACGCCGCTTTTGCGCTCGGCCGAACGGCATGAGGCGCCCGGCGGCACCGCGATGGTCGTCACGCACGACAACGGCGGCACCGATCTCATCCTGCACGGCGCACCCGGTGTGGAGCGCCGGTTCACGCTCGCCGGGCACGTGGTGGCCACGGATGCGCGGGTGGCGGTGGTGACGCTTGCTGCCGGCGGCGCGGTGGAGCGGCTTTGGTTGGCCGATGGCACGCACGTGACCGTGGACGGAGTTACGCACCGGGCGACACCCTTGACCGGCCGTGTGACGGCGGTGGATCCGGCCAGCGCCACGGTGCGCGTGGCGCCTGATGCCGCGGTAAGTCCGGAGACAGTCGCCACGTTGTCCGGCCGAATCATGCATTTCGGTCCCGGCCGGGCGGCGGCCAACTCCGTGGCTTCGGCCCGTTGGGAGGGAGGGGAGCTGGTCTTGCAGCTGCGTGATGATGTCATCACGGGTTGCGTGCGGTTGCGGGCGATCGCGCCGGACCGTCTCGATATGGCTTCGCGGCTCATGCTGGCGGCCACTTATGCCGGCCACGGGTTGTGCAATGCTGCCGGCCGTTTCGTCGGCCGGGTGCGGGCTGCCGGCGACGATTGGATCGAACCGATGGAACCGCTCCGAAGCGACGACCTCGCGCCGGGCGAAGATGTGCTCATTACGCTCACGTCGCCGGGAGACCGGTGCGAGTTTCCGGCGGTGGCTGCGTGGCGGCGTTGACCGCATGCACCGGATTCTCCATAAACCACCGCCATGCCCCCGAAGAAAAACACCTCGCTCGACCGGGTGCTGGGCCGGCTCGATTCGCTCGACTCGGTAAACCTCGCCAACCTCGTGCAGCGGCTCGCCCGCGAGCGCGGGCTGTTTGAGGATATTTTCAACACCCTGCAGGAGGGCGTGCTGGTCATCACCAGCGACGGCGAGATCGAGTATGCCAACGCCGCCGCGCACCGGCTCATCGGCCTCGGTGAGGAAGGGCTGGCCGGGCAGGTGCTCTGGCGGCTCGTGCCGGGCCTGCGGCCTTCGCTGGGGGTCTCGCTGGAGGACGACGCGGCTGCCTTGCCGGTGGTGGCACGGGAGTTTGAGCTCAGTTATCCCGAGCCACGGACCGTGCGGCTCTACATGGTGCCTTTTCGCGGCGACGGCCGGGCCGGGTCGCGGCGCTTTGCCGTCATCCTCACCGATGTCACCCGCGACAAGCAGACCACCGAGGCGCGCATCGAGGACGAGCGCACGTCCTCCATTTTGTTGCTGGCGGCCGGCGTTGCCCACGAGCTGGGCAATCCGCTCAACTCCCTTACCATCCACCTCCAGCTTATTGAGCGCCGGTTGAAAAAACTCAAAGCGGGCCGTGACACCGATTCGTTGGGCGACTCCATCCGCATCTGCCGGGAGGAGGTGAAGCGGCTCGACGGCATCATCAGCAATTTTCTGGAAGCCATCCGCCCGCGGCCGCCCGATTTCGCCGAGATCAACCTCGCCGATGTGCTGGCCGAGGTGCTCGCCTTCGAGCAGCGCGAACTGGCCGACCGCGGTATCACCGTCGAGGCCGAGACCGCCGGCGACCTGCCGTCCGTCTTGGCCGACCGCAACCAGGTGAAGCAGGTGTTTTTCAACCTCCTCAAGAATGCGAGCGAGGCCATGCAGCCCGGCGGCCGGTTGCGCATCCGTGCCGGCACCGACGACGACCATGTCATCCTCGCCTTCGGCGACAGCGGCAGCGGCATCAAGCAGGAGGACCTCGCGCGCCTTTTTCAGCCTTACCACACGACCAAGCCCGGCGGCCACGGCCTCGGCCTGATGATCGTGCAACGCATCATGCGCGAGCACGGCGGGCAGATCGGCATCGAGAGCAAGGAAGGCGTCGGCACCGTGGTGACCCTGCACTTCCCCCGCAAGGACCGGCGGGTGCGAATGCTGCAAAGCTGAACTTCCCTGTCATAAGCGGAAGAAGGCCACGGAGGGTTTGCCTCCGGTCCGCCGCGCGCCCACACCAGCCGAACCCCCGTTTTTCTCCCCATGAAACAAACCCTGCCCCTGGATGCTGCTTGGAAACTCATGCCGGTGGAGCCCAACCTCGGGCTCACCACCGGCTGCTCGGCCCTGCCGTTTGACCAACGGTGGATCGACGCGCAGGTGCCGGGCGACGTGCATCTCGACTGCCAGCGCGCCGGGCTGATCGGCGATCCGTTTTACGGGCTGAACCACGACCACATCCGCTGGATGGAGGAGTGGGACTGGTGGTATCGCACGGAGGTCACCCCGCCGACCCCCGCGCCCGGCCAGCGGCTGCACCTGCTATTCGAGGGGCTCGACTGCTTCGCCACCGTTTTTCTCAACGGCAAGGAGGTCGGGCGGAACCGCAACATGTTCACGCCGCTGCGCGTGGATGTGACCGACCACGTCGTGCCCGGTGCCAACCGCCTCGAGGTCTGCCTCGGCGCGCCCGTCTATCCGCCCGACCGTCCCGCGCGCAGCCCCGAGGTGCGCGGCTACGGCAACGCCCTGCGGCTCCAAGTCCGCAAGGCCCAGTGCTGCTACGGGTGGAACATCGCACCGCGTCTTGTCACCATCGGCATCTGGAAGCCCGTCTCATGGCTCCTCGTCAATCCTGTCGAGATTGACGACGTGTCCGTGAGCACCGTCGCGCTCAATGCCGACGGTTCCGCCGAGGTCGAGGCGCTCGTTGAGCTGCGCTACAACCACGGCGCACCCGATGCCGTCACCGTTGATCTCACCGTGGCCGGGCAGTCGCGCCAACTCGCGCTGCATTTTGATCAGGTCGGCGCCCGTTACGCTGTGCGCTTCACCGTGCCTGCCGCCAAGCTCTGGTGGCCACACGACCACGGCGCGCAGCCGCTCTACGACTGGAGCGCCACGCTCAAGCACGCCGGCCGCGAACTCGACCGCCGCGCCGGTCGCTTTGGCATCCGAACCATCGGCATCATCCAGGAGCCGGAGGCCGACGGCGGCATTTCCTTCGTCCTCACCGTCAACGGCAAAAAGATTTTCCTGAAGGGCATTAACTGGACGCCGGCCGACGCCATCTTCGCTCGCGTGGATGCCTCGCGTTACGACCAGCTCCTCGCCGCGGCGAAGGATACCCACATCAACGCCATGCGCGTGTGGGGCGGCGGCGTGTATGAGCAGGATCATTTCTATGCGCGGTGCGACGAACTCGGCATCCTCATCACGCACGACTTCATGTTCGCCTGCGGCTGCTATCCGCAGGACCAGCCCTTCCTCGACGAGTGCCGCCGCGAGGCGGAATACCAGGTGCGCCGCCTGCGGCATTTTGCCTGCGTCGCCGTGTGGTTTGGCGACAACGAGAACGATGCGCTGGCGCACATGAGCTTCGAGCAGCCGGAATACCGGCACAACCGGCTCAGCAAACAGGTGCTGCGCGATGCCGTGCACACCCACGCCCCGCGCACGCCCTACCTGCCCAGCTCGCCGTTTTCGCCCGTGCGCTTCGACCAGAATGCGCCCGAGGAAGGCGACTGCCACATCTGGGGCCACGGGTTCTCCTACAAGAGCGATTTCTACGTGAAGCAAAAGCCGCGCATGGTCACCGAGATCGGCCACCTCAGCTTCCCCGACCGCAATGTCATCGAGTCGTGGGTGCCGGCCGACAAGCGCTGGCCCGTGTGGAATCCCGAATACCTCACGCACGGCGCCGACTGCATCCGGCTCGACCGCGAGGCCCGCTACCGCCTCAACTGGGCGAGCATCAAAGAGCGCGGCTGGCCGGAGCCCAAGGACCTCGACGAGACCATCCGCCTCACGCAGCAGCTGCAGGGCGAGGCTTCGAAATTTTGGGTCGAGTTCTACGGCAACCAGCCGCAGTGCTGGGGCATCTTCCTCTGGAACCTCGCCGACAGTTGGCCGCAGATGTCCGACGCCTACATCGCCTATCCCTACGCCCCCAAGGCCAGCCTCGCCTACGTGAAGCAGGCCTACGCGGAACTAAAACAGTGACGCGGCAATGACACCGTGCGGGCTTGTGCCGGGGGCGGGTTTTGTGGTTTCAAAGGGGCGCGCCCATGACCGCCGATCTACCGCCGCTGGAGCTTTACCTGCACTGGTTCAACTTCCGCTACCGGCACCGCCGGCCGCCGGGGTTTGATGTCCATGCGCTGATCGACACGGCCGCGCGGCTGGGTTTCAGCGGGGTGAACCTGTGGGTGAAGGGGCCGGAATATTATTTTCTCGGCGGCGCGGACGAGCCCCACCTCGACGCCATCCGCCGGCGGCTCGACCGGCACGGGCTGGGCATTGACCTTGAAACCCACGGCACGGAGCCGGCGCACCTGGAGGCGGTGCTGGGCATCGCCCGGCGGCTGCGGGCGGACCACCTGCGCACCTACACGCTGCGGCGGCCGGACCCGCGCGAGCAGATCGAGTCGGCCGTGCGCGACCTGCGGATCGTCGCGCCGGTGGCGGCGCGGGCCGGGGTGCGGTTGCTGCTGGAGAACCACGAGGACCTCACCGCCACGCAGGTGGCGGAAATCCTCGCGCGGGTCGACCACCCGCAGCTCGGCGCGTTGTTCGACTACGGCAACTCGGCGGTGTTCATTGAGGAGCCGGCGGAGTCGCTGCGCGTGCTGGCCCGCCACTCCCGCACGGCGCACCTGAAGGACCATGTGACGATCCCCGCCGGCGCCGCGGGCAACGCGGAACCGCTCTGGCTGGGCGTGCCGCTGGGCGAGGGGCACCTGCCGGTCATCGCGACGACGCAGGCGCTGCGCGCGGCCGGCTGCCGCCGGGTGTGCTTCGAGAACTGCTGGGCCTATCACACGGGCTTCCGCGACCGCCGCGGGACGGGGGAGCTCGGCCGGGGCGTCTATGTTTACCGGCCGCCGCCGTATGATCCGCGCGTCTGCCTGATCGGGGCGCATGAAACCGGGCCCTCCGGGGGACTGGACCTGCCGGCGCTGGAGTCACAGACTTTCGCCGACTCGGTGTGCTGGCTGGCGCGGAACTTCGCCGCCGCCGGCATCCCTCTGGCCCGGCCGCTGCAACCCGCCGCCTGAAATTTCCCATGAGCATACCCTTCCTGCATCAGACCGATCTCTTCCACCCGCATGGCGATCCCGACGACCACTGGGATCTGGCCTGTGTGTATGCGCTGGCGCGGGCCGGCGACTGCGACCTGCGCGGCGTGTTGATTGATTATCCGCCGCCGGCGCTGGACGTGACGCCCGACGTGATGGCCGTGGCGCAGTTGAACCACATCACCGGGCTGGCGGTGCCGAGCGCGGTGGGTTCCGCCGTGCCGGTGCGCTCGCGCGGCGAGAAGGCGGGCGATCAGCCGGGCGCGGAGCGGCACGGGGTGGAGTTCTTGCTGCGGATCCTGCGGGAGAGCCCGGCGCCGGTGGTGATCACGATCGTCGGCTCGTGCCGGGACGTGGCGCTGGCGGGCGCGCAGGCCCCGGAGCTGTTCCGGGAGAAATGCCGCGCGGTCTATCTCAACGCCGGCTCCGGCACGCGCCGGCCGGAGCTGCTCGGCGAGCTGGAATACAACGTGAACGTCAACCCGGCCGCCTACGGGATGATCTTCGACCTGCCGTGTCCGGTTTACTGGCTGCCGTGCTTCGAGCTGACGCCGCCGACGTGGACGGTCGAGGAGTGGGGGACGTTTTACCGTTTCACGCAGGGCGAGATCCTGCCGCACCTGAGCCCGCGCGTGCAGGCCTATTTTCTCTACATGCTCGGCCGCTCGCCGAGCACGGACTGGCTGAAGGTCCTGCGCGAGCCGGTGGACGCCGCGGCGCTGGCGCATTTCGGCGCGTTGCCGCGCAACATGTGGTGCACCGGCGGTTTCTTCCACGCGGCCGGCCGCACGGTGACGACGGACGGTGACATCGTGCCGTTGGCAGAGGCGGGGGAGCGGGCGGTCTTCGGCTTCGAGCCCATCCGCGTCACCTGCGGCGACGACGGAGTGGTGCGCTGGGAACCGGCTGCCGCGCCGGGCGACCCGGTGCGCTTTATTTTCCGGGTGCGCGACCGGGCGAACTACGCCGCGGCGATGACCCGTGCGATGCGGACCTTGCTGGCGACGCTGCCGTGAAGGTGCGCGCGCTTGAGTTTGCAGGGCCGCGGCGTCTGACTGGCCGGTGATGAAAGTCGCGCTCGCCTACGGCCAGGGGCATCTGGAGGTTGATCTGCCGGACGACACCACGGTCGTGCGGCCGCGGCCGCAACCGGGCCTGCCGGATGAGCGCGCCGCCTTGCTGGAGGCGCTCGACGCCCCGACCGGCTGTGCGCCGCTGCGCGACTGGCTGAAACCGGGCGCAAAGGTCTGCATCATTTTTCCCGACATCACGCGCGCGATGCCCAACACCCGTGTGCTGCCGTGGCTGCTCGACTACCTGCACCGCCACGGGGTGCGCGACGAACAGGTCCTGCTGCTCAACTCCACCGGCACGCACCGGCCCAACACGCCGGAGGAACTCGACGTGATGCTGGGCAAGGCGATCACCGCGCGCTACCGGGTGCTGAACCATTACTGCGAGCACGAGGAGGACCTCGTGCCTTTTGGCACCACGCGCACCGGCGTGCCGGCGCTCATCAACCGCCACGCGGCAGAGGCGGACGTGCGCATTCTCACCGGTTTCATAGAGCCGCATTTTTTCGCCGGTTTCAGCGGCGGCCCGAAGGCGCTGATGCCGGGCGTGGCCGGCCTGAAGACGATCATGAGCAACCACGGCGCGGCCAACATCGGCAGCCCCAAGGCGACCTTCGGCATCAACGAGGGCAACCCGATCTGGGACGAGATGCTCGAAATTTCCCTGCGCGTGGGGCCGAGCTTCCTGCTCAACGTGAGCCTGAACGAGGAAAAGCAGATCACCGGCTGGTTTGCCGGCGACCTCGTGCAGGCGCACCGCCGCGGCCGCGAGTTTGTGCGCGCGTCGGCCATGCAGCGCGTGGACGCGCCCTTCGACATCGTGGTGACGACCAACAGCGGCTACCCGCTCGACATGAACCTTTACCAAGGGGTGAAGGGCATGAGTGCGGCGGCGACGATCATCAAGCCGGGCGGCACCATCATCCTCGCGGCGGAGTGCAGCGAGGGGCTGCCGGCGCAGAGCCCCTTCGACCGGCTGCTGCGCTCGGTGAAATCGCCGCAGGAACTGCTCGCCCGCATCACCACGCCGGGCTTCGCGTGGCCGGAGCAGTGGCAATCGCACATCCAGGCGCTCATTCAGTCTCGGGCGCGGGTGCTGCTGCACAGCGCGCTGCCCGGGGAAACCGTGCGCGCGGCCTTGCTGGAGCCGTGCGCCGACATCAGCGCGACGGTGCGCGCGGAAGTGGCTCGGCTCGGTCCCGGCGCGCGCGTAGCAGCCCTGCCGTGGGGACCGCTTACGATCCCATACATCGCTTGAGTCGCTTGCGATTGTGCCGGATTGTCACATCCGGCGCTTGACCCACTCCGGGCGGCGGTTGTGATGGGCGCCATCATGATGCCGAGCGTCCTCATTGTGGATGACGAAAAGCACACGCGCGAAGGGCTGCAGCAGGCCTTGGCGGACAACTACGACGTGTCCCTGGCCGCCAATGCCGACGAGGCGTTCAACCTCATGGACGCGCAGCCCTTTGATGTCGTCCTCACCGATCTGCGCATGCCGGGCAAATCCGGCCTCAAGGTTATCGACCGTGCGCTGGCCCTGCCCAACCAGCCGGCCGTGCTGATGATGACGGCCTACGGCAATATCGAGACGGCGGTGGAGGCGATGAAGCGCGGGGCGGTGGATTTCCTCACCAAGCCGGTGAACATCGAGCGGTTGGAGGTGCTCATCCAGCGCGCGCTCAAAACCAAAACCCTCGAAGTCGAGGTCAAGCAGCTGCACGAGCGGCTCGACGAGAAATTCAGCTTCGACCATATCATCGGCCACTCCGCCAAGCTGAAGGCCGTGGTGGATCGTGTGCGGCTCGTGGCGCCGTCCCGTGCGACGATTTTGGTCGAGGGCGAGTCGGGCACCGGCAAGGAACTGGTCGCCCAAGCCATCCACCAGGTGAGCCCGCGGGCGCGGGCACCGTTCATCGCGGTGCATTGCGCGGCCCTCTCGGAGAACCTGCTGGAGAGCGAGTTGTTCGGCCATGAGAAAGGTTCTTTCACCGGCGCGACGGAGCGCCGGGTGGGGCGTTTCGAATCGGCGGACGGCGGCACGATCTTTCTGGATGAGATTGGCGAAATCTCCCCCTCGACGCAGGTGAAGTTGCTGCGCTTCCTCGAGACCCGGAGCATCGAGCGGGTGGGCGGTTCAAAGCCGCTCGATCTCGATGTGCGGCTCGTCGCCGCGACCAACCGCAATCTGGAGCAGATGGTGAAAGACGGGAAGTTTCGCGAGGACCTGTTTTTCCGGCTCAATGTCGTGCGCATCTTCATGCCGCCGCTCCGCGAGCGGCCCGAGGATATTCCGGTGTTGCTGACGCATTTCATCCGGCTGTTCAGCGAGGAGAACAAGGTGCCGCCGCTCACGCTGGAGCCCGGTGCCGTGGCCACCTTGCAGGCCTATGCCTGGCCGGGGAATATCCGCGAGCTGCGCAATTTCTGCGAGAATGCCGTCGTCCTCCGCCGCGGCGGGGTGCTGACGGAGTATGATTTGGAGCCGAAGTTTCGCGGCGGTTCCGCAGTCGCTGCACCCGCGGGCGCAGCACCGCTGGCCAATCCGCTTTCGGTTGAGGAAAACGAGAAACGGCTCCTGCGCGAAGCTCTCATCAAGTCCCGCGGCAACCGCACCAAGGCAGCGGAGCTCATGGGCATCAGCCGCCGCACTTTGCACCGCAAGCTGGCCGAGTGGCCGGAACTCGACGTGACCGACTGATGAAGCGCCCGCGCACGCTGCAAGAGCTGATCCACTGGCTCGAATTGGGCGGCGGCGCCCGGTGGGTGCGGCTCGCCGCCGTGCTGTTGCTGACGCTACTGGTTTCCCTGCGCGTGGCTTGGTGCTCAACCAATTGCTGAGCGGTAGCGGTGACTACTACGGTTACTACACCAGCAACTATTCCTATTTAAGCGAGGCGAGAAAAAGCCCAAAGTCTCCCGTGGCGGCATGGGCGGGAGCACAGACGGCTAGCGGCTCGTGCTGTCGGAGCCGGACCCGCGCGAACGGCGGTCTTAGCGAGGAAACGCCATGCACCGCGGTCGTCTTTGCTGCCTTTTGTTGTGGAGCGCCGCGGAACTGTGTGCCGCTTGGCGGATTGTCGGGAGTGATCTGTTGGCGCCCGGATTTACCGCAGCTTTTCGGAGCGCGGCGCAAAACGGTGGGTTGGAAGTCAGTTTGGACTTTGCTGGCAGTAATCACGGCTGGTGGGCGCTGGAAACCGGCCGGGCAGACGTTGCGCTGATCACCCTCGCGCCGGGGCAGAGTCTGCCGGCGGATGTCTGGAATTGTGTTCCGCTGGCTTACCATGCTGTGCCCGTGGTCGTGCCGGTTGCGTCGCCGCTGGTTCAGATTACTCGGCCGCAGTTGCCCGTTATCTGTGCCGCCACGAGCGGTGTTGGGCTTCGGCGTTGGAGCGAGCTGGGCTTGAGGGATGAATGGCCCGTTCGGGAGATCGTCTCGTTCGCGCCGCCAGAGAATGCCGCCGACCTCGTTCGCGTGCTGGTCCGCCTGATTGCTGCGGGGTTGTCACCGTTTGCAGCCGAACAGGCATCGTTTGAAGCAGGCCGGATCATGCTGCGACGATTGCGGGATCTGGCGGCCGGGCGGGAGGATTTTTCCTTTGAAACCACGCTGTCGGGCAAGGCCTATGCACCCTTGCTCAAGACTTGGCGGGCGGCGTGTTACCGCATCCGCTTGGATTTTCTTTGGATTCCCGATCTCGGCATCACCCGGCAGCGGGTGCGGCAACGGGTGTCAAAGGGTGGACACAACATTCCCGACGAAGTGCAGCAGCGCCGGCTTCATGTCGGTATCCGCAATCTGGCGGAACTTTACCGTCCGCTGGTGGATGAGTGGCGGCTTTACGACAATACCGGGCATCGTCCACATCTGGTGGCGCAGGCGAAGGATGGGGTGCTGACGTTGGCGGATGCGCCGCGGCTTGCGTTCATTGAGGAATCGGCCAAGGTGAGCTTCATGTCAGCCCCCGAAGACAAGCTCGAAGAGCCTGCGGCCATGACCTTTGAGGAAGAAACCCGCCGCCCGATGCGGGCTATGCGCCGGGCTTACGCCAAGGTGGTGCTTGAGAACAAAGCTTACGGCTTGCCCGTGATTCAGTGGCGACAGGATCGCGGGGTGGTGGAGGTGCCGGCGGAGCAGCAAGCGCTGCTCGCGCATGTGAAGGTGTGAGGCGGCGCGCCCGGCGGTCGCGCCCTACCTTCACGGATTCAGGTGATTTTACATGGGCAGATCGCAGCCCGCCGGTCGAGAGGGGATAGTTGTCGTCGTCCTGATTGACAGCCCGGCCGTTGCCGGTCTCCTTTGCGGGCTTTTACGCCCATGACCGACAAGTCCCTGCCGTTCACGAAGGAACAACTCGAGGCCGTCGCCGCCCAGGTGCCGACGCCTTTCCATATCTACGACGAGGCGGCCATGCGGAAAAATGCGCGCGCTTTCTACGACGCCTTCGCCTGGGTGCCGGGCGGCTTTGTGAACTACTACGCGGTCAAGGCCCTGCCGAACCCGCACGTGCTCGCCGCGCTGAAGGCCGAAGGCCTCGGCGGCGACTGCTCCTCGCTGGCCGAGCTGAAGCTCTGCGAAGCCGTGGGCATCACGGGCGACAAGATCGTCTTCACGTCCAACGACACGCCGGCCTACGAATACCAGAAGGCGGCGGAGCTCGGCGCGATCATCAACCTCGATGACATCAGCCATGTCGCGTTTTTGGAAAAGAGCCTCGGTGGGAAGCTGCCGGAGATGCTCTGTTTCCGCTACAACCCCGGCCCGCTGAAGGAAGGCAACGTGATCATCGGCAAGCCTGAGGAGGCGAAGTATGGTTTTACCCGCGAGCAGCTCTTCGAGGGCTATCGCATCATCCGCGACAAGGGCGTGAAGCGCTTCGGCCTGCACACGATGGTCGCGTCGAACGAGCTCAACCCCGACTACTTCGTCGAAACCGCGCAGATGTTGTTCGACCTCGTGGTTGAACTGAACCGCGCGCTCGGCATCAAGTTTGAATTCCTCAACCTCGGCGGCGGCATCGGCATCCCGTATCGGCCGGAGCAGACCGCGGTGGACCTCGCGTATGTCGGCCGGAAGATCAAGGAAGTCTACGAAAAGACGATCGTGGCCAACGGCCTCGGGCCGATTCGCATCACGATGGAGTGCGGCCGCATGATCACCGGTCCCTACGGCTACCTCGTGTCGCGCGTCCTGCACAAGAAGGCGATCTACAAGAACTACGTCGGCCTCGACGCGTGCATGGCCAACCTCATGCGCCCCGGCATGTATGGCTCGTATCACCACATCTCCGTGCCCGGGAAGGAAAACGGGCCGAAGAAAGTTTACGACGTCACCGGTTCGCTCTGCGAAAACAACGACAAGTTTGCCATCGACCGCGAGATTCCCGACCCGGCGCCCGGCGACCTGGTGGTGATCCACGACACCGGCGCGCACGGCCATTCGATGGGCTTCAACTATAACGGCAAACTGCGCTCGGCCGAGGTGCTGTGGCAGGGCGGCGGAAAGTGGAAGCTCATCCGCCGGGCCGAGACCTACGCCGACCATTTCGCGACGCTGGACTATCCGGGCCTGCGTTAAGGTGGACACGCGGATGCTTCATCTCTCCGGGAGGATGAAGCATCCGGATTAAGCCGAGGGCGCAGCGCCCCGGAGCACATGCGTTTCTGGCCATAGCCGCAGGTGTGGAATCGCCGCGCTTGGTCATCCGGACGGTAGTGAGTCCTTTGCCGGCAACCCCGATGTATTTTCTGCGCATGAGAGAAATTTCGGTCCACTCGGCCTGTCCGCCATAGCCTTGGCGACGGCGGAAGATAGGACCCTACCGGCGCTGCCGCGCCCAAGGACTTCGCGCCCTAACCGCCAAGCTGCGACTTCGCCCTGAGGTTAACTTTGCGCCAGAGAACCGCCGGCCTGGACCTCGTCTTCCACCGCAGCTTCTGAGGTGTTAAACTCGATCGGGGCGAATCGCTCGGCTTTGAACCCTAGTTCTCGGCCGGCACAGAACGGGTCCGGCGGGTTCTTCAGCTCCACGAGGAGCACCTGAATCTCCGGCGCTTTGTCCCCGCCGCCATTCTGGACCGGCTTGCCATCCTTGATGACGAGGGGCACCCCGCGGCCGGGACACATTTCGCGGATGGTGTAGACTTCACCCTTCACCGGCAGGGCGGTGTAGGCCTTCTTGGCCCATTCCGGGAAGACGTCGTCAACGCAGGCAACTAGGGAACCGATTTGCATGGGTAGAGATTACGCTTCCGCAGCCATCAGGCAAGCGGCCTGGTTAAAGGGGGCACGCACGCTTCGCCAGGAACCACCCGCGGATTTCAAGGGCCTGAGGTGACCGCTTGCTGAGCAAGCACGCGGAGCAAGGCGTTTGGTTGGGCTTTGGATTTCTGACAGAGGGATTGTGGGCTCATTGTGAATAAAAACCGCTGATTTCCATAGGTATGGACTTGACCTTGGTGGATTAAAATGGGTTGAAGTGGGGCACTTTGGGGGACTTGAGCCCCCCTTTCCCCATGTCAACCTCAACTCCCCCGCTCTATACCGGGCTTTTCCGGCATACGTTGGACGACAAGAATCGGCTCACGATTCCGTCGGCGTGGCGGTTTGCGCACGGGGAGAACGACACGTTTTTGGCGACCCCGCATCCGGATGGTTACATCGCGGTGCTGCCGCCGGCCGAGGTGGAGAAGCTTCGCGCCAAGATCGCGGCGATGGCGCTGAGCGACGGGGCGGGGCAGGACTTTGTCGCGCGGTTCTTCGCGCAGACGCACTCGCTGTGGTTCGACAAGGCCGGCCGCATGAATCTCAGCCCCGAGCTGCTGCAGCACGCGGGCGTGACGAAGGACGCCGTCCTCGTGGGCGGGCTCACGAAATTCAATATCTACACACCGGCGCGCTGGGAAAAGGTCGAGGCCCGCACGTCCGGGGAAAACTTCGGCGATCTCATGCGCCGTCTCGGCATCTGACGCCATGCACTGCGCCGCCTCCATCTCTCCTTCGCGGCTGCCCCTGCGCAAGGTGGCGGCGGCCCTGTTGGCCAGCCGGCAATTCCCGGCTTGGATCGACGCCACCGACGGTGGCATCAACTGTCCGCCCGTCCTCGTGGCCCCGCACGTGCGCGACTGCCTCGTGCTGCGCGCGGTGCCCCGCCGCAAATCCCGGAGTCTTCCCGATGTCCGTTGCGTGCATTGAAACCCCGCTCCCGACGATGACGTCCGGCCACCAGCCCGTCCTGTTGCCAGAGGTGCTCGCCTTGCTCGCGCCGCGCGCCGGGGGCCGTTATCTCGACGCCACTTTTGGCGGCGGCGGCCACACGCGCGCGATCCTTGAGGCCGCGCCCGATGTGACGGTCGTGGCGCTGGACCGCGATCCGGCGGCTCAGGTGCGGGCGCAGCCGTTGCAGGCCGCGTTTGGCGACCGCTTCGAACTTATCGACCGGGATTTTGTCCGGCTCGCGGAGATCCCGGCGACGGACTTCGACGGCGTGCTGTTCGATCTCGGCGTGTCTTCCTTCCAGCTCGACGACGGCGAGCGCGGTTTTTCTTTCCGGCAAGACGCCCCGGCCGACATGCGCATGGACCCGCGCCACGGTGTGTCCGCCGCCCGCTGGCTGGAGACCGCCACCGAGGAAATGCTGGTGCGCGCCATCCGTGATTTCGGCGAGGAGCCGCACTGGCGGCGCGTGACCCGCGCGATCCGCGAGGCCCGGGGCACGGGCGTGCTGGCGCGCACGGCATCGTTGGCCGCGGTCATCAGCGACGCGATCCCCGCGCGCGACCGGCACACGATGAAGATTCACCCCGCGACCCGCGCCTTCCAGGGCATCCGCATCGCGGTGAACGACGAGATCGGCGCCATCGAGCGCGCCCTGCCGGCGGCCTTTGCCAAGCTCAGCGCCGGCGGCGTGCTCGCCGTCATCAGTTTCCATTCCCTAGAGGACCGGCCGGTGAAGCAGTGCTTCCGCCGCCTCTGCGGCCAGCCCGAAAGCGCGGCCGACCACCGCCCGCAGGACTTCCGCGTCAAGCTGGCCGAGCCGCTCACCCGCAAGCCCGTCACTCCCGGCGAAGCCGAACTTGCCGCCAATCCCCGCAGCCGCTCCGCCAAATTCCGCGCCCTGCGGAAAATCCCCGTCCGTCCATGAAAAAAACCGATAACCACGCTTTTGTTAACCAGCTGCTCGTCTATACGCTGGGCCTGATTTGCTTCAGCGGTTCCGTCGGCATGGGCACGGTGTGGCTGCGCCACCGGATCTCCGAGAGCGCCAACGCCGCCCGCGTGATGGACAGCCGCATCCGCGAGGTCGAGCGGCACATCGCCGAGCACAAGGCTGAGATCGAGCGCGCGCAGAGCCCGGCCGTGCTGGAGCAGCTCAACCGCCAGTGGCGGCTCGGCCTGCAGCAGGCCCTGCCGGCGCAGGTCGTCCACGTCGGCACCGATCCCGTCCGCAGCCTGGCGGCCAAGCGCAACCGCGAGCTGTTCACCGACAGCCCGGCGGCGATCTCCGTGCGTCTTTCCCTGAGGAATTGAAACTATGTCCAAGGGCTTTGCCTCGAATTTCCGCCTCTACCTGATCGCCTTCCTGATCCTCGGCTGCTTGTCGGGCGTCGGCGTGCGGCTCGTGTTCCTGCACATCATCGACCGGGCCGACCTGCTGAGCCACATCGAGAAAACCCGCCGGCAGATCATCGTGGATAACGCCCGCCGCGGCGACATCCTCGATGCCAACGGCCACCTCCTCGCCACCAGCCGCACATTGATCGTGCTGGGCGTGGACCCGCAGTCGCTGCGGCCGGAGGACGAGTCCAAGTGGCCGCAGCTCGCGGAATTTATCGGTATGCCCTGGTCGGAACTGCACCGCGTGATGACGACCAAGACTCGCGGCACGCCGGCAAACCCGGTCCCGCCGGCCGCGGTCGGGCTGGCCTTCAACGTGACGCCCGGCAATCCCGGCGAGACCACCGATGCCGCCGCGCTCGACGAGGCGCCGGAGACGGGCGGCCAGCGGCTGATCCGCTGGGCCCGGCTGAGCGAGGGCGTCGAGGAATCCGTTTACGACCAGATCCAGGCCCTCGGCATACGGGGCGTCTATGGCAACCGCACCTTCCGCCGCACCTATCCGAACAACGCGCTCGCGGCGCACCTGATCGGCTACGTCAACAAGGCCGGCGAGCCGGCGAGCGGGGTGGAGGCCTACGCCGATTTTTACCTGCGGGGCCAGAACGGCTGGCGCGAGGGCGAGCGCGACGGCCGCCGCCGCGAGTTGGCGCAGTTTCGCACGCGCGAGGTCCGGCCGGTGGACGGTTACCACGTCTCGCTCACCATCGACACCGTGATCCAGCACATGGTGGAGGAGGAGCTGCAGCGCATCGCGCAGCGGTTTCGCCCGGCCAAGGCGACGATCATCGTGAGCGACGCCCGCACGGGCTTCATACTCGGGCTGGGCAACTACCCGACCTTCAACCTCAACGAATTCAACACCGCCCCGCTCGAGGTGCAGCGCAACACCGCCATCACCGACCAGCTCGATCCGGGCTCGACCTTCAAGATTGTGCCCGCGGCCGGGGCGCTTAACGACGGCCTCGTCACGCCCTCGACGCGCTTCGACTGCATGCTCGCCACCATGGAATACAAGGGGCGCACGCGTCGGTTCATACCGGATGACCACCGCTACGACCACCTGCTGCCGGTGTCCGAGATCATCAGCCGCTCCAGCAACATCGGCGCCGCGCAACTGGGCATGAAGCTGGGCGAGGAGCGGCTCTACCACTACGCGCGCGCCTTCGGGTTTGGCGAGCGGTCGGGCTTTCCCTTCGGCGGCGAGATCTCCGGCATGCTCAACACTCCCGACCGTTGGACCGTGCCGGACATCACCCGCATCCCCGCGGGCTACAGCATCTCCGCCACGCCGCTGCAGATCCACTACGCCATGGGCGCGATTGCGAGCGGCGGCGAGCTGCTGCAGCCGCAGATCATCCGCGAGATTCGCGACGCCTCTAACGAGTCGGTTTACCGTTTCGACCGGATGGCAAAACGCCGCGTCGTCTCCGAGCAGACCGCGCGCAGCGTCGCGCGCATGCTCCAGGGCGTGATGCGCCGCGGCGAGGGCACGGCGCCCGACGCCGCCATCCCCAACTACGAGGTCGCGGGCAAGACGGGCACGGCCCAGAAGCTCATCAACGGGTCCTATTCCAAGACCAACCACATCGGTTCCTTCTCGGGCTTTTTCCCCGCCAGCCGGCCGGAGCTCGTGATCACCGTCATCGTGGATGACGGCCGGGTGCCCGGCAAACCAGCCTACGGCAGCATCGTGGCGGCCCCGTCCTTCAAGCGGCTGGCCGACCAGTTGATCCAGCACCTCGACATCAAGCCCGTGGATTACACCGCGGGCGCGCGCCTCGTCGCGATGGAAGGAGGCCGCCGGTGATCGGATACCTGACGCAGAACTATCCGCTGATCCACGCCTTCACGTCGCGCCCCGTGCGCCGCACCCGCCAGGAAAATCTTGTCCGCAACCGTGTCTTCAAAATGGCCCCCAAGATCACCGAATATTTTCCCGAAGGGGAAATCATCGCCGTCAAAGGCACGCTCGACCGTCCGATCTCCGGGCTGGTGATGGACAGCCGCCGCGTGGTCCCGGGCACGATGTTCTTCGCGCTGCCGGGCCAACGGGCCGACGGCGCGGGCTTCGTAGACGAGGCGATTGCGCGCGGCGCCGTCGCTATCGTCACCAACAAGCTGCCCACGGCCGCGCCCACCCGCGTGACCTTCATCCAGGTCGCCGATCCGCGGGCCGCGCTCGCCCGCGTGGCGCAGCGCTATTACCGGTTTCCCGACCGGGAGATGGCGGTCATCGGGGTGACCGGCACGAACGGCAAGACCACCGTCACCCATCTCATCAAGCATTTCCTCAACGGCGACCAGCGCGTGGGCATGATTGGCACGATCAACTACGATCTCGGCGCGCGCACGGTGCCGTCGTTTCGCACGACGCCGGAGTCGGTGGATATTTTCGGCATGATGGCGCAGATGCGCGATGCGGGCTGCCGGCAGGCGGTGATGGAAGTGAGCTCGCACGGGATTGACCAGCAGCGCGTGCTCGGCCTGCAGTTTTCCGCCGCGGTCTTCACCAACCTGACCCGGGACCACCTCGATTATCACCAGACGATGGAAAGCTATTTCGAGGTGAAGAGCCGGCTCTTCACCGGCGGGACGGGCGTGCCGCCGAAGGCGGCCGTGATCAATCTCAACGATCCTCACGGGGAAAAGCTCGTCGGGATGGTGCCCGCCGGGGTGAAGACCGTGACCTTTGGCGAGCACCCGCGGGCGATGGTCCGCGCGGAGAACGTCGTGCTCGGCTTCAAGAACTCGACCTTCCGGCTGGTGTGGCCCGAAGGCGAGTTGGCGATCGATTCGCCGCTCATCGGCCGCTACAACGTCAGCAACCTGCTCGCCGCGATCGCCACCGCCTGGAGCCAGGGGCGCGATCCGGTGGTGTTCCTCGCAAAGCTGCGCGCCTTCAAGGGCGTGCCCGGCCGCATGGAACGCATCGAGGAAGGCCAGCCTTTCAACGTGCTTGTGGACTACGCCCACACGGATGACGCCCTGCGCAATGCGCTCGGCATGCTCGGCGCCATCACGCCGGGCCGGCTGTTCGTGGTCTTTGGCTGCGGCGGCAACCGCGACCGCGCCAAGCGTCCGCTCATGGTGCGGGCCGTGCAGGAGCACGCGGATTTCGCCTTTGCGACCGCGGACAATCCCCGCGGGGAAGCGCTCGCGCAGATTTTTGACGACATGAAGACCGGCGTCACCGCGCCGGAAAAGATGGCGTGGATCGAGGACCGTCGCCGCGCCATCAGCCTCGCGCTTGATGCCTGCAAGCCCGGCGACTGTCTGCTCGTCGCGGGCAAAGGGCACGAAAGCTACCAGGAATTTGCCGACACCGTGAGTCCGTTTGACGACCGGCAGACTGTGCGGGAACTCATCGGCATCAAGGCGATCAAATCGGGATGAGCCGCTTTGCCTCCAGTGCCTTGGCTGCATGGACCGGCGGTCGTTGGACCGCGGTCACGGGCGCGCCGCTGGCGGATTTTGCGATCGACACGCGGCAATTACGGCCGGGCCAGGTGTTCGTGGCGCTGAAGACGGCGGCGCGCGACGGTCATGATTATCTGGCCGCCGCGCAGGCGGCCGGCGCCGCCGCGGCGCTTGTGGCGCGGGCCGATCCCGCGGTGGCGTTGCCACAGCTCGTGGTGGCGGATCCGCTCCTCGCGTTGCACACGATCGCGCGCGAGCAGCGGCGGGCTTTTCCGGGCCCGGTGATCGGCATCTCGGGCAGCGCCGGCAAAACTTCCACGAAAGACCTGTTGGCCTTGCTGCTCGACGGCGAGTTCGGCGGCGTGCTGGCCACGGAGGGAAACCTGAACAACCACCTCGGTGTCCCGCTGACCCTCACGCGGCTGGATCCGGCGCGGCACAAATTTGCCGTCATTGAGGCCGGGATCAGCGCGCCAGGGGAGATGTCGCCGCTGGCGGCGATGATTGAGCCCGACGTGGCAATCAACACCCTGGTGGCGGCTGCGCACACCGAGGCGCTGGGCGGAGTGGAAGGAGTGGCGCGGGAAAAGGCCGTGCTGCCGGCGGCGGTGCGGGCGGCCGGCGTGGCGATCTTTCCAAGGCAGAGCGCGGACTTCGGCCCTTTTCGCGATCTCGGCGTGCGGACGATGGTCGTGGAGCGCGCGGATGTCATCCGCCCCGAACAACCCGCAAAGGACCGGGTGTATTTCACGGTGACGCACCGCGCGGACCGGACGGCCATCGCCGTCGCCTACGGTGAACCGCCGCCGCTCACTTTCACGCTGCGGCGGGTCAGCGAGGGCATGGCGCAAAACGCTGTGCTCGCCGTGTGCGCAGCGCTCTGGCTGGGCGTGAAGCCCGCCGCGATCCAGGAGCGGCTGGTCGGCTGGCAGCCTGCGCGCCTGCGCGGCGAGGTCCGGCAGGATGGCGGCCGGTTGGTCTATCTCGATTGCTACAACGCCAATCCCGCGGCCATGGCGGACGCGCTCGGGGTGTTCCAAGCCCTCGCACCGGCAGGCGCGCCGCGGCTTTATGTGATCGGGTGCATGGAGGAGCTGGGCGCGGATTCACCGGCCCACCACCGGGCGTTGGGCCGGGCGCTTACGTTGCGGCCTGGCGACCGGCTCTTTGTCATCGGCGAGCAGGCGCACGAGGTGTGCGCCGGGGTGCTGGAGCAGGGCGACTTCAGCCGGCAGCTGCAGATCGTGACCGGACTGGAGCCGGCGGTCGCGGCCTACGCCGAGTGGCAGGGTGCGGTCTTCATCAAGGGCAGCCGCCGCTATCATTTGGAAAGCATTCTCGAACCCGTCGTTTCCGTTCATGCTTAGCTACCTCGCCGATTACGACCACATCTTCGGGCCGCTGCGCATGCTGCGGTATCTCACCGTGCGCACGGTGCTGGGCGCGGGCACGGCGCTGATCATCGGCTTCATCATCGCCCCCTGGCTGATCGCGCGCTTTCGGGCGTTGAAGTTCGGCCAACACTACGACGACGACCGGACCGGGGACCTGGCGCAGAATTTCGACAAGAAAAACACGCCCACCATGGGCGGGCTGATCATTTTCGTGGCGGTCTTTGTCAGCACCTTCCTCTGGGCCACGCCCAATGTTTGGGTGTTCGTGGCCCTGTTTGTTTACACGGTCCTCACCGTGGCGGGCTGGCGCGACGACTACCTCAAGGTGGTTCACAAGAACCGGGCCGGCATCTCTTCCTGGGAAAAAATCGGCTGGCAGTCGCTCGCGACCATCGTGGCGCTCGGCGTGCTGCTGTGGCATCCGGTGAGCGCGGACAAGATCCGCGAGCTGTGGGTGCCGTTCCTGAAGCACGCCGTGATCACGCACATGCCGTGGTGGCTGCTGCTCGTGCTGATCTACCTGTGGATCGTGGGCTTCAGCAACGCGATCAACCTGACCGACGGCCTCGACGGGCTGGCGGTGGGCTGCACCCTGTCGGTCGCGCTCGTGTTTGGCATCATGGCCTATGCGGCGGGCAACACCATCATCGCCGGCTACCTGCTCATCAGCTACGTGCCGGGGGTGGGGGAACTCACCGTGATCTGCGGCGCGCTTATCGGGGCGTGCATGGCGTTTCTTTGGTATAACTCGCATCCGGCCGAGGTGTTCATGGGCGACACCGGCTCGCTCGCGCTGGGCGGATTGATCGGCGTCATGGCGTTCATGATCCACCAACCGGTCACGCTGGTGATCGTGGGCGGCGTGTTCGTGATGGAAGCGCTCTCGGTCATCATCCAGGTGGGCACCTTCAAATACACCAAGCGGCGGCACGGCGTCGGCCGGCGGGTGTTCCTGATGGCGCCGATCCACCATCATTTTCAAAAACTCGGCTGGCCGGAGACGAAGGTCGTGCTCCGGTTCTGGGTGCTCTCGCTGGGTTTCGCGCTGGCCGGCCTCGCCACGCTCAAGATTCGCTGACCATGCTGCCGACCGCTCCAGATTTTCTCGCCGCGCGCCTGCAACGTCCCGTCGCCGTCTTCGGTGAGGGCGTGAGTGGCCGGGGCGTGCTCGCGCTGCTGCGGATTCTCGGCGTCGAGGGGACCATCTACGACGCGCGCGGGACGGAGTTTACCGCGCCGGCCGCCGGCCGGCACGATCTGGCGGTGTTCTCGCCGGGCTTTGCGCCGACGCATGAGTGGCTGCGATTGGCGCAAGCGCAGGGGCTGCTCTGCCTTGGCGAGTTGGACTTTGCGTCGCTCTTTTGGCGCGGCCGGTTGGTGGCGATCACGGGCACGAACGGCAAAACCACACTGACGGAGTTTTTGGCCCATGCGCTGCAAACGGCCGGGGTGCCGGCTTTCGCGACCGGCAACATTGGCCGTCCGCTCTCGGATCTCGTCGCGGACCGGTCGGGCGGGGAAGCCCGCGACCTCGCGATTTGCGAAGTCAGCTCGTTTCAGGCCGAGACTCTGCAGCACCTGCGGCCCGAGGCCACGCTTTGGACAAACTTTGCCGAAGACCACCTGGAGCGGCACGACGGCATGGCCGGCTACTTTGCCGCGAAGTGGAACCTGATCGCCCGCACGAAAGCCGGTGCGGTGTTCGTGGGGCCGACGGTCGCGGCCTTTGCCCGGGAGCAGGGGCTGACGCTGCCGGCTTCGGCGGTGGCGCTAACCGAGGCGGCGGCCGATCCGCAATTGGCCGAAACCGTCTTTGCCGCCGCCCCGCAGTGGGAGAATTTTCAAATCGCCTCCGCTTGGTGGCGCTTCACCGGTCGCAACGAGGCCGAGCTGTTGGCGGCGGCCCGTTCCTTCCGGCTGGGGCGGCATCGGCTGGCCCGCGTCGCGGAGATCGCCGGGGTCAGTTACTGGAACGATTCGAAGGCCACCAATTTTCATGCCGTGGAGGCCGCGCTGACGCGCTTTTCGGAGCCGGTCTTGCTCATCGCGGGCGGCAAGGCCAAGGGCGGAGAAATCCCCGGCTTCGTGCGCCGTATCGCGCCCCGGGTGAAACATTTGTGCCTGATCGGCGAGACGCAGGCCGCGCTGGCGGCCGCGTGCGCGGTTTGCCGCGTGGCGCACACGCTGTGCGCGGGCCTGGCCGAGGCGATCCAGACCGCGGCCCGGTTGGCCGTCGCCGGTGATGTGGTTTTGTTGAGCCCGGGCTTTGCGAGTTTCGACCAGTTCCGAAACTACGAGGACCGAGGCGAACAATTTGAAAAACTGGTGGGCGGACTGGGCACCGCCGCCAGTCAGAGATAGCCTATGCCCGCCAATCCCGCATCACTTCATCCTCAACCGTTCCGATCATGAAAATACTCAAAATTTTCGGCATCGTGGTAGGCATCCACGTCTTTGCCCTCGTCCTCATTTTTGCCAACCCGGGCTGCAGCGCCTCCAGCGCCAAGACGCGCGGTGCCGCGGTGCCGGCCGACGAATCCCCGGCCATCACCCTGAACTACGGCTCCACCACCGGCGAACCGATCACGGCCGCGCCGTTGAATGGCGCGCCCATCCTCTTCAATCCCGACGCACCGGCGACCAGCGTTGGCGCCCGCTACAGTCCCACACGACCGGGCACGCCGACCGCAACCACGCTGCAGACGCAGCCCGTGGCCGATGTGCTGCCGGTCTCGACCTACACGGTGGTGCGGGGCGACAGCCTATGGTCGCTGGCGAAGAAGCACAATCTGACCGTCGCGGAGCTGGCCGCCGCCAACAGTCTCTCGGCGAGCGCCACGCTCCAATTGGGCCAGCGGCTCGTCATCCCCGGCAAATCCTCCGCGCCCGCCGAGCCGGCCGTTCCGGCCGCGCCGGCGGTGGCGGAAGTTTCCGAGCCCCGGCCGGCCGCGGAATCGGTGGTGCATGTGGTGAAGGCCGGTGAGACGCTCGGCGCCATCGCCCGCAAGTATCAGGTGACCGTGGGCGAGATCGCCACGGCCAACAATATCACGGACCCCGGCAAGATCCGCCCCGGCCGCGAGCTGGTGATTCCGGGCTGGAAGGCTCCGGGTTCCCGGCCGTCCGGCAGCGCAGTCGCCACGCCCCGTCCGGCCAGCCCGCCGCCAGCAGCCCCGGTTATCCGCCTGCCCTCGGCGGAGGAAGATCTCGACGCCGGGCTCAAGCCCAAGAGCGACGTCCCGGTGATCAAGATTGAGGAGCCTTCGCCCTTCCAATCCTCCTGACCGACGGCAATGGCCCGCGCCTCGTCCGCTGCAACCAGTCCCGCGCATGCGGTCTTCAATCCGGCGGCGATCATCGCCGTCTGCGCGCTGGCCCTGACGATCCTCGGGCTCACGATTCTTTTCAGCGCGAGCGCGTCCTTCAAGCAGGGGCCGTATTATTATCTCAACAAGCAGCTGCTCGGCGTGGGCCTGGCGGCCTTTGTCTGCTTTGTGGTCAGCCGCATCAACCTCGACTATGCGCGGCGGCATGTGCTGATCCTCGCCGGCATCACGGCGGTGCTGCTCGTGCTGGTGCTGATCCCGTCGATCGGCATTGAGGTCAAGGGCAGCCGGCGTTGGCTGGGTTACGGCCCGCTGCGGCTGCAGGTCTCGGAGTTTGCCAAGCTCGCGATGGTCTTCTGCCTCGCGCATTATCTCGCGGTCAACCAGACGCGGATCAGTGAGTGGAAGCGCGGTTTTGTCATCCCGGTCGGCATCGTCACGCTGTTCGCCGGCCTGATCGTGCTGGAGCCTGATTTTGGCACCGCGGCGCTGGTCATGGCGGTCGGGCTCACCCTGCTGTTTCTCGCCGGCGCGCGGTGGAGCTACATCCTGCCGGCCCTCGCGGCTGTGGCCCTGGCTTTCGCGGTGTTGGTCATTCACAATCCCAACCGGCTGCGCCGCTTCCTCGCCTTCCTTGACGTGGAGGGCAACAAACAGGGCGGCACTTATCAGCTTTACCAGGCGTTGGCGGCGTTTGCGGCCGGCGGCACGGAAGGCGTGGGGCTGGGGCAGGGCCGCCAGCAGCTCAGTTATCTGCCGGAAGCGCACACGGATTTCATCCTCGCCGTCGTCGCGGAGGAGCTGGGCCTGTGGTTCACGATGGGCGTCGTGGTGGTGTTCACGATCATGTTCATCGCCGGGCTGATCCATCTCCGGCGCGCACCGAATCTTTTTCAGTTTCTGCTGGTGGCGGGCTGTCTGCTCCTGATCGCCCTGCAGGCCATCATCAACATCGGCGTGGTGACCGGGGTTTTCCCCACCAAGGGCATGTCGCTGCCGTTCATTAGCGCCGGCCTCTCCAACCTGCTGCTCATGGGTATGCTGGTCGGCATCCTGCTCAACACCCAGCGGACCTGGGGGCGCGTCACGCTCGGCGGCGGCGCGCGCGCGGGCCGGGAGGTGCTGGCATGAGCCGGTTCATGATTTCCTGCGGCGGCACGGGCGGCCATCTCTCGCCCGGCATCTCGCTGGCCGAGGGACTGACGGAGCGCGGCCACGAGGTCACGCTGCTCATCAGTGAAAAGAAAGTGGATGCCCGGCTGGTGGAGAAGTATCCACAGTTTCGTTTTGTGCGCGTGCCGGGCACGGGGCTTTCCTGGCACCCTGTGGCATTCGTGCGTTTTGTCGTTTCCCAACTGCGCGGCCTGTTGTGCTGCCTGCGGTTGGTGCGGGCGCAACGGCCCGATGGCATCGTGGGTTTCGGCGGCTTCACCTCGACCGGCATCGCGCTGGCCGGCCGGTGGGCGGGGATTCCCGTCGCCTTGCACGAATCCAACCGCGTGCCGGGGCTCGCCGTCCGAGTGCTCGGCCGGCTGGCGCAGCGCGTCTATCTGCCGCCGGGGGTGCGGCTCCCTGGCGTGCGCGCCCGGCACACGCGGCATGTGGGCATGCCGGTGCGGCGTGAGATTCGGCGGTTGCCGGCGGCGGCGGCCCGCGAAGCGCTGGGGCTTGATCCCAAGCAAAAGGTTCTCGCCGTCTTCGGCGGGAGCCAAGGCTCCGGCCCGCTCAATGATTTTGTGCGCGACAACCTCGGGCGGCTCGCCGCCGAGGGCATCCAGGTTTATTGCGTGACCGGGTTGGGGAAGGGCGAAGCCGCGACGCGCACGGGCAAAGCCCGCGACGGCACGGATGTCCGCGCGATTTTTGTGCCCTTCAGCGACCGGGTGGCCGAGATGCTCTCGGCGGCGGATCTGGTGGTTTCGCGCGCCGGCGCCGGCACGATCGCGGAACTCATCCGGTGCGAAACGCCCGCGATTCTGGTGCCTTATCCGCAGGCGGCGGACGACCATCAGCGGGCGAATGCCGCCTTTTTCGAAAAACAGGGCGGTGGCATCGTGGTGGAGCAGGACCGGTTGGGTGAAATGTCCGCCGAGGTGCTCGACACCATTTTCAACGACTGGCTGCTGCGAAAATTCCGCTCCAACCTGCAGCGCATGGACCGGGCGAATTCGCTGGAGCTGATGCTGACCGATTTGGAGGAGCTCATCCGCCCGACGCCCTCCGTTGCCGCCGCTGTGCCCGCATGAAAGCCCCGGCTCCATTGATGCTTTTCGGGCGCGAGGTGCGGCACATCCACTGCGCCGGAGTCGGCGGCATGGGGCTGGCGCCGCTCGCGCTTTGCCTACGGGAGGCCGGTTGCAGCGTGAGCGGGGAGGATGATGCCCTCACGGATGAGGTGCGGGCGCTCCTGGTCCCGGCCGGGGTGGCGATCGGGCCGATCCCGGAGGGTTGCGACTTGGTGGCGTGCTCGTCGGCGATCGCGGAAGATCATCTGGTGCGCGCGGCCGCGCGGGCGCGGCAACTGCCGGTGGTGCGCCGGGGGGAGCTGCTCGCCGAGGTCACCCGCGGGCGGAAGCTCGTGGCGGTGTGCGGATCGCACGGCAAGACGACGACCACGGCGATGTTGGCGACGGTGTTGCAGCAGGCGAATTTTCCCGCCGGTCACGTGCTCGGCGGCCTGTTTGCCACCCCGGAGATGCCGCCGGCGCGCTACGGCGCGAACGAGTGGATCGTGGCGGAGGTGGACGAGAGCGACGGCACGATCGCGCGGTTTTCGCCGGAGATCACCGTCATCGTGAATCTGGATTGGGATCACCCGGACCACTACCGGCAGCCGGTCGAGCTGGAGCGGGCCTTCGCTGCCTTGGTGGAGCGCACCGCGGGTCCCGTGCTCGTGAACGAGGCCTGCGCGCTTTCCCGCCGGATTGCACCCAAGGCGAAGACCTTCGGGCCCGGCGGAGATTTTTCCTGGACCCGCGAGCCCGGTGACGAGGCGGCGATCCAGCTGAAGCTTGGCGGCGAGTTTTCCCTCGCGGCGGCGCAGGTGCGGGCGCAGGGAGATTTCAATGCCGCCAATGCCGCCGCGGCGATCGCCGCCGCGCAGTTGATGGGCGTGACGCTTTCACCGACCATGCTCGCTGACTACCCGGGCGTGCGGCGCCGTCAATCGGCGCTGCCCGCCTCGGGCGGGCTGACCGTGATCGAGGACTACGCGCATCATCCGGCTGAGATTTGCGCTTTGCTGGCCGGGTTGCGCCGGCGGGTGCCGGCCGGCGGCCGGCTCGTCGTGGTTTTTCAGCCCCACCGGTATAGCCGGACGGCGCAGTTCAAGGCCGGGTTTGCGGATGCGCTGCTATTGGCGGATCGCGGTTATCTGCTGGAGGTCTATCCGGCGGGCGAGGCGCCTGTTGCCGGTGGCGACGCGGCCGACATCCTGGCCGAATTGAAAAAAAGTGCGCCGGCCGCGGCGGTGGAGCACCTGAAGGACGACGGAGAATTGATGGCCGCGCTGACCCGCGAGGCCAAACCCGGTGACTTGGTGGCGTTTGTCGGCGCCGGCGACATCGACCGCAAGGCGCGGACTTGGCTGGCGGCCTGGCAGGCCCGCGAGACCGCCCGGTGGAACGCATTTGCCGCGGCGTTGGGCGGGCAGTTGGGCGAAGCGTCGCGGGTGCGGCGCGAAGAACCGATGGGGCCGAGGACGACGCTGCGGGTGGGCGGTGCGGCGCGCATTTACGCTGAGCCGGCGGATGAAAAAGACCTGCAGACTTTGCTGCGGCTGGCCCGCGAGGCGGGCGTCGAGGTTTTCATGCTGGGGCGCGGCTCCAATCTGATTGTGCCCGACGCGGGCGTAGACGGGCTCGTGATCGCATTGAACCACGCGCACTGGGCGGGTTTTGAACCGCTGCCGGAAGGCCGGGTCCGGGTGGGGGCGGGCCTGCGGTTGAAAAATCTCTGCGGGCTCGCGGCCAAGGCCGGGCTGGTGGGGTTTGAGTTTCTCGAGGGTATTCCCGGCAATGTCGGCGGCGCGCTGCGCATGAACGCCGGGGCGATGGGTGGCTGGATGTTCGACGTGGTCGAGCAGGTGCGCCTGATGACGCCAGGGGGCGAGATCCGGACGGTGGCCAAGGCGGACATGCATGTGGCTTACCGGCATTGTGCCGAACTGCACCATGCGGTTGCGCTCGGGGCGGTGCTCTGCACCCGCCAGGATTCCGGCGACGGTGCGCCGCAGGCTGCGGCGGCCATCGCCCGGCAGATTGATGTTTACCGCCGCAAACGGCACGAGAGCCAGCCGCGCGAACCCAGTGCGGGATGCATTTTCAAGAATCCGCCGGGCGACTCGGCCGGTCGGCTGATTGACCAAAGCGGATTGAAAGGGACGCGGGTGGGGGATGCTGAAGTGTCGCCGGTCCACGCCAATTTCATCGTGAATCGCGGCCAGGCGAAGGCGGCCGATGTGCTCGAACTGGTGCGGCGGGTGCGTGCGCGCGTCCGGCAGGCGACCGGGATAGAGCTTGAGCCCGAGGTGCTGCTCTACGGGCAGGCTTGGAGGGATGTCCTATGAAGCTGCCGATCATTGCGGTATTCGCCGGGGGCACCTCGTCCGAGCGGGAAGTTTCGCTGGGCTCGGGCCGCGCGTGCGCGTTGGCCTTGGCGCGCACGTTTCCAACGCAGCTTTTTGAAATCAAGGCCGATGCTTTGCCCGAGGGACTGGATCCCGCCCGCCATGTCGTCTTCTCCACGCTGCACGGCACGTTTGGCGAGGATGGCGGCATGCAGCGGCTCATGGACGGGGCGGGCGTAACCTATGCCGGCTGCGATGCGGCGAGCAGCGCACTCACGATGGACAAGGCCCGCACGAAACTGGCGGCGGCCGGCCGGGGCGTGCAGGGAGCGCGACAGATTCTGTTTCACGCCGGGTCAAAACCGTCGGCCGACGCGGTGATCGGGCAACTGGGAACGGCCGTGGTGGTGAAACCCAACGCCGAAGGCAGCAGTGTCGGGCTGAGCCTCGTGCAGGACCGCGCCGGACTGGAGTCGGCGCTGGCCGGCATCACGCGGGGCGACTGGCTGATCGAGGAGCGGTTGCAGGGCCGGGAGCTTTCGGTCGGCGTGCTTGGCGGCCGTGCGCTCGGCGTGGTGGAGATCCGGCCGAAATCCGGCGTTTACGACTACGCCAGCAAATACACGAAGGGCCTGACGGAGTATTTTGCCCCCGCACCTTTGGATGCGGCCGTGACCGCCGCCGTCCAGCATGCCGCGGCCGCGGCCTTCTCCGCTTGCGGGTGCCGCGACTACGCGCGCGTGGATTTTATCCTCACGGAGAAAAACACGCTTTATTTGCTGGAAATCAACACGCTGCCCGGCATGAAAGAAACCAGTCTGCTGCCAATGAGTGCGCGCTGCACGGGGCTCGACTTCACGGCTTTGGTCAGGGAACTCGTCGTGCCCGCCGTGCAGCGTTTCGCCACTGGAGCCGGCCCTCTCCGCCCTTGAACCCGAACCACTCCAATTCCCGGCGCACGCGCGACTGGAGGGACATCCCCCAGGAAGTAAAACCGCGCGCGATGTCGCGCGGCGGCCGGCGACGCGCGGCGATGGCGGTGTTCAAGTCGTTCCTGCTCACCGTCACGGTGGCGGCGTTGGCGGTCCTGGGCTGGCTCGGCTACGAAACGTGGCGCTCCCATCCGCACGGCATCACCAGTGCCGCGAATCTCCCGCCGGTGCAACAGATCGCACTTTCCACCGACGGTGTGCTCGACGACCACTGGATCAAAGCCACGCTGGCCCTGCCGCTGGGCGCGACGTTGATGGATCTGGACCTGCCGCAGTTGCGCGAGCGCCTGCTGGCCGGGGGTCAGGTGCATTCGGCTTCGCTCACGCGCCGGTTCCCGGCCACGCTGGCCGTGCACTTGGCCGAGCGTTCGCCGGTGGCACGGGTGATGGTGCAGCAGGGCGGGGCGGAGCCCGATGTGCTTTTGGTGGCCCGTGACGGCGTCGTTTATGCCGGCGTCGGCTATGAGGAGGCGCTGCTCGGTTCGCTCGTCTGGCTCGACGGCTTCCGGCTGACGCGCGAAAGCGGCCGGATTCAACCCATCGCGGGCATGGAACTGGTCGCCGATCTCATCGCCAAGGCCCGCAACGAAGCCCCGCACCTCTACACGACCTGGCGGGTCGTTTCGCTGGCCCGGCTGGCCGAGGACGGCGAGATCGAGGTGCGAGCGACCGACGTCGAACGGATCCGCTTTGGCCGCAACCAGGATTTCTTCCGCCAGCTCGCCCAGCTCGACGTGCTGCTTGAGCTGGCACAAAGCCAACCGGACCGGCCCCTGCGGGAAATCAACCTCGCCATCGGCCGCACCACCGACGGCCGCGTGCAGGTGCCGGTGACACTGGACGTGCCCGAGCCGACGAAAGGCAACCGATCGCCGACGCGTCCCGCCAACACTTCCTCCTTCTTCAACCCGCAGAAAAAACCGTCCGCGCGTGAGCTCTAGCAACACCATCATCGGGGCCGTCGAGATCGGCACCTCCAAAATCACCGTTCTGATCGGCGAATACAACGGCCGCGAGCTCGCCATCATCGGCCGCGGCGAATGCCAGGCGCGCGGCATCATCAAGGGCGCGGTGGTGGACTACAAGGCGGCCAGCGAATGCACGCACAACGCGCTGGAGTTGGCCCAGCGCGAAGCGGGCGAGGAGATTGACTACGTCTTCCTCGCGCAGACCGGCGCCCACCTGGAAGGCTTTTACAACGAGTCCACCGTGAACGTGAAGGCGGCGGACAACATGATCAGTGCGGGCGACATCCGCACTGTCTGCGACTTGGCGCGCGCGAAGGAGCTGCCCGCCGGCCGCATGGTGGTCACGCATATCCGCCGGCCCTTCCGCGTGGACGGCCGGCTGGTGCCGAACCCAGAACACTTCGTCGGGCAGCGGCTCGAGGCCGGCTACTGGACCGTGCATGGCTTGGAGACGAAACTGGCGGACATGATCCACGTCATCCGCGGCTTCAACTTGGAGGTGCGCGAGCTGGTGCTTTCCAGCCTCGCTTCCGGCTACATGGTCACGACGCCGGAAGAGCGCCAGCACGGTGTGCTCGCGATCGATATCGGCGCCGGCACCACCGATTTCGCGCTCTACCGCGATGGCGTGCCGCACACGACCGGCGTGCTGCCGGTCGGCGGCACGCACCTGACCAACGATCTTTGCGTCGGCCTGCGCCTCGTGGACGGCAAGGCCGAGAAAATCAAGCTGCGCTACGGCCGGGCCGGGGTGCAGGCGCGCGACAAGACCGACAAAGTCTGGCTCGACGGCAATTTCAGCGTCGGCGACCGCCAGTTTCCGCGTATCACCATCGAGCAGATCACCACCGCCCGCGCGTGGGAGATTCTGGAGGTCGTGCGCAAAAAACTCGGCGCGGCCTACAGCCCCGAGCTTTGCCCGGCCGGTGTCGTGCTGACCGGCGGCTCCGCCAAGCTGCCCGGCATGGCCGAAGCGGCGGCGCAGGTCTTCAAGGTTCCGGCCCACCTCGGCGAGGCGCCCGCCTGGGTCGCCGAGAATCTCCGCGACCCTGGTTACAGCACCGCCCTCGGCGTGCTTTATTTCGGCATGCAATCGCACACCGAACAGCAGACCGGCCGGCGCAAGACCGGCTTCCTGACGGGCCTCAAACGTCTCTTCGCCAACTCCTGAGCGCCATGAATCTCAACGAACTGCCGCTGGAGCACGAGATGCTCGCCGACCGCAACATCGCCATCAAGCTGGTCGGCGTGGGCGGCGCCGGCTCCAATGCCGTGGACCGCCTGAAGATGGAGAACCTCGAGCGGCTCCAGCTCGCCGTCATCAACACCGATTACCAGGCCCTCGCCAGCTCGCCCGTGCAGGACAAGGTGCTCATCGGCATGAGCGTCACCCGCGGCCTCGGGGCTGGCGGCGATCCCGATCTCGGCCGCGAAGCGGCGGAGGCGGACCGGGAAAAAATCACCGCTGTGGTGAAGGATTGCGACCTGGTGTTTCTCATCGCCGGCATGGGCGGCGGCACCGGCAGCGGCGCGATGCCCCAGGTGGCCGAGATCGCCTCCGAAGCCGGCGCGCTCGTGATCGCGTTTGTGACCATGCCTTTCAGCTTCGAGGGCGGCCGGCGGCTCAAGCAGGCGGAGGACGGGCTGCAGGCGCTGCGCCGGGTTTGCGATGCGGTCATTCCGCTGCCGAACGACATGCTGCTGCAGGAAGGCGCCGATGACGCCTCGGTGCTCGACTCCTTTGCGCGGGCCGACGAGTGGATCGGCCGCGGCGTGAAGTCGATCTGGGCCATGCTGTTCAAGACCGGGCTAATCAACCTGGATTTTTCCGCGCTGAAGCAGGTGTTCCAGCAACGGGGCGGCAAGACGCTCTTCGGCCTTGCCGAGGGCTCCGGCGAGAATGCCGTGGCTACCGCCATCGAGGGCCTGCGGCTCTGCCCGCTGCTGCACACCCCGGAGTTTTCCCGCAAGGCCGACCGGCTGCTCGTCAACATTATCGGGGGGACCGACCTGACTCTCCCGAAGGTCAACGAGCTGATGACCGCCGTGGCCGACCAGTTCGGGCGCGATTCGCACATCATCATGGGCGCGGTGATTGACGAAAGCATGCAGCAGCGCGTCGAAATCTGCGTCATCGGCGCCAGCGACATGAGCGGGCGTAACCCCCTGCGCCGTGCGCCCGTGCCGGCCCAGCGCCATCATCCCCGGGCGCCCCAGCCGGCGCCCACGGCGCCGCCGGAGTCCGCGGGCCCGGTGTCGGCCGCCGCCGAGGCCGCCGCGCGCGCCGCACAGGACGAATTTGGCTTTGGCGAGATCGAGAGCCGCGGATTTTTCGAGAAGACCGACCGCAACCTGCACGACGGCCAAGATCTCGATGTGCCCACCTACCTGCGGAAGGGCATCAAAATCTCGCTTTGAGCCCGCCCAAATCCCCCCCTTGGCAAAAGCGCGGGCATCTGCATCGTTGCGGCCATGTTTGTTGACGAGTGCACAGTCAAGCTGGCGGCGGGCGACGGCGGCCGCGGCTGCATAAGTTTCCGGCGCGAGAAATACGAGCCGTGGGGCGGCCCCAACGGCGGCGACGGCGGCCGGGGCGGCGACGTTGTCCTCGTGGGGGACGACGACACGAACAACCTCGTGGACTACAAGTATCAGCCGCACTGGAGCGCCGGTCGCGGCGGGCACGGGCTTGGCTCGGATCAGCACGGCAAGGATGGCGAACACCGCCGCCTGCGGCTGCCGCTCGGCACCGTTGTCACCGACCAAGCCACGGGCAAGGTCGTCGCGGAGATCCTGCGCGACGGCGAGGAGATCGTCCTCTGCAAGGGCGGCAACGGCGGCTGGGGCAACACGCACTTCAAGACTTCCACCAACCGGGCGCCGAAGCGCGCCAACCCCGGCCAGCCTGGCGAAACTGGCACCTACCGGCTGGTGCTCAAAAGCATCGCGGACATCGGCCTCGTGGGTTTTCCCAACGCCGGTAAATCCTCCCTGACTCGCGCCATCACGCAGGCCCGGCCTAAGACCGCCGCCTATCCCTTCACCACGCTGCATCCGCAGATCGGGGTGATTGATTACCCGGAAGGTCCGGCGGGCAGCCGCCGGCTGCTGCTCGCGGACGTGCCCGGCCTCATTGAGGGCGCCAACGAAAACCGCGGGCTCGGTCACCGGTTTCTCCGGCACATCGAACGCTGCGCGCTCCTGCTCGTCCTGCTGGACATGGCCGGCACCGACGCCCGCGACCCGCGGGAGGACTACCGGCACCTGTTGCGCGAGCTGAAGCTTTACGACTCCGCGCTGCTTGAGAAACCCTGCCTCGTCGTGGCCAACAAGATGGACGTTGAAGCCGCGTCGGCCAACCTCGCTAAGTTCAAGCGCCGTCATCCCAAGGTCGCCGTGCTTGGCATCTCCTGCCTGACCGGGGACTGTTTGCCGCAATTGAAGAAAGAATTGCTAAAACGGGTCACGCGGTTGCGCGCCGGCCGAAAAATGTCGCCTCGCCCGGCGCGCTGAACAAAATTCCGGCCGTGTGCCCTCGGAATACCGCTCGCTTATCATGCGCTCGAACCGCCTGCTCGGCGCGGCGCGGGTCGAGGCCAACCTCATCAAGATTGAGGACCTCGAAAAGGCGAACGAGCGGCTGCTGGAGACCTTCGCGTTTCGACCGCGCCGCTCAACCACGCCGAGGGCGTGGTCATGCGTATCCTCGATAAACAGAAGTCCACGCTGCCGCTCACCGCGCTGGACTTCTCCGGTGCCAACCTGACCAAGTATTGCGAGGTCATCCGCCAGCCTTACGGCATGATTCTGCATTGCGGGCCCACCGGCTCCGGCAAATCGGTGACGCTCTATTCCGCGCTCAACGAGATCAGCTTGTCGGAGATCGTCATCAACTTGCTGATCTCCTCGCTCCATACCAACGACGCCCCCGGCATCATCGCCCGTCTCGCTGACATGGGCGTGAAGCCGTTCATGATTTCCTCGTCGCTCCAGTGTGTGCGCCCAGCGGTTGATGCGCCGCGTCTGCAAGACATGCCGCAAGCCCTATGAGCCGCATGTGCGAGAAAAAGCCTTGCTTGAAAAAGGCATCTGCTGGAGCAGCACGATTTACAAGCACTCGCCCAAGGGTTGCGTGAAGTGCGGCGGCAGCGGTCACAAAGGCCGCGTCGGCATTCACGAGCTCATTGTCACCAAGGAGGAGTTGATCGGGGACATCAACAGTGGTCTCGAGACCGCCGAGTTGAAGAAAATCGCGATGCGCGGCGGCATGAAGACCACGCACCATGACAGCCTGCTCAAGGTCAAGGAAGGCACCACCACCTTGAAAGAGGCGATCACGACCGCCCCGTGGATCTATGAGCCGGCGCCGGCGCGGACTGCGCTTGCCTGCCGCAGGACTTCCCGCCAGTGGCATTGGTCCTTCCCATGTCACGCCTGCTTGCCGCAGCTACAGCCACCGTCCTCCTCTTGGCCTTCACGGCCTGCTCCAAAAAAGCCCCGGAGATCACCGCCCTCCAGCGAAAAGAGGCGGCCAGCCTCGTCAGCGAGGCCGAGTTTGCACTCGCTTTGCGCGACTTTGGTCGGGCGGAAGAGATTTACGGCAGGGCCGCCGCCCTCTGTCCGGACGACGGTTCCTATTGGCTGGATTTGGGCGCGCTGCGCCGGCGGGCCGACAAGCGTGACGGAGCGCGTCAGGCTTACACCGAAGCGGCCAAGGCCTACGCCGCGGCCTACAAGGCCGACCGCAAAAATCCGCAGCCACTGCTCCAGCAAATCTACGTCGAGGCTTTGCTGGGCAACACCAAGGCGGCGTTGAAGCTCCTCAAGCAGGCGCAGGCCGACCATGGCGATAACCCCGGCGTGAAAAAGCTGACGCCCGAGTCGTTTGACCGGATGATCGCCGATCCTGGCTTCAAGGCGCAGGAGCTGTAGCCGCCCCCAAGCACCCCGCGCGGATGGGCACCTATTGGGTCGAGTTCCTCACGGTTTCCGCGGCCCATTTGCTGGCGGTGGCGAGCCCGGGGCCGGACTTCGCCATCGTGCTGCGGCAAAGCCTCGCCCATGGCCGGCGGGTGGCGGTGTGGACGAGCATCGGCATCGGCAGCGGAATCTCGCTGCACATTGCCTATTCGCTGCTGGGGATGGCACTCTTGCTGCGGGGCTCGGCCGCGGCGTTCGGGGTGCTGCAATACGCCGGCGCGGCCTATCTCACTTGGCTCGGGGTTCAGGCCCTGCGCAGCCGGCCGCGCCAAGCCGGCGAACCCACGGCGGCGGTTGGCACCGGGTTGCCTTCGGCCCGCGCGGCCTTTGTCACCGGCTTTCTCACCAACGCCCTTAACCCCAAGGCCACGTTGTTTTTCCTCGCGCTGTTCCCGGTCGCGGTGAGTCCAACCACCCCTAAGCTCGTGCAGGCCGGCTACGGGCTGTGGATGATCCTCACGACGATGGGTTGGTTCTCGCTCGTCTCGCTGCTGTTCACGCGCCCGGAGGTCCGGAACAAATTTCTGCGCCACGGCCACTGGATCGACCGCGCCCTCGGCGTCATCTTCCTCGGCTTTGCCGCGAGTCTGCTGTTCGCCAACCTGCGCTGACTGCGGCCACGAAGGGTTTTTCTTCCCGGCTACATTTCACTTAATAACTGAAAGTGGATATCGGAATTTTCCAGGGAAATGAGGGATGCGGCTAGGGCTTGGGCGGCAGATGTCCTTTGCCCACGGCGTCGTCGATCATGCGCACGGCGTATTCCCAGATGGTGCGGGAGCCGTCGGCGACATGCGCGTTGCGGGCGAGAACTTTGTCCTGCGTGACGCCGTGTTTCCGCCAGGCGTGGCCTTCGGTGAGACAGTTGAGCAGCATGGGGTGAAAACGGTCGCAGGCGGCCGCGAAGCGCGATTCCGGCGTCTGCTTGGCCTCGAACTCGTCCCAGAGCGCGCGGAACTCGGCGGCTTGGTCGGCGGGCAGGAGGCCGAAGATCCGGTCGGCGGCGCGGGCTTCGCGTTCGTGCTGGTCGGCCATGTTGACGACATCGTAGGCGAAGGTGTCACCGGCGTCGATTTCCACGAGATCGTGGATGAGCACCATCTTGAGGATGCGCAGGACATCCAGCGGGCGGTGGTTGGAGTGTTCCGCCAGCGTGATGACCATCAGCGCAAAGTGCCAGGAATGCTCGGCGCTGTTCTCCGACCGGCGGCTCTGCGTGACCAAGGTTTGGCGGAACACTTCCTTGAGTTTGTCGGCTTCGACGATGAAGCGCATCTGGCGGGCGAGACGGTCGGCAGGGGAGGACATGCCGCAGCCAAAACCGGGCGCAGAGGTGGCGCAATCCCGCGCTTGCGCGGGCCGCGCCCGCTGTTATCGGTTTCGCGATGAAACTGTCGCCGGCGGGTTGGCCCGCATGTCTGCTGTTGACCCTGTCTATGTCCGCCCAGAGCGCCCCGCTTGATTGGAGTTATCCGCCCTCGGTGCGGGGCGAGGTCGTGGATGATTACCACGGCACCAAGGTCGCCGATCCCTACCGCTGGCTGGAGTAACTCGACTCGGCCGAGACGCAGGCCTGGGTCGCGGCGCAGAATGATTTCAGTGCCCGGTTGCTCACGGCGATGCCCGAGCGGGCGCAGGTGCGGCAGCGGTTGACGGAGCTGTGGAATTACGAGCGCCGGGGACTGCCCGACCGCGAAGCCGGACGCTATTTCCAAGCGCGCAACGACGGCCTGCAAAACCAGTCGCCGCTCTATGTCATGGACGAGTGGGACGGCCCGGCGCGCGTGCTGATCGATCCCAACACCCTGGCCGAGGACGGCACGGTGGCCCTGGCCTTGAGCGCGCCGTCGCCCGACGGACGCTGGCTGGCCTACGGTCTCGCGCGCGGCGGCTCCGACTGGCGCGAACTGCGCCTGCGGGCGGTGGACACGGGCGAGGATGCGCCCGATCTGGTTCAATGGGCCAAGTTCACCGGCATCAGTTGGACCCATGACAGCGCGGGCTTTTTCTATTCGCGCTACCCCGAGCCGCCGGCGGGCGACAGCCGGGTTTTTGCGCGGCTGGAGCACCGCCAGCTTTGCTATCACCGCGTGGGCACCGGCCAAGCCGAGGATGTTTTGGTGCTGGCCATGCCCGAGCATCCGCAGCGCTCCTTTAACGGCAGCGTGGCGCCGGACGGCCGCCATCTGGTGATCTCGATCTCGCAGCCGGGACGTCCGGGCAACAGTGTCTGGATTCGCGACCTCGGTGACGCGCAAAACCCCGTGCTCGACGGGCCGACGCTCCCGCTCATCGAGCAGTTTGAGCACCGGTATTTCTTCATCGGCAATGTCGGGCGAACTTTCTACTTCCGCAGCGATTCCGGGGCGCCGCGCGGCCAGCTTGTCGCCTTCGATGCCGATGCGCCGGGCGCCGCCCCGCAGGTGGTCATCCCCGAGGCTGCGGACATCTTGGACGGCGTCCGCATCTCGGCGGGGCGTTTCGTGGTCACCTATATGCGCGATGTCGTGCGCCGCTTGGCGGTGTTCGATCTCGACGGCCGGCCGGCGGGTGAGATTCCGCTGCCGGGACCCGGGGTCGTGACCGGGATTGCGGGCAAGTTCAAGGACCCGGAGCTGTTCATCGGCTATGCCTCGTTTCTGGCCCCGGGCTCGATCCTGCGGCATCACCTCGATCGCGGTGAGACCGAGACCGTGTGGGCGACCCGGCTCGATCTTGAGCTCGAGCGTTACGAGGCCCGGCAGGTTTTTTATCCCACGAAGGACGGCACCCGCATCCCGATGTTTCTGGTGCACCGCAAGGATTTGCCGCGCGACGGATCTGCGCCGACTTGGCTCTACGGCTACGGCGGCTTCAATGTCGTGATGCGCCCGTCGTTCAGCGTGCCGCCGCTTGTCTGGATCGAGCGCGGCGGGGTGTATGTGGTGGCGAACCTCCGCGGTGGGGGCGAATACGGCAAGGACTGGCACCTCGCGGGCGTGCGGGAAAACAAGCAGAACGTGTTCGACGATTTCATCGCCGCGGCCGAGTGGCTGGTCGCGGAAGGTTACACGACGCCGCGGCGGCTGGTGCTCGACGGCCGCTCCAACGGCGGACTCCTGGTCGGTGCGGTGTTGAACCAGCGGCCGGATCTCGCCGCGGCCGGGCTGCCCGCCGTGGGCGTGATGGACATGCTGCGTTACCACCGCTTCACCATCGGGGCTTCCTGGGCCAGCGACTACGGCACGGCGGAGACCCCGGAGGGCTTCGCCTATCTGCACGCCTATTCGCCGCTGCACACGGTGCGGCGCGGAGTGCGTTACCCGGCGATCTTGGTGACGACCGGCGATCACGACGACCGCGTGCATCCGGCGCATTCCTACAAATACACCGCGGCGCTGCAGGCCGCGGCCGATTCCGCGGGCGGGCCGATCCTGATCCATGTCGAGCCCAACGCCGGCCACGGCGGCTCCAGCGGCACGACGCCCGTGACCAAAACGATCGAGGAATGGGCGCTGCGCATGGGTTTTGGCGCGCACCACACCGGCTGGGGCCGGTAAGCGACGGACCCGAAAACCGACGGTTTGGGGGCAGGAGGGGGACCCCTCCGGAGGGGGTATCCGTGTCATAACCCGGGGGTGCCGGCGCCCGGCGTCGTTTGTTTATTTGCGTTTTCAATACCCGGACGTTTCCCTCGCCGGCTACTATGCCCGTGAAAGTCCTCGTCGCCGACAAGATATCCGCCAGTGGGGTGGAGTATTTGCGCCGTCAGCCCGGTCTGACGGTGGTCGAAGCCTATGGCTCCAGTCCGGAGCAGGTGCTCGGGCTGGTCGGCGACGTCGAGGCGATCGTTGTGCGCAGCGAGACGAAGATCACCGCCGCCGTGATGGCCGCGGCGCCCAAGCTCAAGGTCGTGGGCCGGGCCGGCGTGGGGGTGGACAACGTGGACGTGGAGGCGGCGACCGAGCGCGGCGTCATCGTCATGAACGCGCCTTCGGGCAACACCATCGCGACCGCCGAGCTGACGTTCACGCACATCCTCTGCGGGGCGCGGCCGGTGCCGCAGGCGGCGGCCTCGATGCGCGCCGGCAAGTGGGACCGCAAGGGCTTTTCCGGCATGGAGCTTTTTCGCAAGACCCTCGGTGTCGTTGGCCTCGGCCGCATCGGCAGCGAGGTGGCCAAGCGCGCGCAGGCCTTCGGCATGCGCGTTGTGGCCTACGATCCCTATCTCGCGCCCAGCCGCGCCAAGGCGATGCAGGTCGAGGCCATGACGCTCGACCAGCTTTTGGCGGAGAGCGACTATATCACCGTCCACATGCCGATGACGGACAGCACGCGGCACCTGATCGACGAGGCCGCGCTGGCGAAGTGCAAGCAAGGCGTGCGGCTTTTCAACTGCGCCCGCGGCGGCATCATCAAGGAGGCGGCGCTGGTCGCCGCGCTGAAGTCCGGCCATGTCGCCGCGGCGGGCCTCGATGTCTTCGAAGAAGAGCCGCTGGCCGCCGACCATGAGCTGCGCAAGCTGCCCAATGTCTCGCTCACGCCGCACCTCGGCGCCTCGACCGCGGAGGCGCAGGAAAGCGTCGGCCTTGAGGTCGCGGAGCAGATTGCCGACGTCCTGAAGGGCGGGGTGATCCGCAACGCCGTCAACATGCCCTCGATCGACGCCGCCGCGCTCAAGATCCTCGGGCCCTACCTCGACCTCGGCCAGAAGCTCGGCACGCTCGTCCAGCAGCTCGGGCCGCAGCAGGTCGCCACGCTCCGCGTCACCTACTGGGGCAAGATCGTGGATCTCGACGCCAACTCGGTCACGCGGGCCATCCAGCGCGGTTTTCTGCGCCGGATCAGCGGCGACTCCGTGAATTTCGTGAACGCCCCGGTCGCGCTCCAGCGCCTCGGCGTGAAGATGGAGGTGCTCAAGTCCACCGACGACGTGGACTTCACCGAACTCGTGTCGGTCGAGGCCGTGGCCGCCGACGGCACGGTGCACTCGGCCCGCGGCACGCTGCTCGGCAAGGCCGCCCGCCCGCGCGTCGTGGAAATCAACGGCCGCGACGTGGAGGTCGAGGCGCACGGCAAGCTGCTGCTCATCGAGAACCACGACGAGCCCGGCATGATCGGCTACGTCGGCACCCTGCTGGGCAAGGACGGCGTCAACATCGCCAACATGTCGCTCAGTCGCCAGGAGCCCGGCCAGACCGCGCTGATGGTCATCAATCTCGACAGCGAGCCCAGCGAACCGGCCCGACGCGAGTTGAAGGCGCATCGCGCCATCAAACTGGCCAAGTTCATCCAGCTCTGATTCCCGCATGTTCCTCGCCTACCTCATCGTTCTCGCCGTCGGCTACCTGTTGGGCGCGCTGCCCTTCGGGTATCTCGTCGCGCGCGCGAAGGGCGTGAACATCTTCGAGGTCGGCAGCCGCAATCCCGGCGCGACCAACGTCCGCCGCGTGCTGGGCAAGGGCCCGGGCAACCTGGTTTTCGCGCTTGATGCCCTGAAGGGCGCGGTAGCCTCGGCCTGGGCGTTGCTCGGGCGCACCGAGGCGGTGTTCATCTGCGAGATGCCGGAGTGGGGTCTGGACTTCATCCTTGGGGGCGAAGTCTGGGTCCTGCTGGGTGTCGCCGGCCTGGTCGGCGCCATGCTGGGGCACAGTTTTTCCTGCTTCACCGGATTCAGGGGCGGCAAGGGCGTGGCCACCGGGGCGGGCGGGATTTTTGTGATCATCCCGGTCAGCGCGCTCATCGCCGCCGCGGTCTGGGCGCTGGTTTTCTTCGCCTCCCGCTATGTTTCGCTGGCCTCGATGCTGGCCGCGCTCTCGCTGCCGCTCACGGTGTGGCTGCGGGACCGGCCGCCGCTGGTGGTAGTGCTCACGGCGCTGATCGCGCTCTTCGTGATTTTCCGCCACCGGGAGAACATCAAGCGCCTGCTGAACGGCACCGAACACCGCTTTGTGAAAAAGTCCCAGGAGGAACCCAAGGCATGAGCACGCCCAACGTCATTCGCATCGGCCTGTGCGGCTTTGGCACAGTCGGGCAGGGGGTGTGGAAACACCTCGCCGGCGCGCGCCGCGCCCTCGAATCACGGCTCGGTGCCGGCATCGAGGTCCACCGCATCGCCGTGCGCAGCCCCCGCAAGGCCCGCACCGTCCGGCTGCCGGCCGGCCGCATCACCACCGATGCGCTGGCGGTCGCGGCCGATCCGAAAATCCACATCGTGTGCGAACTGATGGGCGGCACCTCGCTCGCCCGCGAGGTCACGCTGACCGCGCTGCGCCATGGCAAGATCGTCGTGTCGGCCAACAAGGCGCTGATCTGCGACCACGGTGCGGAGATCTTTGCGACGGCGCGGCGGCATGGCGGCCACTTTCTTTTCGAGGCCAGTGTCGCGGGCGGCATCCCGATCATCAAGGCCCTGCGCGAGGGGCTCGTCGCCAACCGCTTCCCGCGCATCTACGGCATCCTCAACGGCACCTGCAATTACATCCTCACGCAGATGGAGGAGCAGGACGCGCCCTACGCCAGCGTGCTCGCCGAGGCCAAGCGGCTGGGCTACGCCGAGGCCGACGAGGCGCTCGACGTCGAGGGCTGGGATGCCGCGCACAAGGCCTCCATCCTCGCCTGGCTCGCGCACGGCGTGTGGGTGAAGCCGCGCCAGATGGTGGTCGAGGGCATCACCCGCATCACCCCGGCCGATTTCAAGAACGCCGCCATGCTCGGCTACGGCATCAAGCTGCTCGCCGTCATCACCCGCGACCTCGCGAGCAACGAGCTTTCCGTGCGCGTCCACCCGACGCTGCTCCCCGAGGGCAGCGTGGTGGCGAACGTCAGCGGCGTCTTCAACGCCGTCTCCGTCACCGGCGATGTCGTCGGCACCACCCTCTACATCGGCCGTGGGGCGGGGCAGGATGCCACCGCCAGCGCCGTCATCAGCGACATTGCGGACGCCGCCGCGCTGCTGGTCCACGGCAAGGGTTCGCACCTCACCGCCGCCGAGACGCTGCCGGCCCGCAACGGCTGCCGGCTGGCGCCGCCGGAGCACATCAAGTGCCGCTACTACGTGCGCCTCACCGTGATGGACCAGCCCGGCGTGCTGGCGCGCGTCGCCTCGGTCATGGCGCGGCACCATATCAGCATCGCCAGCGTGATCCAGACGCCCGGCGAGGACGACCGCGCCGCCTCGCTCGTGCTCACGACCCACGAGAGCCACGAACGGGCGATGAACGCCACCCTGCGCGACGTCGCGCGCCTCGCCAGCGTCATCGGCGAGCCGGTGCTCTTGCGCATCGGCGATTTCAACGACTGATTTTCCGTCCATGCCACGCATCGTCCAAAAATACGGCGGCACCTCCGTGGGTGACGTCGAACGCATCAAGAAGGTCGCCGAGCGCATCAAGGCCGCGCGCGACGAGGGCCACGAGCTGGTCGTCGTCGTTTCCGCCCGCTCCGGCGTGACCAACGAGCTGATCGCCCGCGCCAAAGCCGTGTGCGAACATCCCAGCGAGCGCGAGATGGACATGCTCCTCGCCATCGGCGAGCAGGAGACCATCGCCCTCACCGCGATGGCGCTGCACGGCGTGGGCGTGGATGCCGTGAGCTACACCGGCGCGCAGGCCGGCATCTTCACCGACAAGGTCCACACCAAGGCGAAGATCAAGACCATCAACGCCCAGCCCATCGACCGGGACCTCAAGCAGGGCAAGGTCGTCATCGTCGCCGGCTTCCAGGGCATCAACGAGGACGGGCACGTCACCACGCTTGGCCGCGGCGGCTCCGACCTCACGGCCATCGCCCTCGCCGCCGCGCTGCAGGCCGACAAGTGCGAGATCTACACCGATGTGGACGGCGTCTATACCGCCGACCCGCGGGTGGTGAAGACCGCGCAGAAGCTCTCCGAGATCTCCTACGACGAGATGCTCGAGCTGGCCTCCTCCGGCTCGAAGGTCATGCAGTCGCGTTCCGTCGAGTTCGCCAAGAAATACGGCGTCGTTTTCGAAGTCCGCTCCAGTTTCAACCACAACCCAGGAACCATCGTGAAAGAAGAAGTCGTTTACATGGAAAAGGTCATTGTCCGCGGCGTGGCCGTGGACAAGGATCAGGCCAAGGTCATCGTCAGCAACATCGTGGACAAGCCCGGCTCGGCCGCGAGGGTCTTCCGGGCGCTGGCCGACGCGAACGTCAATGTGGACATGATCGTGCAGAACGTGCCGCGCCACGGCGTGGCCAACCTCACGTTCACCGTGCCGCAGGGTGATTCCCACCACGCGCAGAATGTGCTGGAGCCCGTGCTGGCCGAGATCGGCGGCGGCGCCGTCGCCATCCACGAGCACATTGCCAAGCTCTCCGTCGTCGGCGTCGGCATGAAGACGCACTCCGGCGTCGCCGCCACGCTCTTCCAGGCGCTGGCCGACGTGGGCATCAACATCGAGCTCATCACGACCTCGGAGATCAAGATCTCCATCGTCATCGACCTCGACCGCGCCGACGAGGCCGCCCGCGTGACCCACGAGGCCTTCCAGCTCAGCCAGCTCGGAGTCTGACGAAACAGAGGTCAGAAGCCAGATGTCAGAGGTCAGATCCAAGACAGAGGAGGACGGCCGCAGAACTCCTGCGCCGATTCGCCATTTTACGGATTTGATCGTCTGGCAAAAGGCCCAGGGCGTTGCGCTGGAGGTTTTTCGTCTGTCCAAGTCATGGCCTTCAGAGGAGCGTTACGCACTGACGGATCAGATTCGCCGCTCATCCCGATCCGTCGGCGCAAACATTGCTGAAGGCTGGGGGAAGCGCCGCTACGAAGCGGCGTTCGTCGCCAAGCTGGTTGATGCCGACGGTGAGACCCATGAAACCGAGCACTGGCTGATCAATGCAGAATCCCATGGCTACATCACCCGTGAACAACTGGCAGAACTGCGTGCCCAACTCTCCGAGGTAGGCCGCATGCTCGGCGCCATGATCAACCGTCCGGGCTCTTTCATCGCGAAGCGTCCCACTGCTGACGTCTAATTTCTGCCCTCTGATGTCTGACTTCTGGCTCCTGACCTCTGACCTCTGATTCCGATGCACTACATCTCCACCCGCGGGCAGAGTGAGTCCCTCGGCTTTTCGGCCGCGGTGGCGACCGGGTTGGCGCCGGACGGCGGGCTTTACCTGCCGGCGACGCTGCCGGATTTTTCCGGCGACCTCGCGCGGTTCGGGCGGCTCGGCTATGCCGACCTGTGCTTCGAGTTCATGCGGGTATTTGCCACGGACATCCCGGCGGAGGATTTGCGGGATTTGGTGATGCGTTCCTATGCACGTTTCTCGCATCCGGAGATCGCACCGCTGGTGCGGCTGGATGAGCGCACGCACGTGCTGGAGCTGTTCCACGGCCCGACGCTCGCCTTCAAGGATTTTGCCCTGCAACTGCTCGGCAACCTCTACGAGCGCCAGTGCCGGGAGCGCGGCGAGAGCATCAACGTCCTCGGCGCCACCTCGGGCGACACGGGCGCGGCGGCGATCCACGGGCTGCTGGGCAAGCCCGGCACCGCCATCTTCATCCTTTATCCCAACGGCCGCGTGTCGCCGCTGCAGGAGCGGCAGATGGCCTGCACCGGTGCGGCCAACGTCCACGCGCTGGCGGTGGACGGTTCCTTCGATGACGCGCAGGCGATCCTGAAGGAGCTGTTTGGCGAACAGGATTTCCGCCTGAAACACCGGCTTTCGGCAGTGAACTCCATCAACCTCGCCCGGGTGCTGGCCCAGTGCGTCTATTACCTCTACGCATGGCTGCGGCTGCCGCCGGCGGAGCGGGCGACGGCGGAGTTTGTGGTGCCGACGGGCAATTTCGGCAACGTTCTGGCGGGGTGGATGCTCACCCGGATGGGCGTGCCGCTCGCGGGCTTCAAGGTGGCGACCAACCAGAACGACATCCTGCACCGGCTGTTTGCCACGGGCGAATACCGGGTCGGCGCCGTGCAGCCGAGCCTCGCGCCCTCAATGGACATCCAAGTGGCGTCGAATTTCGAGCGCCTCATGTATTACAGCGTCGGGTGCGACGCGGGCCGGGTGCGCGAGATCATGCGGACCTTCAAGGAGACGGGCCGGTATCGGTTTGAGCATTTTGACCGGGGGCTGTTTTCCTCCTCGCGCTGCACCGATGCGGAAATTCCGGAGATCATCCGGCGCGTCCACCGGCAATCAGGCTACGTGGCCGACCCGCACACCGCCTGCGCCTTCAAGGACCTGTCGCCCGACCGCCCGAGCGTGGTGCTGGCCACCGCGAGCCCGGCCAAGTTTCCCGAGACGCTCCGCGCCGTGCTTGGCGAAGAGCCCGTGCACCCGAGCCTGGAGGCGCTAAAATCGCGTCCGGTGGTAAAACACCGCCTGCCTGCGACTGCCTCCGCCGTCCGCGCCTACGTGGAACAGCACGCAGTCTAGGTTTGGATCGGCGGGCTTAGTTTCTTGGAGTTGGTTGCGGCGCCTTCATGAGAAGGCTCTTCGTTCTTCCAGCGCCTAAAACGGGCGACACCTTGATTCATGTAGGACAACACCCAGGAAAAATCCAAGCTCACGACCTGAAATGCTGCGTCTGAGAAAAACTCTTCGGGCTTTTCCAAGATATCCCGCCAGAAAATCCGCCTAGGGTTCGTCCAACTGGGGTCGAACCACAGGGCCTGTTCCGTCTCCTCAACGCCCTTCGAACGAAGCCATTCGAGCAGCTTGCATTTATGGGTGGTGCTTTCGAGTGACGCATAGACCCATTCGTTCTTCTTATCAACGCCGTCATCCCATGTCACCTTGTGCAGCTTTGGCTCCGCCAGTCTCCTGAGGTCACGAATGCGCAATTGAGGATTTCGAAGGTCGGTCATTTTTCTGGAACGTCAAAAATGTGCCAGAGAGTGTCGTTGATCCTGGCGCCTTCGGCTTTTCATCAGTGCGTGTGATACTGGATCTGGACGATCCCCTTCAGAGTCGGAAACAGGGTCAAATCAAAGCTCACGCATGTGTCCTTGCACGTCGGACCAAGCGATCGGATCGCATTGGTAAACGAGGCGACGCGCGAGCTCTCGCACACGTGCAGTGAAACGAACAGCGGGTGATCGCTGCGAGCTGCGACGTCGTGATCAATCACCACATCATCCTTTCTAAACGACGAACGCTCTTGCCACATTAGCTTCGACAGCTCGACGGGAAAGCCGCCGACATTTCCGTAATCGGCTATCGAATGCAGAGGACGATCCTTACCTCCACGGCGATTGAAATGCTTCCCGCCGGCGTTCGTCAAATGGCGTTGTCCATCTTGGTGGTAGGAAAAGTGGACGCTCTTCAAGTCCACGCTCGGACCGATGTATAGCCCTTGGTCGGTTTCGGTAACCCACACCGCCTTTGCCGCGCGTGAACCAGAACGAAGCCAAATTTTTCTCTTCATTGCCGAACGGTCTTATTCAGCCTCAGCGTAAAGCCTCAGTTGAGCGGGGCTCATGCGTGGCAAAAGACAGGATAAATACCTTGGCTTCAACGCCCGAATCCCGAGCTCAACCTTTTCAAGACGGACTGAGTCCAGACAAAAGCCCAAGTGAGATTAGGCGTCCGGGGCTTTTTTGGGGCCGCTTACAGCAGCGGGGCGAGGAGGCGGCTGAGGTCTTCGAGGATGTTGCCCCAGAGGCGGGATTTGCGGGGGAGGTCGCCGACGGGGCGGCAGGAGCGGAGGAGCGTCTCGGTCCATGCTTTCATGGCGAGGACGTCGGGCTGGGAGTGGACGAGCACGGCGATCTCGAAGTTGAGGAAGAGGCTGCGCAGGTCGAAATTGGGCGAGCCGAAGAGCGCGAGCCGGTCGTCCACGAGGATGGCCTTGCTGTGCATCATGCCGGGGCCGTGCAGCATGATGCGGACGCCGGCCTCGCGGAGTTCGCGCAGGAAGTGCCGCCGGGCGAAGTCGGTGACGGGGTGGTTGGAGCGGGCGGGCACGATGAGCGTGACCTCGCGGCCGGCGCGGGCCTTCACGATGAGCGTGCGCTGCAGGACTTCGTCGGGGATGAAGTAGGGCGTGATGATGGTGAGGCTGCGGTCGGCCCCCTGGATCATGGCGAGGATGCCTTCGTAGAGCGGGTCGCCGGGCACATCGGGGCCGCTGGCGACGACCTGCAGCTCGCTGTCGCCGCGGGGCTGGAGCGCCTCGGCGACGGGAATCTCGGCGTGGAGGGCGTCGGCGGACTGCTTGCTGGCGAAGCACCAGTCGGCGATGAAAACCTCGTTGAGGAGGGCGGCGGCGGGGCCGGCGATGACGGCGCTGAAATCGGCCCAGCGCTTTTTCAGCGGGGTGGGGCCCAGGTATTCGCGGGCGAGGTTGTGGCCGCCGACGATGGCGGTGGCGTGGTCGAAGACGGCGATCTTGCGGTGATTGCGGAGGTTGGCCGAGCCGCGCGAGGTGAAGGGCAGCACGGGCATGAACCACTGGATCTCGCCGCCGGCCTTGCGCAGCGGGTGGAGAAAATCCCGGCTGAGAAACATGCAGCCCACGGAGTCGAGAAGCAGGCGGACCTTGACGCCGTCCTTCGCACGCTTGCCGAGGAGCTTGATGATACGGCGGCCGGTGTCGTCGCGGCCGATGATGAAGGCGGTGATGTGGATGTGGGTGCGGGCGCGGTTGATCTCTTCCTCAAGGGCGGCGTAGGTGGTCTCGCCGGTTGTGAGCAGCCGGATCCGGTTGCCGCCGACGGGTTCGCAGGCGCCGTTGGCCGAGACGGTGCTGGCCACGGAGAGGCTGGCGCAGGCGGCGGGCGGAATCTCGCCCCGGCCGGGCAGGGCGGGCAGGAGGCGGGACTTGCTCGCGCGCAGGCGGCGGAGCTTGCGGCCGCCAAAGAGCAGATAGAGCGGCACGCCGACGTAGGGGATGAGCACAATGACCAGCAGCCAGGCGAAGGTGCTGCCGGGCTGCCGTTTCTCGCTCACCAGCCGGGCGATGAGGAAAATGGCCAGCAGGAAGCCGGCGATCGTGAAGAGGTGCGACCACAGGCCTTGCGTCAGGGTTTGTTCAAGCTTGGCATCCATGCGCAGCTGGGCGGATGCTCGTCAGACAAGCCGGGGGCCGGGGGGAAGCAACGCCGCAAAATGGTGGTAGGACCTGGATTCGAACCAGGGAAGGCGTTAGCCAGCAGATTTACAGTCTGCCCTCGTTGGCCACTTGAGTATCCTACCAAAAAATGGAACGCGCAAAATCTCGGCTCGCTCCGCGCAGTTCAAGGTTTTTTTCAGCCGATTCCCGGGCGCCGGTATTTCCGCTTTTGCGGGGCGCGCGCAAGCGCGCTGGCCTACAACGGATGGCCAAGAAAGGGCCCCGGGTAGGGCGGGACCGCTGGGCCCGCCGAAAGCCCTGATCCGCTCCCGTTTACTGGGCAGCAGCCGGTGTTAGTTTTTCCGGGTTGGGCTGCCCATGCCACCGCAGACCCGTCACAGCTGGATCGGTAGGCCGACCTCGATGATCTGCACCGGCGGGAGCTGGTAATAATCGCGCGCCTGCCGGGCGTTGCGGGTGAGGAAGGCGTAGAAGTGCTTTTGCCATTCCCACATGCGGGCTTCGCCGCCGGTCACGATCATCTCGCGGTTGAAGTAGTAGGTGGCCTCGGCCGGCTTGAGCGGCACGCCGGCGTCGCGGATGCGGCCGATGAGCGACTCGACGTCGGGCGACTCCATGTAGCCGTAGCGGGCGACGGCCCGCCAGACGCCTTCGCCCAGTTCGCGCACTTCCAGGCGCTCCGCATCGGTGACGAAGGGCAGCTCCGCGGTCATGACGCTGAGCAGGACGACGGTTTCATGCAGCACCTTGTTGGCTTTCACATGGTGCAGGAGGACGAGCGGGGTGCCGCTGGGATTGCCGGCCATGAAGACGCCGGTGCCGCGCACGCGGAGGATGTGCTTGCTGGCGACGATGTCGCAGAGCTCGTTTTCGGTGATCTCGTTGGCATAGACGCGGCGGAAGATCTCCGACTTGCCGGTCTTCCACGTGTGCATGATGGCGATCAGGCCGACGCCGATGGCGAGCGGCAGCCAGCCGCCGTCCCAGACCTTGTGCAGGTTGGCGTAGAGGTAGCCGAGGTCCACAAAGGCAAACAGGCCGCAGAGCGGGGCGGCCTTCCACACGGGCCACTTCCAGGTGCGGCGGGCAACGAGGTAAAAAGCGAAGGTGGTGACCGTCATTGCGCTGGTGACGGCGATGCCGTAGGCGGAGGCGAGGCTGGAGCTGGACTTGAACCCGAGCACGATGGCGATGGCGCCGAGCGCGAGCGCGGTGTTGACCAGTGGCAGGTAAATCTGGCCGCTCTGCGCGGCGTTGGTGTGGCGGACGGTCAACCGTGGGAAGAAGCCCAGTTGGATGGACGAGCGGATGAGCGAGAAGGTGCCGGAGATCATCGCCTGGCTGGCGATGATGGCCGCCAGCATGGAGAGCACGAGCAGGCCGACGCGCAGCGGGCCTTCCGGGGCGATGGCGAGGAAGGGGTTTTCCACGTCGCCGCCGTGGGCGATGACGTAGGCGCCTTGGCCGAAGTAATTCAGCGCGAGTCCGGGCAGGGCCATGCCATACCACGCCAGCATGATGGCCCGGCGCCCGAAATGGCCCATGTCGGCGTAGATCGCCTCGACGCCCGTGATGGCGAGCACGATGCCGCCGAGCAGCGCGGTGATCTGGAGCGGATGGTCGCGCAGCAAGATCCAGCCGTGCCAAGGATTGAGCGCGTGCAGCACGACGGGGGTCTGGATGATCTGCCACAAGCCGAGCAGGCCGAGCGACACGAACCAAACCAGCATCACCGGACCGTAGATGCGCCCGATGGCGCCGCTGCCCCGGCTTTGAAACCAGAACACGCCGGCGAGCACGACCACGGTGATGGGTATCACCCAGCCGGTGAGCCCCGGGGCGATGAGCGAGAGGCCTTCCGCGGCCGAGAGCACGGAGATTGCCGGCGTGATCACGCCTTCGCCGCAAAGCATGCAGGCGCCGAACAGAATGAGGATGGTGCCCGCACCTATGGCCCGGCCCTTGCCCCCGGCGGTATCGAGCCGGGCCTTGGCAAAAAGGGCGAAGATGCCGCCCTCGCCGCGGTTGTCCGCCCGGGTGACAAAGGTGAGGTATTTCCAGCTCACGACGATCATCAGCGACCAAAAGATGACCGAGAGGATGCCCAGCACGCCGGTGGTGCGGTCGGCCTCCGGCAAGTGGCTGATGGACTCACGCAATGCGTAGAGCGGGCTGGTGCCGATGTCGCCAAAGACGACACCCAAGGCACCCAGCGCCAGTCCGGCCTTGGCCAACTGACGGGAATCGGTCCCGGGCGAAACGGTTTGCATGAGGGCCGGCATCTTGGCGGCGAAGCCCGGCGCTCCAAGCAGTTTCGTGCGCCCCAAGCCGGCCGGTTGGCGTAAAACATTTGCGCGCAGCGGCTTTTCGAGCCGTAATCCCGGCATGCTTCCTGTCTGGAAAACCGTCAAAACCTACTCCGACATCCGCTACGAAAAGGCCGCCGGCATCGCGAAAATCACGATCAACCGGCCCGAAAAGCGCAACGCCTTCCGGCCCGAGACCGTGGCCCAGATGTTCGAGGCGTTCAGCGACGCGCGCGACGACCAAGCCATCGGCGTGGTGCTGCTGACCGGCGCGGGGCCGCACACCGATGGGAAATATGCCTTCTGCGCCGGGGGCGACCAGACCGTGCGGGGTCCGGCCGGCTACGTGGGTGGCGACGGCGTGCCGCGGCTCAACGTCCTCGATTTGCAGAAACTCATCCGCTCGATGCCCAAGGTCGTGATCGCGCTCGTGGCGGGCTACGCCATCGGCGGAGGGCACGTGCTGCACGTCGTGTGCGACCTCACGATCGCGGCCGACAACGGCATCTTCGGCCAAGTGGGGCCGCGCATGGGCAGCTTTGACGGCGGCTTCGGCGCGAGCTACCTCGCCCGGCTGGTCGGCCAAAAGAAGGCGCGCGAGATCTGGTATCTTTGCCGGCAGTATTCCGCGGCCGAGGCGCTGGAGATGGGGCTCGTCAACCGCGTCGTGCCGGTGGCGGAGCTTGAGGCGGAGGGCGTGAAGTGGGCGGGCGAGATTCTCCAGCACAGCCCGCTGGCGATCCGGCTGCTGAAGAGCGGTTTCAACGCCGAACTCGACGGGCAGGCCGGCATCCAGGAACTCGCGGGCAACGCCACGCTGCTTTATTACATGAGCGCCGAGGCAAAGGAGTTTCACTCGGCCCAGCGCGAGAAGCGCAAGCCCGACGCCGGCCGGTTTCCGTGGCTGCCGTGAGCGGGTGGGGCGGATTTTTTCATCCGCCGGCAAAAGCGCTTTGCCTCCGGCGCGGTTTGTCCCACCAATCTTCCGACCATGAACCCTGAAGCCAAATTGGCCGAACTCGGCCTCACGCTCCCGAATCCGCCGGCCGCCGCCGGCAGCTATGTGCCCACCGTGCGCACCGGCAACCTGCTGTATTGCGCCGGCACGATCTGCATGATCGACGGCAAGATGACGCACACCGGCCAGGTGGGGAAGGAGCAGACCATCGAGACGGGCGCCCAGTCCGCCGCGATCTGCGCGCTCAACACCATGGCCAACATCAAGGCCGCCGTGGGCTCGCTCGACCGCGTGGCCCGCATCGTCTTCGTCAGCGGCTTCGTCAACGCCGTGGACGGTTTTGCCGACAGCCCCGCCGTCATCAACGGTGCGAGCGACCTGTTTGTGAAAGTGTTCGGTGGCGCCGGCAAGCACGCCCGGGCCGCGGTCGCGGTCAACGGCCTGCCCAAGGGCACCACGACCGAGATCCAGGTCGTGGTTGAACTGAAGGCCTGATTGTTTTCGTTTGCTTCGCCGCCGGGGCGGATACCCGGCGGCCCAACCCCTGTTTGCTCCCCATGAAAAAGATCCCCCTGCTGTCGCTGTTCGTCTTCACCGCCGCCGTCCTCGCGGCCCAGAACTATCAGATCGCGGTCGTGCCGAAGGGCACCACGCATGAGTTCTGGAAATCCATCCACGCCGGGGCGCTGGCCGCGGCCGAGGAACTCAAGGCGGAGGGCGTCAACGTGAACGTCATCTGGAAAGGCCCGCTGCGGGAGGACGACCGCGAACAGCAGGTGCAGGTGGTGGAGAACTTTGTCGCCCGGCGCACGAGCGGCATCGTGCTGGCGCCGCTCGACGCCCGCGCCCTCGTCGCCCCGGTCGAGACCGCGGTGCGGGCGCGCATCCCGGTGGTCGTGATTGACTCGGGCCTGAATTCCACCGCTCCGGCGAGCACGGTGTCCACCGACAACTACAAAGGCGGCGTGCTGGGTGCGCGGCGGCTGGGCGAGCTGCTGGAGGGCAAGGGCAACGTGATTCTCCTCCGCGTGCTGGCCGGCTCCAACAGCACCGAGCAGCGCGAGGCGGGTTTCCTCGACACCATCCGCAGCGAGTTTCCCGAGATCCGCATCCTGTCGAGCGACCAACACGCCGGCGCGACCCGCGACACCGCCTACCGCGTGTCGCAGAACCTGCTCAACCGCTTCGGTCGCGACGTGAACGGCATTTTTGCACCCAACGAGTCCTCGGCCACCGGCATGCTGCTGGCGCTGCGCGATGCGGGCCTGGCCGGCGGGCGTGTGAAGTTTGTGGGCTTCGACACCGGCACGCAGACGCTCGCGGGGCTGCGTGCGGGCGACTTGCAGGGCCTCGTGGTGCAGAACCCGTTTCGCATGGGCTACCTCGGCGTGAAGACGATGGCGGCGGTCCTGCGCGGCCAGCCGGTCGAGAAGGAAATCGACACCGGCTGCGTCCTCGTGACCGCCGAGAACATCGGCGAACCGGCCATCGCCGACCTCATCAACCCGCCGCTGGACAAGTATCTGAAGTGAGGAGACGGCAGAACGGTCTCTTCCAAACCTGATGCTTCATGCCATGCTGAGACCTGACAGAAAGCCGGAGAGATTACTTGGAACTCGCCGATGAACCGACCAACACAATGTCATGCTGAGCGTAGCGAAGCATCCATCAGGATGACCGTCGGGGGTTGTGCTGATGGATTCTTCACTCCGTTCAGAATGACGATTAGGGGAGTTGATTGGCAGTGAAGCAAAGAATGCAGCAGGATGCGCGAACGTCGCTGAATTACTGGATTCACTCGTATCGCTTATAAAAGCTAATCGGAAAAAATTCCATGCCGCCCACCCATAAAAGTTATTGGGTTTATATCATCACCAATCGTCCGCATGGGACACTTTACATCGGTGTGACCAACTCGCTCGAGCGGCGCATGTGGCAACACAAGACCGGAGCTATTGCGGGTTTCAGCAAACGCTACGGCCTGAAAAACCTGGTCTGGTTTGAAGAGTTTCGCGACATCAACAACGCCATCCGCCGTGAAACCGAGTTAAAGGGCTGGCTGCGCAGCAAGAAGGTTGCACTGCTGGAAATGGAGAACCGGCTTTGGCGTGATTTGAGCGCCGGCTGGCATGCGGTTGAACCGCTGGATTCTTCGCTTCGCTCAGAATGACAAACCTTATGGTTGCCCCCCGCCTCCGGCTCACCGGCATCGACAAGGCCTTTGGCGCCACGCAGGCGCTGCGCGGTGTGTCGTTGACGGTGGCGGCGGGCGAGGTGCACGCGCTCATCGGCGAAAACGGCGCCGGCAAGAGCACGCTCATGAAGGTCCTGAGCGGCGTGGTGCGGCCCGATGCGGGCATGATGGAGCTGGATGGCGCGCCGTATGTGCCGACCGACACCTTGGCGGCCCGGCGGCATGGCGTGGCGATGATCTACCAGGAGCTGAGCCTCGCGCCGCACCTGAGCGCGTGGGAGAATATCGTGCTCGGGGCGGAGCCGCACCGGCTCGGTTGGCTCGATCAAACGGAAGCCCGCACGCGCGCCCGGGGAGCATTGGCCCGGCTGGCGCACGGACACCTGGACTTGGAGCGGCCGGCCGGGGAGTTCTCCATTGCCGAACAACAGGTGATCGAGATTGCCCGGGCGCTGCTGACGGAACCCAGCGTGCTCATCATGGACGAGCCGACGAGCAGTCTCACGCAGGCGGACACGGAGAAACTCTTTGCCGTCGTGCGCCAGTTGCGGGCGGAAGGCGTGAGCGTGATTTACATCAGCCATTTTCTGGAGGAAGTCCGGCAGGTCGCCGACCGGTTCACCGTCCTGAAGGACGGCGAGACGGTGGGCTCGGGCGAATTGGCCGCGGTCGGCCAAGCCGAGATTGTGCGCCTGATGGTGGGCCGCGAGGTGCGGGAAATGTATCCTGTGCGCACCCCGCAGCGCGGGGCGGCCGTGCTGCAGGTGCGTCAGCCGCAGGGGGAGCCGCTGGCGTTGCACGCCGGGGAGATTTTGGGCGTGGCGGGGCTGATCGGCGCGGGCCGCACGGAATTGCTGCGGGCGGTGTTTGGTTTGGACAAAAGCGCGCTGTATGTGACGACCCCGGCGCGGCGGTGGGCGGAGGGCATCGGCTTCCTGAGCGAGAATCGCAAGGAGGAGGGCCTCATGTTGCCGCTCTCGGTCGCGGAGAATGCCACGCTGACGAAATTCTCCGCGTTGGCGCGCGGCGGCTGGCTGCGCACGGGCGGCATCGATGCGGTAACCGCGGACTGGATCGGCCGGCTGGGCATCAAGACCCGCGGGCCGCGGCAGGCCGTCGGCGAACTGTCGGGCGGCAACCAGCAGAAAGTCGCGCTGGCCCGGCTGCTCCAGCACCAGGCGCGCATTCTCCTGCTCGACGAGCCGACGCGCGGGATTGACGTGGGGAGCAAAGCGCAGATTTACGCGCTCATCGCGCAGCTTGCCGCCGAGGGCAGGGCGGTCGTGCTGGTAAGTTCCTACCTGCCGGAGCTGTTCGGCTTGTGCGACCGGATTGCCGTGATGCGCCGGGGCGCGCTGGTGGAATGTCGCGAACGTGCGGCGTGGACCGAGCACGAACTGATGACCGTGGCCATCGGCGCGGCGGCGTGAATGACGGAGTTTTCTTTAACCACGGATTTCCCGGATGAATACGGATAAAGACAGAATTTCCCGGCATGGCGCCGAAGGTGAACTATCCGTGCCTCTCCGTGTAATCCGTGGTCGCCGTTTTTCCTCATGAAGAAAATGCTATCGAAGTTCGGTCCCTTCCTCGGCCTGTTGCTCGTCATCGGGTTGTTTTCGCTGTCGGGCGAGATTCGCGACTACTTCCTGAGCTACGCCAATTTCAAGATCATCCTCACGCAGACCGTGATCGTGGCGATCGGCGCGCTGGGCATGACGCTCATCATCATCAGCGGCGGCATCGACCTGAGCGTAGGCTCGGTGATCGCGTTGTGCAGCGTGGTGGGGGCGCTGCTGATCCAGCAGGATTGGCCGGTGGTCATGGTTGTGCTGATGGTGATCGCTTCCGGCGGGTTGGCCGGCCTGCTCAACGGCGCGGCCATCGCGGGCCTGCGGATGACCCCGTTCATCATCACGCTGGGCATGCTGGGCATCGCCCGCGGTGTGGCCAAGTGGCTCGCGAACAACGAAACGGTCAATTACGACGCCTCGCCCATCAACGGCTGGATGACGACGGCCGATCCCTTCGGCTGGGTGCTGCCGGCGGGCGCGTGGGTGGCGCTGGCGCTGGCGGTGCTGACGGCGGTGATGCTGCGGCGCACGGTCTTTGGCCGGCATATCTTCGCCATCGGCTCCAACGAGGCGACGGCGCGGCTTTGCGGCGTGGCGACGGTGCGGACCAAGATTCTCATCTACGCGCTGGCCGGCTGCTTGTTCGGCCTCGCGGGTTTGATGCAGCTCTCGCGGCTGCGGCAGGGAGATCCGACCGTGGCCATCGGCGTCGAACTCGACATCATCGCAGCCGTCATCATCGGCGGCGCGAGCCTGGGCGGCGGCGTGGGCACGGTGCTGGGCTCGATGATCGGCGCCCTTATCATGGCGGTGCTGCGCAACGGCTCGCAGCAGATGGGCTGGCCGACGTATTTTCAGGAAATCATCATCGGCGCCGTGATCATCGCGGCGGTGTTCCTCGACCGGCTGCGGCAGGCGAAGCGGGAATGAGCAGCCGCAAAGGTAGGGCCGGACGGTTACAGCAGTTCAAATGGGACTGTAGCCGCAGTGATTGTCATTCTGAGCGTAGCGAAGAATCCAACGCACCTACCGCGGTGAGAGAGATACTGGATTCTTCGGCTTCGCCTCAGAATGACAGGAAATTTTAACGGCTGCAGATCAATTTGAAGCGCTCCAATGCCGCCTGCCATGCAATTAAACCAAATGATGTCCGCGTAGGCAGCCCGCTTGCGGGCGCTTTCCCGGAGCGCGCGCCAGCGCGCTGAACCTACACAGCATTGCCCGAGTCCCGCTCAGGCCAGCGACTTGCTCAGCACCTTGGCGTTGCGGCCGCTCTCGTCGTAGGACTTGAGCCGCGCTTCGGGCAGGATAGATTTGTCCGCCTCCTCGAAGCCGCAGGTGTTGGTGAAGAAGCCGAAGTTCTGCGTCGAGAGGGCGACGATGGACGACGCGCCGCGCTCCTTGGCCATGAGGCAGGCATACTCCACCATCTTTTTCCCGATCCCCCGGTTCTGGTAGAAGGGCAGGACGTAGAGCGAGCCGATCTCCGCGAGCGGAGATTTGCCGGGGTAGAGGATGAGGGTGACGCAGGCGATGATGTTCTCGTCGATCTCGAAGACGTAAAACTGGTCGATGTTTTTCTCGATGGCCTGCTGGGTGCGGTAGAGCAGCTCCTCGCGTTTCACGGCCGCGCGGGTAAGGCTGTGGATGAAACGCACGTCGCGGCGGGTGGCCTTGCGGATCTGCTGGTAATCGTTGCCGTAGATGAGCGTGCCGACGCCCTCGTTGGAGAAAATCTCGTTGAGCAGGCCGTCGAAAATGCGGCCGTCCACGATGTGGACGCGCGGCGTGCCGGTGCCGATGGCGCGCACGGCGTTGACGGCCTTCGAGCGGAGCAGCTCGGGGATTTGCGCGGGGGTTTCCTCGACGATCTTTTGCAGCGCGCCGACCGCGACCTGCGGGCGAAGTTCGCCGTTGATGTCCAGCCCGGCGTGCGGGGTGAGGTAGATGACCTTGGTGGCGTGGAGCGCCTCGGCGAGCTCGGCGGCGAGGAGATCGGAGTTTACCCGCAGGGATTTGCCGTCCGGGCCGAAGGCGAGCGGCGAGACGACCGGGACCACCTGGTCGTTGATGAGGCTGGTGATGAAATCTTTGTCGATACGTTCGACCTTGCCGGTGAACTGCTGGTCCACGCCCTTGATGATGCCGACGGGCAGGGCGCGCACCGAATTGGTGATCACGGCTTTCAGGCTGTTCTGGCTGAGACCTTCGAGGATGAGGTGGGAGACGCGCGAGGAGGCCCGGATGGCGAGGTCGAGGGTGGCGGCGTCGGTGATGCCGGTGCCGAAAGCGTCGCTGATAGGGACGTTGCGCAGCGCGGAGAGTTCCTGGATCTGCTGGCCGATGCCGTGGACGAGCACGACCTTGATGCCGAGGCTGCGGAGCACAGCGATGTCCACGAGCAGATTGCCGAAGTTCTCGTCGGCCACGATCGAGCCGTCCATCGCGATGACAAAAATCTGCCCTTGGAAGCGCGGCACGTATTTCAGGATGCCGCGCAAATCCGTGGGCTTGATCGTCGTCGCGAGGGCGTTCGAGACCGGAGGGGTGGTTTGGCCGTTGCCGTTGCTCATGTCAGGTGCGCGCAGTTCTCGGGGATGCGGGGCGGCGCGTCAATGCACTTGCAGGGTCCACGCCTGGGAGCTGCGGGCGCCGACCAACCGGACGGCGTATTGGCCGGGCTTCAGGGCGCCGGCGGGGATGGTGAGCCGGACGCGGTTGTCGCGGCCGCGGGCCTGGAGATCTCCGCTCAATTTTTCGAGTTCCGGCACGATGATGAGTTCGCCTTCGCGCAGGTAAATCATCGCCGGGCCGGGCTGGTAGCGGTGGTCGGTTGAAAGGTCGGAGAACTCGATGAGGTAGGGGAAAAAGGCGTTGATCGCATCCGCTGCCGCGACGCGCTCGTAGGCTGCCGGCAGGACGGGCTGGTCGAGCAGGGTGACGCGCAGGTCCTCGGGCAGGCCCGGCGTGGCGGCGGTGATTGATGCATGGCCGGGTGCGGGCTGCGGATCGGCCGGGCGTTCGACCCGGATGGCTATCCGCTGAAACCCGGCCGCGAGCAGGCGTTGGGTGTTGGCGCGGTCCTTCATGTCGCCATAGGGCGCAAAGGCCGGGTTCACCTTGCGGTAGTGCAGGGTGATCCAAGTGTAGGCGCCGAGGGAGAGGACGATCACGAGGACAATCCACTTCATGGGCCAGGGCTTCGGCGTGGGACGCGGGTCGGACATGAGCGGCCATCAACGCTGGACCGGGCCGGGCGCGCAAATAAATTTGCGCCGGGCGGCGCGCGCTGCTTCGGTGGCGGACTGCATGAAGCTCTGGACCCAATTTTTCATTCCCACGCTCAAGGAAAGCCCGGCGGACGCCGAGATTGCCTCCCACAAGTTGCTCGTGCGCGCCGGTCTGGTGCGCAAGCTCGGCGGCGGACTCTACACCTACCTGCCGCTCGGTCAGCGCGTGATGCAGAAAATCACCCGCATCTGCCGCGAGGAGATGGACCGCGCCGGGGGCATCGAGCTGTGGATGCCGCATTTGCATCCGGCCGAGTCTTGGCAGGATGGCCCGCGTTGGGCGGCAATCCGCGAGGTCATGTTTCGGGTTGATGGCGCGGGCGATGGCAAGCGTGCCCCGCGCGAACCGGAATACGTGCTCGGGCCGACGCACGAGGAGGTCATCACCCAGTTGGTGAAGGCCGAAATTACCAGTTACCGGGATCTGCCAAAAAATCTGTATCAGATCGCCACGAAGTTTCGGAATGAGATTCGCCCGCGCTACGGTCTGATGCGTGCCCGCGAATTCGTAATGATGGACGCCTACTCGTTTGACACGACCGATGAGAATGCGGTGAAGAGCTATTTTGCGATGAAGGAAGCCTACCGGGCATTCTTCAAACGGCTGGGTGTGTTGGCTATTTCGGTGGAGGCCGATACCGGCGTGATGGGCGGCAGCTTTTCCGAAGAGTTCATGATTCCGGCCGAGATCGGCGACGACGATATCATCTACTGCGAGGAAAGCGGCTATGCGGCCAACCGGGAGAAGGCGACGAGCGCGCTTGTGCCCGTCGATCTCGCGGACGCGGCGCCGGCCGGCGCGATCGAGGAGTTTGCCACGCCGGGCGTGGTGACCATCGCGGCGCTGGAGGCGGCGCCTTATGCGGTGTCGGCCGACCGGCAGTTCAAGTCCCTTGTTTACGTGGGCGACGGCAAACCGTTCCTCATTGTGCTGCGCGGCAGCGATGAACTGGAGGAAGCCAAGCTCGGCGCTCTCGGTTTCACCGTGGTCCGTCCGGCCACGGCAGAGGAAATTGAGCCGGTGCTCGGGGCCAAGCCCGGCAGTCTCGGTGCGGTCCGGGGCACGATTCGCAACGCCGAGGCCTTGGCCGGTGTTTTTGCGGACCACGCCATCCGGCTCATCGGCAACGGCGTCACCGGTGCGAACAAGGACGGTTTCCACCTGCGCAACGTCAACGTGGCGCGCGACCTCGCGGTCACCCGCTTTGGCGACTTCCGGCGGGTTCGCCCCGGTGAACCTTGCCCGAAATCAGGCAAACCGCTAAAAGTTCGCAGAGGCATCGAGGTGGGACACGTTTTTAAGTTGGGGACCAAGTTTTCCGACAAATTCAACGCGATCTACACCGACGACCAAAAGCAATCGCACCCGATGGTTATGGGCTGCTACGGCATCGGTATCAGCCGCACGCTGCAGGCGATCATCGAGCAGAGCCACGATGCCGACGGCATCATCTGGCCGTGGCATGCCGCGCCTTTCCAAGTGCTGATTTGCGTGCTCGACCCGCAGTTGCCGGAGGCCATGGATCTGGCCACGAAACTCGGGAACGCGGCCGAGCAGGCTGGCGCCGAGGTGCTGGTGGACGACCGCGCCGAACGGCCGGGCGTGAAATTCAAGGATGCCGACCTGATCGGCTTGCCGCTGCGCCTTACCATCGGCGGCAAGGGCCTGAAGGAAGGCATCGTCGAGCTGAAGTGGCGCACGCGGAAGGATGTGGAAAAACTTCCGGTGGCCGAGGCCGCCGAGCGGATCGCCGCCGCGGTGCGGGAGGCGGCGGGCGCGTAATGGCCTTGTTCGGCAAGACTCAGATCTCGCCCGCAGTGAGGACCGAGCCGGAAACGGCCCTGGCCGGGCAGTGGCGGGTCGTCGTGCTGAACGATCCGGTGAACCTCATGTCCTACGTGGTCATGGTGTTCAAAAAAGTCCTTGGTTTCGACGAGACCCGCGCGCGCCGGCACATGCTGGAGGTGCACGAGCAGGGTCGGTCGGTGGTGTGGTCGGGCCTGCGGGAGAAAGCCGAAGCCTATGCGTTCACCTTGCAGCAGTGGCACCTGACCGCCATCCTGGAGGCCGATGAAACGCATTGAGGTGAGACTCAGCCTGGCCGTCGTCGCGCCGTTGCTCGATGTGATCAAGGAGGCGGCGGTGGGCCTGGAGCAGACGCTGGCCGCGCCGCCGGCCCTGCAGGATTTGGAGGCGGAGTTTCGCACCGTCTGGGAAGACGAACTGCTCGAAGCGCAGAACGACGACGTGCGGGCGCTGCTGGCGCTGTTTGACGGCGAGTTTTTCTCCGTGGGCGTCGTGGCCTTCGATGCCGACAACGCCGAGACGGTCGTCCGGGCCTGCGCCGCGGTGCGCCTGCGGTTGCGAGCTCGGCATCTCGCCGGCCTCACCGAGGAGGTGCTTGAGTCGGGTGAGACCGAGCTGGCCAAGCTGCCGGAGACGGTCCGCAAGGCCTTCATGTGCTACCTGTTCCTCGCGACGCTGCAGGAGCTGATCATCCAGCACCTGGAATCATCGATCATCGAATCGTGATTCGCGTTTGACGCGTGCGTCGCCGGACCTACCTTCCCGGCAACACCCTGCAGTGTTCGAGGTGCTTTCATTAAACAGCTCTTTGCCTTTGAATCATTACGGGAACTGAAACCGCCGCGGAAGCTGCTCGGCCGTAAACCGGAAAGCAAACGCTGTGGAGGAGGTGCCCACCTATACATAAAAAGGACCAGAGCCTTTGGGCATACGGCACAGGCGGGGTGTTACTCTTTTTCAACCAACCAACCACATGGAAAGACTGCCCTACTACCAGTTGCTGCACATCCTCTCGCTGATCGTGCTGACGGCCCACACCTTCATGGCCTTTGCCAACCCGGCCCCCGAAAACCGCCGGCAGACGCTCATTATCACCGGCGTGGCGGCGCTCCTGATGTTCATTAGCGGTTTCGGCATGCTTACTGTGCTCAAGATCCCCTTTGCCACCGGCTGGGTGGTGGTGAAGACGGTATGCTGGCTGGGCCTCGCTTCGCTGGCCGGCGTGGTTTACCGCCGCGCCCACCTCCGCGGCCTGCTGAGCTACAGCGCGATGGGCCTGATCACCCTGGCGCTGGTCATGGTGTTTTTCCGGCCCGGCTTCTGAGGCCGGAGCCTGTCCGCCCATGAGCGGCCCCGTCGAGCCCCGCGGCAATTCCCTCTGCGGATTGTGGATCGCCGACGACGGCTTGGCGCACCAGGCATGGGTGCGGCCCGATGGCACCCGGTTTGAACAAACGGCGGACTTCCGGCCGTTCGCGTGGGTGCATCGTGCGGTGGCGGCGGACATCGGTGTTGCCGGCGTGCAGCTCGAGGAGCTCACGGGGCCGGGAGTCTTCACCCGCCTAGCGCACGCCGACACTCCCGCGGCCTTCGAGGGTCTGCAAAAACTCGTCAGCCGTTCGGAACTCGATGTGTTGCGACCGCTCGAAAGCCAATGTCTGCTCCAGCAACGCATCCGGCTCTACGCGGGGCTGAGCTTTGGCGAGTTGCGCCGCTGTCAGCTCGACATCGAGACGGGCTCGACCGACGGTGGTTTCAGCGATGCAGGCAAGCCGGGGGACCGTGTCCTCGCGATCGGGCTGCGCTGCGGCGGCCGGAACCGGCTGTTGGTTTTGGTCGAACTCACGGACGCCGCCGAGAAGAGCCTGCTGGAGGAGTTCAACGCGGTGCTCGCGGAATTGGACCCCGATGTGATCGAGGGCCACAATCTCTTCAAGTTTGACCTCGATTACCTGCGGCAGCGGTGCCGGCGGCACAAGGTGCCGTGCGCCTGGGGCCGGTTTGGTCAGCGTGCCAGCTTCCGCAACAGCCGGCTCAAGGTGGCCGAGCGCTGGATTGATTTTCCGCGCTGCGATCTGCCCGGCCGGGCGGTGGTGGACACCTACCTGCTCGTGCAGCTCTACGATGTGACGACCCGCGAGCTGATCTCGTTTGGGCTGAAGGACGTGGCGGTTTATTTTGGGATCACCGACGAGGACAGCGCCGAGCGCACCTACCTCGCGGGCAACCGGATTTTTGACGCCTACCAAAACGAGCGGGAAAAGTTCCTCGCCTACCTGGAGGATGACCTGCGGGAGACGCAGGGCATCGCCGACCTGCTGCTGCCGACCTATTTTGAGCAGACGCGGACTTTCCCCATCCTGCTGCAGGAGGCGACCCTGCGCGGCACCACGGGCAAGATCGACCTGCTGTTTCTCGAGCATTACTACCACGCCCGGCACGCGTGTCCCGTGCCGACGGAGGTCGGCGCTTTCGAGGGCGGCTACACGCGGAGCTTTGAGGAAGGCGTCTTCCGGCACGTGCTGCACTTCGACGTGGCCTCGCTCTATCCGAGCCTGCTCCTGCATATCGGCCGCAACCCGGGCAATGACGCGCTCGGCGTTTTCATCCCGCTGCTCAAATCGCTCCGGGAATACCGCCTGAAATTCAAGCAGCTCGCGAAGAGCGGCGCGACCGAGGCGGAGCGCGCGGAGGCGCAGGCCCGGCAGACGAGCTTCAAGATCCTCATCAATTCCTTCTACGGTTACCTCGGGTTCTCCGGGGCACGGTTTGGGGACGGCGCACTCGCCGCGGAGGTGACGCAGCGGGGCCGGGAGATCCTCCAGCAGTTGATCGACGCCTTCGCGGGCCAGGGATGCACCCTGTTGGAAGCCGACACGGACGGCATCTACCTGTCTTCGGAGCGATATTATCGGGAGCCGGAGAGCCTGCTGGCGTTGGTCGCGCCAATCCTGCCGCCGGGCATCGAACTGGAATACGACGGCCGCTACGAGGCCATGTGGTGCTACAAGGCGAAGAACTACGCGCTCTACGACGGGAAAAAGATCACGCTGCGCGGCAGCGCCCTGCGGTCGCGCGGCATCGAGCCGTTCCTGAAAAAACTCAGCGACCAGTTTGTCCGCTTCGTTCTCGGCGCTTCGCCGGAGTCACCGCTGGTCCTGCTGGAGGAGACGAAGCGGCGGCTGGAAGCGCGCGAGCTGCCGGTGGGAGAAGTGGCGAAGACGGAGGCGCTGGGTCAGAATCCGGAGGCCTACGAAAAATTCATCGCCGAGGGCGGCAAGCCCCGCCGCGCCACGGCCGAGGTGGCGCTGCAGCTCAACCCCCGGCCGCGGATGGGCGACCGCGTGAGCTATTACATTTTGCCGAAGGCGAAGGGCCAGACCAGCGACTGGCAACGCGCCAAGTCCGTGACGCTGTTCGACCCGACGAACGCGCCCTACGACCCGAAATATTACCTGGAGAAACTCGACGACTGGATCGAGCGCTACGGCCGGTTCATCGGCGCAATCCCGCGCGGCGGGAAACAGGAAGAGCTGCTGTAGCGGGACTCACGTCCACCGCAGGTCGTTTTTGGTGATCGGGAGGGAGCGGATGCGCTTGCCGCAGGCGGCGAAGATGGCGTTGCAGATGGCCGGCGGCACCACGGGGTAGCCGGGTTCGCCGAGGCCGGTGGGCGGGTTGTCGCTCTGGAGAAAATGCACGCCGATTTCCGGCGCGTCGCCCAGCCGGAGCAGGGGATAGTCGTGGAAATTGCTCTGCACCGTGCGGCCCCGGTCGTAGGTGATTTCCTGGAGCCAAGCCATGCTCAGGCCGTCGATCACGGAGCCCTGGATCTGGTTTTCCGCGCCGCTGAGATTGATGATCGGACCCACGTCCGTGGCGACGGTGACATGCTTCACTTGCAGCACGCCGGCGGGACTGACCGCGACCCGGGCCACCATCGCGACGTAGCCTTGATGGCTGAAATGAAACGCAACGCCCCGGCCTTCGCCTTTGGGGAGCGGCTGGCCCCAGCCGGATTTCTCCGCGGCGAGCCGGATGACGCCTTTCATGCGGCCCGTATCGTAGGGCACGCCGCGGCCGCCGCTCGGTGGCACGAGCCGGTCTTCGCCCAGCAGCTCAAGCCGAAACTCGACCGGATCACGCCCGGCGGCGTGGGCGAGTTCGTCGATGAAGCCCTGCATGACGAAGGCGAGACCGTTGCTGCCCGGCGCGCGCAGCGGGCCGGTGGGCACGATCGTGGAGATGAGCGATTGCTCCAGCCGGTAGTTGGGGATGAAGCGGGCGGGCAACTCGTCGGGACTCATGCCGGCGGACGGCGCGGGCGACTGGGTGGAGTTGTAGCCGAAGGTGACGAAATGGTTGTGCCAAGCGCTCAGGCGACCGCTCGCATCCACGGCCCCTTTGAGGTGATGGAAACCCGCCGGGCGGAAAAAGCAGTGGCGCATGTCGTCCTCGCGCGTCCAGGTGAGCTTGACCGGGGCGTTGACGCGCAGGGCGATCGCCGCGACCTCGACCATGTAGTCGTTGCGCAGCCGCCGGCCAAAGCCGCCGCCGGCGCGGACGAGGTTCAGTTTCAACTTTTCCTTCGGCAGATTGAAGGTGTTGGCGACGAGATCGCGGCCCGGTCCCGGCGTTTGTGAGGTGGTCCAGAATTCAATGCCGCCATCCTTGGCCCACGCGGTGCAGCCTTGCGGCTCCAGCGTGGCGTGGTTGAGGAAAGGGTAAAAGTAATCGGCCTCGACGGTTTTCGCAGCCGACGCGAAAGCCGCGTCCACATCGCCGTCGTGCCGGAGTTGTGCGCCGCGACCGCGGGCGAGGCCCGCGGCCTGCGCGGCATAGGCGGCGGAAGAGTGGCCGGCGGCGGCACGCTCATCCCACTCAACGCGCAGTTTGGCCTTGGCCGAGAATGCGGACCACGTGGAGTCGGCGACGATGGCGACACCGGGCAGCAGGCCGGTGATGTCGGCCGTGCCCTCGATGATGAAAGCGTCGAGCACACCGGGGAGGGCCTTGATTTCTTCGAGGTTGGCGCGGATCACCCGGCCGCCGAAGACCGGGCATTTCTCGTAGGCGGCGTAAACCATGCCCGGGAGCCGCTGGTCGATGCCGAAGAGCGCCGCACCGGTGACGATCGCGGGATTGTCCACGCCGCCGACCCGGGTGCCCAGCACGCGGAATTCGCTCTCGTCCTTGAGCCGCACGTTCCGCTCGTCGGGGATCGGCAGGGTGGCGGCGGTGGTGGCGAGTTCGCCGTAGGTGAGGGAGCGGCCGGAAGCGGTGTGGATGACGCGGCCGTTCTCCGTGGTGAGTTCGCCCGTCCGCACATTCCAGGTTTGCGCGGCGGCGGCGATGAGCATGGCGCGGGCGGTCGCGCCGGCGCGCCGCAGCAACAGATAGTTGTCGGGCGTGGAACGGCTGCCGCCGGCGAACTGCGCGCCCACGTCGTCGCGCAGGCCTGCCTGCTCGATGACGATGGTGGAGAAATCCGCGTCGAGCTCTTCGGCCACGATCATGGGTAACGAGGTTTTCACGCCTTGGCCGGTCTCGGGATTCTTCGCGAGGATGGTGATGATGCCCTCGGGGGTGATCTTGATAAATGGGCTGGGCGTGAAGATCCGCGCGGTGTCGTCCAGCGCGCCGGCGGGTTGGCCGAGCGCGCTGGGCAGGGCGAGGCTCAGCACAAACCCGCCGCCGGCGAGCGAGCCGACGCGGATAAAATCCCGGCGGGTGAGCGGGGTGGTGGCGGCGGTCATGCGGAGGCCTCCTCCCGCAGCCGGAGAGCGGCGGCCTTCACCGCGGCGCGGATGCGCACATGGGTGCCGCAGCGGCAAAGGTTGCCGGCGAGGGCCTCGTCGATTTCCGCATCGGTGGGATCGGGCCGGTCGCGCAGGAAGGCGGCCGCGGTCATGATCTGCCCGGCCTGACAGTAACCGCACTGGGGCACATCGTGTTCGCACCAGGCTTCCTGGAGAGAGTTGAGGCCGCCGGGTGAGAGACCCTCGATGGTGGTGATGGCGGCGCCTTCGGCCGCGGCGACGGGCAGCATGCAGGAGCGCAGCGGGACGCCGTTGAAGTGGATCGTGCAACTGCCGCAGAGTCCGCGGCCGCAGCCGTATTTCGTGCCGGGGAGATTGAGCGTGTCGCGCAGAATCCAGAGCAGCGGGGTGTCGGGCTGGGCCTCGACCGTGCGGGCGACACCGTTAACAACGAGCTGGTAGGCGGCCATGGGGAGTTTGGGCGGGGTTATTGGGCGGCGCTGCGGCGGACGACCCAATCCACGACGGCGGCGTCGTTGTTCTCATGCCGCCAGACGAGGGCGAGAAATTCCGCCGGGAGGATGTCGTGGGCGCGGAAGAAGCGCCGGTCACCGCCGCAGCCATACATGAGGGCGGCGGGCAGTTCGCCGCGGAGCTTGGCCTTGGCCTTCGGAATGAGGCGCGGCAGCCATTCGATGCCTTTCACGGTGTCGGTCTTGGCGGGCATGGCGGACTCGTCGAGGACGGCGACGAGTTTCCGGCCGTCCTGCACGTTCAGGAAGTAATCGCGCCGCACCAGCTCGATGGCGAGGGCGTGCTCGGGGCCGGGTTCGCCGTAGTTGTTGTGATCCTCGGCGTAGTCGTAGAGGTGCTGGGCGGTGAGGCCGTTGGCAGCGAGCCAGGCGGCTTCTTCAGCCGTGAAAAGGGCGGCCGGATCGCGCTGGCCCTTGGCGTAGAGGGCCACGGTCTTGTCGTAGAGCGCGCGGAACTGGGAGGGAAAGTCGAAGTGCTTCATGCGGGCTTACCATCATGCAAAGCGCGGCGGGCGCAAAGCCGGAAGTGTGATTTTCCGTCAATCGGCCGGGCGGAAGTCGATCAGGCGTTTGAAGCGGTCCACGCGCTCGACCACGACGTCGAGCCGGCCGTTGAGCTCGAAGCGGCGTTTGTGGCGGCGGCCGACGAGCATGGTGCCGGCCTGGTTGGGCGTGTAATGGTCGTCGCTGAGGAAGGCCGTCGGCACAAAGCCGAAGGTCATGGACTCGATGAGTTCGACGAAGAAGCCGTGCGCGCGGACGTCGGTGATGACGGCGGCGAAACGGGTGCGGGGTTTTTTGTCCAGCTCGCGCTCGAAGAACTCGAGCAGCTTGATGCGCACGCTCTCGCGCTCGGCCTCGGTGCTGTTGATCTCGGTGAGGCTGAGGTGCTCGGCGAGGGCCTCGACGCGGCCGAGGTTATAGGCGGCGCCGTGGGCGGCGTGCGCCGGGTAGCCGGCGTGTTTTACGAGGTAGGTGTCGAACACCCGATGGACGACGAGGTCGGAGTAGCGACGGATGGGCGAGGTGAAGTGGGTGTAGTCCTTCTTCGCGAGACCGTAGTGGCCGTCGGGCGTGGCGCGGTAGGCCGCCTTGCGGAGGCTGCGCAACAGTTGCGTGCGGAGGGTGTAACCCTGCGGATGGGTGGAGAGGGTTTCGAGCAGCTTGACGATCTCCTCGCGGCGCGTGAGGTCGCCGGTCCGGAGGCCGAAGGTGCCGAGCAACTGGCGTAGCTCGCCGAGTTTCTCCGGGTCGGGCTCGTCGTGCACGCGGTAAAGCGAGGGCAGGCGGTGCGCGCGGGTCACATGGGCCACGGCCTCATTGGCCGCGAGCATGAATTCCTCGATCAACTGGTGGCTCTCGTCGTTGGTGATTTTTTCCAGCCGGTCGGCGTAGCCCTCGGGGTCCACGAAGATCTTGGTCTCGGGCATGTCAAGATCGAGGCTGCCGTGGGCCATGCGGGCGCGGCGGAGCTTGAGGGCGACGCGCCAGAGCGCGCGGACCCAGGTCTGCAGGTCCACGATCTCGGAATCGCTGAGGCTGCTGAGCGCACGCCCGGTGGAGCCGGTCTGGTGTTTGGGCGGCAGTGGCAGGGCGCGGATTTTGTCGGGGTCGTGCTCGTTGAGGAGAGCGTAGGCCTGCTTGTAGGTGAGGCGCTTGCGGCTGCGGATGACGGTATTGGCGTAAGCGGTGTGGCGGACCTGCCCGTTTTTGTTAAAGGTGAGGAAGACGGCCTTGGTGAGACGGTCCTGGCCCTCGACGAGCGAACAGAGGCCGTTGGAGAGTTTTTCCGGCAGCATGGGGATGACCGTGCCGACGAGGTAGGTGGAGTTGCCCCGGTTCTGCGCCTCGCGGTCGAGCGCGGTGCCGGGCTTCACGTAGGCGGAAACATCGGCGATGTGGACGCCGATGCGGATCTCTTCGCCGTCGAGCACCTCGTAGGAGAGCGCGTCGTCGAAGTCCTTGGCGTCATCGGGGTCGATGGTGAACGTGGACACCTCGCGGTAGTCGAGGCGGTTGGCGCGGTCGCTGGGATTGACGCGGTCGGGCAGCTCGGCCGCTTCGCGTTCGACGGCGGCGGGGAACTCCGTGGCGAGGTTGTATTTTTCGAAGACGCCGAGCAGCTCGGCGCGCGGTTCATGGGTGCGGCCGAGCCGGGCGGTGATCCGGCCGGTGAGCGCATCGCGGCGGTGGTGCCAGTCTTCCAGCGTGACGACGACCTTGTCGCCGGACTGCGGCACAGGCTTGAGGTCGGTTTTGGCCGGATCGGTGACGAGAATTTCCAGCGGAAAGCGCGGATCATCGGCGGCGACGGTCCAGTGCCGGCCGCTTTTTTGGAGATTGCCGACGATGGTGCCGCGGCCGCGCTCGAGCACGCGGGTGACCTGGCCGATTTTTTCGCCGGGCCGTTTGCCCTTGCGGCCGTGAAAGATACGCACCGCGACGATGTCGCCGGGCAGGGCGGTAAGGGTTTCCTCGGGAAAAATCTGCAACGCCGGATCGTGCGGGTCGCCGGGACCGCCGTCCGCACCCTGGAGAACGACGAAGGCCGAACCGCCGGCGCGAAACTGGATGCGGCCGACCAGCTCACCCGGTTCGATGCGGCGGGTTGCGGGCGGTTGCGGTTGCGCGGACGCGGGCGCTTCCGGGGCCGGGGATTTCCGCTGGCGGGAGGTTTGGAAGATGGGACGCTCGGGCTCGCGGGGCCGGGCGGGTTTCGTGGCGCGGCGCAGCTCGATGCGTGGGCCGGGATGGATAAGCTTCTGGTCGGCGAGCCGGCGGATTTCGTGCGCCAGTTGGGCGCGTTGCTTTTTGTTGAGCCCGAGGGTCCGCAGCAGGTCGGATTCCTTGGCAGGTTGGTAGTCGGGTGCCCGCAGATGCGAGAGCAGACGGTCGCGAAGATTCATAGGTTAAGATCTGGTGGCAGGGCGCGCAGGCCGTGCTTTGGAGGTGGACTGATGAAACGGGGCCGCCCAAAGTGGGGCGATGAAAATCGTGCATGTCGCCAGTGAAATGTTCCCCTACATGAAGACGGGCGGACTAGCTGATGCCGTCGGCGCGCTGGCCGGCGCGCTGGCAGACCGCGGGCACGAGACGGCGGTGTTCCTGCCCGGCTACCGGCGGGTGCTGGAGCATCCGGATGCGGCGGGCGCAACCCGCCGGCTGCGGTTGAAGATCGAACTGGACGACCCCTACTATACCGGCGAGGTGCGGGTCTTCAACCCGCGGCCCAACCTGACGGTTTACCTCGTCGTGAAGGAAGAGTATTTCGACCGGGCCAATCTCTACGGCACCGCCGAGCGCGACTACGAGGACAATGCCGACCGGTTTCTCTTCTTCGCCAAGAGCGTGGTGGAGACCCTGCGGCTGGCGGATCTGCAGGCCGACATCGTGCATGCGCATGACTGGCCGGCGGCACTGGTGCCGCTATTGCTGCGCGCGGCCGAGCGGCGGCACGGCCTCACGCTCGCGATGCGCACGGTGTTCACGATCCACAACATCGCCTTCCAGGGCATCTTCCCGTCGCGGGTCTTTGCCCGCACGAATTTGCCGGACGAGCTCAACAACATCGACGGGCTCGAATACTACAACCAGATCAACTTCGTGAAGGGCGGCATCCTGTTTGCCGACCGGGTGACAACGGTCAGCCCGCGTTATGCGCAGGAAATCCAGACACCGGAGTTTGGCTGCGGGCTCGACGGCGTGGTGCAAACCCGGGTCGAGGACATTGCCGGCCTGCTCAACGGCATCGATACCGCGGTGTGGAATCCGGCGGTGGACCCGTTGCTCCCGGCCCGCTATTCCGCGGTCAATCTCGCGGGCAAAGCTATCTGCCGCGCGGAGCTGCTGCGGCAACTGAAGCTCGATCCGAAGTTTGCCGGGCCGGTCTATGGCATGGTCTGCCGGCTGGCTGAGCAGAAGGGCGTGGACCTGGTGTTGGCCAACCGCGATTTCTTCCTGAAGAACGACTGCCGGTTCATCGTGCTGGGCACCGGGGAAAAGCGCTATGAGGACGCATTGCGCGAACTGATGGCCGAGGCGCCGGGCAAGATCGCGCTGTGCGCGAAGCTCGACGAAGCCATGAGCCACCTCATCGAGGCAGGCTCGGACTTTTTCCTGATGCCTTCGCTCTTCGAGCCCTGCGGGTTGAACCAAATGTATTCACAGGCCTACGGCACGATCCCCCTCGTCAGCCAAGTCGGCGGCCTGGCCGACACGGTGATTGATGCGGATGCGGACCGGGACGGCGGCACGGGCCTGAGTTTTCCGGCCACGGTGGAAGGCTTGGCGGATGGGTTGAAGCGTTCGTTGGCGCTGTTCGCCGACAAAAAGCGCCTGACGGTTGTGCAAAAGCGCGGAATGGATAAGGACTTCAGTTGGTCGCAGGCGGCGGTCGCCTACGAGCAGCTTTACCAAGATTCGCTCTAATCCTCCGTGACTCCACCGGTCCTCCTCTGGTTTCGCCAAGATCTCCGACTGCAAGACAATCCGGCCCTGGCCGCCGCCGTGGCGCGCGGCGGGCCGGTGATCCCGGTATTCATCCTCGACGATGCGGGGGAGGGAAACTGGGCGCCCGGCGGGGCTTCCCGCTGGTGGTTGCATCACGCGCTGGCGGCGCTGGCCGCGTCGCTGCAGGCACTGGGCTCGCGGCTGGTGCTGGCCCGCGGCGATTCCGGCGCCGAGCTGGAGCGCATCCTCCGCGTCACCGGTGCGAAGGTGGTGTATTGGAACCGCCGTTACGAGCCGGCCGCCATCGCCCGCGATCGCGCGATCAAGGCCGGACTCGCCGCGGCCGGCACCGAGGCGAAGAGCTTTAACGGTGCGCTGCTGTTTGAGCCGCACACGATCACGAACAAGCAGGGCAAACCGTTTCAGGTGTTCACGCCGTTTTGGCGCCACTGTCTCACGCAACCTATCGCGCCGCCCGTCCGGTTCGCGGCGAAATCGCTGTCCGCCCCGGCTGCGTGGCCGGACTCGATGCGTTTGGAAGAACTCGGGTTGTTGCCGTCCATCGCCTGGGCGGATGAGTTTCCGGCGCACTGGACACCCGGCGAGGCCGGGGCGCAGCAGCGGTTGAAAGCGTTTATCACCGGCGCAGTGGATGACTACGCGGCCCGGCGCAACCTGCCGGACACCGACGGCACCTCGCGGCTGTCGCCGTGGCTGCACTGGGGCGAACTCGGCCCGCGGCAGATCTGGTCGGCCCTCCAGGCACGGGCGAAGGCGACCGGGGTTTTCCCGGCGGGCCGTGGGGAGCAGGTCTTCCTGAGCGAAGTGGGCTGGCGGGAATTCGCCCACCACCTGCTGTTTCACTTTCCGCACACGCCGGAAAAACCGCTGCGGGCCGATTTCGAAAAATTCCCCTGGGCGGATGATCCCGCCGGGCGCGGGCTGAAGGCGTGGCAGCGCGGTCGCACGGGCTACCCGATCGTGGACGCCGGCATGCGCCAGCTCTGGCGCACCGGCTGGATGCACAACCGCGTGCGCATGATCGCCGCGTCGTTTCTGGTGAAACATCTGCGCCTGCCGTGGACCGCGGGCGCGGCCTGGTTTTGGGATACGCTGGTGGATGCCGATCTCGCCAACAACACCCTTGGCTGGCAGTGGACCGCCGGGTGCGGCGCCGATGCGGCGCCTTATTTCCGGATATTCGCCCCGGTGTTGCAGGGCGAGAAATTCGATCCGGCGGGAGATTACGTTCGCCGCTGGGTGCCGGAGTTGGCGCGACTGCCGGCCAAGTGGATCCATCGGCCGTGGGAAGCTCCCACCGAAGTGCTGGCCGCAGCCGGGGTCGTGCTCGGGAAAAACTATCCGGCGCCGGTGGTGAATCACGCCGAGGCGCGGGCCGCGGCGCTGGCGGCGTTCAAGGCGCTGCGGGGCGACGGGGTGGTGGAGCGCGGCTGACGCGCAACCGCCGAGGTCCTACGCCCGTAGCAGAGGAGTGATGACTGCGTGCCCATGAATACCCATCCGACCGAGACCATGGTTGTCACCGGGGCTTCCGGCTTGGTCGGTCGCGCCCTCGTGTCCAGCCTGCGGGCGCAGGGGCACACGGTGCGGACTTTGGTGCGGCGTCCGCCGGCGGCACCGGGGGAGTTTTTTTGGGACCCGGCCCGCGGTGAACTTGATGCCGCTGCCCTCGAGGGTGCGGATGTTGTCGTGCACCTCGCCGGGGAGAACGTTGCCGCCGGGCGCTGGACCGCGCGGCGCATGGCAACTATCCGGAGCAGCCGCGTGGATTCGACCCGACTGCTGGTTGGCGCGCTGACCGGCTTGGCCCGGCGGCCACGGGTTTTGCTCAGTGCGTCGGCCACCGGTTATTACGGCGATCGCGGGGACGAGCGTTTGGTTGAAAACAGTCCGCCGGGCGGCGGTTTTCTCGCGGAGGTGTGCCAGGCTTGGGAAGCGGCGCTGGCACCGGCCGCCGCAGCCGGCATGCGCACAGTGGCGCTTCGGTTTGGGGTTGTGCTCTCGCCGGCGGGCGGGGCGCTGAAAAAGATGCTGCCCGCTTTCCGCGCCGGGGTGGGCGGGCGCTTGGGCACCGGGCGGCAATGGCTGCCGTGGATTGCGCTGGATGATTTGCCGGGTGTGGTCGGTCACCTGCTGGCGCGGAAAGATCTGCACGGCCCCGTCAATGTCGTGGCGCCCGAGGCCGTGACCAACGGCCGTTTTGTGCAAACCCTGGGCCGGGTGTTGCACCGCCCCGCGGTTTTGCCGGTGCCGGCGTTCTTCCTGCGCCTGCTTTTTGGGGAGATGGCCGATGCGACGCTGTTGACCGGCGCGAGGGCGGAGCCGGACCGGCTCACGGCCACCGGTTACCATTTCAGGCATCCGCAGCTTGAGCCTGCGTTGCGACATATGCTCCGAAAGCCCGCTCCATGAATCGCACGACCATCATTATCGGGGCCGGCATCGCCGGTCTGCTCGTAGCCCGACGGTTGCAGGCCGCCGGGGAAACTGTCATGGTGCTCGACAAGAGCCGCGGGGTGGGCGGCCGCATGGCGACCAAGCGCGTGGCCGGCGCGGTCTTTGACCAAGGTGCGCAGTATTTCACCGTGCGGACGCCGGAGCTGGCCGCGCTGGCGGCGGACTGGACGGCGACGGGTTTGATCCAGGACTGGGGCGGGGCGGAGCATACGCGCTATATCAGCCCGGCCGGCATGACCGCCGTGCCCAAGCATCTTGCCGCGGGACTCGATCTCCGGCGCGAACACAAGGCGCTGGCGGTTCGGCGCACGGACTCGGGCTGGACAATTGAACTGGAAGAGCGTCCGGCGCTGGCGGCGGACCGGCTGGTGCTCACCGCGCCGGCGCCGCAGTCACTGGCGTTGCTGAAGGCCGGCGCGGTTTCGTTGCCGGACGCATGGGCGGATGAAATCGCCGCGCTCGATTACCATCCCTGCCTGGCGTTGCTGCTTTTGCTCGACGGCCCCGCAGCCGTGTCGGCCGGCGGCATCGCGCCGGGCGCGGGGCCCGTGCGCTGGCTGGCGGACAACACGGCCAAGCGTGTTTCCCCCGGGCCCGGTGCGGCGCTCACCGTGCACACGACGGCAGAGTTTGCCGCCGCGCATTACACCAAGACGGAGGCGGAGGTGTTCGCCTTGCTCGATGCCGCGCTCGAACCATGGCTGGGCGGCTCCCGCGTGGTGACCACGGCGCTGCACCGCTGGCGTTACAGCGAGCCGCGCCGCACCTGCCGCGCTCCCTGTGTCTGGTTGCCGGAGCTGCAACTCGGGCTGGCCGGGGATGCCTTTGGCGGGCCCAAGGTCGAGGGGGCCGTGCGGTCGGGCTTGGCGCTGGCGGCCAGCTTGGGGGTGTGAGGCCCGACGGATTCCGAAATCTAGGCTTTCCAAAGTCCCCGGTCGCCCGGTAACGTGCTCACCTTCATGCAGAAAACCTTCGTTATCTTCAAACCCGATTGCATGGAACAGCGCCATGTCGGCGAAGTGCTTGCGCGCTTCGAAAAGGCCGGTTTCTCGGTCGTCGGCTGCAAAATGGCCCGGCTCACGCCGGCCCTTCTGCGCGAGCACTACGCCCACGTGGCGAGCAAGCCCTTCTATCCGGAAATCGAGCAGTTCATGAGCTCCCGGCCCGTCATCATGATGGCCCTGCAGGGCGAGGATATCGTGGCCAAGGTCCGCGAATTGCTGGGCCCGACCGATTCCCGCAAGGCGGCAAAGGGCACCATCCGGGGCGATTTCGGCACCGAGATGATGAAGAACGTCGTGCATGCCTCGGACAGCGATGAAAACGCGCAGATCGAGTTGGCGCGTTTCTTCCAGGCCGGGGAGATTTACGCGGTCTGAGCGCTTGACGCCGGCCGGCCGGCTGCGCTTCTTTCCACCCTCGCCTTTTCAGGCCCTCATCGTCTAGCGGCTAGGACGGATGATTCTCATTCATCAAACCGGGGTTCGATTCCCCGTGAGGGCGCCAATTTTCAGCCACCTTTCCAGCCGCCTTCGGGCGGCATTTTTGTGGGCTTATTTGACCGCGGACACGCGGTGGTCGGGGCTCAGGCGACTTAGCAGCACAACCACGATGGCTCCGGCCAGCGCGAGCAGCAGCGGGAGGAGGATGTCGGCATTTTCCGGTGGGAGCACGTTTACCTGCACCAGCGGGACGAGTTCGCCTTTGCGGTTGAGGCGGGTGCTGACGACTTCCTTCCAAGGCCAGATGGTGCGCAGCGCGCCGGCCATGATGCCGGTCAGCGCGACCAAGGTCACGTGCCGCCACGTCCGCAGCAGCCAACTGACCAGCCGGACAAAGGAGAGGATGCCCACGGCGATGCCGCCGATGAAAATGGCCAGCGACGTGAAATCACGGTGGTTCACGGCTTCCAGCACCTGCTGGTATTTGCCCATGATGACGAGCAGGTAGGAGCCGGAGATGCCCGGCAGAATCATGGCGCAGATCGCGATGGCACCGGCGAGAAACAGAAAGAGCGGCGAGGGCGGGGTCTGGATGGCTTCGAGGCCGACGAGCCAATAGGTGGCCACCGCGGCGACCAGAAAGGCGATCCAGTCGGCCGCGCGCCAGCGCCAGGTCTCGCGGGCGAGCAGGAGGATTGAGCCGAGGACGAGGCCGAAGAAGAAGGCCCAGAGTTTCACGGGATGATGCTGAATGAGACCGGTGAGCACCCGGGAAAGGCTGAAAATGGCGGTCAAGAGCCCCAGGCCGAGGGCGATGAAGAACGGCACCGGGATTTGTTGAAACAACTCCTTGAAGCGGCCGCGCAGCAACAGGCGGAGCGCGGCGAGATCGAAGCTTTTGATCCCGTTGATGAGGCGGTCGTAAATCCCGCTGACAAAGGCGATGGTGCCGCCGGAAACTCCCGGCACGAGGTCGGCCGCGCCCATGATAAACCCGATCACGGCAACACGGAGGTGGAAGAGGATTTTCATAAGCGCGGGCTGGGGTGGCGGGCGAAAACTATAAAAAAGGCAGGCAGCGGGAGGCTGCCTGCCGGGAGAAAAGTCGTGACCGGGCTCAGACGTCGGGCTTGGTCTTGCGGAGGCCTTGGACGCGCTCTCCGGCCTTCCACTGGCCGCGCTTTTTGAGCAGGTCAATGCGTTCGAAACGCTTGAGGACGTTGCGTTTAACTACGATGCCGGAGGCGCCTTGGAGACTCTTGTGCTGTGACATGGTGATAAAAATGAATGAGTTGCGGTTGCTAAAGGGCGAGATGGCTAGAGCTGGCCTGCGCCCATGACAAGTATTTTTCTCCAACATGCTCGGCGCGCACGACGACCCACTCGGGCGTGGCGTAGGGGTGGTGACCCAGCACATGGGACTCCAAGGCGAGGAGCTGGGCAGGGAGAAATTTGAAGCAGAGCCGGAACTCCCCGGTCTGCTGCAGCTTGCCCTCCCAACGATAGTGGGAGGTGATCGGCCCGTCGATTTGCACGCACGCGGCCAGGTTGCCGGCAATCACGCCGGCGGCGAGCCGGTCGGCCTCGGGTCGGCCGCCCACGGTGGTCCATGCGATCAGCATGCGCTCAGGCTTGGGCCGAACGCGCGGGCGGCAAGCCGGGAAATTAGCCCTTGACGCTCCGGGGCAGGGACGTAGCGATACACGGTTTCACATCTGCCAATTACCGATATGCGTGACGATTACATCAAAGAGGCCCTCAAGGTCGTGCCCGATCCCAACATGCTGATCAACGTGGTTTCGCGCCGCGTAAAGCAGCTCCGCCGCGGCAATCGCCCCCTCGTGGAGTCGTTGGAAAAACTGTCGCCCGAGGATACCGCGCTGCGCGAGATCATCGAGGGCAAGATCAGCTTCGAGCTGGCCTGAGTTTCCGCACCATTTCCAAGCAGGCGGCCCCGCGATTGCCGGAGCCGCCTTTTTCATGCATCAACCCTTCCATGTCCGCGAAGAAGAAAGACGAAACCCGCTACACCGAGGTGCGCAATGCGAAGGCGCTCCGGGACTTCTTCGTGGACGAACGCTTCGAGGCGGGCATCGCGCTCAAGGGCACGGAGGTGAAGTCCATCCGGGCCGGCCGGGCGCAAATCAGCGATGCGTTTGGCCGGGTGGACAAGAACGAACTCTGGCTCGTGAACGCGCACATCGAGCTTTACGCGTTCGGCAACACCAACAACCACGATGCCAGGCGCACCCGCAAGCTGCTCCTGCACCGGCACCAGATCCGCAAGATCGCGCAGGCGCTGGCGGCGGGCGGCCGGGCCTTGGTGCCGTTGCGCATGTATTTCAAGGATGCGCTCGTGAAGGTTGAGATTGCGCTTTGCACCGGCAAACAGCTTTACGACAAGCGCGACACGCTGAAGAAGAAAGTGCAGGACCGCGAAATCGAAAAAGCCCTGAAATACCGCCGATGAAACCGATGGCCGAATCCGTCACCGTCCGCGTGCCCGCCAGCACTTCCAATTGCGGCGCGGGTTTTGACACGCTCGGGCTGGCCTTCCGGCTCTACAATCGCGTGACGCTGCAGCGCGGAGCCGACGGCGTGCAGCCCGCCCGGCCGGAAGACGGCCGCGCGGCAACGATGGTCGAAGCGGCGGCGGCGGCATTTTTCGCGGCGACGAAACGCACGCCGTTTGGCTTTGCCTACCGCATCGAAGGCGATGTGCCCTCCGCGCGCGGACTGGGCTCCAGCGTGACCGTGCGGGCCGGGGTGGTCGCCGGGCTTGACGCTTTGGCCGGCACGGGACTGGACCGCGCCAGAATGGCGGCAATCGTGACGGCGTTGGAGGGCCATCCGGACAATGCCGCGGCCGGGGTGCTGGGCGGCTTCTGCGTCCCGCGCACCAACCCGGCGGACGGCGCTTATGTTGACTGCGTGCGCTTCGAGATGCCGGCGGATTTGGCTTTCGTGGCCGTGTCGCCGGTCGTGGAGATTCTCACGAGCGAATCGCGCGGGGCGTTGCCGGCCAAGATTCCGTATTTCGACGCCGTGCGCAGCATCAACAGCGCCGCCTATCTCGTGGCCGTGTTTGCCAGCCGCGACTATGCGAAGCTCCGCGATGCGGTCGCCGACTACATGCACGAGCCCTACCGGTTGCCCAAGATCCCGGGTGCGCAGGCGGCGCTGACCGCGGGTGTGCGGGCCGGGGCTTTGACCGGCTGGCTCAGCGGCAGCGGCTCCAGCATGCTGTGCGTGTGCGAGGCTGCGCAGGCCGAAGCCGTGCTGGGCGCGATGCGGGAATCGTTTGCGGCGGCCGGGCTCGCCTGCGAAGGCAAGGTGCTGCAGGCCGACAACGAAGGCCTGCGCCTGGATTAAGCGCGCACGCGCAACGGCGATGGGTGACCTTCCGGCCAGTAGCGCACGATCTCGTCGGTCAGGCGCTTCCAGTTGAAGGGCTTGGGCAGCACCGACTTCAAGTTGGGCAGGTTGGCCAAAGCTTCGTCGGTCAGCCGCAGCGGGCGGCCGGTGATAATAATGTAGGCGGCGTGGGCAGAATTTTGCGGGCCTCGGTGATGAACTCGATGCCGTTTAACTGCGGCATGAAGTAGTCCGTCACGATCATGCCGGCGTCGATGCCGGGGAGCGCCGCAATCGCATCCAGCGGGCGCGTAAACGTGTGGACCGGACAGGAAAGGCTGTCGGTGAGCAGTTGGGTAAGCAACTCGGCGTAGGATTGTTCGTCATCGAGAACGACGACGGCCTTGTTGGCGGTCTGGCTCACGGATGCGTGTCCGTGGGTGAAGCCGGACGAAAAATCAATGCGTTGCTGCGCTTGAATTTTCCCTAGTTTCGCGGGAGTTATTACTCATGCTGCATGTGGTCCTGTTTCAACCCGAGATCGCGCCCAACACCGGAAACATCGGGCGCATGTGCGCCCTCACGGGCTCGCGTCTGCACCTGATCCATCCGCTCGGGTTTGCGATCACGGACCGAAATCTGAAACGCGCCGGCATGGATTACTGGCGTTCGCTGGACGTGCATGAACATGCCGACTGGCCGGCTTTCCGCGCGAGTGCGGCCGCGCCGCGGCGGTTGTGGCTTTTCACGACGAAGACGGAGCGCTCGTTTTGGGCGGCGACATTTGCCGACGGAGACGGACTGGTGTTTGGCAACGAGAGCTCGGGCGCGCCGGCCTGGCTGCACGATGAGATGGGCGAATCTGCGCGCCTGACCATACCGCACGCCAACCCGGCCTTGCGTTCGCTCAACCTGAGCACGGCAGCCGGGATCGCGACCTACGAGGCGCTCCGGCAAACGGGGTTGGTCGGGCGTTAAAATTCGCCCAGCCGGACGCAGGCGACCTCGCGCCGGTCATCGGGCCGCAGCGCGGGCACCGCGGCCCGGCATTTTTCCACGGCATGCGGGCAACGGGGATGAAAGGCGCAGCCGGCGGGCGGATTGATGGGTGAGGGCGGATCGCCGGGCAGGACAATGCGCTGGCGGGTGCGCTCGATCTCGGGGTTGGGCACCGGAATCGCGCTCACCAAGGCGCGCGTGTAGGGATGCCGGGGATGCTCGATCACGTCCACGGCGCGGCCGATTTCCACGATCTTGCCCAGATACATCACGGCCACGCGGTCGGAGATGTGTTTCACGACGGAAAGGTCGTGCGCGATGAAGAGCAGCGAGAGGTTCATCTTGCGCGTGAGCTGCGACAGCAGGTTGAGGATCTGCGCCTGGATCGAGACATCGAGGGCCGAGACCGGCTCGTCGGCGATGATGACCTTGGGCCGGAGGGCGAGGGCGCGGGCGATCGCAATGCGCTGCCGTTGGCCGCCGGAAAACTCGTGCGGATATTTCTGCATGAACCGCGGTGCGAGGCCGACCAGTTGCATCAGCTCGGCCACGTGGCCCGTGGCCTCGGCGGCGGTGCAGCGACCATGCACCAGCAGCGGCTCGGCCAGCGTGGCGAACACGGTCATGCGCGGGTTCAGGGAGGCAAAGGGATCCTGAAAAACCATCTGGAGATCATGGCGCACCGCGCGAATCTCATCGGTGGAGCCGGCCGTCAGGTTTTTGCCCTCAAGCACCACGGTGCCGCCGGTCGTGGGGACCAATTGCATGATGGTGCGGGCGAGGGTGGATTTGCCGCAGCCGGATTCGCCGACCAAGCCGAGCACTTCGCCGCGTTGCACGCTCAGGGAGACGCCGTCCACCGCCTTGACGGTGCCGGTTTGCCGGCGGATCACGAAACCTTCGTGAATGGGGAAATGCGTCCGCACGTCCTTCAGCTCAAGAATGGTGTCGGCCATGATGGGTGGGAATCAGATTTCACCCGCCTGCACGCGCAGGCAGGCCTGTTCGTGGCCGGGTTTCCAAGCCGTGAGGTCGGGGGTTTCGTGACGACAACGGTCGGCGGCCTGCGGGCAGCGGGCGGCAAAGGAGCAGCCGGTGAGGGGTTTCGAAAGATCGGGCGGCATGCCCGGAATGGTGAAAAGCTCGGCGCCCTTGGCCTGCAGCGAGGGAATGGATTGCTGCAGGGCGCGGGTGTAGGGATGACGGGGCGTGCGGAACAACTCCCGCGTGCCCGCCGTCTCGACGATCCGGCCGGCATACATCACCTGCACCCGGTCGCAAAGCCCGGAGACCACGCCGAGATCGTGGGTGATGAAGATCACCGCCATGCCCAGCTCCTGCTGCATCTTTTTGATGAGCTCAAGAATCTGGGCCTGCACGGTCACGTCGAGGGCGGTGGTGGGTTCGTCGGCGATCAGGATTTCCGGCCGGGTGATGAGGGCCATGGCGATCATCACGCGCTGCCGCATGCCGCCGGAGAATTCGTGCGGGTAGTAGCGGATGCGCTTGGCGGCATCATTGATGCCGACGGCCTCGAGCATCGCGAGGCCGCGTTGCATCGCCTCGGACTTGGAAATCTTTTCGTGGATGAGGAGCGGCTCGATGAGCTGCTCGGAAATCCGCAGATACGGATTCAGCGAGGTCATCGGGTCCTGGAAGATCATGGCAATGCGCTTGCCGCGGATGGCGCGGGTTTGCGCGGGCGTGGCGCGGAGGAGATCCACGCCGTCAAAAACGGCGGTGCCGCTCTCGATGCGGCCGGGGGGCTGCGGGATCAACCCCATCAGCGAATAGCAGGTGACGGATTTGCCGGAGCCGGATTCGCCGACGATGCCGAGGGTCTCACCGCGTTCCAGACCGAAGCTGACCCCGTCCACGGCCCGGTAGATGCCGTTGCGCGTGTGGAAGTAGGTGCGTAGGTCTTTGACGGAGAGCAACGGCATCGGATGCAGGGCAAGGTGCGAGTAGGTGGCAGGTCCGGGCAATGCTAATTTGCCGGAGTCAGCAGCGAGGGAGCGATGGCGCGCAGTTTTTGGATCACGGTTTCCGGCGTCAGGTCCGCGAGGAGCGCGCCGCCGGTGGGCGGGCAGCCGGGCGGCTGCAAGATATGCACCGGGGCGGCAAACACGGGGCGGGTGCGGACCGGGTTGGTCGGGCCGAAAAGCGCAAGCAGGGGCACGCCGAGGGCGTTCGCGAGGTGCATGCCGCCGGTGTCGTTCGTGACGAGCAGCTCGCAGGCCATCAGTTGGTCGCAATACTCGTCGAGGTTGGTGCGTCCGGCGAGGTCCTGCACCCGCGGGCCGAAGCCGGCGGCGATGGCGGAGGTGATGGCTCGGTCGTTGGCCGTGCCGAAGAGGCCGATAGGGAGAGTGGAAGGCAGTTGGCTGATGAGGGCGCGCCAATGCGCCACGGGCCAGCGCTTCCCGGGATTGTTTTCCGAGCCGGTGATCAGGCCGATGCCGGCCGGCTGGATTTCGGTGGGCCGCTGCAATGGGGCGAGGTCGGGCGGGTGCGACAGCCCGAAATGGTTCATGAAGTTCGTCCACAGCTCGAGCTGGTGGTGACGGGCCTCATCAAAGTCCGCGGGCGGACGATAACCGTGGGAGAGCAGCGGGCGGGCCCGGCCGGGGCGGATGATGCCGAAACGTTGCCGGCTGCCGGTCAGCCAAGCCTCAAGGTCGCCGCGCTGGGAGTTGGTAAAGAGCAGGTAGTTGTCGGGGAAATGCCGGCGCAGGTTGCGGAAAAAATGAAAATAGCCCGCACCGCGCGGCGGGAGGACCAGCAGGTGATCGCCGAGGCCGAAGCGCTGCAACAAGGGGAGCAGGGAGGCCTTGCCGATGAGGGTGATGGCGGCGTCCGGCCGGGAGGCGCGCAGGGCGCGCAACAACGGCAGGACCATGACCACGTCGCCGAGCCAGTTGGGCAGGCGGATGTAAAAGCGCGTCCGGCGCGGAAGGCTCGTGAGCCCGCGCGTGGCCAACTCCTGCGGCAGGAGGTTGCGCTTGGCGGCGAGCTGGTAGCGGATTTGCGGTTCGGATTGCTCGCCCCAGCGGTTGTGCGCCCAAAGCCAGCAGGCGCAGGCCTCCTCGTCGGTGGCGAGCAGGTGCTCCAGCCAACGGTTGACGGCGATGGTGATCGCCCCGCTTTCGGGCTCGGCGGCGATGCGTTCGCTGTTGATTTCCACCCGCCAAAAACCTTTGCGCCGGGCGAAGAAGGCATGGATTTGCGCCCCTGTTTTTTCCGCCAGCATGCCGGGCAGTTCGGTGGTCGAGCACACGCGGTCGAACAGCAGGGTGAGCGCGCCGGTGCGGCGGGCGTTTTGGTCGAAGAGAATGGCGGCCATCCCGCGGCGCTTGAGCAGCCGCATGATGCCATGAAACCCTTCCTTGCGGGAAAGCAGTTTCATCCCGTGCAGCTCGCGCGTCTGCCGCACCCAGGTGTCCAGCGTGACGTTGCGGAGCGGCCGGTAGATGGCGGCGAATTCGGGGAAAGGCCCGGGCACGGCCAGCGAGATCGTGGTCTGCACTTCCCAATAGGCCATGTGGGGCGCGGCCATGACCACCGGGAACGGCGCGGCTTGGTGGGCGGCAAACAAATCCTTCATGGCCGGCGAGGCCGTGATCATGCCGCGTAGGCGTTCTGCGCTCAATGCCGGCATGGCCAGCGTAAACAGACCGGTTTCCATCAGCCGGCGGCAGCTCCGCCGCGCCATCTGCCGACACCAAGACGGGCCGCGATTGGGGAAAGCGTGATCGAGGTTGGAGAGCATGATCCGCCGGCGCTTGGGCTGAGTCCACCACATCAGCTCGCCCAAGCCGATGCTCAGGGCGTGGAGCAGAGGTTCGGGACAGCGGGCCAGAAGCCAGGCCAGGGATTGCAACAGGAGTTTTAGCACGCGCGCGGTGGATTAAGCGTTTGATTTCAGCGGAGAAAAGCCATGAATCGTCACTTACGCGCGGTCAAAAGCAGATTTTGCCGCCGGCTTCCATGACCGAGCTGCTCATCATCAAACCTTCGTCCCTTGGCGACATTGTGCACGGCCTGCAAGTGGCGACTTCGCTGAAGTCGCAGTGCAAGGACCTGCGCATCTCGTGGATCGTGCGCGACATCTTCGCGCCCTTGGTGCGGGCCTGCGAGGCCGTGGAGCAGGTGCATGTCTTTGAGAGGGCGGGCGGCGCGAAGGGCTTTTTGCGGCTGATGCGCGAGGTGCGGCAGACGAAGTTTGACTACGTTTTCGACATGCAGGGCTTGCTCCGTTCGGGGTTGATGACCTCGCGGGCGCGGGCCGCGAAGAAAGTCGGGCGCACCGATGCGCGCGAGATGGCGGGAATGTTTTATGACCTGAAGGTGCCGCTGCCGCCGGAAGGCCGCCGGAGCCATGCGCTGGACATTCTCCTGCAGTTTTGCCCCGTGCTCGGGGCCAAGCCCGAACTGCGGGGCAAGCTCACGTTTCGGGAAGTTGACCAACTGAACCTCAGTTTTGCCGAAGGCCGCGGCGGCACGAAGCCCATCCTGATGTTTCCGGACAGCCGCGGGGCGGAGAAAAAATGGGGCGGATTTAGGCAGCTCACCGAGATGCTGGTGCGCGCCAGCCGCACGCGCAAAGTCATCTGGGCCGGCAACAATTACCTGCCCAACAAGAGCATTTTGCCCGCAGCCCAGTTTCTCAATCTCACCGGCAACACCAGCCTCGTCTCGTTGCCGGCGCTCATCGAGCGTTCCGATTGGGTCATTTCCAACGACAGCGGCCCGATGCACCTGGCGGCGGCGCTGGGCGTGAAGACGCTCGCGATCTTCGGCCCCACGGACCCGCGGAACTTTGGCCCGTATCCGCTGACGGCCCCGACCAATTTCGTGGTCCAGGCGCCGGCCGGTGAACTGAAGCTGCTGCAGGCGAAGGAAGTTTACGCTCGTTTTCTCAAGGCCGACGGCCCCTCCAACAAAAAACGCTGACTCCATGCTCGATCCCAAAATTTTGCGCGAATCTCCCGATCTTATCCGGGCGGCCCTGGCCAAGAAGCATCTTGATGCGGCCCCGCTGGAGCGGGCGCAGGCGAATGATCGCGCATGGCGTCATGTCCTGGGCGAAGTGGAGCAGTTGCGCGCCAGCCAAAAGGGCACCAACAACGCGATGGCCGCGCTTCCCAAAGGTTCGCCGGAATTCATCGCGAAGGTGCAGGAGATGAAGGCGGTCTCCACCGAGATCAAAGCGAAGGAGGAGAGCCTTAAGCATTTGGAGGAAAAATGGCGGGCCTCGATGCTGGAACTGCCCAATCTGCCCCATGCCAGCGTGCCGGAGGGCCGCACGCCGGAGGAAAACGTGGTCTTCGCCACGCAGAGCGATCCGGCCGCGGTGGGCGCGCATGCCCGGCCACACTGGGAAATTCCCGGTTTCGAACGGCTGTTTGATTTCGGCCGCGGGGCCAAGGTCACCGGGGCGGGTTTCCCGTTTTTCGTCGGCGACGGCGCGCGGATGTCGCGGGCGCTGCTGCAATTCTTTCTCGAGGAAAACACCCGTGCGGGCTACATTGAGGTCAGTCCGCCGATTTTTGTGAATGCGGCGAGCGCCACGGCGACCGGCCAATTGCCGGACAAGGAAGGGCAGATGTATGAAACGCTCGACAAGCTTTACGCGGTGCCGACGGCGGAGGTGCCGCTGACCAATTTCTTCCGTGACGAAATCATCGAGGAAAGTGCGCTGCCGGTTTACCGCTGCGCCTACACGCCGTGTTTTCGGCGCGAAGCCGGCAGCTACGGCAAGGATGTGCGCGGCCTGAACCGCGTGCACCAGTTCGATAAGGTCGAGCTGCTCAAGTGGGTCCAGCCGGAGACGAGCTACGACGAGCTCGAAAAATTGCGCGCCGATGCGGAGCGGTTGCTCCAGAAGCTGGAATTGCCCTACCGGGTGCTGTTGATGTGCGGCGGCGACCTCGGCTTTGCGCAGGCGAAAAAATATGACCTCGAGGTCTGGGCGGCCGGGCAAAAGCGCTGGCTGGAAGTTTCCAGCTGCAGCAACTTTGAGGCGTTTCAAGCCCGCCGGGCCCAGATCCGCTATCGCGCCAAGGCCACCGGCAAGCCCGAGCTGGTCCATACGCTGAACGGTTCGGGTCTCGCGGTGCCGCGCGTGTTGGCGGCCTTGCTGGAAAACAATCTGCAGCCCGACGGGCGCGTGCGGATTCCCGCCGCCCTGCAATCCTATTTCGGCAAGGAGTATCTCAGTTTCGACTGATAGGCCGGATACCCATGAATTCGCTGCGGAAGAGATGGGAAGCGCGGGCAACCCTTCTCGCGGTGCTTCTGCCGCCCGCACGCTGGCAGCCGGAGGTGTCGGCTTGGGTTGAAGCCAGACGCGCGCGGCGGGAGCCCTGGGCCATCGCGTTTTCCGGCGGTGCAGACTCGCTGGCATTGCTGCTTCTGCTCTGGGCGCATTGCCCGGAGCGTCGGTCGCAACTGACGGCCTTGCATTATAATCACCGGCTTCGCGGCGCGGCGGCTGACCGGGATGAGGCCTTCTGCCGCAGTGTGTGCCGGGCGCTGGGGGTTGCGTTTTATTGCGGCCGGCCGCGCAAGGGTCGGGTGCTGAAAGGGGAGGAAGGGGCCCGCGAGGCGAGGTTTGAATTTTTCCACCGGAAAATGCAGGCGTTGAAAGCGCGCATCCTCTGGCTGGGGCAGCAACAGAACGACGTGGCGGAAACCATGCTCATGCGGCTCGCGCGCGGCAGCGGCCTCGCGGGCTTGGCGGCGCCGCGGCCCGTGCAGCCGATGCCCGGACGCCGGGTGCATTTGCGACCGCTGCTGGACCTGAAGCATGAGAAGTTGGCGGCGGCGCTGCGGACACTGCGCATTCCGTGGCGGGAAGATGCCAGCAACCGGGGCGGGGAGTTCTTCCGCAACCGGATCCGGCATGCGGTCCTGCCCGCGTGGCAGGCGGCCGCGGGCCGCGATGCCGTGGCGGGAGCGGCGTTGTCGCGCCGGCTGCTGGAAGAGGATGAGACGGCGCTTGAGCACTGGCTCGACACGCTGGCGCCGCTCGATCGCCACGGGCGGCTGCAATTGGCAAACCTGCGCGGCGCGCCCCGGGCGCTGATGCGCCGGGCCCTGCATCGCTGGCTGCTGCGGCAGGCGGCGGCCGGGCGGTTGTCGCGGCAAGGTTTCGAGGGATTGCTTGCCCTGCTGCTCAGGGCAATGCCTGCCCGGTTCAGCCTTGGCACGGAAGGATTTGCGGTGATCCGTGAAGACCGTTTAGTCTTTGTCCGGGATCGCAAAAAATCGGCGCGATAATGGCCGGGATTCCTGCTCCGTTCAATTGACTTGCAGGAGTGGAACCCACACCTTCCTTCAACACTCTAATCTTTCATAATGTCCGAACCCGAAAATAAAAAGAAGCGCAGCCCCCTCAAGAACCTGCCCCCCGATCGGTTTCAGCCCAAGGTGCTGCTGATCTGGGCAGCCATCGCCATCGCGGTGTTTTCCCTGCTTTACTGGACGCCGGGGCGGCTGGCTTCCCCGGTCAGCCTCAAGATCCAGCAGGTCGTGGAGTTTGCCGAACAGGGCAAGATTCGGGAAGGTGTCATCCGCCCTGATGCTTCGGGTGGCCGCGACTGGGCGGTCATCACGGGTGAACTCAATGAAGCGATGCCGGTGGCGATCGGCAGCCCCGACAAGTCGGTCAAGTTCCGGGCTTCCGGGCGACTGACCGACGCGAACATGGAGCGCCTGCAGAAGGCCCAGATCTTTGCGGAGCAACCCGCGGCCACGATGTGGACCCAAATCGCGGCGCAGGTTATTCCGTTCGTGCTCATCATCGGCTTGCTCTACTTTCTCTTTGTCCGGCAGCTCCGCCAAGCCGGCCGTGGGGCGATGAGCTTTGGCAAGAGCCGAGCCAAGCTGCTCACGCGGGACAGGGACAAGGTTTCATTCGTTGACGTCGCGGGCTGCGACGAGGCGAAGGAAGAGGTCAGCGAGGTCGTCGAGTTTCTCCGCGACCCGAAGAAGTTCACCAAAATGGGCGGCCGCATCCCCAAGGGCATCCTGATGGTCGGCCCGCCGGGCACCGGCAAGACGCTCCTTGCCAAGGCTGTGGCCGGCGAAGCGGACGTGCCGTTTTTCTCCATCTCCGGCTCGGACTTCGTGGAAATGTTTGTCGGCGTGGGCGCCAGCCGCGTGCGCGACATGTTTGAGCAGGGGCGCAAGAACGCGCCCTGCCTGATTTTTATCGACGAGATTGACGCCGTGGGCCGTCAGCGCGGCGCCGGGCTGGGTGGCGGCAATGATGAGCGCGAGCAGACGCTCAATTCGCTGCTCGTCGAAATGGACGGCTTCGATGCCAACGAAGGCGTGATCATCATCGCCGCGACCAACCGACCCGATGTGCTGGACAGCGCCCTGCTGCGGCCCGGTCGGTTCGACCGGCAGATCTACGTGGACTTACCCGACTTGGCCGGTCGCGAGCAAATTCTGCGGGTGCATGCGCGCAAAATCAGTCTGGCGGACACCGTCGATCTCAGCGTGATCGCCCGTGGCACGCCCGGGCTTTCGGGCGCCGAGCTGGCGAATCTGCTCAACGAGGCGGCGTTGATCGCCAGCCGCCGAAACAAGAAGAAAGTCGAAATGATCGACGTGGATGACGCCCGGGAAAAGGTGCAGTTCGGGCGCGAGCGCCGTCGTCTGATGGACGACGAGGAAAAGAAGCTGACGGCCTACCACGAAGCCGGCCACGCCTTGGTTCAGGCAGTCTTGGACGACGGTCACATGCCCGTGCACAAGGTGACGATCATTCCGCGTGGACGCAGCCTCGGCAGCACGATGTTCATTCCGAAGAAGGATATCCTCACCCATGCGAAAAAGCGGATGTTGAACCAGATCGCGATGGGATTGGGCGGCCGGATCGCGGAGGAAGTCGTGCTCGACGACGTCTCCAGCGGAGCTTCCGGCGATATCAAGCAGGTGACCAAGATCGCCCGCCACATGGTGTGCGACTGGGGCATGAGCCCGCTCGGCCCCGTCGCTTTTGGCGACAATCAAGACACGGTCTTTTTGGGGCGGGAAATCACCCGCAACGAAAACGTCTCCGAGGAGACGGCCCGGAAGATCGACCACGAGATTCACCGGATCATCGATGAGCAGTATCAGCGCGCGACGGCCATTATCACCGAAAAGCGCGCGGCATTGGACAAGATCGCCGCGGCCTTGCTCGAGTATGAGACGATCGAGGGCAAGCATGTGACCGAGATCCTGGAGTTTGGTGAGATTCGCTCCGTGGTGGTCAAGCAGCCGCCACCCTTGCCGCCGGAGCCGGCTGCGCCCGACAAGGCGAACCCGGACAAGGCCAAGACGGAAGATGATGACGCGACGCCCGAGGCGACCGCGCCACAGCCAACCGCGGCCTAAAGTCCTTTCGACGCTGCCGGCGCGCCGGCATTTGGACGGCGTGTCAGGATGGAAAAACGGCCTTGGATTCAGGGGCTGGGAACTCCACGCTGAAAGTAACCATATGAAAATCTGCTGCATTGGCGCTGGTTATGTAGGCGGGCCCACCATGGCTATGATCGCCCAGAAGGCTCCTGAAATCCAAGTCACGGTGGTGGACATGAACGCATCCCGCATCGTGGCTTGGAATTCGGGCAAGCTGCCGATTTACGAGCCGGGGCTGGATGCGTTGGTCAATGAGGCGCGGGGCAGGAACCTGTTTTTTTCGACCGACGTGGCCGGGCATATCAAGTCCGCCGACATCATTTTCGTGGCCGTAAATACGCCGACCAAAACCTACGGCGTGGGCGCCGGCCGGGCGGCCGATTTGCGCTATGTGGAATCGGTGGCCCGCACCATCGCGGAGCATGCGGAGAGCGACAAGATCATCGTCGAAAAGTCCACCATCCCGGTGAAGACGGCCGAATCCATCAAAGCGATCGTCGCGGCCAACTCCAAGGGTTTGAAGTTTCAGGTGCTCTCCAATCCCGAATTTTTGGCCGAGGGCACGGCGGTGAAAGATTTGCAGAACCCGGATCGCGTGCTCATCGGCGGGGAGCGGACGCCGGAGGGTGAAAAGGCCATGGCCGCGTTGGTCGGGGTTTATGCCCGCTGGGTGCCGAAGGAGCGCATCATCACCACGAACCTGTGGTCCTCCGAGTTGTCGAAACTTGTGGCCAACGCCTTTCTCGCGCAACGCATCTCGTCGATCAACTCGATCTCGGCATTGTGCGAGGCCACCGGCGCGGATGTGGACGAAGTAGCCAACGCCATCGGCAAAGACAGCCGGATCGGCCCCAAATTCCTCAAGGCCTCCGTCGGCTTCGGCGGGTCCTGCTTCCAGAAGGACATCCTGAACCTGACTTATCTTTGCGAGAGCTTCGGCCTGAACGAAGTGGCGAATTACTGGACGAGCGTCGTGGGAATCAACGACTGGCAGAAGAAGCGTTTCACATCACGCATCGTGAAGGAGCTGTTCAACACGGTTGCGGACAAAAAGATCGCGGTGCTGGGTTTTGCCTTCAAGAAGGACACCAATGATACCCGGGAATCCGCCGCCATCAACGTGTGCCGGGATTTGCTCGCCGAGCATGCGAACGTCGTGGTGTATGACCCCAAGGTCCCGGCGGAAGAGATCATCACGGATGTCTTGGGCAAGGGGCAGACGAATTCCCGGCTTACCGTGGCGACCGATGCCTATGCTGCCTGCGCGGGCGCCCATGCGATCGCGATTGTGACCGAATGGGACGAATTCAAGACGTTGGACTATGCTCGGATTCTTGCGGCCATGCCCAAGCCGGCGTGCTTCTTTGACGGCCGCAACATCGTCGATGGCGCCGCGCTTAGGCGGCTGGGTTTCCGCTTTTTTGCGATCGGCAAATAAAGAGGGTCCGACGTTCTCAACCCACGGCAAGTTTCTCAAGTCCCAACCCCAGAATGGGTTCGGCCGGGCATTGCAGCCAGTCTTCAAGGATGCCGACGTATATGCGCCGGAAATCCAGCGGACTCGTGGCTGTGCTAGGTGCGGCCGCTTGCAGGCCGCCGCGGATTCCACCCATGAGAAATACGGGGCCTGAGGAGCCGTGGTCAGTGCCCAAGCTGGCGTTTTCTTCCAGGCTGCGGCCGAATTCCGACCACACCATGGTCAATACCGGCGGGGCGGGCTGCTGTTGGTTAAGTGTTTGCTGAAAATCCCGCAGTGCATCGCTCAGCTTTCCCAAAAGCTGGGCATGAGCCGTTGCCTGATGGGCATGAGTGTCGAATCCACCAAGACTCAGGAAGTAGATATTGGCGGGATGCCGGGCTTCGATCAGTTGTGCGGCGGCGCGGAGATCGGTTGCCAAATCGCCTGACGATGGAT
>Ga0169931_10000114_pt1 | contig 121306 bp, 107 predicted proteins | sample Kivu_15m_20L_FD_129675 | JGI IMG/M metagenome (GOLD analysis project Ga0169931, IMG submission 129675) | Freshwater microbial communities from Lake Kivu, Western Province, Rwanda to study Microbial Dark Matter (Phase II) - Kivu_15m_20L... | ecosystem: Environmental > Aquatic > Freshwater >... | reverse complement strand
TAACCACTGTGATTAGTGCGCCAAACTTTACCTTCACCACTATTAGCCAACTCACTCACCAGAGTGATGGATTTACCCGTACTACTGCAAATTACAAGGGTCATAGCATCTTGACTTTATTCCCACAAGCACAACAACAAAGTTTTATCATCATCAGTGCGAGCATTCAGGCGTTCAGAATCGAGAAACTCAAGCAAATACTGATCCTCCTCTTCTGGATCCCCTGTTTCTTGTAAATATTCTTCAAAAGGCTTAAAAAATGGTGAAAAAGGCTTCCAATCAATAAAACGAATTGCCACTTTTTCCAATCCATCCGTAGCAGCAGCAATAAACCGGGGCGATGACATCACCTTTACCTGCATCTCCTCTAGTGCATGAGTAGAGGTAATAAAAGTAGTTTCATTGACAAACTCACCTTTATCTGGTGTAAACAACAGTTGATAATCCTCTGAACTTTGGGAACGCACCACTATAAATCCATCCCCAACTTGCATAGCCCCTAACCAATCAGGAGTAGCGATTAAAACCAACAGTGTACAAGCAAAATCATTGATATGACAATGTTTTTCCTCTGCTGTTTGCTGTAATTGTCTAATCACCTTTTCCACAATTTTTGTCAACAGTTCCCGAGTTTCCTCTTCAGACCGTGAGCAAGATAATTTTCCTGGTTCCAAATTTATTGTTTTAAAGCAATCAAGTACAGTTTTGACAGCTAATTTAGAACCCTCATCAGAATATTTAGCACTCCCAGCACCATCAGCCACCACACCCACAATCACATCATTAGATATGTGATAACCACAATGATCTTGACAGGGCAATTTTTGGCTTTGATGGATCCTTCCCACTCGAGAACGAGCAACTGCTTTCCAGACCACAATTAATCCTCAAACAAACATTTAACTAGTAATTTGACCCCATGCCACAGGCGGTAATGCTACAGCTTCCCCGACTTTACCACTAGAAACTCGTTTCATTGAAGCAGAAAGCCAAACAAACAGAGAGCGAAAATCTAAACCATTTAATTTCACCGGCGGACGTTCTGGACTAATTCTTTTTAATGTGTCAAAATCAGCACCCTCTACACCCACGGCAAAAAAACACAACCCGCGATTACTCTCAGCGTCCTGCAAACGTTTTGCCGCTTGGCTCCAGTCATCTGTGGGGGCTCCGTCTGTAATCAAAAATACCCACGGACGATAGTATGAAATGCCATTGTTCTTATATATTGTCTTCCGATTTTCCAATAAGTCCAAAGCATACTCAATGGCTCCACCCATTGGGGTTAAACCTTCAGGTTTTAATTCCGGTGGTGTAAAGTTATCAATAGTGACAAAATCTTGACTAAGTTGCACAGGTCCAAATGTGACGATAGCCACTTCTACGCTCAATGATGCTTGTGCATCTTGTGATACATCTTGTTGAAAAGCAGCAAGCCCGCGATTTAACTCTTGAAGAGGCTTTCCTGACATGGAGCCAGACACATCTAACAATAAAATTACTGGACAACGAGTTTCTGGGTTCTCAACAAATTCAGGCATTCCTAGTGGCATTAAGATCCTCCTGGTTAAGCACAGCTAGATACTTGATTTTCAATTGTAATTATACCTGCTAGTGTAGCAGTTAACATCAATATTTTGTATTTTGTATACAATAACAGGCAAAATTGTCGAATGCCGTTACAAAACCTTGCCACTACCGGGTTAATTCCCTGTTAATTCCCTAGGTGATACCAGAATTGTGATAAATCTCCCCATCCTGTAAACTCAAAAATGCCGCGTTCTAGCTGATCATGTCTGACCCCCAAACTGTAAGTGCAGCCGTTGCTAAACTCTACGATACCTACCCATTCCCCCCAGAACCCCTATCAGACCAACCTCCACCAGGGTATAATTGGCGTTGGAACTGGGTGGCTACTTACAATTTTTGCACTGGACGCAAACCACCAAACCAAGATATCCGCATTTTAGATGCTGGTTGTGGTTCTGGAGTGAGTACAGAATATTTGGTACATCTCAACCCCCAAGCTCAGGTAGTGGGAATTGATTTAAGTGCAGGAACTTTACAAGTAGCTAAAGAACGCTGTCAACGTTCCGGCGCTCTCAGAGTGGAGTTTCATCACCTGAGTTTATACGATGTAGAACAGTTACCCGGTGAGTTTGACTTAATTAACTGCGTGGGTGTGTTGCATCATCTACCCCACCCCATTAGTGGTATTCAAGCTTTAGCTAAAAAATTAGCCCCCGGTGGACTAATGCACATTTTCGTTTATGGGGAACTCGGACGCTGGGAAATTCAACTCATGCAACAAGCCATCACCCTTCTCCAGGGAGACAAAAAAGGCGATTATGTCGATGGGGTACAAGTGGGGCGAAAAATATTCTCATCACTACCAGAAAGTAACCGCATTGTCAAGCGAGATAAACAACTGTGGTCATTAGAAAACCACAAAGATGAATGTTTTGCTGATATGTACGTTCATCCCCAGGAACTTGACTACAACATTGAAACACTATTTCAATTAATTGACGCTTCCGGCTTAGAATTTATGGGTTTTTCCAACCCTGATTTTTGGCAGTTAGAAAGACTTTTAGGCTCTAACCCAGATTTAATGCACCGGGCGGAAAATTTGAGCGATCGCCAACGTTACCGCCTGATAGAATTACTAGACCCGGAAGTTACCCATTACCAATTTTTCCTTGGTCGTCCCCCCATCAGCAAAACCCACTGGTCAGCAGATAACACATTACTACTAGCCACACCGGAACTCAACCCCTGCATAGATGGTTTACCCGGTCAATGTGTGTTTAATTATAATTATCAAGTAGTTAACCTGTCAGCAGCAGAATTAGAATTTCTGCAAAAGTGCGATGGACAAGCCACAGTAGCAGAGATTTTAACCACAGTCCAGCTTGCCTTAGAACAAGTCAGAAATCTCCACCAACTACAAATGATTGTGTTGACCCCAAACTAAGCCAAAACAGTCTTGACAATCCTTTTCACCACAAGTGTCATGATTCTGCCACATTGTCCAGCATCTTCAGCCAAGGTGAGCTAAAGTGAAACGAAGCCAGCAAACCGCCCCAACCACCAACGCCCCAGCCAACAGCCATCGAGAGGATGTTGGTCAACCCCCCATTTCCCCCATCCATCAGCCACTGAAAACTAACAAAAAAGAAGTTAATTGTTTTTTTCTAAAGTATTGTTACCTGATCGTGATATGATTCAGCTGACTGAATGTGAAGTCATGATCAGTTAGTTGTACCAATTTCAAGTATCGTGAGCTTGTCAGAAGATTCAATTCATCCCACTGCGACAACACAACAAGATACTCAATCTGGTTCTGAGGACACAGAATCAGTCAACTCTTCCATGCAAGAGTTCTATCAACTCTACCAAGAGTTGCTGGTAACCACACTTGTCTTGACAGGGATAATTTTTGTCTCTGTGTGGATTGCTTACTCTCTAAACATTGCCTTAAATTATTTATTAGGGGCGTGTGCAGGTGTGCTTTACTTGAAGATGTTGGCAAAAGATGTTGAGCGTTTAGGTAGAGAGAAAAAATCACTGAGTAAAACTCGGTTAGCCCTATTAGTAGCGCTGATTTTGCTAGCATCGCAGTGGAATCAACTACAAATATTACCCATATTTTTGGGATTTCTCACCTACAAAGCTACACTCATCATCTACGTAATTAGGATGGCTTTTATCTCTGACTAGTCAAAGCTCCGAGAAACTGAAAAAGCTAATCTCAGCCTTGCGTGAGGAATATCCACACTGCAAAAATGCTCTTATTCTCCAGGTAAAATTGGAGAAACGAACGAAATGGAAAGAAAATGCTGAATTTTCTGAACGTCTACTCTTTTCCACTTGCCGAATTGGAAGTGGGTAAACATCTGTACTGGCAAATAGGTAACTTTAAGCTCCATGGTCAGGTGTTTCTCACATCCTGGTTTGTTATTGCCCTGCTAGTGCTAGTTTCCCTAGCGGCAAGCAGTAATATCAAAAGAGTTCCCAGTGGGTTACAGAACCTCATGGAGTACGCCCTGGAATTCATTCGGGATTTGGCTAAAAACCAAATTGGCGAGAAAGAATATCGCCCTTGGGTGCCTTTTGTCGGCACTTTGTTTTTGTTCATTTTTGTGTCAAATTGGTCAGGGGCCCTCTTCCCATTCAAGCTGATTCATTTGCCAGAAGGAGAACTATCAGCACCCACAAGTGATATCAATACAACAGTTGCCTTAGCGTTGCTAACATCACTAGCGTATTTTTACGCAGGATTCAGCAAAAAGGGGTTAGGTTATTTTGGCAACTACGTACAGCCAGTGTCGTTCATGTTGCCATTCAAAATTATTGAAGACTTCACCAAGCCCCTTTCCCTAAGCTTCCGTTTATTCGGTAACATCCTGGCTGATGAACTTGTAGTCGGTGTGCTGGTATTACTAGTACCCTTGTTTGTACCCTTGCCAGTAATGGCTTTGGGACTATTTACCAGCGCCATTCAGGCACTAATTTTTGCCACCTTAGCCGCAGCTTACATCGGTGAAGCGATGGAAGATCATCACGGCGAAGAGCATGAAGGGCATTAAACCGCCCCAACAGTCATAAGTCATCAGTCATAAGTCATTAGTTGTGAAACAGTGATCAAAGGCAAATGACAAATGGCAACTCACACACAACAACTTCCAGACCATTCAACTCGGTAAAATAAGGAAAGAATATCATGGATCCATTGGTTTCTGCTGCTTCCGTTTTAGCTGCTGCTTTAGCTGTTGGTTTGGCCGCTATCGGCCCTGGTATTGGTCAAGGTAACGCCGCAGGACAAGCTGTAGAAGGTATTGCACGCCAGCCAGAAGCTGAAGGTAAAATTCGCGGTACATTGCTCCTGAGCTTGGCGTTTATGGAAGCTCTAACCATCTACGGTCTAGTAGTTGCCCTAGTGCTATTGTTTGCTAACCCCTTCTCATAATCAGTGCTAAAACGCGAGTAATCGCGCTTGTACAAACCACTAATGCTGAGTGCTGAGTCACCCAAATTTGCCAGGAGGGAAATTTAGCCACCCCCTCAACTTGAGCAAAAATCAAGCAGGTAGTGAGTGGCTCCTCCTTGCAACTTTTCGGGAAGACTCAGGACTAATATATTAGATAGAAACTAGCAACCATGACACACTGGATTACCTTGTTAGCGGTAGAAGAGGTTGCCAAAGAAGGGGGGCTATTCGATCTAGATGCCACCCTACCCTTAATGGCAATTCAGTTTCTAGTTTTGGCTTTAGTGTTGAATGCAACACTATACAAACCACTGGGCAACGCCATTGATGGACGGAATGACTATATCCGCAACAATCAATTACAAGCACAGGAACGTTTGTCAAAAACTCAGAAATTGGCAGAACAGTACGAGCAAGAACTAGCAGACGCTAGACGACAAGCCCAAAAAATTATTGGCGATGCTCAAGCCGAGGCACAAAAAATCGCTGCTGAGAAAATAACAGCAGCGCAACGAGAAGCCCAGGCAGAAAAAGAAAAAGCAGCCAATGAAATAGAAGCACAAAAACAAGCAGCTTTAGCTTCACTAGAGCAACAAGTAGATTCCCTTAGTCGCCAAATACTAGAAAAGCTTCTAGGAGCAGATTTAGTCAGTGGGCGCTAATGAGAAGTAACATTGTAAAGACGCATTAGCCAAGTAACACCAAGTAACAGTTGTTGCCGGCGTGGGTCGTATTAATCCTTGGCAGCGCAGTTGTGGATGAAAAATGATGGGGACTTTTTTACTGTTGATGGCGGAAGCCAGCGCCGTCGGAAGTGACTTGGCAGAGGAAGCGGGACATGGTGGTTTTAGTCTAAATACAGATATATTTGACACCAACCTGATTAACCTCGCCATTATTATTACTGTGCTGTTAGTTTTTGGGCGGAAAGTTTTGGGTAATACCCTCAAAACTCGCCGGGATACTATCGAAACAGCAATTAAAAACGCAGAGCAACGTGCCGCTTCAGCAGCACAGCAACTCAAAGAAGCACAGCAAAAGTTAGAGCAAGCTACAGCAGAAGCGGAAAGAATCAAACAAGCAGCCCAAGAAAATGCCCAAGCTGCAAGAGAAGCAATCTTAGCCCAAGCTGCTGTAGATATAGAACGCTTGCAAGCAGCAGGCGCGGCTGACTTAAATGCAGACCTGGATAAAGCGATCGCTAAATTGCGGCAAAGCGTAGTAGCGCAGGCACTGCAAAAAGTAGAATCAGAACTGAAAAGCGGCATAGCCGACGATGCTCAACAAATTTTAATTGAACGCAGCATCGCACAACTGGGAGGCGGGGTATGACAAGTAACATAGCAACAGCTGAAATAGCCCTACCTTACGCACAAGCGCTACTATCCCTCGCCCAATCCAAAAACTTAACAGAGGAGTTTGGCGAAGACGCGCGGAGTTTGTTAAGCCTGCTCTCAGCAAATCAAGACCTACAGAACTTTATCGCTAACCCCTTTATTAAAGGTGAGAACAAAAAAGCCCTCATCAAACAAATACTGGGTGAAAGTAGTAACGCCTACTTACGCAATTTTTTGTTGTTGCTGGTAGATAAACGGCGCATTGTTTTTCTAGAACCAGTTTTACAACAATACTTGGCTTTGTTGCGGCAACTGAATCAAACCGTATTAGCGGAGGTAACTTCAGCAGTTCCCCTTTCAGAGGCTCAACGTCAAGCCGTGGTAGAAAAAGTTCTCGCCATTACCAGAGCTAACCAAGTGGAACTGGAAACTAAAATAGATAGCGAGTTAATTGGTGGTGTGATCATTAAAGTCGGCTCCCAAGTAATTGATGCTAGTTTACGCGGTCAGTTGCGCCGCCTTTCCCTGCGCTTAACTAGTAATTCGTAAAAGCATCGATTCTGCTAGAGTTTCCTTGCTGTGCTGATTCTAGGCAAGGTAACTTGGCAGAAAACAAAATCATTGGACAATCCCCCCCTTTTTTGTCTCGAAAGGAAAAAACATAAACACATGACTATTTCAATCAGACCAGACGAAATCAGCAGCATTATTCAACAGCAAATCGAGCAATACGACCAAGAAGTCAAAGTTGCTAACGTTGGTACAGTTTTGCAAGTAGGTGACGGTATCGCCCGCATCTACGGTCTAGAAAAAGCCATGGCTGGGGAACTAGTAGAATTTGAAGATGGCACAGTAGGCATTCTGCAAAACCTAGAAGAAGACAACGTGGGCGCAGTACTCATGGGTCAAGGTTTGAAGATTCAAGAAGGTAGCTCGGTTACAGCTACTGGCAGAATTGCTCAAGTTCCTGTGGGTGAAGGGTTAATTGGACGGGTAGTAGATGCTTTGGCTCGTCCTCTCGATGGTAAAGGAGAAATTAAAACCACTGAGACCCGTTTAATTGAATCCCCAGCCCCCGGTATCATCGCCCGTCGTTCTGTACACGAACCCATGCAAACGGGTATTACAGCCATCGACTCCATGATTCCCATTGGTAGAGGTCAACGGGAATTGATCATTGGCGACCGGCAAACAGGTAAAACAGCGATCGCCATTGACACAATTATTAACCAAAAATCCGAAGACGTAATTTGTGTTTACGTAGCCATCGGTCAAAAAGCTTCCACCGTTGCCAACGTGGTGCAAACCCTACAAGAAAAAGGCGCAATGGACTACACCGTAGTCGTTGCAGCTAACGCCAGTGACCCAGCCACACTACAGTTCCTAGCTCCTTACACCGGAGCCACCATAGCTGAGTACTTTATGTACAAAGGCAAAGCCACCCTGGTAGTATATGACGACCTTTCCAAGCAAGCCCAAGCTTATCGGCAAATGTCCTTGCTGCTACGTCGTCCACCCGGACGGGAAGCATATCCCGGCGATGTATTCTACATCCACTCCCGCTTATTGGAACGCGCCGCTAAACTAAGTGACGAATTGGGCAAAGGTAGCATGACCGCCCTACCCATCATTGAAACCCAAGCAGGAGACGTTTCCGCCTACATCCCCACTAACGTGATTTCCATCACTGACGGTCAAATCTTCCTTTCTTCTGACTTGTTCAACGCCGGTATTCGTCCAGCAGTTAACCCCGGTATCTCTGTATCTCGTGTGGGTTCTGCGGCACAAACCAAAGCCATGAAGAAAGTAGCAGGTAAAGTTAAACTAGAACTAGCACAATTTGACGACCTGCAAGCCTTTGCACAATTTGCTTCTGACTTAGATAAAGCCACCCAAGACCAATTAGCACGCGGTCAAAGATTGCGCGAACTACTCAAGCAGCCACAAAATGCACCCCTGGCAGTATATGAGCAAGTAGCCATCTTATATGCTGGTATTAACGGTTACTTAGATACTATTCCTGTAGATAAAGTAACGACCTTCACCCAAGGTCTGCGGGAATTCTTAAAGACAGGCAAACCAGAATACACCGAAGCAGTACAAACCAAAAAAGTACTGGGTGAAGAAGAAGAAAAAGCCTTGAAGGAAGCCCTGATCGAATACAAAAAAACCTTCCAAGCAACAGTGTAATTAGTCATGAGTCATTAGTCATTAGTCACGGTAAAACACCAGGCTATTGACTGTTGACAAATGACTATAGACGAGGGACTACAAAGTTAAAAATATGCCCAATCTCAAAGCAATACGCGATCGCATTCAGTCGGTCAAAAACACCAAAAAAATCACAGAAGCCATGCGCCTAGTGGCAGCTGCTAGGGTACGTCGCGCCCAAGAACAGGTAACCGCTACCCGTCCCTTTGCAGACCGCTTGGCACAAGTACTGTATGGCTTGCAAACTCGTCTCCGGTTTGAAGATGTAGACTTACCACTACTCAAACAACGAGAAGTAAAAACAGTAGGGCTGTTGGTAATTGCAGGCGATAGAGGTTTGTGTGGCGGTTACAACACTAACATTATCCGTCGAGCAGAAAACCGCGCCAAAGAATTACAAGCAGAAGGCGTAAATTACAAATACGTACTAGTGGGACGTAAAGCCATTCAGTATTTCCAACGTCGTGAACAACCCATTGACGGTACTTATACTGGCTTAGAGCAAATTCCTACAGCTGCCGAAGCCACAGAAATTGCTGACAAACTACTTTCCCTATTTCTATCAGAGAGCGTGGATCGTATAGAGTTAATCTATACCAGATTTGTCTCTTTAGTTAGCTCACGTCCCGTCGTCCAAACCCTACTTCCCCTAGATCGTCAAGGTCTAGAAGCAGCAGATGACGAAATTTTCCGCCTCACAACCCGTGGCGGTCAATTTGAAGTAGAACGGCAAAAGGTGACCACCACAGCCCGCCCTTTACCTCGTGACATGATTTTTGAGCAAGATCCCGTACAAATACTCGATTCTTTACTACCCTTGTATTTGAGTAATCAGCTATTACGGGCTTTACAAGAATCAGCAGCCAGTGAACTAGCAGCACGAATGACAGCCATGAACAACGCCAGCGACAACGCCGGTGAGTTGATTAAAACTCTATCTTTGTCTTACAACAAAGCCAGACAAGCCGCCATCACCCAAGAACTACTAGAAGTAGTTGGTGGTGCCGAAGCACTAAGTTAGAGGGCATTAATCATTGTTTAGTAATAAATAGCTAATTGCTAGCTATTAAATAGCTAGCAATTATATTTTTGATAAGCTGTTAATGTACGTATTGAATTTGTATAACCCCAGAGTAACCAGATGCTCGCGCCACAAGACGAACATTTACATTTGTATCTCAAGTGACCCTGGAATCCCCGCCTTTAGGCCTAGGGAATGTCAAGAGTAAATTAATTAATAACCCCTGCTTCTAGCTACAAGCTAGAATAGTGATCCAAAATTAAATATGTCAAGTTGATAAAATATTAGCGGTGTCAACAACCGCTACCAACAGTCCCTCTGGAAAATTGCCAATCGCTGATCACTGCGAACACTATGGAAAATGAAGCGGTAACGCTCTACTGCCCCAATCAAGCTTGTCTGGCTGTCAACCCCTTAAATCACAAATTTTGCCAGCGATGCTCTACACCTCTACCCAGACGCTACCTCTGGGCTGTAGGGGATAGTTTGACTGCGGCTAAACCTGGAGATGTACTAGGCGATCGCTATTTGGTAATTAATCAATCTGTTGTGTTAGATAGAAAGCCGGGATTATTACCTCAATCACCCGCTCCAGAAAATTTAGAAAAAATTAAAGCCTATCTGAGACTAATTCCTTATAGATTAAATGTACCACAAGTATATGGAATACTTACCCTCACTGAAGGAGAGTCTCAGCAATACCTAGACCGCGCTCAGTACAAAGAAATATTGCTTTTAGAACAACCACCCTTGACCGTAGATAATTCGGGGCTACAAGTGCAGCTATGTACTCAATTAAACATGGCCTGGGCTGATGCCACATCAATGCGTCAACTTAACTGGCTATGGCAAATAGCTAATTTGTGGCAACCTTTGAAAACTGAAGGCGTGGCTACCAGCTTAATAGATCCTCATGTCCTCCGGGTAGAAGGACCATTAGTCCGGTTGTTAGATTTGCGTTTTGACCATTCCACATCACCAAGCCTGCACCAATTAGGTGAATTTTGGCAAACATTAGAGTTAGAGTCAAAACCAGCCATAGCGCAATTTGTACACGAAATTAGCAGGTTTCTCATTCAGGGAAAAATTGATTCCCCTACTGTGCTGATTTTAGTTTTAGATCAAGGTCTGGCAACACTAGCACGCTCACAAACTGCCACTATGAAAACAGTCACAAAAACAGACACCGGGCCAAGTCGTCAACGCAACGAAGATGCCTGTTACCCTGCTAGTGGCACAGTGGTGAGTAGCCCACCACAAACGCTGAGACCCTTAGCTATTGTCTGTGATGGGATAGGTGGACACGAAGGAGGTAACGTCGCCTCTAATTTAGCCATTGAAACAATTCATCAGCAGCTACAGGAACTAATCAGAGTTCCTGATCAAAACATAGAACCTTCATTAGTCCTAACTGATTTAGATCAAGCAGTAGCAATTGCCAATGACAAAATTAGCGGACGCAATGACAGCGAAAATCGCCAAGCCCGTCAACGTATGGGTACAACCGTAGTCATGGCATTACCTATGGCTCACGAAATGTACATTACTCACGTGGGAGATAGCCGTGCCTACTGGATCACACGCCAAGGTTGTTACCAAGTTACCCTAGATGATGATGTGGCTTCTCGTGAAGTCAGATTGGGTTATGGTATCTATCGTCAAGCTGTGCAACAAGGTGCTGCTGGATCTCTACTGCAAGCTTTAGGAATGAGTGCCAGTAACTTGTTACATCCCACTTCCCAGAGGTTTATCATTGATGAAGATGCCATTTTTTTACTGGCATCAGATGGACTGACTGATTATGACCGCGTGGAAGATTATTGGGAAACGGAAATTTTACCAATTCTCACTGGTGAAAATGATATAGTCCAAGTGGCTGATAAATTAGTGGAATTAGCTAACACCAAAAACGGACACGATAATGTCACCCTGGCATTAATACACCAGAAAATTAAATATTGCGAACCACAATCAACTATAAAACCACTCATTCCCGATATTTCCTCGATCATAGTTGCAAACACTGTCACCAAAGCATTACAACCACAAATACTGGAGAATAGCGATTGCCTATACGGCACTGGCGAAGCCAATCGCACAAAAACCAAGGTAATACCAGAAACTCAACCCACGAGAATTGCTAAACTACCCTTACATTTTATAGTTCCCTTCTCCTTGGTAGTCTTAGCTGGTTCACTGGGATACTGGGTAATGGAATGGCGATCGCCTATACGGCACTGGCGAAGCCAATCGCCCTCAGATCCAACCCCCACAAAAACTATACAACCAACTGTAACTACCCCAGTCACAAACTCACCCCTTGACAACCTCAGTCCAGGTGGAGTAATCGAAACCCAGGCAGAAATTTCTCTCCAGAGTGAGCAAACATTGCCCCCAAAAAGTTTGTTAGAAGTTTTAGAAGTTATTGATATCAAATCCAATCTTCAGCCGGAAACTGGAGATGTTTTAGTAAATTTGCGACTCTGTACCCCAAACACCACCAATTCACCTAATCAGCCTTTACCACCGATTAAATTATCTCAACTGCAAAAGTTTCCACTTCGGATATTGCCATCAAACCAAAAAAATCTCTGTAATTCTTCCTCTAACCCAACTTCTCCAGCTAACAAACCCATAGATGCCAATTAAACTTGGGTTAGTACTCGTTAAACTTGTGAAAATCTGAAATAATACAGACAGTAATTTTGAATCGTGCAAACGCTACCGTCGGGCAGACGGGAAGTAACGCCAGTGACGCTGGAATCCCCCGCCTAAAGGCGTGGGGAATGTCAACTCCTTTAGTTTAGTGAATCCATGGCATCCCTCAACTTGGCGATCGCCCGTCTCATCAACACTGGCAAAAATAACTTCGCCATTTGGGTGGTCAAGGCTCCCTATCCCAGTGGTTATGTTTTACATGACTGTGTGTGGTCAGATGAACTAACTCAAGTTTGGCAAGAATGGCAACAAATGTTTGCTGGACACAGTGGTTTATGTATTTCTCCAGGTTTAGAGCCACTGTCAGTTAACCCATCCTCCATCAAGTTAATCTCACACTCTGGAGGAAAGACAACTAATTACAGTAGTCGTCTAATGCAATACTTAGGTATTACTCTCTGGCGCTGGGTATTCAACGGTCCAATTTTGCGTAGTCTGGAACGTAGTCGCGGTATAGCCATGGGGCAGTATAAACCCTTGCGTTTTCGGTTAGAAATTCGTGACCCGGATCTAATTGCCCTACCTTGGGAAATTATGCAGGGCGACCCCGGCCAACCGGCCATGTCCCTCTCGCCAGATTTGCTCTTTAGTCGCACTACCAGTGAAGTTGAACCCTTACCTTATTTGCGAACCGATCAGGCTTTAAATATATTGTTGGTCTTGGGACATGATGAAAACCTACAACTGGCAAAGGAAGCGGCTATCTTAGAAAAAATTATTGCCAGTAGCAACTCTCAGGAATCTGCACCCTGCATGGTTAAAACACTCCTGCAACCCACACCCCAAGACTTAATTCAAGAGTTAGAAACCTCAGCCTATAACGTTTTCTTTTATGCTGGTCATGGACTACCTGGACCCGATGGAGGACTATTCTGTTTGCGTCCAGAAATGACCCTCAATGGTATTGAATTAGCACAAGTATTAACCCGTACAGGTCTAAAACTAGCAGTTTTTAATGCTTGCTGGGGCGCTGGTCCCGCAGCTATCAATCATCAAGCCATTCCCGCCAGCAGTTTGGCAGAAGTATTAATTCGTCATGGTGTACCTGCGGTTTTAGGAATGCGTGATCAAATTGCCGACCACGAAAGCCACAGTTTTATTCAAGCCTTTACCGAAGCATTGCGATCGCGTAAGTCAATTGATCAGGCAGTTGCAGAAGCTAGGCAAGAACTGTTAACACTGTATAAGTTCAATCAATTGGCTTGGACTCTACCAGTTCTTTATCTACATCCAGATTTTGACGGAGAATTAATTAAAAGTTTTGATGAAGGAATTACCGAACTACCAGATAATATCACCCCCAATATTAACTACCAGATTCCCACAGCTTATTTGCGATCGCTTTCATCCAGCCGGCAAACATGGCCTCTTAAACCAAGAGTCACCCGCATCGGTCGCACCAAAGATAATGATATTGTCATTCCGGAACCTTCTGTTTCCAAACGTCACGCCGAAATTTTATGCCGCAGTACTCTCACAGGTAAAACCACAGTCAGAAATTATTACCTGCAAGATTTATCCACCTACGGTACAACCTGGTGCTTAAGTCCTAATGGTTGGCAACAAATACTCCGTGAGGAAGTTCTTTTACAATCGGGAATGCAGCTAAAGTTTGGCAATTCTCACAGTGAGATTTGGCAGTTTGTCCTTGAGGATTCCTAGCAGCCATTAGAAAAAAATTGGAACTTGGGAGAGTGGGATGTTTTAACTCTTGTGGTCGCTCCCATCCCTAGAGGATTTTTGCGCATAGTAGCGAGAGAGATTGTGTAAACGCTAACGTCGGGTATTCTGGAAGTAACGTCAGTGACGCTGGAATCTCCAAGGGATAGCGTGGGGAGTGTCAAACAGCTTATACTAATTTACATATCAAAACTGTTACCTAGTTTTGCGGAAAAATAATCGTGGCAGTTGTATCTGTCAATATTGATAAATAAATAAAAAACCAGGAATCGACAAATGACTAAAAATAATAATGTATCAGATACTTTCATGACTTTAAAGTCTGAAATAGAATTAGAATTATTAGATACACTACTAACGCCAGAAGATGCTACTTATCCCTGGACTCCGGCTAATGTTGAATCTGAAGCTTATTTTAGCCAATTAGAACAACAGTTTGTCACCCAAGATTGGCTAGATGAAACCTTAAGTGCAAATTCCCTAGCCTTTTATGAAACATTAGATCAGCTTTGGTCTGAAGTTGTAACTACCTCAAATTACAAAAGCAATCCGAATAAGTCAGCTGTGGATCATTTGCAAGTTTCTTTAAATTCAGCTTTTGCCCATATTGTACCCCCAAGCTGGCTAAACTCCATAGCCAAGAAAGCTGCTGAAATTTCCGCCAGCCAACAATCCATAAGTGATAGACTAGTGCAATGCGTTCAATCTGTATTACCTGCTTGGGATGTAGATGATCTATTGGTTTTAACTCGTCCCTTTGTCCATGCTATGCGTAGTAGTAAATCCCCAGACTTAACCTTGATGATTAGTCAAGTTAAACATCAAGATTGGCTCACATTATCAGAAATTGAACAAGCTAAGATTAGTGTGGCGATCGCTGATTATGCTTTCAGACAATTAAAAACCTTTCAGTCTCAACATTAACTCTTTGGTGAAAACCTGAATTAGAGCAAATTCTAAAAGTATAATGTATAACCTCCGTGCGTTTAGTCCGGGGAGTGTCAAGATACTTCACTACTCCCCTACTTTGGATCGATAAACCGGGTAGCAAAGTTTTGCGATCGCGTTGGTGATAACACCCGTGCTTTGAGAATTGCTGCCATTAAAAACGCATAGGACACCACCCCAACCACCACCAACAGTAAAGCATTAATGGAGCCTGTGGCATTCCATAAAGCATGGAGAGCAGAGGCGCTAATATAACCAATGGAGAGAATCTGCCAACTCATGCGGGGCTTAAGTACAGCCAAGCCAATAAAATATCCCATATAGCCACTGTAAGCCATGTGTCCGGCTACCGAACCGAGAATGCGGGGAATTAGCAATTGAAATCCCACCAATTGACCAGCCGCCCCTATACCTACCTGCTGCATAATTTGTGGCACATATTGCCCCAGAGTTTCCAGCAAAGTAAAGCCAATAGCAGAAGCTGTACCCAAGAGAATACCATCCAAAGGTTCCCAAATACCGACGCGTTCCCGCCAAGGCGAGGTTAAACCCCGACCTATGAAATAGGCAGCAATGAGAGGTAAGGCCTTAAGTAACTCTTCCATTAACCCCGCACCAAAGAACATTCTTACCAGCAATTCTGTAAACGTGGTAGGCTCTTCAGGTGAAGGTAAACTACCAGGCAAAATCACCCGAAACACAAAAATAAACAAATTCAATAAAGGACTCAGCAAAATAAAAGTTGTACTCAATGCTGTTCCCACTAGTACCCACCAAGGCTTTTGTTTACCGCACAGTTGGTAAACAAAATAGTAAGCAGCTGATGCGATATAAGTTGCCACAATCACTTGATTAGCTTGGGGGCGACCCACTGTAGCAAACATCAGTACCACAAAGATCACAGTCAGTATTCCCGGTATTAAGTAAGCCTTGCGAGTTAAATCCTTACCAGTGGAAATAATGGGAAACAGTTGGGTAAAACTCACTGAATCCGGCTGTTTTAAATCAGTGTGACCGTTATTTTGAGAAGCTGACGGTAGGGGTTTGACTTGTTTGCTCATTTCTGTAGGCTGAGAAATCAAATCATACTCAAAAATAAATTGCGGTCCATCAGAACCCAGAGAAATGCGATCGCCTGCGTGTAATTCCTGACATTCAGACAAGCACTTTCCATTTAAGAAAGTGCCATTGGCACTATTTAAATCACAAAGTAGCCAGCTAAATTTACCATCAATAGACGAAGAGAGGGGACGAACCACAGCATGACGCCGAGATACCATGCGATAAGTCAGAGCATCCAAGACAATTTGGCAAGTGGGGTCACGTCCAATTACGACCTCTTTACTAGTTAGCAGGGAGTAGCGAGATTCAGAGCCATAAGGTCCTGCATTACCAGACACTAGCCGGAGAAATGCATTATGTCTTGTGTTTTTGCCTGTCATCGAGTTAGAGTGTCTTTGCAAACAAATTCATCAAAAATACCTGGCAGTAGGGGTTAACCATGACCACGCCAACAGCAGCATTGCTAAATACACTATAGCTTTACAGATTTACTTACCGTCAAAAAAGGTTATGGCTGAATACTTGGCCACAACCTTAAACCCAAATCATAACATAAAACACCTATTTCGTATGATAAAATAAGCTGAAAACCCTTGAGGTTGAGTTTTGGAGCCTGGCGGAAAAACTTAACCGTCCTTCAGGCAAAGGGTGAAAGCCAGTTGATGGGTTTACGCCTCAGTCATTTTAACTAGTCATTTTAACTATGTTTCTTGATATCTTTTATGTCAATAATATTACTTAAGCAGTCACAGCAGAGAAGATGCCCGCACTACAAGATTTCACTTTGTGTTTAAGAAATGCTATATCCTATAAACCTTAATGTCTGATATTGCTGTTACGAATAATCCAATAACTAATGGATAGGGACAAAACCGCAACACCTAAACCAATAATATCAACACCAGTTACTTTTCCTAAATCAAGAATAATAATTTTACGGGACACAGCAATTAAAGAAGTAACAATAACTAATTCCACCTGAACAACGTGTTTTCGCAGGTAGGCAGTAATATTTTCTAATATTTCTAAAGCAATTAAAATATTTAAAAATAATCCAAAAATCGTAAATAAAGTTTGATTAAATCTGCCATAAGGACTAGTAAATAGTTCATTAATTAGATAAACTACTAAATCAAAAATAGTCACTATGATTACCACTAGCATTGCTAATGACAACACCTTAGAGACCAGAACCTCAAAGTTTTCTATCAGCTGTATAAATTTTTCGTCCTGAGCAAGTCTGCCGATTTTTCTGAATAGATGCTTCATGTGCCATAATTGGGAATTACTGGGCGTTAACTCATAATATAAGCAGGTAATCACCAGTAATGCAATCAGTGTAGAGGCACATCCTATAAAAATATCATCAAAATATTACATAGCGGGCAACTTGCCCGCTTATAGCCACCTTTACACATCCAGGATAAGATGAACTTATACCGAAATAGAAATAGTGCCGGCTCCATCAACAGCAGCATCTTGAGTCTCTTCTGACTGTAGTACAAGCAAAAACTTGCGAATTAATCCAATAGTCACCCCTGGTAGTTCTAGTTGGGGAGTTAAGCCTACATCTTCAAGATGACAGAAAATCCGGATTGCTTGTGGGTTGATTTCCGCTAAACGGCGACCAACTTCTGGCCCCGTGTATTCCGTTTTTTGCCCCCAAATAATGGCAGTGGGCACGGTTAAGCGCGTGATATATTGGGATAAATCAAAAACTAAATCTCCACGGACAAAAGCCAGAGCTGCGTATTCTGCATTGAATTGTTGAGCAGATTGTTGATAAGCTTCGACAATCTCAGGATAAACCCGTGAGGCACGAGCAAATTGCCGTTGTTCTAAAAAGTTGCGAATTCCCAAACTGCTCGCCACCCCAGACAGATATAATAAACGATCAAAAACAGGGACTTTCACTACTTGAGCCGCAATACTACGACTGTAGTCCTGTCCAAATTCTGCTAAACCTGCTGGGGTGGTTAAAATTAAGGATTTGAATAAATCTGGACGCTCAATGGCGGCGCGAATGGTAAAAGCAGCCGTTAAACCGGAAGCAATGGCAGTTACGGGCAGATTACAGGTTTTTTCTACAAATTCAATGATGTTGCGAATATAGTCATCAATTCCATACTTACGGGCTGGATGGTCAGACCTCCCCCACCCAATTAAATCTGGTGCAACAATGTGATAATCTACAGTAAAAGCTGGATAAACTTTAGACCACTCGTAAGCAGAAGACCCACCGCCAAAGGCGTGTAAAAATACTAAAGTACGATTGCTTGATGGTTCAATAGTCAAATTAGACCACGGTTTCCCCACCGGGGCATAATAAACCATTCTGCCCAGTGTGGTCATGACATATTTTTCACCAAAACCAAGGGGTATAAACATAATATCTTACCTCATGATACTTCATTATCTTAATCGTGATGACAACATTTACAAATCAGCATCAATCTAATGGTGCATCTTAAGTCATAGTATAAAGTCCCCACCGATGCCAGATAGTCTTGCAAAGGAAGGATGTCAAGCCCCTTGAGTATTGATAATTTGGAACTGTCACCCAAAAAAAACACAAGAGACATCAAATTTACTTACTCTCAAAGCTGTTGAGAGAAAAACCGGAAAAATGAATGTTGTCAATTCCGAGCATCGTCAAGTGATTATCATCGGCGCTGGTTCAGCAGGACTAACTGCTGCTATTTATGCAGCACGGGCTAACCTCAAGCCACTAGTAATTAGGGGACCAGAACCGGGGGGTCAACTGGCCACCACTACAGAAGTAGAAAACTATCCAGGTTTTGTCAATGGTATTCTTGGTCCTGAATTAATGCAGCACTTTGAAGCCCAAGCGGTTCGCTTTGGTGCAGAATTGCGTTATGGCATGATTACATCTGTAGATTTTTCACAGCCACCATTTCACCTGATTTTGAACGAGGAAAAAACTTTGTTGGCTGATGCCGTAATTATTGCTACTGGTGCTAGTCCGAAGTACCTGGGGTTAAAAAACGAAAAAAGGCTTTTAGGTCGTGGTGTGTCATCCTGCGCCACCTGTGACGGAGCTTTTTTCCGAGAACAGGAAGTCGCAATTGTGGGAGGGGGGGACACGGCCATAGAAGATGCCATCTTCTTAACGCGCTTTTGTGCCCGGGTTTATGTTATTCACCGCCGGGAAAAATTGCGTGCTGCTAAAATCTTACAAGCGCGTGCTTTTGCCAAAGAAAAGATTGACTTTATTTGGAATACATTAGTTGAAGATGTTTTAGGAACCGAGGAAGTACAAGGACTACTGCTGAAAAATATTCCAACTGAACAGACATATACCCTACCCGTAGCAGGTTTATTCGTGGCTATTGGTTATCAGCCAAATACAAAAATTTTCCAGGGATGGCTAGATATGGACAGTAAAGGATATATCCGTACTCTCTCCAATTCAACCTATACAAATATTACAGGCGTGTTTGCTAGTGGTGATGCTCAAGACTATGTATATCGCCAAGCCGCCACCGCTGTAGGAACCGGCTGTATGGCCGCTATTGACGCTGAACGTTGGCTAGAGTCACAACATCAGGTTTCACTTCCCCAAGCGGATAAATGGGGGAAATTGGCTGATGAATAAATTTCTATAATCCTCCACCACCAAACAATAATTATTAAGAAATTATTAAAAAATACGCTATGTTGTGAGATGATCTATAGATAGATATTTTTTCTTATTGATATAATGGCGGATCAATTTCCCTGGCTAACCGCGATTGTCTTACTACCATTCATTGCTGCTTTGGCAATTCCTATACTACCGGATAAAGATGGCAAGTGGGTACGATGGTATGCTTTGGGTGTAGGAATTACTGATTTAATCGCAATGTCCTATACCTTTTGGCAGCATTACGATCCTAGCAATGCTGCTTGGCAAATGGAAGAGAATTATACCTGGATACCTGAGTTGGGTTTGAGTTGGGCAGTGGCTGTGGATGGGTTATCAATGCCCTTTGTACTTTTAGCCGGACTGGTGACAACACTGGCAATTTTTTCAGCTTGGCAAGTTGATCGCAGACCCCGGCTTTTCTATTTCCTTATGCTTGTGTTGTACTCTGCGCAGGTGGGGGTATTTGTAGCCAAAGACCTACTGCTGTTTTTCATCATGTGGGAAGTGGAGCTAATTCCCGTATACCTACTGATTTCCATTTGGGGCGGGCAAAAGCGACGTTACGCAGCTACAAAATTCTTGCTGTATACGGCTGCGGCTTCCATATTCATTCTCGTGGCAGCATTGGCCATGGCTCTCTACGGTGGTGGTAATGTCACTTTTGATCTCTCTGCCCTAAAACTGAAGGATTACCCCTTGAGTTTGGAACTCCTATTGTATGCAGGATTGCTGATTGCCTTTGGGGTGAAGTTGGCTGTGTTCCCCATGCACACTTGGTTGCCTGATGCCCACGGAGAGGCTTCGTCACCAGTATCTATGATTTTGGCTGGTGTACTCCTGAAAATGGGGGGATACGGACTGCTTCGCTTGAATTTGGAAATTTTTAGCCATGCACACATATACTTTGCACCAGTTCTAGCTATTTTGGGGGTTGTCAACATTATCTATGGTGCGTTGAACTCCTTGGCTCAATCGAATATGAAGCGTCGGTTGGCTTATTCGTCGATTTCTCATATGGGATTTGTACTGCTGGGTATTGCCTCTTTTACTGATGTGGGCATGAACGGCGCAATGTTACAGATGATTTCTCATGGTTTAATTGCTTCGGTGCTGTTTTTCTTGGCAGGTGTCACTTATGATCGCACCCGCACCATGTCAATGGATGATATGGGCGGTATTGGTCAGCTGATGCCCACAGCATTCGCATTATTTACAATCAGCGCCATGGCTTCCCTAGCCCTCCCTGGGATGAGTGGCTTTGCGGGGGAACTATCGGTGTTTGTGGGCATAATTACCAGTGATGTCTACAGTTCAACTTTCTGCATTGTCACAGTTTTCCTGGCCGCAGTGGGAGTTATTCTCACGCCGATTTATCTGCTCAATTTGCTGCGCAAGGTATTTTATGGCACTAGTGCTGGACTAATGTGTAACATTAATAATGCAGCTTTTGAAAATCAGGAGAGCGAAGGAACAGCTTGTTTTGGTACTGACTGCTTGCTACCTAATCAAACCATCTATAGTGATGTTAAACCCCGTGAATTGTTTATTGCTGCCTGTTTTTTAGTGCTAATTGTGGGTATCGGGTTGTACCCTAAGTTCACTATGCAAATGTATGATGTCAAGACTGTGGCGGTAAATGCTCAGGTCCGCCAATCTCTGATGACTATTTCGCAAACCAGCCCTCATGTCTATAAGGTATTTCCTAATGCCTATACAGCCGAAGAAATAGTGAGTGCTACCGTTGCACCCTCGGTTGTACCTCTATAAAAAAGTTATTGACACTTCCCACGCTATCAAGGCGTGGGATTCCAGCGTCACTTTATATCTGAAGCCATTAGCTCTGCTCGCCGTTGATATTTCCGTCAATAATCCAGTGCGATCGCTTTCTTTATGGTAGTTTTATATACATAAAAGACAGTATTTTTATCACAATTTATATCCACTTAAAGATATAATAACTGATTTTCTAATGTTAAAGTTTGAATATCGGCAGATTTGGTGGAATCATCATCACAAAATGTCCGTAGCCACAATATTTCGTTAGGAGTGAATGTGAATATTTTTCCCGTCTTCGATACCCTACGTCAACGCAACAGTTGGTTTTACTTACCCGCTTTAGCCGCCCTGACAGTGTTGAGTGGTGGTTTACCTGCTGTTGCTGAAACAGCACATACTCACCTGCTGGCTGGTTCTTCTGTAAATGCAACATCTGTGGATACCATACTGTTACAGCAGTTTCCCCAAGCTCATAATCAGCAAGTTGCTGATGCAGCACTCACACCTATACCAGGGACGGCGATAACTTCATCAGCTGCTCTTACTTCTGAATCAAAACCAACTGCTCAATTTTTTCCTACTCAGGTAGCACAAGCAGATATTGTTTTTGGTGGAGCTACTCGTGGAGGGGGAAGCTATATTGGCGTGGCTGGTAACATTGGTTTAGGTGGTGGTGACTCATCTTTAGGTGACGGTAATTTTGCAGTTATAAGTAAAGTGGGAGTGACAAATACCATATCCCTCAGACCGTCAGCAGTGTTTGGTAACAACACTACTATCTTGATTCCTGTTACCTACGACTTTAAATTGCAACAGCCTGATCCATTTGATGAACCTTTGGCCTTTGCGCCTTATGTTGGAGTAGGTGCAGCTATTAAAACTGGTGATGATTCAAAAACTGCTTTGTTAGTATCTGGTGGTGTTGATTTTCCCCTAAATGCCCAATTCACCGCTACAGCTTCCCTCAATGCTGGATTTTTTGACGACACTGATGTTGGTTTGTTGTTAGGAGTTGGTTACAATTTCTCCGGCTTCTAATCAGATAATTTAGAATATGAAAGGCAAAGGTAAATGTAACTTTTGCCTTTTTAATACCTAGGATAGATTTTTAGAGTATTTGTTGATATTGGTATTATAAAAAATAATTCTTGCAAAACAATTAGAGTTTATACATATGAATAAACCAGATAAACTAGCCAATAATAACAAAAAGTTCGTAGTAGAAAAGCAAATACAAGAAGAACGTATACATGATGTTTTTCTATTATTGCAAAATTTGATTTCTAGAGAGGAAACAACAGTAAAGATACTATTAGATTGTTTATATGATGTCGGGTCTCATAATCTGATTAACCACAAATTTCCCGGTCGTACTCTCAATGTACTTCTGAAATTTATTTCCCATACATCCAAGCCAATATTTAGAATTTTTGCTTGGCGGTGGTTTAAAAATAACGGTTCTCAATTAATTACTAATTGGCTGCAAAGCAAAGTAACTTTCAAAACTTCAGAGGAACCGAAAACACAGTTAGTCAGAGAAAATCCCCAGAGCAACCTAGATTCTGTCACTAATTCTCAGTATCAGCTTCAGGAAGTAAAACATCTTCGTTCTCAGGTAACATTGCTAACTGGTATTTTGGCTGGAGTTGTGACTATGTTCGGTGGTAGCTTTGTGTGGTTAGGTTATTCCCTAGAGCGATCGCATATGCAAAGAATTGTGGAATTACAAACCCAGGTGAAAACCCTAGAAGCTAGGGTGAACGAACCTGAATAAATAACCATTTTAGCCCACAAAAGTGGGCTATGTGAGATAGAATTGCCAACTTTCCAGATGTGGTATTGATTATTGAGGAGTAGGACTAACTTTATCAATCACCTCAATTTTGCCATCGGCTGTGACAGTCCAAACGTCATAGACACCGACAACATCACCATTAGCATCTACATCAACATTACCACTTGCCCCTTGGTAGTTGATGTCTTGCCCCTCTCGTAGCAACTTCAGCCCCTGGCAAACATCAGTAACTTCTGTACCAGGTGCATTAGCCACTTCACGTATTTTATTAGCAATACCAACCCCTGTGTTTTCCTGTGCGGCTTGTGCTGCCAACACCAACAAAGCAGCAGCATCCCAAGCTTGGGGAGCGTATTCCCCTGGAGAACTGCCTTTTTTTTCTTGCCACAGGCGGTTAAAATCTGCCAAGGCCTTACCATCGGAACCTGGTACTGTACCCAAAGACCCAGTTAAGAGATATTGGCCATTACTGCCTTTGCCTACCTGGTTGGGGAAATCGGGTGATTTCACCCCATCTGTAAGCAGAATTTGTACACCTTCAGTCAAACCTTGCTGGTAAGCAGTTTTGAGGAGGAGACTACCGGTTTCAGCGTAGAGAACAGCTACCACTGCATCTGGCTTATCCGCAAAGGCAGCCGCAGCTTCAGTATCAAATGTTTGAGCTTTGGGGTCATAGCGGACAGGTTTATTTTTATTAACTACAGTTCCACCCAATTTTTCAAAAGCTTGTACAAATGCTTTTTCAAATCCAACCCCATAATCATTATTAATTACAACTGTAGAAACTCGCTTAAATCCTTTTTGATTGGCTAGTTGAGCTAATGCTAGTGCTTGGTAGGTATCAGGGGGAGCAGTGCGCGCCCAAAAACCCTTAAAGTCTCCTTTTTGTGCTTTTTCGGTAAAAACTGGACTGGTACTACCAGGGGAAACCATCATAACTTGATTAGGTACAGCAACTGAGACAGCAGCAGTGGAAACACTACTAGCAAAGGAACCTACCACACCCGCCACTTTATCCAGAGTTGCCAATTTAGTCATACCAGCAGCACCCGCTCTAGGATCGGTTTGGTCGTCTACTTCCACTATAGTTACTGGTTGTCCATTAACCCCCTCGCAAGCGTTAACAGTGTCCACTAATAAAGGAACAGAGCCTACCATTTGCTGTCCGATGGAGGCTAAATCACCGGTTGTTGGTAGTAAAGTACCAACTTTTAGCCCTTGACTATTAGTTGTGCTGTTGGTGTTACTAGCATTTTCGCAAGCACCTAAAAAGAAACCCGTAGCTAGAGTAAGTATACTCAAGGCTAGGGCAGTGTTAATTCTTGGCATTTAATTTACTCCTTGGATTGACAATCTCCGGGACTAAGCCATAAATCATAGCATCTACCTACAGTAGTAAACATTTTTTTAGTTATGAATTGTTATTGACACTCCCCGGAGTAAACCCAGGGGGATTCTACTAGCTTTCATACCTTGCCCAAAAGAAGGCTAAGTTTTACCGCCAGACTCCAAAACTAAACCTCAAGGGTTTTCAGCCTATTTTATTCTCAAAACGGAGAGGGAGGGATTCGAACCCTCGGTACGGAGTTACCTGCCGTACAACAGATTAGCAATCTGTCGCTTTCGACCACTCAGCCACCTCTCCAGGTGGGTTACAGATACTAATATTAGCAAAGTTTTTTGATTTAGTCAACCATTAAAAAAAATTGCTTCTAAAAAATTAAGTTGGGGCTGTCGCCCCGTCCTGATGTATCCCCACCCCTGGGCGGATGGGGAATTAAGGGAGGTTGTTTAAAGTACTTGCGATCGCATCCACGCCACCGGCAAAGAAGATAATTTTTGCCATTGGGGTACGTAGGCACGGCGAGTAAATACGTTGTAGTCGTTGCCTTCAATTATGGTTAAAATTCGACTGTAATGCATGAGAGCCGCCCATACAGGCCACCGGGCATCAGGTGATAGGTAAGTAATACCTCTTTGGGCTTTAGTATAAAATTCTCTGGCTCTTTTAATTTGAAACTGCATCAAACAACGCCAGCGATCATCTACTACACCTTTAAACAAGTCTTCCTCAGTGTAATTGAATCGCGCCAAATCCTCTAAAGGAATATAAATTCTTCCCCGTCGTGCATCTTCTCCCACATCTCTGAGGATGTTGGTGAGTTGCTTGGCAATACCCAAAGCAATTTCTTCAGCAATGGGCCTATAAAGCTCTTGTTCACAGTTCCACGGGGCTGTATTTCTGGTTTGATCCAATCCCATCACTGAGGTTGACATTAAGCCCACAGTTCCGGCGACGCGGTAACAGTATAAGTATAAATCCTCAAAGGTTTCGTAGCGACTGCGATATAAATCCATTTGCTGCCCAGCAATCATGTCCCGGAAGGGCTGAATGTCGATGGGAAAGCGTCGAACAGTGTCCGCCAAAGCTACATCATAATTTTCCACTGGTTGTCCAGCAAAAATTGACTCCAGCTGCTGTTCCCATAACTCTAGGGTTTTGGGGGTAGTCATGGCAGATGCGGGACCATCCACCAGTTCATCGGTGCGGCGACACCAAGCGTAAATCGCCCAAATAGCAGGGCGTTTTTCTTCACTCAGGAGCAAAGTGCTTAGGTAAAAAGTCGCGGAATACTTAGCTATAAGTTGCCGACAAAGTTTGTAAGACTCGTCTACAGAAACCAGCGTTTTCATGCGCGGAGGGGAATCAGGCAGTTGCAGCATTCGTTGCGGGCGGTCGGGTTGGCGTTTGCAGGTCTGAGGAATTTGCTACCGGCAGTGCTTCAGAGATCGCCTGCGCTGTTAGCTTACCAGAAAGTACAGCCCCTTCCATACTGGCTAAGTAGCGTTGCATGGTGTAATCCCCAGTCAAATAAAAGTTGGCTATGGGGGTTTTTTGAGAGGGGCGGTACTGTTGACGACCGGGAGTCGCTTTGTAAACTGAACGCGGTGTTTTCACCACATGGTATTTCAGCAGTTTTGCTGGATTTTCTCCTCCAAAATGGTCGGGGAAGAGTTTTTCTAACTCAGCAATGGTTGCGGTAACAATTTCCTCATCTGATTTGGTGATCCAATCTTTTGCCGGAGCTAAGACTAATTCCAGCATCGAGCGATCTGGATTAGCATATTCACGACAAGTATTGCTCATATCAGCATAAACGCTGAGGAGGGGCGATCGCGAAAACAGCAGGTGATCAATTTCTGTTAGTTTACGATCAAACCATAAATGTACATTAATTACAGGTACGCCTTCTAGCCCTTCTAGCTTTTGGAAGCACTCAAATTTTTTCCAAGGTTCTGGTAACATCACCTTCAGAGGGTCAACTGGCATAGCGGATACATAGACATCTGCCGTCAACACTTGATCTTCGGCTCCGTTTAACCCTCTGAGCAAAAATCCTTTTACTGTACCATCAGGGTTAAGCAAAATTTCTTTTAATGGTGCGTTCAGGCGTACCTCACCACCGCCCTCCGTGATGTAATCCACTATGGGCTGACATAAGCGTTCTGTGGGTGAACCATCTAAAAACGCCATTTTTGACCCTTTTTTTTCTTGGAGAAAGCGATTGAGAGCCGTTAATAAGATGGTAGCAGAAATTTCATCGGGTCCGATAAAGTTGAGAGACTTGCACATGGCAATAAAAACTTCTTTGTTGACCCGTTCGGGAATGTTCTGCTTACGCAGCCACTCTGTCCAAGAGTATTCGTCCATTTCCTCAACGTACTTCTGCCCTTGAACCATAGCCGGGATTAGACCTAATCCAAATTTAATTTTTTCCGGCCATGTCAGCATATCGTTATTTCTCAGAATTGCCACTACACCATTTAAGGGAGCTGGTAAATCCGGAAAATCAAAACGACTGTAAGTTCCTGGCGCTTCGGGCTGGTTGAAGATCATTGTGTGTTCTTTCCACTGCAATCGATCTTCAATATCCAATTCTTTAAATAGCTGCAACATATTCGGATATGCGCCAAAAAAGATGTGTAGACCCGTTTCGTACCAGTCTCCATCAGCGTCTTTCCACGCAGCCACTTTACCACCCAATACATCCCGGCGCTCCAAGACAATGGGAGTGTGACCTGCGTCTGTGAGATATTTCGCGCAGGATAACCCTGCTAGACCAGCACCCGCGATCGCTACTCGCATTTAAACTTACTGCCTTTCAATATTTTTTGATCGTTTTATCGTTCTCATTATACGTTGCAATCCGTTACATTTGGCAGGTATTCTGTCATTGCCTCTAGAAAAACTTCTCTTCTCAGTAATTTGACTGTCATATCCTCTAAGTGTTATTCTTTAGTAAAGAGTCAATATTGTTTATTTATATACTAATATAACCTAATCAAATAAATTGATAAATTTCGGATTATTTATGCTATCCAATAACAAGAGTCAATTACAAACTCCTATGTCAATAATTCTCATGGCATTGTATCAATGTTAGAAAAGATTACCCCTGTGATTCTGACCTATAATGAAGCAGCCAATATTGAGCGCACACTCCAGCAACTCACGTGGGCGGAAAAAATCATAGTTGTTGATAGCTATAGCACCGACACAACCCTAGAAATTCTCAACTCTTATTCCCAAGTTGAGGTATTTAAGCGCCAATTCGACACCCACGCTCAACAATGGAACTACGGCTTAGAGCAAGTCCAATCCCCCTGGGTCTTGTCTCTGGATGCGGATTATCTAGTTACAGATGATTTAATCTCTGAAATGGCCACCTTACCTGTAGACGGAGAAATTGATGGCTACTTTGTCCGGTTCAAGTACTGTGTATTAGGCAAGCCTGTTCGCAATACTAGAATACTTCCTCCCCGTCAAGTTTTGTTTCAAAAAAGTAAAGCCACCTATATTGATGACGGACACACACAAGTTTTACAACTCACTGGTAAATCCGCCCTGCTTTCCAGTTATTTATACCACGATGATCGTAAACCCTTCAGTCGTTGGTTATGGTCACAAGAACGCTATACACTCCTAGAAGCCAAGAAAATACTAGAAACTCCCGTTAATCAACTTGATTGGGTTGATCGTATTCGCAGAAAAAAAATCTTAGCCCCTGGGATGGTGTTTTTCTATTGCTTAATTATTGAAGGTTGGATTTTTAATGGTTGGCGTGGTTGGTATTACGTATTTCATCGGGTTATAGCGGAAACCATTCTTTCTATTCGCCTCATTGAAGCAGAGAAATTAAAAAGTTAGTAAAATCTTTTTGGATTGTGAAAATACCAAGGTAAGGTAAAATATTATGGTAAAAACTCAAGAATTAGAATCTTTTGGGCATCACTTAATAGTTGGGGTGTCTGGTACTTGCTTAAATGATGATGACAAACGCCTCCTCAGTGAATTACAACCAGTTGGGGTAATATTCTTTGCCAAAAACTTTCTACATGGTAACCGTTATCAAGTTTGGCTAGAAAGCTTCCACAAGCTCAATGAGCAAATCAGAAAATATACAGGACGTGATGCAATGTTGATGACCTTGGATCACGAAGGGGGGAGAGTAGTGCGGACACCACCACCAATTACTCGATTTCCTTACCCCTTGTTATTACCATCTCCCCAAGAAGAGAAACACCCCCACCGAGTACGTAGAGTAGCCGAGGCCACAGCACTAGAATTAAAGTCTTTAGGAATAAATCTTTCTTGGTCTCCTGTAGCCGATATTTTTTCCTATCCTGAAAATCCAATTATCGGGCCTCGTGCCTTTGGGCGCACCCCAGAAGCAACAGCTAAAAATGTCTGTGAATACTACAAAGGACTTCAGCAAGAGGGAATTTTAGGATGTGCTAAACATTTTCCTGGACATGGAGACACCAGCAAAGATTCTCATATTGAACTACCAATACTTAACCTGACATTAGAAGACCTAAGCAAGCGGGAATTGATCCCATTTAAAGCCCTAATTGCAGAGCAAATTCCCTTGATTATGACGGCTCACATTCTCTTTCCCCAAATAGATCCACATTGGCCAGCTACCCTCTCCCCTGTTATTCTCAACGACATACTGCGGCAAGAATTGGGCTTTACAGGAGTGGTCGTCTCCGATGACCTGGATATGAAAGCTGTATCACATATGTTTACCCAAACTGGAACAGTAGCAAAAGCCTTTGATGCTGGCTGTGACCTGTTGATTATTTCCCGGAATATTGACTCATCATCCATTGAACGTACTTATAAAATAGCTGAAGATTTTGTTAGTTCTTTAGCTAAAGGTAGCCTAGATGAATCAGTTGTAGCCGCGGCTAAAGACAGAATTAAGAAACTACTCGCAGTCACTCCCCAATATCATATCCACCCCCTAGATCAAGATATGCTACAACAACACGCCCAACTGGCCTTGGCTTGTTCTTATTAAGGCAAAAACCGATCCAAAGCAGCCTTTAACTGTTCAATTTCCACCTCCATATTACCTTCTTCAGCCGCTCTAGCAATACACTCTGTTAAATGTTCATCTAAAACAATTCTGGCCACCTTATCCAAAGCCCCCCGCACAGCCGCAATTTGTAGTAACACATCAGGACAAGGGCTATCTTGCTGTACCATGGTCTTGATGCCGCGAATGTGGCCTTCTATTCGTGACAAACGATTAACGATTTTCCGTAGTGAGTCTTGACTATGAACGTGAGAATGGGCTGACTTGCCATCATGACTGTGAGCATTTTGCACCGGCTGGGATGCTGACAAAGATTCTTGAGCTAATTGGTTTGATCCGTTCATGGTTATTGAAGCACTGGTAATACTCAGATCCTAGCCTAGAAAATTGGCTGAGTGATCAAGGTTGTTGATTGATTATTCCCAGAATATGATGGTAGTGTGAAACCCGAACTTAACAAGGGCGAATCTCCATAATAGCTATGATATTGAATATTCTATTAACTTTAATTACAGGTACTTTATCAGGAAAAAGGCTGAAAACCCATGAGGTTAAGTTTTGGAGCTTGGCGGAAAAACTTAACCATCCTTTAGGTAAGGGATGAATAGGTGGAAATGGTTAAAATATTTTGCTGTGAAATTTAACAGTGTGGTTGTTGCTGTTGCTCCACATTACACATCACAAAAATGCAGTAATTGTGGTGCAATTGTGAAAAAATCTCTTTCAACTCGTACCCATAAATGTAATTGTGGTTGCGAACTCCCAAGAAAAGTTAACCTATTACATGAGCTTGTGATCATGAAATTCCCGCAAATATCAATTTCTATACGTCAATTGAGTTCATATCTGTTAGCCGTAATTTTGGGTGCAGCCCTAACTGTGGCCAGTTTTCAGGTATTGCCTTCTCACGCAGAACCCGCACCTGATTTGATCAATGTTACCGATGGTTCAGATATAATTACTCAAAAGCAATCACCAGTAAATGCGACTTTTGGTAGCACTAGCTTTGTTACAGCAGCTGTAAATCGTGTGGGTAAAGCAGTAGTACGTATTGACACAGAACGCACCATTACCCGACGCATAGACCCATTTATGGAAGACCCATTCTTTCGGCGATTTTTTGGCGATGGTTTCCCGCAACAGTTACCACCTGAACAATTACGCGGTTTGGGTTCTGGGTTCATTATTGATAAACGTGGTTTGGTTTTGACCAACGCCCATGTAGTTGATAATGCTGATAAAGTCACAGTGCGGTTGAAAGATGGTCGCAGTTATGAAGGCAAAGTTCAAGGAATTGATGAAATCACAGATTTAGCAGTCGTCAAGATTAATCCCGATCAAGATTTGCCCGTTGCTGCTTTGGGTTCTTCCGATACAGTACAAGTGGGAGACTGGGCGATCGCTGTGGGTAATCCTTTAGGATTTGATAATACAGTCACCTTGGGAATTGTCAGCACTCTCAAACGTTCTAGCGCCCAAGTTGGCATCGCTGACAAACGCTTAGATTTTATTCAAACCGATGCTGCTATTAATCCTGGTAACTCCGGCGGTCCCCTATTAAACGAACGCGGGGAAGTTATCGGTATTAACACCGCCATTCGTCCCGATGCTATGGGTATTGGCTTTGCCATTCCCATTGATAAAGCCAAAGAAATTGCTTTAAAATTGCAACGAGACGGTAAAGTTATTCACCCCTATTTAGGCGTGCAAATGATAACTTTAACCCCTGAGCTAGCCAGACAAAATAACACTGACCCTAATTCTCCCATTCAAATACCAGAAATTAACGGTATTTTGGTAATGCGAGTTATACCTAATTCCCCTGCTGCCTCCGCAGGTATACGACGCGGTGACGTGATTTTCCAAATTGATGGCGAACCTGTCACCAGTGCCGACCAATTACAGAACTTAGTAGAAAACAGCCGTCTGGGTCAGTTATTACAGGTGAAAGTACAACGCGGTAATCAAACAAAGCTGCTTTCAATCCGCACTGCTGAATTGCAAGAGCCTGTTTAGAATTTAACATTAAATTCTGTAAGTAGCCGCCAAGATGCCCGCACTACTTTAGGCTGGGGAATGTCAAACCGTGGAAATAACCGAAAAAATCAACTAATGCTATATAGAAGGTTTGGCCGCACAGAATTACAAATGCCTGTTTTTTCTTGTGGCGGCATGAGATATCAATTTAAATGGCAAGATGTTGCTAATTCCGAAATTCCTGCGGATAGTCAGGCAAATTTAGAAGCGACTATCAGCCAAGCTTTGTCTGTGGGAATTAATCACATTGAAACTGCCCGTGGTTATGGTACATCAGAAATGCAATTGGGGAGAATATTGCCCCAGTTCCCCAGGGAAAAGTTAATTGTACAAACAAAAGTCTGCCCAGTTGCAGATGCGCAAGAATTTCGCCAAAAATTTGAACAGTCACTAGCAAATCTTCAGTTAGATTATGTTGATTTACTCGGTTTGCACGGCATCAACCATGGGGAATCTTTAGACTATAGTATGCGTCCTGGCGGCTGCCTAGAAATAGCCCAGCAGTTACAAGCAGAAGGAAAAGTGAGATTTATTGGCTTTTCTACTCATGGTTCTCAAGATGTGATGATCCAAGCAATTAATACTAACCAGTTTGACTATGTTAATTTGCATTGGTACTACATTAATCAATGGAACTGGGAAGCAATTAAAGCAGCTAACCATCATGACATGGGGGTGTTTATTATTAGTCCCTCGGATAAAGGGGGAAGGTTATATAACCCACCACAAAAGTTAGTTAATCTTTGCGCCCCATTAAGTCCCATGGTCTTTAATGATTTATTTTGTCTCAGCCATGAACAGGTACATACCTTGAGTGTGGGTGCGGCTAAACCCGGAGACTTTGATGAACATCTCAAAAGCTTAGAATATCTAGATCAAGCTCAAGAAATTTTACCGCCAATTTTACAGAACTTAGAACAGGAGGCTATAGCTATTTTAGGAGAAGACTGGGTAAAAACTTGGGATACTAACTTACCCACTCTTGAGGAAACGCCGGGACAAGTGAATATTCGTGTGATTTTGTGGTTATTAAATTTAGCCATGGCCTATGATTTAGTAGACTACGCCAAAGCTCGTTACAACTTACTCGGTAATGGTGGTCACTGGTTTCCTGGTAACAAAGCAGACCGTTTAGATGAATTAGACCTACAACCAATTCTTACCCATAGCCCCCACTCCGAGAAAATTCCTCACCTGTTAGCCAAAGCCCATGAAATGTTAGCAGCTGATGAAATTAAGCGGTTATCCCAAAGTTAGGGTGTAATCCAAAATCCAAAATCCAAAATTGATTAATATTCGCCCTTAGACTGATTGGCTACTTCTTCATCTACCATGGGTATGACTAACACCTTATCAACACGGTTAGTATCCATATCCATGACTTCAATACGCATACCACGCCAGATAAAATAATCTGCGGCTACGGGGATACGCCCAAGATGATTGATGACAAAACCACCTAGTGTCTGATAACTACCTCTTTCGCCAATTTCCCATTCTTCTAAATTAAACAGTTCATAAAACTCGTCTATGTGTAACATTCCATCCAATAACCAAGAACCGTCTTCTCGTTGTACTGCTTGTGGCTGTTCCTCTCCTGGTTCTTCGGGAACATCACCCACTATTTCGCTCATGATGTCGTTGAGAGTGACTAATCCTTGAATCACACCATATTCATCCACTACTAAAGCTATGTATGTAATGGTTTGTTTGAATAACTCCAACACCTTTAAACCATGAGTAATTTCTGGCACAAATACGGGCTGGCGCAATCCTGTTGTTAAGTCCATAGGTTCATTGCGGAAACAGCCAGCTAACAAATCAGTGACAGCAATTATACCCAGGACATTATCTAATCCTCCCTGACAAACAGGATAGCGAGAATAACCACTTTCAATGATCTTGTGGCGGTTTTCTGCGGGAGAATCCTCTAAGTCTAACCAGACAATATCAGGGCGGGGGGTCATAAAAGAACTGGCAGGGCGATCGCCTAAACGAAACACCCGCTCAACCATATCCTGTTCTGCTTCTTCAAAGGTTCCCGCTTCTGTGCCTTGTTCAATTAAGATTTTAATTTCTTCCTCTGTGACTGGTGGCTCAATATAGGGTGTCATGCCTAATCCTTGCACTATCACATCTGTACAAGCATTGAGAAAAGATACCAATGGTAAAGCAAGGGTGGTCACCCCTTTCATGGGAATAGCCATAAACGCGGCAATGCCTTCTGGGTTGTTCAGTGCTAGACGTTTTGGCATTAATTCACCAGCAATCAGGGATAAACAGGTGATGATTATAACTACTAAGCAAAAGGCGATGATCTGACTATAAGGAGCAAGAAAAGGAATTAACCGAATATATATTGATATGGGGTTGGTAATTGTTACTGCTGCAAAAGCACCTGTGAGGGTAGCTAAAAGGGTAATAGCTATTTGAATTGTGGACAAAAAATGATTTGGCGACTCAGCAAGTTCTAATGCTACCCTGGCTTGGACGTCCCCTTGATTGGCAAGCTGTTGTAGCCTAACTTTACGGGCAGAAACAATTGCCATTTTTGACAGAGAAAACAGTCCATTGGCAATAATTAGCACTAAAAGGACAGAAATTTGAAAACTAATGGAGGACATTTTTGAGAATTGCCACTGAGGAAAGCAAATGTAGCTTACCTTTTAGTATCTAGTATTGAAGATGCAGATCATAAAGTCATGGTTTAAGTTTTTGATGATTCTTGCACAGCTATAAAAACCGGACACGTAACACTTTTAAAATGGTGAATATAGACTAACTCTAATTTTTCTTATCTTTAACCACTTCCTCCTGTAGTCAAACTTATGGCATTTTCTTCTATTGTGCGGGCTTTGGGGCGATCGCCCCTCAGCACCGAGTTACTCTCAAAATTAAATCACCAACAAGAATTACGCTTAAACGGTCTTTCTCGTCTACCCAAAGGTCTAGTAGTTTCGGCCTTAGCACAAAATGCAGGCAGAAATTTGTTGCTAGTAGTACCAACCCTAGAAGAAGCGGGACGCGCTTATGCACAGTTAGAAGCGATGGGATGGCACACAGTACATTTTTATCCCACTTCTGAAGCTTCTCCTTACGAACCTTTTGACCCAGAAACAGAAATGACCTGGGGTCAGATGCAGGTTTTGGCAGATTTGGTCAATAAAGACTTTAATTCCAAACCCCAAAATTCTTTGGCTATTGTAGCCACCGTTAGCGCACTACAACCCCATTTACCACCCCCAGCAGCCTTTACACCTTGTTGTCTAACAGTGAAGCGGGGGATGGAATTTGACCTAGATAGTTTCGGCGAAAAAATCGCTAAATTGGGGTATGAACGAGTCCCACTGGTAGAAACAGAAGGACAATGGAGTCGCCGTGGTGATATTGTTGATATCTTTCCCGTTTCGTCGGAAATGCCAGTTAGACTAGAGTGGTTTGGCGACGAAATTGAAAAAGTCCGCGAATTTGACCCAGCCAGTCAACGTTCCGCCCTCGACAAAATTGAGCAAATTACCTTGACCCCCACCAGCTTTGCTCCCATTGTCTTAGCAGCACTAGAACACAAAGCTGAATTAACAGACTCAGAACTACTAGAAGTGCAGCGTTTTTTGGGGTTGGCTTTTGCACCACCGGCTTCTATCTTAGATTATCTAAGTGAAAATACCTTAATTGTCATAGATGAACCAGAACAGTGTCATGCTCATAGCCATCGCTGGGTAGAAAATGCAGAAGAACAATGGAGGATGTCCATTGAGGAAGCATCTACAACCATCACTAGGGAATTGCCCAAAATTCATCGGTGTTTTGCTGAATGTCTGGCTGACATAAGTCAATTTAAAACTTTATACTTATCAGAATTAGCCACAGAAAACAGTGGCATAAACTTAGCCAGCCGTGGGTTAACTGTGACACCCCATCAATTTGGTAAACTAGCGGAAACATTGAGACAAGAGCGCGATCGCAACTTTTCCATTTGGCTCATTTCTGCCCAACCATCCCGCTCTGTAGCCCTACTGCAAGAACACGACTGTCCCGCTCAGTTTATCCCCAATCCCCGGGATTACCAAGCCATAGACAAACTTCAAATCAATCATATACCCGTAGCCCTAAAATATTCTGGTTTAGCAGAACTAGAAGGTTTTATCTTACCCACCTATCGTTTAGTAGTAGTCACAGACAGGGAATTTTACGGACAGCATTCCCTGGCCACACCAGGATATATCCGCAAACGTCGCCAAGCCAGTTCCAAACAAGTAGACCCCCACAAGCTGCGTCAGGGTGACTATGTAGTTCACAAAAGCCACGGCGTTGGTCAATTTGTTAAGCTAGAGAGTCTAACCATTAATCAGGAAACCCGCGATTATTTAGTACTCAAGTATGCTGACGGGACTCTCAGAGTCGCTGCGGATCAAGTAGGTTCTTTATCCCGGTTTCGCCGCATGGGAGAGAAACCGCCAGAACTACACAAAATGACCGGTAAAGTTTGGGACAACACCAAGAACCGAGTCCGCAAGGCCATCAAAAAACTAGCCGTGGATTTGCTGAAACTTTATGCAGCCAGATCCAAACAAGAAGGCTATAACTATCCTCAAGATATGCCTTGGCAAGTAGAAATGGAAGATTCCTTCCCCTACCAACCCACCACCGACCAACTCAAAGCCGTACAAGACGTAAAACGAGACATGGAAAGCAGTCGCCCCATGGACCGCTTGATTTGTGGTGATGTGGGCTTTGGTAAAACAGAAGTAGCCATTCGGGCAATTTTTAAAGCCGTCACAGCTGGTAAACAAGTAGCACTATTAGCACCCACCACCATTCTCACACAACAACATTACCACACCCTCAAAGAACGCTTTGCTCCTTACCCAATTAACATTGGCTTATTAAATCGTTTTCGCACCGCAGAAGAACGTCGCACCATTCAAAAGCGATTAGCCACCGGAGAATTAGATATAGTAGTGGGTACACATCAGCTTTTGGGTAAAAGTGTCACCTTTCGGGATTTAGGTTTATTGGTGGTGGATGAAGAACAACGATTTGGCGTGAACCAAAAGGAAAAAATTAAAAGTTTGAAAACCCAGGTTGATGTCCTGACCCTTTCGGCTACCCCCATCCCCCGGACTTTATATATGTCCTTGTCGGGAATTCGGGAAATGAGTTTGATTACCACGCCACCCCCCACCAGAAGACCAATTAAAACTCACCTTGCACCATTGCAAGCAGAAATTATCCGCAGTGCCATTCGTCAAGAAATAGACAGGGGTGGACAAGTATTTTATGTAGTTCCACGAGTAGAAGGCATTGAGGAACTAACAGCTAAATTACGGGAAATGATACCCAGCGCGAGATTTGCCATTGCTCATGGTCAAATGAATGAAAGCGAGTTAGAATCAACCATGCTCACCTTTAGTAATGGTGATGCCGACATTCTCGTTTGTACAACAATTATTGAATCGGGTTTAGATATTCCCCGAGTTAACACCATTTTAATTGAAGATGCCCACCGTTTTGGTTTATCTCAGTTATACCAATTACGCGGGCGTGTGGGACGTGCAGGAATACAAGCACACGCTTGGTTATTTTATCCCCAGCAACAAGCCCTATCAGATGCAGCCCGACAAAGGCTGCGGGCGATTCAAGAATTTACTCAACTAGGCTCTGGATATCAATTAGCAATGCGGGATATGGAAATTCGGGGAGTCGGTAACTTACTGGGTGCTGAACAGTCCGGTCAAATGGAAGCCATCGGTTTTGATTTATATATGGAAATGTTAGAAGAAGCGATTCGGGAAATTAGAGGACAAGAAATACCCAAAGTTGATGATACTCAAATAGACCTCAACTTGACAGCATTTATCCCATCTGATTATATTCCTGATTTAGACCAAAAAATGAGTGCTTACCGTGCCGTGGCCGCGGCAAAGTCTTTAGAAGAATTACAGTATATCGCGGCTGAGTGGAGCGATCGCTATGGTGCTTTACCAGTTCCAGCCAATCAACTATTACGAGTCATGGAACTAAAGCAGCTGTCCAAGAAATTAGGATTTAGCCGCATTAAACCAGAGAACAAGCAACACATTGTTTTAGAAACCCCTATGGAAGAACCAGCCTGGAACTTACTAGCAGCCAACTTGCCAGATCATTTAAAAACCCGTTTTGTTTATTCTCCTGGTAAAGTTACAGTCCGGGGTTTAGCTGTATTAAAACCTGACCAGCAATTGCAAAATTTATTAGATGCAATGAATAAAATGCAAAGTGCAGTTGTGGAAGCAGTTGTCGTTTAAGCAATAGTCAAGCCTACTATAATTAACAATGTTTTTATTATCGTGGTGTGATGGTAGCTAGTCAAAAAAAATGGCATCGTTTAATTCAGAGTATTCCCGGACAAGCCTATCTCTGGCTAGCAGTTTTAATTTTTGGCTCATCTGGTGCAGTTACTCGCAAGGTGACTGAAATCGGTTCCCAAAACTTAATCAATGGACGCAATCCCATTTCCCTGTGTAACGTTTTATTTGTGGGAAACATCTGCGCCTTAATTGTTATGACCTTAATTTATAGGCAACAGTGGAAAAAAGCACATTTGCGGCAAATATCCGGTAAAAATTGGTTTATTTTGACTTTGGTAGCCATTCTCTCAGGTGCTGTTGCTCCCAGCTTAATTTTCCAAGCCTTAGAGTTAACTGAAGTGAACAATATTATTTTAGTTGGTAGATTAGAACCCCCCCTAATTTTGGCTTTATCTTTTTGGGTCTTGAAAGAAAGAGTAAGTATTTGGGAAGTTGTCGGAGCCCTAGCCGCTTTCCTAGGTGTGATTCTCGCTATTTTTCTTCAGACACCAGAACAAGAGATAATGAAAGTGGGTAGTTTCAATTTAGGATTAGGAGAGTTTTTCACAGCCATAGCCGCAGTAGCTGTAGCTTTTTCTACCATCATCAGTAAACAGCATCTCTCTATTATCCCCATAGGAATTTATAATATTTTTCGTACTGCTTTGGGAACGGTGATTTTTTTCTTGAGTGCCATCGTGCTTTATGGTCAGGAACACTTTACAGACCCATTCTCTCCTCTGTTGTGGCAGTGGATGTTATTTTATGGGGTGGTGATTATAGTTTTGGGTCAATCTTTTTGGGTTAAGGGTTTGAGAAATGCAAGTGTTTCTGTCGCTTCCTTAGTTGGTTCATTTACCCCCATTGCCGGCATTTTAGCAGCTTATTTCATTTTGGGTGAAACTCCCACTCAAGCTCAATATATAGGCGGTATTGTGATTTTATTGGGTATATTTATTAGCCAATTTGGTATTTGGCAACAACATCATCCCAAAGTTACCCCCAATGGAGTAGAATCTGCACCAATACAACAAAATATAGAAACAAAAGTTGGATTCAAAGGAATTTAAATTAAATTAATTGACCGAAATACCAACGGCTAAAGCCTGGCGGAGTGTCAAAATTTGTCCAACAAATTCACACCTAGGGATGAATCGAGTTGTTGAAGGGTGATCTAGGCTGGAAGTTATGGCTGATTACCCTTTTAGAACTTGTATCAATTATGCTGACTCATTATTCCGTTCACTGCTCAATCACCACTCAACTCTTAGCCAGAGGATCTGGCAGATGAGACATCTTTAACCTTGAAATCCTGCATCCTGCAGCTTTCTTTTTAATTCTTGTAACCGTTGTAAAGCAGCTTCTTTCTGGTGTCGTTCTTGTTAAACCAACTCAAACCCCCACAATAACAAATTTCCCGGTTTATTCCACCACATCAACCAGTAACCTTGAGGATTTTCTCGTTTTCCTGACCATAAGTCAGGGACTAATTATTAATATAATATGATTTGAGAAATTTAGATTATATTTTCTAATCGAGGGTGTTCCCCTCTTAAACATCTTTCCGTAGTCCCTGTTAGTATCCATGTTGCCACAAAACAATTATATTGAGATTAAGGTTGAGGTGACGGGGGATAAGACTCCACCTAAAATAAAGATAAAATAAAGTTACTATGGGTGCAAGATGAGGAATTGCTGAAATAGCCCAGCCCATATTCGCAATTGGTATTTTTCGTCAATAAAAGTATCTTGAGTTTTTCAGCAACTTACCATGTGTCGATATCGTCTTTAACCAGTCTGCTGTTCACCAGCCACACTAACTCACTTCCTAGTCAATCAGGTTTTAAATATGAAGGACCAACAAGGATCTCAGCGTATTTCTTCAGGTGTAATTGCAGCAGTGTCAGCAGCAGTTGTAGCGGTGGGTGGTGGTGTAGCTTGGTTTGCTTCTAACCAGTCTCCTACACCCACCAAATCATCTCCAACCATTACACAGCCCAATCAGTCATCAACTACCCAGCCAGTCCAAGAGCAAACACCTAATGTTTACTGGCTCAAACCAAGGGGTCAAGGTGTGGATTTAGTTCCCCAACCAGTCAAAATAGCTGCTACACAACCGAACCAAGTTTTAGAAAAAGCTTTCCAAGCTTTGTTAGCCGGACCAACAGAAGGTACAGACTCAACAACTATCCCCCCAGGAACCAAGTTACTGGGGGTGAAGACAGAAAATGATGAGGTTCACGTTAATTTATCTGAGGACTTTACCACAGGCGGCGGTACTACCTCCATGATGGCTCGCATCGGACAAGTTGTTTACACTGCGACAACCATAAATCCCAAGGCTAAAGTGTACATTGAGGTACAAGGAGAACAGTTGGATGTTTTAGGCGGTGAGGGTGTGGAATTGCAACAGCCATTAACTCGTGAAAGCTTTGAGCAAAAATATCCCCTCTAATTCAGTTATAGTTATCAGTTATCAACACCGATAACTGATAACTGACCGAAATATCAACGGCGAGCAGAGCTAATGCCTTCAGACATGGGGGTTAGCCGTTGGCGATTTTAATCGCCTTCCCCATTCTTCAACTAATTCCCTTGCGCTAATACCTCTAATACCATGCCCTAGGTGTTAAAACTACGGTTGTTTTTGTTTTCACTTCATCTAACTTCATAAGCTGCGTAGCAGCTTATTAAGTCAAAGTTGGGAAATATCTGTCTACCAAATCAGCCATCTTCAGCAATACCTAATCCGGGTTAATTCGCATCAAAGGCTGCCCATATTCCACTGGTTCACCATTTTGTAAGAGAATTTCCATGATTTGTCCGGATACTTCAGCCTCAATTTCATTCATCAGCTTCATAGCTTCAATGATACAAACTGTTTGACCAACACGGACGCGATCGCCCACTTTAACAAAAGGCGCTTCACCGGGTGCAGGAGCGCTATAAAACGTCCCTACCATGGGCGAAGCCACTTCTACTAATCTCTTATCAATGGCTGATGGGGGTGCTGGTACCTCCACACCAGATTTAGTGACAGGAGTTTCCAAAACGGGACTTTTACCCACCTCTATAATCTGATTAGGATGTGCGGTAAGTTTTTCCTGAGCCGATTTACGTACCGTTAGTTCAAATTCGTCGCTTTTGAGAGTTACTTCTGTAATGTCTGTTTGGGCGATAGTTGCCAGTAGTTGGCGGATTTCGTTAAATTCCAATGGCACAGTTTTTATTACCTCGACCTAACCGTAAATCAAATTTGAAATGTGGTAGGGATGTAATCCCTAACATAATAGGGACTGAAATCCGCTTGGCTTTGTGGAAACAAAGCAAACTTATTCCCTGCCTAAATATTTATCTTCACGAGTATCAATTTTGATACGTTCACCTTGAGCAACAAACAAAGGAACCATGACAGTTGCTCCTGTTTCCAGAACAGCCGGTTTAGTTCCCCCTGTAGCAGTATCACCTTTGACTCCTGGATCTGTTTGGATAACTTCCAAAACCACAGAGTTGGGTAGTTCCACTTCTAGCACTTGTTCACCCCAACGAACCACGTTAACTTCCATACCTTCCTTTAGGTATTTGACGCGCTCGCCAATTTGGGCGGCAGAGAGTCTGCCCTCGTCGTAAGTTTCCATATCCATAAAGACAAACTCATCGCCCTCTTTGTAGGTATGCTGCATCGTCAATTTTTCCAGAGTTGCTTGAGGTACTGTTTCCCCAGCGCGGAAGGTTCTTTCTACAACGTTGCCACCTTGGACGTTTTTTAGTTTTGTCCGCACAAAGGCAGAGCCTTTACCTGGCTTAACGTGGAGAAATTCTATCACTCGCCATACTGACCCATCTAATACAATTGATACGCCGGGTCGAAAGTCGTTACTAGAGATCATGAAGCTTTCAAGTTTTGGAAGACAATCGGCATATATTGTACCCTTCAAAAGTGGTAATTAGTCATTAATCATCAAGTAATTAGTCAAGTCATGGGGAAGTGGGGACTAGAAGGGTACTGGAACTAGTTTTTTCATCCCCGATGTAAAATCCCCCATTACTGAGTACTCGTACTGTGGGAAGATGATTGATGGGTTAAGCCTAGCCAACAATTCGATGTTGCATTTGAATTATTCCACCATGTTTAAGATATTAAAATCTTGGCTGAAGAACAGCCTAATGACAATATTGTTAGTAACAATATTTTTAGGCATCAGTACAGCCACCTGGAGTCCTAGTAGTCAAGCTGCCTTGCCATCTAGAAATCCTATTACTGAAGGCAAAGCCTTATTAAGGTATGCACTCCCCATAGACAATAAACCAGTTAGAGAACTGCAAGCCAGCTTAGAAGATATATCCACCCAACTGCGGGCTAATCGGCGCTGGCGTGCTATCTCTAGCGATTTGAAAAAGGCATCACGCATTCTCAGTCAATCTAGCAAAATCCTAGCAAGCGTTCCCCCAGAACGCCAACCTCAAGCCCAAGCCTGGATCAATGAATTGCAATCCGGTGTGGATTCACTCCAAGAAATCGTAAAACTCAAAGACAAAGAACAAATTCTACAAGGCAGAAACCAACTGCTGGATCTGGTCACCGAATTAGAAGAGTCAATGGTGACAGAATACCCCTTTGAAGTACCTGCTGAGTATAGTAACCTACCTCAACTCAAAGGTCGAGCTACAATAGCTTTTGCAACTAATAAAGGCAATCTGACTGTGGTGGTAGATGGTTATAGCGCCCCTGTCACAGCCGGTAACTTTGTGGATTTAGTGCAACGAGGTTTTTATAACGGACTAGAGTTTACCCGTGCTGAAGAATCTTACGTGCTGCAAACCGGAGACCCACAAGGAAAGGAAGTAGGTTTTATTGATCCAAACACTAACCAATACCGTGCCATTCCTTTAGAAATCTTAGTGGAAGGGGACAGGGAACCCACCTATGGCATCACTCTGGAACAAGCCGGGCGGTATCTGGATATGCCCGTTCTGCCTTTTTCTTCCTTTGGTGCCTTGGCAATGGCTCGCCCTGAAAGCGAAGTTAATGGAGGTTCCTCTCAATTTTTCTTTTTCTTGTTTGAACCAGAACTCACTCCTGCGGGACGAAACTTGCTAGATGGTCGCTATGCTGTTTTTGGCTATCTCATTGATGGTAGAGAAGTTTTGGATCAGCTCAAACAAGGTGACACAATTAAAACAGCAGCCGTCATCGAGGGCATAGAAAACTTAGTTCAGCCCCAAGAAACATAGAAAACTACCGAGTGTAAATAGGAAAATTCGAGGAGTTGTTAATTACTGCTCCTCTTTTCTTGACCAATGACCAATCACCAATGACTAATGACTAATGACTAATGACCAAAGTTAAAGATATTGGCGAACAAGGCATTTTAGCAACATTACAGCGTTTCTGTCCCCCGGAAATAATTGGCGATGATGCAGCAGTACTATCAACCACACCTGATCATTCTTTAGTAGTGACAACAGATGTACTGGTTGATGGCGTGCATTTTAGTGATGTCACTACATCCCCAGAAGATGCTGGCTGGCGGGCTGTATCTGCCAATTTATCCGATTTGGCGGCCATGGGGGCTGTTCCCATAGGAATTACCGTCGGGTTGGGACTACCAGGGGAACTTATGGTCAGTTGGGTTGAGCGTTTATATCAGGGAATAACAGAATGCCTCCAGAAATACAATACCTCAATTGTGGGCGGTGACATCGTGCGATCGCCCGTCACCACTTTGGCCATTACTGCCTTTGGTCAAGTCCAGCCCCAGAGAATTATCCGTCGCTCTGTGGCTCAAGTAGGTGATGCCATCGTAGTTACAGGTGTTCACGGAGCATCCCACGCCGGCTTACAATTACTCCTGCATCCAGAATTAAGGCAAAACCTCAGCGACCCAGAACAAAAAACCCTGATCAAAGCACACCAGCGCCCCCTACCCAGATTAGATGTTTTACCCATACTCTGGCAAATTGTCCAATCTTACCCTTTATCTCCTCATCGGTTTATAGCCGGCATGGACAGCAGTGACGGTTTAGCGGATGCTATTTTGCAAATTTGCCGCGCCAGTGGTGTTGGCGCTGTCCTAGAAACAGAGCAAATTCCCTTACCAGCAACATTTCACCACTGGCTAACACCAGAACAAGCCCTGGAATATGGTCTTTACGGTGGTGAAGACTTTGAATTAGTACTGTGCCTACCAGAAATTTTAGCTCATACTTTAGTGTCAAAACTAGGACACAGTGCCGCTATAGTCGGAACTATTACCACAGGTTCCCAAGTAATACTATGCCATCAAGATAAAAAACTCCCCGACCAAGTTTTAAGTCTCAGCCGGGGATTTCAACATTTTAGTCAATAGCTTACAAATGATTGATTACTAATCACTAAACCCACTTTTCGGCTACTAGTTCTGCCAAATCTAGAACTCTTTGGCTATAACCCCACTCATTGTCATACCAAGCCATAACTTTCACCAAGTCATTACCCATAACCAGAGTTAAGCTGGCATCAACAATTGAAGAAGCATCAGTACCTTGATAATCAGAAGACACTAACTGTAGTTCGCTGTAGTCCAAAATGCCCTTTAATGAAGTTTGAGAGGCATCTTTAAGAGCTTGATTCACTTCTTCAGTAATAGTGGGGTTCTCAACCTGAACTACGAAATCCACCATGGAAACGTTGGGCGTAGGTACACGCAAAGCCACACCATTCAACTTACCTTTGAGTTCTGGAATCACCAGAGCCACTGCTTTTGCTGCACCGGTGGAAGTAGGAACAATGTTAATAGCAGCTGCCCGCGCCCGGCGCAAATCTCGGTGAGAAGCATCTAGCAAGCGCTGGTCACCAGTGTAGCTGTGGGTGGTGGTCATCGTGCCTTTGATGATTTTGAATTTATCGTTCAACACTTTGGCTATGGGAGCCAAGCAGTTGGTAGTACAGCTGGCGTTACTGATGATGTGGTGCTGGTTGTGATCATAGTCATGATGATTCACACCCATGACAAAAGTACCATCTTCGTTTTTACCAGGAGCTGTGATCAGAACTTTTTTAGCTCCAGCATTCAAATGCTTCTGTGACCCTTCTCTGCTGGTGAATACGCCTGTTGCCTCGATAATGAGGTCAATTCCCCACTCTTTCCAGGGCAAGTTTTCCGGGTTGCGATCTGATACACATTTAATGGTCTTACCATTCACGCTGATAGAGTTATCATCGGCTGTAATGTGGACATCCTTTAACTTCCCCAGCATTGAGTCATACTTGAGGAGATGAGCATTAGTTCTAGGATCTGATGTGTCATTGACAGCCACAAGCTCAATTTTGCTATTTTCTCTGCCTACCCAGCAGCGTGCAAAATTACGTCCAATACGCCCAAAACCATTGATTGCGACTCTAATCACAGTGTCTTCCCCTCTGTATTTATGCCTATAAATTGATATCTTTGACCCCAATCATATCGCAAAGGGGGGAGTATTAATAAACATGATTGCTAATATCGAGCAAAAAAACATAATCAATACTATTCAGGTTTACCTGAGTAAAGGTTGTGAGTGGTGATGTAGGATCTTACCGATGGTGTAACTAGATGGCCAATTGACTGGCCTTGGCCGCAATTTTAGGAATCAGACTTGACGAAATTCCTACTAAGGGTATATTCAAGAATTGCCAGTGAAAAGTGAATGACTCCTGTTTTAGGAGTTGCTCCACTTGTTGGCAGATGACCTCGCTTTGAGTTATGGTTTCATCACCTAACAGTCCTGGTGCAATTAACCAAGCACACATTTGTGCTAGTTCCAGTCCAGGCTACTAACGGGGTAGGGTTTTAGATGTATCCAAACTCACAATTCAGTAACAGTTATTATTTCCATAACAACTAGACAAGTATATCCATGTATTGACAGCATAGGAGGTCTCAGATCGTTTTGCTTTTACTAAGGAAACCAGTTATATGAAACAAGGGGGTTTTCTACTGTAGCTAATTGCAGCATCTCCCAGCGATGCTGAAACAACGCCGCTTTTTTATGTATGAGGAAGGAGGGTTTAGTGATGGTAGCTAAATGATTTTTGCCCCCGCTACTTGAGACAACGCTATTTGGGCTAGTAGTAAGTGTCCCCAATGAACGGAATAAAATGTGTCACCAAAGATTCCTATGTGCTGCGTTTAGTCATGCCTAAACTGGATTTAGTTTCCATTGGGCTTGGATAAAACAAAAATACTATGATGCTGAATTTTTGCCTGAGCTTAATTTAGTTTCCAGGTAGTTACACTACCTATGTATAACTGTTACCAACAGCATTTAGGAATTGGAAAAGATGTATTGGCAAATACAACATTTTCTATCCCGATGGGGGACAAACTTCCAGAATAGTCTTTATAACAGTTTAGAAATAGCAAAAAACTCTAACCAGGGTAAAATCATTCTCAATCAGCAAGACAACAGAGGAAAATAATCCAAACATTGAGTATAAACAAGATGCAAGCGCAGTTACGGTAAAAACAAATTCCTGTTATGATACGCGTGTCATTTCTGATTATGGTGTGGTGTAAGAGGACTAATCAATGAGTAATTATGTAGATTTTAATGGCAGACCATTTCATTTTATTGGAATTGGTGGCATAGGTATGTCTGCCCTAGCATACGTTCTAGCCAAGCGTCAAATGCCAGTATCAGGTTCTGATCTTCGCCCAAGTCATATTACGCGAAAGTTGGAGTCCATCGGTACACATATTTTTGGTAAACAAGAAGCAAGTAATTTACAATTCTTTCGCTCTCGTGAATTGTTCACCTCACCAGAAATACTAGCCAATCCTGTCCGGTCAACACTGCCTCAAGTGGTTTGCTCAACAGCAATTAATGCCAACAATTTGGAATACAAAGCAGCTCTGGAATTAGGGTGTCCAATTTTACATCGTTCTGATGTACTAGCTGCCTTAATTTCAGATTACTATAGTATTGCAGTGGCCGGAACCCATGGCAAAACTACAACCAGTAGCATGATTGGCTATATGCTGTTAGAAGCTGGTTTAGACCCCACAATTCTGGTAGGTGGTGAAGTAGATGCTTGGCAAGGAAATGCTCGATTAGGGCAAAGCAAGTATTTGGTAGCTGAAGCAGATGAATCAGATGGTTCTCTGGTGAAACACGCTCCCGATATTGGCATTATTACTAATATAGAACTTGACCATCCTGATCACTACGAAACATTGGAAGAGGTAGTGAACATCTTTCAAAAATTTGCAGATGGTTGTAAAACTCTGGTAGCTTGCATTGATTGTGACACAGTACGCCAGCGATTTAAACCAACAATTAGTTACAGTCTCCACCCAGAGACCGGTGCAGATTACACTGTTACTAATATTGACTATCGTGCTGATGGTAGCACAGCCTTAGTTTGGGAAAAAGGTAAGGCCTTGGGAGTGTTAAATTTGCGGTTGCTCAGTCGCCATAATCTCAGCAATGCTCTAGCTGCTGTGGCTGTGGGTCGAGCTTTGGGCTTGGAATTTGGCATAATTGCCAAGAGTATTGCCACTTTTGAAGGGGCGAGACGACGCTTTGAGTTTCGCGGAGAAGTTGGTGGCATTACATTCATTGATGATTACGCCCACCACCCTAGTGAAATTCGCGCTACTCTTGCTGCTGCACGCCTCCAAGCCAAACCAGGGCAAAGAGTGGTGGCGATTTTCCAACCCCATCGCTACAGTCGCACACTCACCTTTTTAAAAGAATTTGCCCAGTCATTTACTCATGCTGATTTAGTTGTAATAACGGATATTTACAGCGCCGGAGAGGCTAATTTGGGGCAAATTAGCGGTGAAGACCTGGCAGGAGAAATAGCTAAACTGCAAGCACAAGTGATTTATCAACCAAATCTGCTCTTAATGAGTGATTTATTACGGCAAAAGCTGCTTCCTGGAGATTTAGCTCTATTTCTAGGTGCTGGGAATTTAAATCAGGTGATTCCTGAAGTAATTGCTACACTTTGCCAACCTGCCATAGCTACATCCTAGAAAAAGCAGGAGTTTACCTGTTTCTATTGCCGTGTTTTTACGGCATTTAAAAGTCAAAATTTCACAAGCTTACGTCAAGATGAAAATATCCCGGGCAGTGGAAAATGTCTGCACAATTTTTGCTTCAACAACACAGAAGCAGAACCCAGAAAAATCAAGTCTTAGTAACATAATTTACTTAAAAGACACTGATTGTACTATTAAGTCACAAGCTTCCCTATCTGCATTTACCTCTTATAGGGTTGGGGGATCTGCGGAATGGTACGTTGCGCCTCGGAATTTGGAAGCATTACAAGCTAGTGTGGAATACGCAAAAGAACAAGGATTACCTGTAACAATACTAGGAGCCGGTTCTAACCTGTTAGTAAGCGATCGCGGTTTACCAGGCTTAGTCATTTCCACTCGTTGTCTGCGCCATAACAAGTTTGATCCCCAAACAGGTCAATTAACTGTGGCTGCGGGAGAATCAATTCCTGGATTAGCATGGGAAGCAGCAAAGTTAGGTTGGCAGGGATTAGAATGGGCTGTGGGTATACCGGGAACTGTTGGGGGTGCTGTAGTTATGAATGCTGGAGCGCATAACAGCTGTATTGCAGATATGTTAGTTAGCGCCCGTGTACTTTCCCCTGATGGGACTTTAGAAACTCTCACCCCTACCCAGATAGGTTATGGCTATAGGACTTCATCACTGCAAAGTGGCGATTCCTCTACAGATGGGGGTTGCCAACGGATTGTTACCCAAGCGACTTTTCAACTCCAACCAGGTATAGATCCTGCACAAGTTTTGGCTGTCACCAAGCAACATAAACAGCATCGACTCGCTACCCAGCCCTACAATTTCCCTAGCTGTGGTAGTGTGTTTCGTAATCCTGCCCCTTATGCCGCCGGGTGGCTAATTGAACAAACAGGTTTAAAAGGATACCAAATTGGTGGCGCTCAAGTGGCATTATTACATGCTAATTTTATCGTCAATCGAGGTGGAGCCAAGGCCAACGACATCTTCTGTCTGATTCGTTATATTCAGCAGCAAGTAAAAGAACGGTGGTCTATTTACTTACAGCCAGAAGTAAAAATGATGGGTGAATTTCAGGCTGCTGGTTAAGGTGAAAAAAATATGGGGACTGAGTAATCCGCAATCCCCAGAATTAATTATTGGCCATCCAAGAGGCAAATTACCAACCCCATCTATAATTGAATTTGATTTGTTATTCAACGCACACGCGAACCATCAGTTATGACAGGAAAAGGACAAGGATTCGGTTTTGGCCTAGGAAAAATGAAGGAACTAGCCGATGCCTTCAAAAAGGCCCAGCAAGTTCAAGAAGGCGCTAAACTTCTTCAAGAAGAATTGGAGCAAATGGAGATCCAGGGAGAATCAGGTGCTGGACTGGTTAAGGTAATTGTCAGTGGTAATCAAGAACCCAAGCGGGTGGAAATTGCCCCAGATGCTTTAAACCAAGGCGCAGAATTACTCTCTGACCTGGTGTCAGCAGCAATGAAAGATGCCTATACCAAGTCCACAGCAACAATGCGGGCAAAGATGGAAGAGTTAACCAGTGGTCTGGAAATACCTGGGATGTAGCTTTAATGTACTAAGTAAGATATTTATGCCTTATAAGCTGCTGTTTGTCTGTCTGGGGAACATTTGCCGTTCCCCATCGGCAGAAAACATTATGAATCATCTCATTGACCAGGCTGGGTTGAGCGATCGCATTTTCTGTGAGTCTGCTGGTACGTCTAATTATCATATTGGTAGCCCACCCGATAGACGTATGAGTGCTGCTGCTCTGGCCAAGTTGGGAATTAAACTGCGTGGTCAGGGTCGGCAATTGCAAAAATTAGACCTTCAAGACTTTGATATGATTTTGGCAATGGATCAAGAAAATTATGTTGACATACTTTCTCTTGATCCCACTGGGGAATTTCATGACAAGGTTTACTTAATGTGTAAATTTTGCACGCGGCACACCCTCAAGGAAGTTCCAGACCCCTATTATGGGGGAGTAGAGGGTTTTAATCAAGTGATAGATTTACTTGTTGATGCCTGTGAAGGTCTACTAGCATACATTGCCACTCAGAAACTAAAAGTGTAGCACCTATTCCACCAGCCCATGCTTAATGGCAAAACGCACCAGCTCCGCTCGGTTGCTGGTGGCAGTTTTTCTTAACAGACTGCTCACATACTTTTCTACCGTCCTCGGACTTAAGTGCAGTTGATGTCCTATATCAACATTAGAAAAACCATGAGTCAAAAGTTCTAAAACTTCTCGTTCCCTGGTGGTCAAGGATGCCAACAGATGGGATACAGTATTTGGCAGTTCCACCTGTTTGCTGGATACTAAACCGCCCAAGCTCTCTGGATGAGAACAACGGTACTCAGATTGAATAATGTGCGATCGCTCCAGAAGATTACGAATTGCGGCGGCTAACTCTTCTAATTCAAAAGGCTTAGGCAAGTACAAATCGCAACCCGACTGATAGCCTAAAATTCTTTCCTGGGTTTTGGTGCGTGCTGTTAATAAAATTACGGGTAATAACCGGAATCCCGGTTGTTGACGTACCCGACGTACCAGTTCATAGCCATTCATTCGTGGCATAATAATGTCAGTAACGATCAAATCAGGATGGTAGTGATCTACCATTGCCAAAGCTTCTTGACCGTCATTGGCTGTAACCACAGAGTAGCCAGACAATTCCAGATAATCGCTAATAGATAGACGAGTGCCCAGATCGTCATCCACAACAAGAATAGTCAAGGGCATGGAAAATAGACCCCTAGCATTTTTTGATTCGGAAGTTTACTTACTTAATGAGAGATCATCTGTTTCATACTATGACAGGATTACCAGCAAATGACTGTATCAGGGTTAATTTGTGAAGAAAATATTAAAATCATGAGTAAGTATTGACAAATTGTAACGCAAAATTTACATAAGACACTCACAATAGTGTAAATTAATATTGAGCGTCCGTAATTTTTCTCCCAGTTCTCCACTGGCAAGCTCAAAGTTGATAACTGAAAAAAAAGCTAAATTAAAAGAGTATAGGATAACGCTGATATTGAGATCACATTCACAGCTATTCCCAACATTTTGGCATCACATTTAAAGCAAGCAAAGTTTAATGAGTGAAAAGAGCGAAAGTTACAAAGTTATTAGTGACAACCGTCAAGCCCGTTATTTATATGAAATTCTAGAAACTTTTGAAGCTGGAGTAGAGTTAACAGGAACAGAAGTCAAATCCATTCGCGCGGGTAAAGTCAACCTCCAAGATGGTTATGCTTTGATTCGCAATGGCGAAGCATGGCTGATCAACGTGCATATCTCTCCTTACAACGCTAGTGGTCAATATTTTAATCATGAACCAAGGCGCACAAGAAAATTGCTGCTACATCGCCAAGAAATTCGCAAATTAATTGGCAAAGTAGAACAGCAGGGGCTAACACTAGTACCTTTAAAAATGTACTTCAAACGAGGATGGGTAAAAGTGAGTATAGCCCTTGGCAAAGGTAAAAAAATACATGACAAACGGGAATCGCTGAAAAAACGGCAAGATCAACGTGAGATGCAACGGGCGATGAAAAATTATTAACCCTGAGCATATAGCGAATGTTGCCCAAGTGAGGTACATCCTTAGTGGTCAAGACTTGTACTGAGCTTAGTCAAAGTATGCCCGCAATACAAGACAATCATTTACATTTGTATTTCACGTGTTTAAGAAATGCTATATCAAACTGGATGGAATCAAAATGAAAAGTATATCTTCAGTGTGACTTAAGATCATGCCTAGTTTATAGCCCCAGGTTGATTTGCTTAACTGCAGGACTCGATACAGTGGTGAGTAACGTTGGAAGGGATGAGAGATTTTCACCATGACACGTAATTTCACCAAAGTAGTTGGTGCGGGCTTTCTCAGTTTGAGTATGGTAATGCTGCCTTTAACTCTACCTGTCAATGCCCAAGTCACCGATCCCAGAGTAGAAACTACACCGAGAACCACTGTTTACGAACAACGAGATTTTGACTGGGGTTGGTTAGGATTAATTGGTCTATTTGGTCTAGCAGGTTTAGCTGGTAGAAAGCGCGGCGATGAACCTACTCGTTATCGGGAGCCAACCACTCCTGGAGGTACAACCTACAGAGACTAAGCTATGGAAAATTAATTTTGAGTTATCCTCAAAACCGACAATCAGCCACGCCACGTTAAGTGAACAGAATTGAGAATGACCAAAAGAATGGGATTAGAAGCTCGTCCTTCTAGGTCGGTGAGTATGTCAATGACAAAAGTCGATTTTGCATTCAGGAGCCATAGCTCCTGAATTCTGCTGTTTTTTCCTGTAATTATCTTTAGCTTACTGTGGGTTATTCGTGACCACAAATAACATTATCAGTTTGGTTTAAAGTGATGGGTGTCCAGTAGCTGGCAATGATAGCCACCATCAACCACCACAGGCTATTGACTTCAGGGCGAAACCAAATAGTATCTACAATTCCGTGAGCCAGCATCCCCGCCACAGTAGCCAATGCTCCAATTAACCAAAATCCCTCAAGGTTTCTAGATTGTCGCCATCGTCGCAGTTGTGAAAATCCGCTATTGAACGTCACAATGATCAGCCAAAGAAAACAGGCTAGACCAATAAAACCAGTTTCCACAGCCACCTCTAAAAACAGCGAATAAGCACTCAAAGCCGTATAACGAGGACGTTGGTAGAGTGGGTAAATTTTATTAAAAGAATTGTGACCCGGACCAATACCAATCAGGGGGCGATCGCGGATCATTGCAAAAACAGCATCCCAAACATTTCTGCGAAAATTATTACTGCTATCTTGGCGATCTGCAAAAATACTCCAAACTCTCAGGCGCACTGGCTCCACAAATATTACTGCTAACAAGAGTAAGCCCGTCATAGTTGCCAAAATAATTGGTAGTGACCAAGTACGCCAAAAAGGAGGCATTTGCACACTCCACCAATAAACGAGCAACGCCATGGCAGTTAATACACCGACTACCAGACCAATCCAGCCACCACGACTAAAAGTCAGAATTAAACAAGCACCATTAGCAATAAACATAGTTAAGGCTAAAGCTTTTTTCATCCAGCCTTGCCAAGCAAAAATCGCTACTAAGCTTAAAACTACCGCTGGTAGAAGATATCCAGCCAATAAATTAGGATTACCCAAATAACTATAAACCCTAGTAGTTCTAGCAAGGGGAGATTGTGGGTCTACCCAAGTTGCTAGTGCTTTAGCGCCAAAAAACCATTGCCGCAATCCGTATACACTAACAATCAAAGATATATGTAAATACAGGGTAATCAGCCAGGATCGCAACCGAGGCCACCTCAACACCCTAGCGCAAAGGGCAAACAGTAATAGATAAAGGGTTAATACCACCAAATCTTGAAAAGCTGCTGGTTTCACTGGTGATAGTGCTGTGGAGATTACGGCAATTGCCCAGTAGAGTAACACCAGTAAGTGAATAGGCGTAAATAACAGTTTATTTGCTGGTGCTGACTCATCGGATAAAGTCAACAGCAGCCAAAATCCCACACAGGCTAGTAACAATAGTCCTACTAAGCCACTGGATACAAAAGGGGCAAGAGCATAGACCAAGCTGAGTAAAGCAACTGCTATTGGGTCTCCCCATTGCATCAAAATGCTACTTTGCCGCCAAGGGTGTAATAGTCCCACCAAAAAACGGTGTAAGTAGCTGGTTGCTAAATATTCTTTGAGTGGTAAAGAAGATAAAGTAAATCGTTGCCAGACTAAATTCATAAACTCACTTTCTCATCAATTAGTACACCCGCCCACAAGTTAAATTGATCATAACCCTGCTCAAGTGTTGTTCCGCGCTTTTGGACTTTAATCACTCACTCATGACTTTTGAAGAAGTCGGCATCTGTAATGGCAAAGACAGTACATAGCGGTGTCCTGAGTCCCGTGAACCTTGAATAGCAATTTGTCCCCCGTGAAATTCTGCCAGATGACAACTAAGTAGCAGACCCAAGCTTTCACGGGTCAAGTTACTATAATCTTCAGCTAGATCGTGATCAGAATTGATACGAGATTTATCTGCTGTTTCCCCCCCAACCACGGACATTTGTGAGTCCTCCTCACTGTCTCCATCACTGCTGTGGGTTGAAGCTTCGGCTGTGGGTTCCACTCTGGAGAAAGAACTAAGATAAAAATAGGAGTCAACCTCAGTTATCCCATCTCCTAACCAGGGATGGAAAACCCAAACAGTAATATTCAGCTTGTTTTCCTGATAAGAAACATGAACACGGACAACACTACCTGTAGGGGAGAGTTGAATCACACTAAAAATTAAATTATGTAAGATTTGCCGCACTTTGTCTTTATCCAACAGCCAAATGCGGCTATACCCTGGTTCTATGGATAGGCGGATATTTTGCTCACGGCGGTTAGCTGCCTCTTTCAGAGTGTTAATAGCCTTTTGACATAACATATCAATATCTACAGGCGATAGATTGAGCCTTGAGGCATTTTTATCCAAGGACCCCAGTTCGGTAATTTCGTTGACTAAAGATAGTAAGTATTGACCACTATGTTGAATAATTTCCAGATATTCTTTTTGTTTCATTGTCAAAGGTCCATAAATCTCACGTCCCAACATACCGGACATACCAAGTACAGAAGTTAATGGTGTACGTAACTCTTGAGTGATTTTTCCTAAAAGTTCTAGTTTCATTTGCTGCGTAGAACTAGATTTTTTTTCTACCTCAGCTGGGGTAAGTTTAATGTCTAGTGCCTGATGATTGAGTGATGAAGTAGCAGCCTTCTCTGATTTACTTTCTTGTGGCTGTTTTTGCCTCACCATGCGTTTACACTCAAATTCACTCATACACCAACGAGCTATTATTTGTATAAATTGAATATCACGATTTGTAAATTTACGTGGCACTAAATCCATTACTGCCAATGCGCCCAAACAATTTCCCCCCGTATCAATTAGGGGCGCTCCTAAGTAAGCACGTATACCATAATCTTGTACCAACTTACTATTCCTCAGTAGTGAGTTTGAGGTTTTATGGGTATCGTTAATAACATAAACTTGATAGCTTTCTACCACCTGGGTGCAAAAGGATTCTTCACGTAATAACTGACGGTTTTGTGCCAGATGATTCATTAGTCCTAGCCTAGATAAACCCACGGCTGATTTGAACCAATGACGTTCTTGGTCTATAAATCCCAATATGGAGATTGGCGCTTCTAAAAAGTGGGCAGCAGTTTGAGTGGCTTCTTCAAAGACCGGAATGGTTTCTGGTTGTCGTAAACCTAATTCAGACAATGCTTCTAGGCGTTGTTTCTCTGTTACTTTCTGAGTAACCCAACTATCCTGGAAGCTAAACAATTTTTCTTCAGGGTCTACCATTGCCACTGCTACCTTGATCCTATCTCGTTTTTGTAAGTTACATAACCCCTGAGCCTGGGTTATGATTTTCTATTTTTAAGCATTCCCTAATTTGGGCGCTAATCAACAAACTCAGACCCAAAATGTGTCAGTCATTGGTGAACACCTCATTTAATCTACTGGATTGGAAGTTGTGAACGTCAATGGCGTTAGTTTTATATTTGATCAGGGTAATATAAGACTGAAGATGAAATTAAACAAAAAAACTGCTCTGATTTTTTCTAATCTCCAGACCACAGATGTAAACTTTATGGTTGATGTTGGGAATTATTTATGTTTTTTTATACTTAAAGATAGATATGTATTGATAAACTAGGCACTTTTGGCAATTGTTAATAAAAGAATTGTTCAAATAAATACTTTACCAATAATTAACTATTATTTGCTCAATAAAGGGTTGTATTCATAGGTAAAATTTGATATTTATTTTTGAGAATGGTTAAGATAAATATGAGTTGCAAGATTCCTTTTGTAGACCTGAATTTACAACACCAGCCCATTCAGCCTCAGTTGCAACGGGCAGTAGAGGCTGTATTGGTACAGGGAGATTTTATTTTAGGGAAGGCACTGTCAGATTTTGAAACTGCTTTTGCAGAGGCATCTGGCACAAAATATGGTGTAGGTGTGGCATCAGGAACAGATGCGATCGCTCTTGGTTTACAAGCCTGTAACATAGGCTGTGGTGATGAAGTAATCTTACCAGCTAACACCTTTGTGGCAACGTTGATTGGGGTTTTACGTGCTGGGGCCAAGCCTGTTTTGGTGGACTGTGATCCGCAAACAGCTTTAATTGATTTAGAAGCAGCAGCAAAAGCAATCACGCCACAAACCAAAGCCATTATCCCCGTGCATTTGTATGGACAGATGGTTTCACCGCAACAGCTTTTAGATTTGGCGGATACTTATAAACTGCTAATTTTTGAAGATGCAGCCCAAGCTCATTTAGCCGAAAGAGAAGGATGTCGCGCTGGTTCCGTAGGCATAGCAGGGGCTTTTAGTTTCTATCCCAGCAAAAATTTAGGGGCTTTTGGGGATGGAGGAATACTGCTAACGGGGGATAGGGATGTAGCTGAAAAAATGAAGCGCTTACGAAATTATGGTGCATCCCAAAAATATTGTCATGTGGAATTAGGCACAAACAGTCGTTTGGATACATTGCAAGCGGCAGTTTTATTAGCCAAATTACCATATTTGCCCCAATGGAATCAGCATCGCCTGACTATTGCCCAGCAGTATGATATTGAACTTGCACCCCTAGCATCTGCCGGTGTTATTTCTATGGAGAATAAAAGTAACAAGGGACACGTTTATCATCTGTATGTGATTAAAGTTAATGAGTATTGTATCCTCAAACGTCAGCAAATACAAGAAAAACTGACAGCAAAAGGAATTCAAACGGGTATTCACTACCCAATTCCTTGCCATCTGCAACCAGCATTCACCAATTTAGGCTATCAACTAGGAGACTTTCCCCAAACAGAAAAGCTGGCAAATCAAATATTGTCTTTGCCCATGTACCCCGGTTTAAAGGGTGAGCAAATTCAAGAGGTGGTAGCAGCTATTACATCCGCTCTCAGTGATGCCGCCCCAAATTTATTATGTGTTTAATTTGGAGTTTTTCACACTCTAATTCATCTATCAGTTGTTAATTGGAAATTCCTGGGAATTATGGCACTTCATCAACAGCTAAAACAAAAAAACACTGTAAAATTGCTCAAATTGGCAATTTTCGCCTTTTTACTGCTACTGTATACCCCTGTGTTGCTGCACTGGCTAGACGGTTGGATCAACAAGAGCATTAGTATTGAACACGAATATTTTAGCCACGGTATTATTGGACTTCCATTTGCTGCTTATCTGATTTGGTTAAACCGGAAAAAGTGGCATAGGCTGCAAGATAAAATTCATCCTTTAGGAGCTATTTTGCTGTCAATAGGAGGGGTATTTTATCTGAGTGGTGTTCCAGAGTGGGTTAATATTTCCCTGCCTACCATATTGACAGGATTGTGCTTCTGGTTCAAAGGCTTCCCAGGTTTCCGATTACAAGCATTTGCTTTGCTGCTGATATTTTTATCAACCCCAACAGCAATACCCTACCTGGTTGTTCCCTACACATTGCCACTGCAAAGTTTTATTGCCGGTACAGCAGGCTTCATCCTCAATCAATTGGGCATGGAGGTAATTGTTGATGAAATCAATATATACGTCAATGGACGAATTGTTGAAGTTGCCCCTTATTGTGCTGGGCTAAAAATATTGTTTACTACTTTCTATATCAGCTTGATGCTGCTTTATTGGACTGGTGCGTTATCTTCGCGCCGCACTACAACTTGGTTTTTATCTTCTGCTATTGTCATCAGTATTATTGCTAATATCATTCGTAATACATTACTTAGCTTTTTTCACGGTACTGGTCAGGAAGCAGCTTTTAAGTGGTTACATGACAGCTGGGGTGGAGACCTGTACTCTGCCTGTATGTTGTTATTATTAATACCTTTGCTTAACTGGATGAATAACAATTTTGCCACAGAAGCCGAAAATAATAATGAAACCCTTACCTAAGTTTTTTCAACAAAAGCAACTAGCTCATGTGGCAGTGCTTTTGTTGTTCATCATGCTATTGATACTCCGAGGCATTCCCGGATACATGACAGGAAGCTGGCAGTGGAAACAGCCACCAGATGTTGCCAATCTCACAGCATTGCGGGAGATGCGTAAAACTGGGATTACCCTTCCTAATTGGCAAACTGTTCAACAAGCTGAACAATTGGTCAGCACAAGTAGATGGTCGTTCCAGATTCTCAAGCAACAAGGTACTCAAAACCAGGCAATATTACTTTTGCATCCGCAAAATGGTCTGATGGATCAACCGGAAGTTGAGTGGACTGATATTAATAGCTGGGGAAAATCTCGCTGGCCGCGCTGGGATATAGCTCAATTTCGCTGGGCGGAATTTATGGTCAAGGGAAAGCCAAAATCGGAAGCAAACAGTGACACTAAAGTATATGCAAGATTCTTTCGCGTCTATACCCAACAGGAAACCTTTGCTGTCTTGCAATGGTATGCTATGCCAAATGGCGGACACCCATCACCTTGGCGGTGGTTTTTATCAGATCAATTGGCACAATGGCATCAAAATCGCGTTCCTTGGGTTAGTGTAAGCATAATGATTCCCATGGAACCTTTAGGGCAAGTAGAAACTGCTTGGCCTTTAGCTCAGTCTATAGGTGAAACAGTACAAGCTACATTAATGACCAATTTTTTCTAGATAGTTCACAAGTTGGTTGATTGGAGAGGCACTATCTAGATTAGTAAAATTATCAATCGGTGAAATTTACTTTGACTTTGATATTAGTTTGAATATCATTCGGTTTTTAATATGCGTGCATCATTTATCACTCTATATTTTGTTAGCTTTCCCATCACTATCTTATTAATGGCTGCGATGCAGCCGGTTTTGGCCAGACCTTTATCTGCTGGCGAAAAATTGACAGAGCAATTACCCAGTCTGTCATCGGATGCTGTGCAACTAAAACCACTGTTACAGCAATCTTCCCCCCCTAATGGGGGGGAAGGGTTTGATCAGCAGGTTACTCCCCAAGTTAACCGCTATCTTTTGGGTCCAGGAGATGTAATTAACGTTACAATTCCCCGCCCACCTGGTCCCTATCGCTTAGGGACTGGAGATACGATTAGTGTTACGGTTGAGCGTTTCCCTGATTTGAACTTTCAATCCTTCATCAATCCAGAAGGTAATATTACAGTGCCATTATTGGGTACGGTGTCGTTACAAGGTTTAACTTTGGCAGAAGCACAAGAAAAAATCCGAGTTGCATTGGATCGTTTTGTGATTGATCCTGTAATAGTTTTATCTTTAATAGGGCTACGTCCAGACTCCAGTTTTCAAGCTCCAATTGATCCAGAAGGTAATATAGTTGTTCCTCAAGTGGGAACAGTTTCTTTACAGGGCTTGAGTTTGAATGAAGCACAAGAAAAAATCCGCTTGAGTTTAAGTGGTGTTTTGGTTGAGCCGATGTTGGAAGTTTCATTAGCAACACCACGACCAGTTCAGGTCAGCATTAGCGGCGAAGTGTTTCGACCAGGAATTTATCCTCTGAGTTCGCCAATACCTCGTGTTGCTGATGCTTTGTTCATTGCTGGTGGTTCCACACAGAGGGCAGACCTGCGACAGGTCAAAGTTCGTCGCAGGTTGGTTGATGGTTCGGTGATTTCACAAACTGTTGACTTGTATGCAGTATTGCAAAATAACGGGTCAATACCCAGTTTACGGTTACAAGATGGTGATGCGATCATTGTCCCACGTCAAGAGGTTGGTACTGATGACGGTTACGACCGTAACTTAGTGGCTCGTTCATCCTTGGCTGTACCACAAATTCGCGTCAGAATCCTAAATTATACTAATTCAGGGGTGGTGACTCAAACACTACCTAATGGAAGTAACTTTATAGATGTTTTAGGTGGAATCAATTTAGATAGAGCTAATCTCCAGGATATTGCCTTGGTTCGCTTTGATGCCGAACAAGGTAGAGCTGTTACCCAAAGATTAAATGCAAGGAAGGCTTTGGCTGGAGATGCTTCTCAAAATGTGCCGCTTCAAGATAATGATGTAATTGTTGTGGGACGGAATTTAGTGGGGAGAATTTCTAATCTTCTCACTACTATTACACAGCCGTTTTTCAATGTGCAGAGTTTCATCAATTTCTTGGAAAACTTTGGCGGTGGGAGGTAATTTGTAATTGGTAATTAAAAGTTTATCCTTAGATATGGGTGATGTTTTGATTGGGTTGAAAATGCCCAGATGTCACAGCATTCTATTTTGAATTGGGAATTTTGAATTATTGATTATGGCTCCACCAATTGTTAAGCGCTATTTAATTGCTTTTGAGAAATATAAATGGGTTGGATTGAGCAGTTTTGCTTTAGTAGTTGCAGGGTCAACCATAGTGGCAACCCAGCCAGAACCATCCCCCACTTATGTGGCAGATGCGGCACTTACTTACATTCGTCCACCAGTTTCCTTTTCGGCCACTGGTAGCGAAATTCAACAACAAGGGCAAGAACTAACTCGGGAAATCTTGCTGTCAGACCAAATTATTGAGCCGGTGGCGGCGAAAGTTAATGTGAAACCAAAAACTATTGGTACAAATGTGGGGCTGCGTCTACCGCCAAGAAATGAAACAGGGCAACTCGTATCCTCAATTATTGAGTTTAAATATCAAGATACTGACCCCAAACGCGCCCAGCAGATTTTGGAAGAATTAATGCAAGCCATGATTAAGCTGAGTGGTGATATTAATACTGGGCGATTAAATGCGATTATAGAAAAAATTAATGAGCGTATCCCCCAGGCCAAGTCGGAGTTGGAGGCAGCAGAACAGAAGTTAGAACAGTACGATCGCCGGGAGCGTCCGGCAATATTGGCGGCTGAGAATGGTAGTTTGTTGAGTGCGGTAACTAATAGCCAAAATCAGCAACGAACAATTAAACTCACTATTGCCGGGATTAATGCCCAAATTCAGAGTTTACAAGCAAAGTTAGGTTTAAATGTGGGACAAGCCTATGTTTCTTCTGCTTTGAGTGCTGACCCGATTATTTCTAACCTGCGATCGCAAATTTATCAAGTAGAATCTCAAATCAGTTTACTCAGTAAAGATTTACGACCTGAAAACCCAACTATGATTCAGTTGGCGCGTCAGAAACAGTCGATTGAAGAATTGCTGCAACAACGGGCTGCGGAGGTGATAGGAGGTAACGGTACCGCAGCCCCTTTACCGGGAAATGTTTCGGGTATCCGGGCCCAAAGTAACTTAGACCCAGCCCGACAACAGCTGGCTAATCAGATGGTGGCTTTGGAAACTCAACGAGAAACGCTCAAACAACAATTGGCTCAACAAATTGAAGAGGAAGAAAGATTACGCCAAGAATATTCTAAAATCCCTAACAAGCAATTGGAGCGATCGCGTTTAGAACAGGAAGTCGCCCTGAAAAAAGCGATTTATGACCAAATGCAGGCAAAGCTGACCGACTCTAAAGCCGCGGAGGCAGAAACAGTTAGTAGTTTAACGGTTGCCAGAATTCCTCAAGTTGTCAAGAATGCTACTAAACCTCAAAGTGTGCCTATTACCTTGGGTGTTGGTGGTTTCTTGGGCTTGCTGGTGGGCGGTGGGGTGATCTTTTTGTTGGGTTCTCTGGAAGGAACTTTCAAAACCAAGGAGGATATCCGCGACAGCCTCAAGCAACGGGAAGTGTCACTGCTGGGAGAATTGCCTTTAATGCCTGTTGATGATTTGGATAGAGAGGCCTTACCTGTGATACTTTCCCCTGATTCTGCCTATTTGGAGTTTTACGAAAAGTTTCGCAGCAATTTGCGCCGAATGGGGGGTAACAATTTTAAGGTTTTATTGATTACTAGTACTAGCCGCCAAGAAGGTAAAACAGTGAGTGCTTATAACTTGGGCATAGCCTCCGCTCTTGCTGGTAAAAGAACTTTGATTATTGAAACTGATTTGCGATCGCCCTCTCATGCTTCATCCCTCAATGTTAGCCCGGATCTTAATGCCAAACTTGAACCCTTGGGCTATTATGCCAAGTTGAATGAATGTATCCGTTTAGTTCCTGATGTAGAAAATTTATACATTATTCCTAGCCCTGGTCCGTTGCGCCAATCTGCGGCTATTCTGGAATCAAACGAAATGCGCCGACTGATGGAAGATGTACGAGAACGTTTTGATTTAGTCATATTAGATACTAGTTCTCTCAGTTTATCCAATGACCCTTTGTTGATTCAACCCTATAGCGATGGCATAGTATTAGTGACACGTCCCAACCTGACACAAGAAAATATGTTAGTAGAAACTATTGATCAATTAGTTGAATCTGAACTAGGTTTATTGGGGGTGATTGTCAACGGTGCTGATATTCTCGTTTCCCAGTCTCATTCATTCACAGATGAGGAAAAAACCAGAATTTTTTCAGAAATTTCAGTCCATACCAACAATAAATAAAGAAGGCACCAGAAGAGGAAAGGGACGGTAAATTGGCTCCCTCCTCTACCTGTTTCTTGGGTACTGACTGCTACTAGTCACGCCGAAACAAACCGAATAATGGGGCAAGAATGATACCAAACACAAATCCGCCAATGTGCGCCCAGTAAGCAACTCCCCCTGTTTCTACGGTCATATTAGCAGCTGCTTGCAGACTAACAAGACCTGAGATTACATTCTGGATCACGAAAATGCCGATGAGAATAATTGCCGGAACTCTGATAGTGGTGACGAAAAAACCGAAAAAGGCTAAAGTTAAAACTCTAGATTGGGGAAAACGGATAACATATGCACCGAGAACTCCAGCAATGGCACCACTAGCCCCTAAAGAAGGTATAGCGGAATTCATGCCTATAAACCACTGACACAAAGCGGCTAAGGCACCGCAAGCCAGATAAAAAACCAAATACTTAAAATGACCCATACGGTCTTCAATATTGTTACCAAAGACCCAGAGATATACCATATTTGAGATCAGATGCCACCAACCACCATGTAAGAACTGTGATGTAAATAAAGTTGTCCACTCTGGGACTAAGTTAGTGCTTAACTCTCGCGGTATCACAGCATACATACTGAAGAATTGCTCTAGTTGTTCACTGGATAGACTTACTTCATGAAGAAAGACTAAAATATTTACACCAATTAACCCGTAAGTTAGATACGGGGTAATTCGGGTAGGGTTTTCATCATAGAGGGGAAACACAGGTGTTTTTCCTAATTATGTCCTACTTGCAATATAGCCTGTGTTGCCAAAAATTTGTTTATTTGCTGATTTTAGGCAGCCTGACCGAGATATCAGCTTTTTTAATTAGGGGTTGACATACTCACCGACCTAGAAGGCCGGTGATTCTTGACGGTTTACTGCAACTTGCTACCGAAGTACTCTGACAGTCGCTCCCCGTCCGTTTAAAGTCGTGCCGATGGACTATGCCTACTAGTCTTGCAGTATAACACACTAACAAGCCGTCCTAGAAGGGACTAGCTCTAATCCCATTCTTTTGGTCAGATATTTTCTGATACATTAACGCCCATAATTTTGGCTGGCATGAGTATACCGTAATAACCTGCAAAAATCGCTGCTAGAGTATTGATCCAAGCATTGATCCCAAAAAGAGGCATCAAACCGAAAAATGACCTAGCAAAGGGTAAAAATCCCATAATTGCTAATACCGCATAAACAACTGCAAAAACACGATTGAATAAGCGAGCGCTATTAGCATTATTGTAAGAAGCTATTCCCCAAAATCCTACGGCGCAACGGACAAGGTTATGTAATAAATTGGTGGGAATTACCCCAAATATAAAACCAAATCCCGCAGCATAAGCGTTAGGAGCTACATCAGCTGGAATATAGGGTGCGCCAGTTCCTGGTAATGAAACCCAAGCAGGGACAAATCCAGCTAAACCTAATGCTAAATAAATAATGCCGACGCTCAAAGCACAATAACGCTCGGTCATTCTTGCCATGTTGAGGTTTTCTATATTCATTTTTCCCTCTGGTGTGTGAAATTTGCTAAAAATACTATAGGAATCCGGCTTGATTGCTGAAATTACCCGTAGAGGTAGGGAACAGGTAACAGGTAAAAATAAATAACGTGTACTGAGTGTTTTCAAAAATCAAATAGTAGTCCTATAGCTGCTGAAATGTTAAAGAGATAACCAGTTGTTATCTCCAGACATATCACTTTCTATTCAACTCAATTTTTCTGGGTATAACTCTATCCCAAGGCAGGATTATGAGTTGAAAAGAGCTAAGTAATGTTGGGCTTATCTAAAATAGACCGTGCTTTGAAGTATGCTGGTGCGTGGTATCAGGTGGGTAACTATCAAATTCATTTGATAGTGGCAAATTCTGTGCCTACAGATAACCCTGACGAACAGTTTGGTAATAGATAACCTAAGATGAGAATTATTGCTTATATCTACAGTGATCTTTTATTAGAATCTTCCTTTGCTCGTCAATCATGGGGTTGGGGGGTAGATTGTACTTATCACGATTTGGGTCAAAGAACAGAATTACAAAAATTAATCGCTGATTGTAAAACTCAACCAGCAGATTACCTGCTGATCCGTCGTGTGGATGAGTTGGGGGATTCCTTAGCAGAGGTGAGCGATCGCTTGCATCAACTTGAGTCTATAGGAATCACCACCATTGCCACGGAGCAGGGGTATACTTCAGATTTATTAAAACTATTACAGGAAATTCAACGTCAACACCGTAGCCGTAGTATCCGCCAAGCACACGCCCATAATCGTCTGCAAGGCGCACCACCTCCGGGTAAAGCTCCCTATGGTTATCGTCGTAGTAAAGAAAAATATACCATAGACCGCAGTACTGCCACTGTAGTCAAAGACTTTTTTGAACAATTCTTACTTTATGGTTCTCTGCGGGGTGCGGTGCGTTACTTGGCGAGAAAGTATGGTAAAAAAATTTCTGTCACCACTGGAAGGCGCTGGCTAACTAATCCCGTTTACCGGGGTGATACGGCTTATCAGAATGATGAAATTATTTCTGATACCCATACGCCCATCATTTCTCGAGACGAAGCAGCCCAAATTGACCGAATTTTACGCCGTAATAGTCGTTTACCATCTCGAACTGCTAGCGCACCCCGTTCTTTAGCTGGGTTGGTTGTTTGTGGTGAGTGTCAGTCACACACAACAGTTACCCGTGTCAAAAAGCGCAACCAAGATCAAGAGTATCTTTATTTACGTCCCATCAGCTGCATTAAAAATCCTAAATGTCGGGCTATTCCTTACCAGGAGGTTTTAGAAAATACCATTAAAACTATTTGCCGTGATTTACCTCTAGCTGTAGCAGAAATGGATTTTCCCCAGTTGGATGCAATTAAGAAAAGTTTAGAGCAAGCGATCGCCCGGCAGCAAGAAATACTGCAACAGTTACCGGCATTAGTGGAAAGCGGGGTTTTGGATGATGAAACAGCTAAGTTAAGAGTCTACAAACTCCGTACAGAAATTTCTCAACTCCAAGCCAAATTAGCAACACTCCCCCCGGTCAATTTGAGTTCTGTGGCTCAAGCTGTTTCAATTCCCCAATTTTGGTTTGACTTATCAGAAGCAGAAAGAAGGTTTTACTTTCGAGAATTTATCAAGCAAATAGAAATTATTGGCGGGGGTAAAAACTGGGAAGTACGGATAACTTTTATTTTTTAGAAGGTTTAGGTGGTTTGCCTGCATTCCGCACATGGACAAATTTACCAAGTAAATCAAACCAAAACGGCGCACCCATAGAAATCGCCACACCACTTACAAACCAGCCGCAAATCATAGTTAACAATTTCCAGATATAAAAATGATACTTTTTATTGGGATGCCAATCAATTTGCTGCTCTAAGTTAACAGCATTCCACCCAATGGGTAAGGAAACTTCTGCTAAAAGTCGGTCTGTTTCTTGCTTAATAACTTCTAATTTCCGCGCTTTATCCACATTATTACTATCAAGTATCTCCCCAGCATTATTAACAATGGCAATCCTGATAGCAGAATCTTTTGATAGTCTACTGACAATATGAAATGCGTCAGCATTGGCAATTATAGCAATGGTAAACCCAATTAAAAGTGCTACTCCTTTAGCATTTCGTTTGTAAACACCAGCAGCTCTCTCCATTGATTGATCAAAGGTTTGCTCTATTTCTTGTTGTAATATATAAATTCCTTCTTCTGTACTTTTAGCTTTTGCTTGGGCACGCTTTGCCAATGTAGCCATATTACTTACTACGGATGGCGGTAATTTTTTTGCGAATACTTGCAGCTTGTCACTGAAATATTGAAATGTTTTGTATGCTTCACTATTTTTGTCTTGAAATTCGTTGAGTAATCCTTGATGAATATCACTACCTATATTGATTAACTGCACAACTTCATGAACATTAGGTTTTAAACCCTGGAGGTCAATAGTTCGTTCAATGTTATTAAATACATCTTCTTTCATGAACCTGAGTTTTCGTAAAGCCTTACCAGCAAAAAAATCATCTGGCATATCTTCTTGAAAAATCTCGATGTATCTATCTAAAGTTTGTGCCATACGATTCATGCTAGTAGTTAAGTCAGCTTTATCTTTTTGGAAATCATCAAGAATTTTGGCAAAGTTTTGCTCAATTATTTCCGTAAAATCCTGGTAGGTAGTAACTGAAAATTTAGTTATGTGATCATCTATATTATTTACCTGGTTATGAAAGTTTAACAAAATAGTTTGTATTTGATGTAACTGCTGATCTTTAAAGTTCATCAACCTTGATTCAGTAAGTTTTTTAACAAGTACTGGTATACCTAATGTTTCCATGACAGTTATAGCAAAACTCTCAGCAGGAATATAAGATGGCCCACTGTGTTTGATAATTTGTGAGTCTGCATGATCATCTTGTTGTGTATATCCAAAAATACTGTGATTTCTTTTTTTTCCAAATAGTGAAAGTTTCACAGTTAGAGATGACAAAAACCAAACTAAATGGCGGGGTAAATTAGTTAGAAAACCTTTTGCTTCTTGGTTAACACTTTTAATCAGGGGATGGTTATACAAGTCATTGACAAAGCTGATCACCGTATCCTCGTCTGAATTTTCCGCATCACCAGCCACCAGAATTTCAATGGATTTTTTGAGGTGAACTGCACGCCATTGTAAAACTGTGGTAATCATTTCCTGAATCTCAGCAGCTAACAAGCTCAAGATTAAGTAGATAAAAATTAACCCTATGGTTATATCTAAAATAAAAGGTAAACTCATGGACAGGTTCCTCAACAGATAGCTAGGATATTTAGGCTGGTACTATTTGTATCATTTTTGCTAACAGATAATTATTAAATAAATTTAAAAAAGTTGGTTTTTAGGTGACTTTTCTGGAGAATTAGCTCCAATGTATCCAAAATTAAAAAATCGGTTTTCGGATCTGGCGAAAGTCATGGATTTTTGGGAAATACTTTTTCTCATTCATAAATGGCTTCGCCATAATCATGGATAAGTTCGATGTTAAATGATACCTCGGACTGGGAACCAAGTGAAGGAGGGGCTTCCTTATCATCGCCTGGTTTTGCTTTCAGGGATAAAAAGTCATCACTACTAACTTTTGCTCATTGGCGGTTGCTGTCCTACCTCAATTAATCTATTGTGTCAAATATAAAGAAAGATTAAGATAAATAATGTGTAGAAAAATAGGACTATGTTAAGTTCGGTTAATTGGGTGTGGGTAAGTAACTGTGTGCAGTTTGCTGGCTGGGGAGTTTTGGCGCTCTTGCTGGCTGAGGTGTTGAGAGATGGTTATCATGTTTTGTGTCATGAGGTGAAATGGCTCTCTAAATGGCACAATAAGCACCATCAGGTCTATCGTCGGGATTTGTCTATAGTCTCTCTCCAGGCTTACCAAGATTCTCAGCTTTATCATGATATTGTGGAATCGAGTTTACTGGTGACGCTTTTAACTATCATTGCCTTGGTTTTTCACCAGATGGGGTTATGGTTGGGGGTGGCTTATGGCTGTAGTTTCTTGTATGGCGCTTGTGTACGATATTTTTTCGGTACTAGTGATACAGATTACAATCATTTACCCGGACCTCTACAAATTATTCCATCTGTGTGGTGGGTAAATCGCACTTATCATTGGCGACATCATTTTGATAATGTCAATGCTTACTATAGTGGTGTTTTTCCTTTGGTCGATAAAATATTGGGTACGGCTTTATCTCTAAAAGGTAAAACTGTGGCTATAACTGGAGCTTCTGGTTCTCTCGGTCAAGCACTGACTGCTGAACTGCTTAAGCATAATGCCAAAGTGGTGGCACTAACAACTAACCCAGATAAATTACCAGCCCAGGATAATTTGAAAGTGGTTTCCTGGGAGTTAGGTAATGAAGCTGAATTAAAGAATGCTTTAGCAAAAGTCGATATTTTGATTATCAATCACGGTGTGAATGTCTACCATGACCGTACCCCCCAAGCTATTGCTGCTTCCTATGAGGTCAATACTTTCTCTGCATTGCGGTTGATAGATATATTTTCCGCCACTGTTACTAGCCCCCAAGCCAAAGCCACCAAAGAAATTTGGGTGAATACCTCTGAGGCTGAGGTTTCCCCGGCTTTAAGTCCTCTTTATGAATTGAGTAAACGGACATTGGGAAATATTGTCACTTTAAAACGGTTGGATGGCAATTGTGTAATTCGCAAGTTAATTCTCGGCCCTTTTAAAAGTCAACTTAACCCCTATGGAGTTATGTCAGCGGAGCAAGTAGCTGGTGGTATTTTATTCTGGGCAAAACGAGACTACCGCAACATTGTTATCACTATTAATCCTTTCACTTACCTGCTTTTTCCTGTGAAAGAAGCTAGCACATGGCTATATTACCGCATTTTTAGTCAAAAGTCTCGCCATGAATGAAAATTTATGTAAATATTTACTAAGGGAGAAAAATATGTTGACATCAAAAGCCGGCAATAATCAAAAATTAATTGTTTTAGTCCTAGCTGCTACCGCTATTACCAGCGCAATTGCGGTTTATGGTGTTTCTCACTTTGGTTTAGCTAGTGAAAATACTTCTTCAGAGGCGGTGAACACTGAGCCAGTTACAACCAGAATTACGGCTTTAGGTAGACTAGAACCAGAAACAGAAGTAATTAGTTTGTCAGCACCTTTACCATTAGATGGCGATCGCATTGCCGAAATTTTAGTCAAGGAGGGCGATGAAGTCAAACCCGGCCGGGTGGTGGCAATTTTAAACTCACGAACTTCCCTAGAAACTGCTGTACTGCAAGCAGAAAAAGAAGTAAAAGTTGCTCAAGGGAAACTGGCTCAAGTAAAAGCGGGGGCTAAACCTGGAGAAATTCAAGCCCAACAAGCGACTATTGAACGCCTAGAAGCCGAGTCAGAGGCAGATAAAATAGCTCAACAACAAGCCATTGCTCGCATAGAAGCCCAGTGGTTAGGAGATAGAACCGCACAAGAGGCGACAATTAAAAAACTAGAAGCAGAACTGAATAACGCTCAGGCAGAATTTGAACGTTATCAGCAACTATCAAAACAAGGTGCTATTTCTAGCTCTTTATTTGATAGTAAGCGCCTGAGTTTAGACACAGCTAAACAACAAGTAAAAGAAGCCCAAGCGGTTCTACAACGCATTAACTCTACTGCTAAGAAAGAACTAGCCCAAGCCCAAGTGGCGCTGGACCGCATCAAGTCCACCAGTAATAAACAAATCCGTGAAGCTAAAGCCATACTCAATAGTATTATGGAAGTCCGGACGGTGGATATAGAAGCGGTCAAGACTGAGGTAGAAAATGCTATGGCTACACTCAAACAAAAGCAAACTGACTTGGCCGAAACTTACATCAAAGCACCAATAGCGGGTCAAATTCTCAAAATTCACAACCGAGTGGGGGAAAAAATTGGCAGTAATGGTATTGCAGATTTAGCCCAAACCAAGCAAATGATGGCAGTGGCAGAAGTATATCAAAGCGATATCAGTAAAATTAAATTGAAACAGTCGGTGGTGATTACCAGTCAAGGATTTACTGGGGAATTAAAAGGAACAGTTGCTCAGATTGGTTTGCAGGTGAATAGACAAAATGTTTTCAGCAACCAACCAGGAGAAAACCTAGATCGACGGGTAATTGATGTTAAGATTCGTCTTGATCCTGAAGATAGTAAAAAAGTGGCAGGTTTGACTAACTTACAGGTGCAAACAGCAATTGAATTATAAAAATCTAGAATTTATCATCATGCTTTCTCAATTGTTACATAAAACTCCCCTGGCATGGCGGCAGTTAATGAAAGAAAAAACTCGCCTATTAATTGCAGTGGCGGGAATTACTTTTGCTGATATGCTGATGTTTATTCAGCTTGGTTTTCAAGGGGGGTTGTATGATGCTGCTATTCAAGCTCACCGCAATTTACAGGCAGATTTGGTGTTGATTAATCCCCAGTTTCAAGCTTTGTTTTCAGCCAAGAGCTTTCCTAGAGAGCGACTATATCAAACATTAGGTTATGAGGGGGTGCAATCAGTAAATTCTGTTTACATTGGTATGGGACAATGGCGCAACCCGGAAACACGTATTGATCGCTCTATCTTGGTTTGGGGTATTGACCCAGTACAACCGGCTTTTAAATTGCCGGAAGTAATACAAAATCAGCGTCACCTCAAACAATTGTATTATGTGCTATATGACAAAGCTGGTCGCCCGGAATACGGGGCGGTAAGTGAGACTCTGGAAAAAACAGGCAACTTGGAAACAGAATTGAATAATCAAGTGGTGAGGGTTAAAGGTGTATTTAGTAACGGCGCTTCTTTTGCGGCTGATGGTAATGTGATTACTAGTGATTCTACTTTTTTACAACTGTTTCCAGAACGTCGCAGCCCTCACATAGACGTAGGATTAATTACACTCAAACCCGGTGCAGACCTGGAAAAAGTGCGATCGCAACTAGCCGCAGGTTTACCCAATGATGTTAAGGTGTTGACGGTGGAAGATTTTGCCCAAGTAGAAAAAGAATACTGGGCTAACAGCACTGCTATTGGTTTTATTTTCGGTTTAGGAACAGCAGTGGGGTTTATAGTCGGTATTGTGATTGTTTACCAAATTCTTTACTCTGATGTTTCCGAACACCTAGCAGAATACGCCACACTGAAAGCAATGGGTTATGGCGACGGCTATTTGTTGCTAGTGTTGCTGCAAGAATCTTTATTTTTGGCTGTTTTGGGTTATTTACCCAGTTTTTTCCTTTCTGTTGGACTATATCAAATCACCTTAGCCGCCACAATGCTACCCATAGCCATGCAGGTAGAACGGGCAATTAATGTATTTATTCTAACTGTGATTATGTGTAGTATTTCGGGTGCGATCGCCATGGGCAAATTACGCGCAGCCGACCCGGCGGATATTTTCTAAGTTCATCTCAACACAAATGCAAAAAAATCCCATGTTGAGTAATTACCCAGTCAATATCTCTAGTGAAGAAATGGTTATCGCTATCCATAAGCTGAATCACTATTTTGGTGAAGGGAATCTGCGTAAACAAGTTTTATTTGATATAAATTTAGAAATTAAAGCTGGTGAAATTGTGATTATGACTGGCCCCTCCGGATCAGGAAAAACTACTCTGTTAACTCTCATGGGTGGACTACGTTCCGCCCAAGAAGGTAGTCTAAAAATCTTAGGACAGGAAATTTGTGGAGCCAGCAAAAAACAGTTAACTAAGCTTCGCCGTCAAATTGGCTATATTTTCCAAGCACATAACTTAATGACCTTTTTAACGGCTAAAGATAATGTGAGGATGTCCCTAGAGTTACATGACGAGTTTTTTCAGCAGGATATCAACGCCAAGGCTACCGCCATGTTGGAAGCTGTGGGTTTAGGAGACCGTGTTAATTACTATCCAGAAAAACTATCAGGAGGGCAAAAACAAAGAGTGGCCATCGCTCGCGCTTTAGTCAGCCACCCTAAAATTGTTTTAGCAGATGAACCCACTGCCGCACTTGACAAAAAATCTGGGCGTGATGTGGTGGAATTAATGCAGAAGTTAGCCAAGGAACAAGGCTGTACCATCTTGCTGGTGACTCACGACAACCGTATTCTTGATATTGCTGACCGCATTGTTTACATGGAAGATGGGCAGTTGAAAAGTAATAGCGTAGATTAGGATTCACCCAAGCGTAAAGTCCGTCAGTCTTGGTATCCTAAAATTATCAAACATTTCTTTGGCATTGACTTATTAAGGATATACACTATGACAATTTGGGTAAATGAGCAAATTGATCCTTCTGGCATGATTTATGCTTGTATCGCCTGTTGTGACGAATCGCAAGCTAAAGATTGTCATGAGTCTTTTCAAAATAACTTGACCAATAGTCAAAAGTCTGCGGGTTGGGTAGCAAAATTAAGGATAGTTAACTCTTGGGATGAAGTGCCAGTTAATGCCCTTAAGCTGGATTAATTTACAGCGTTTCCTCCCAGACACAAATTATTAAACATGGACTCAATCCAAATATACCTCTTCGGTGTACCCCTGTAGAGACGTTCCATGCAACATCTCTAAATCGTTGATAGTTGTTAATAACTTTGTACTAAAGAAATGTAATTCTAAAAAAACTTGCCGATAAACTGATCTATGATCAAAAGTTTATAATTTTTAGGAAGTTTTAAGAGTTATCATCTTAGCAAGAATTAAATGTAAAACTTGCAAACACCGAATGAACACAGTGAACTATCCCCAAGTTTACACTTCGGAGCAGAGTTGTCCTATTAATTTGGTTGGCAAAACAGGACAAGCGGTTCAGATTTCCATTCATTCACCCAGTCAGTATATCTGTGCCAACCGCGAACGGATATTACCAGATTGGCAACATCAACCTGATTTATGGGTTGTGATTGTTTTACAGCAGTCACGTTATCAACTAATTACAAGCACCACAGAAATAGAAATCGAAAAAGAACGCCTGCGGGAAAAGTTTATGCGCTTTGGTTGTGACATAGCTTTTAACCTACGCGATCGCGGTTATTTAACAGACCTGATTGATCCTCGCACTGGCTATCCTTTGCTTTCTCACCCTGGTGCAATTCCCCACAATGACACAGCAGTGGTCAAAGCCTTGCTCAAATATCAGGTCATTAAAAATGAATGTTGCGTGCTAATTCATCCCCTCTGGGGCACAGCAGTTTATCCCAGTGTTTTAGTATCAGTAGTCCCACCAATTATTATGGAAACTGTGATTAAAGATATAGCACCACTACATGGATGGAATCAAGAGTAATCATTCAGCTTGCTAAATGGTTCAGGTGTTTCTATGTCGCTGGCTTTGTGGAGTATTGATAGGGATGAGAATCTGGTTTAAACTACGCAATTGCTCAGAAGTACCCATACAAATCAACGTATCTCCTGGTAATAACACAGTGTCACCAGTGGGACCGCCGATCAGGTGGCCATCGGCGCGGCGAATGGCGATGACTAAAGCCCCAGATTGCGATCGCAACCTAGCTTGTTTTAAACTGTTACCAACCAGAGGACAGGCCATGGGGTCTAGTAAAAACTCTTCCATATAAAATTGGCGGTCCCTACCGGAAATAAAACCATCCACAAAATCCAGGACTTGGGGTCTTAGGGCCGCGGCCGCCATGCGCTTACCACCGGTAATATATGGTGAAACCACAATATCAGCACCACCCCGTTTTAATTTTTTCACAGATTCCTCTGTACTTGCCCTAGCGATGGCGCGAATTTCTGGATTCAGTGTTTTTGCTGTTAATACTGTATATAAATTTTCAGCATCAGAAGGCAATGCGGCAACAATACAAATGGCGCGCTTGACCCCGACTTTTAATAGTGTGTCATCTAAGGTAACATCACCTTGGTATGCTATGTAGTTCTGTGCTTGTGCTTGTTCCACAGATTCTAAGTCAGAATCAACCACCACAAAAGGTACGCATTCCGCCTCAAATTCCTTGGCAATTTGACGACCAGTGCGACTAAATCCACAGATGATATAATGTTTTGTTAGTGATTCCATTAACCTTTTCTGTTGCCTTAGTCTAATTCCTTCTTGAAAGTAGCCTTGAATCAAAGCCTCTGTAAATCTGTTGACAATGTAACCAATATTGATTACACCTAACATAATTAAAGCAATTGTAAACAATCGCCCCCGGCTACTCAAAGGATTAGTCTCCCCATAGCCTACAGTAGTTAAAGTAATAACTGTCATGTAGGCAGCTTCTTCCCATGACCAACCTTCCATGAACTTGTACCACAAAGTTCCAGTCAGGAAAACCCCCACCAGGGAAATAATCCCTATGGTTAGTTCTTGTTGCAGTCGTCGGTATTTTTTCTCAAGTGGGGAATACAAATTTTTTTCACCATTACCATGTTAAGATGGGGATATTTAAGGTTTGTTTACAAAAAAGTATCAGACTTTATCAATAAAATGTTATTTTTAATAACCCATAGCAAACTAGTAAGCAAGTATTAAAGTTAAACACTTATCAAACACTATCAGGAGGCGCGGTCGTGACCATAGAAACTCTCATTGAGCAAACTACCATTACCCCAACATCAGATTCTATGTCATCCAGCCCTTTTGAGGCTGAAAGCTTCAATCAAGCCGTTATGTCAACTTATGCCCGGTTTCCCTTAGCCCTAGACCGGGGCGCGGGCTGTCGGGTTTGGGATACCCAAGGACGGGAATATCTCGACTTTGTAGCCGGAATAGCCACCTGCACCCTAGGACACGCCCACCCAGCAATGGTAGAAGCAGTGACACGGCAAATCCAAAAGCTGCATCATGTTTCTAATTTGTACTATATTCCCGAACAAGGGGAATTAGCCCAATGGATAGTTGCTCATTCTTGTGCTGATCGTGTATTCTTCTGTAACTCTGGGGCTGAAGCTAACGAAGCAGCCATTAAATTAGCCCGGAAATATGCCCACACAGTTTTAGACATTGAAAAACCGATTATCTTAACCGCTAAAGCTAGTTTCCACGGTCGGACTTTGGCAACAATCACCGCTACAGGACAACCCAAGTATCAAAAATACTTTGACCCTTTAATACCTGGTTTTGAATATGTACCTTATAACGATATTAACGCCATAGAAGCAGCAATTAGTGAATTAGATGAGGGTGATTATCGGGTAGCAGCAATTCTGATTGAACCTTTACAAGGAGAAGGGGGTGTTCGTCCCGGTGATGTGGCTTACTTCCAAAAGCTGCGGCAAATTTGCAATGAAACAGGGGTTTTGTTGATCTTCGATGAAGTGCAAGTTGGTATGGGACGCAGTGGCAAATTATGGGGGTATGAACATCTGGGAGTAGAACCAGATATATTTACTAGTGCCAAAGGTTTAGGTGGTGGTATCCCCATTGGAGCAATGATGAGTAAAAAATTCTGTGATGTTTTCCAACCAGGAGAACACGCCAGCACCTTTGGCGGAAATCCTTTTGTCTGTGCTGTGGCTTTGGCAGTTTGTCAAACTTTGTCCAAGGAAAACATTTTACAGAATGTCGAAGACCGGGGTATACAGTTGCGCAATGGATTAAATGCCATCGCCGCTAAATATCCTGATCATATTTCTGAAGTCCGGGGTTGGGGTTTGATCAATGGTATGGAGTTACAAGCAAATATTCAGCTAACGGCTGCTGATATTGTTAAAGCTGCCATAGACAGGGGTTTATTACTCGTACCAGCAGGACCCAAAGTGGTAAGGTTTGTACCACCGTTGATTGTTAGCGAAGAGGAAACTAATTTGGCATTGTCGGCAGTTGAACAAGCGATCGCTTCTCTTGTAGCCTAGTTGATCACGGGCGAGGATGGGGATTTTATGCCTGTCTCTCGCTTTTTTGATAAATATCTATCGCCTTAGCTATCATGAGCCTAATTACTGCTAAACGCTTCACCATAGATGAATATTGCCGTTTGGGAGAACTCGGCTTTTTTGCAGATGATGACCGAGTTGAGTTAATACAAGGGGAAATAATCCCAATGGTCGCTAAAGGTACATCACATTCTGCCTGTAACACCCGCTTGTATCGTCAGTTATTTAAGCTGGTTGGTGAACAAGCAACTATTAGAGGACAAGAACCAATTATTATTCCTAATCAAAGCCAACCAGAACCAGATTTAGTCATTGTGCAAAATCGTCCTGATGACTATGTGCAAATTCATCCTCTACCATCTGATGTCTTGCTAGTCATAGAGGTTGCTGATTCTTCTTTAAAATATGACCAAGAGATAAAATTACCAATTTATGCCCAAGCAGCTATTACTAATTATTGGATATTTAATTTAGTAGATAACTATTTAGAGTGCTACAGCGACCCTTACCAGGATTTACAAGGTAAATTTGGCTATCGTCACAAATTAATTTTGTTGCCTAATGAGTCAGTTAATTTACCTGTTTTATCTAATTCAGTCCTGGATTTATCTAAGGTGTTTCCGGGATGAAGAATCATACTTTAAAATCATACTTTAATTTTTGATAACAAAGTTAGGGTTTGCTTAAAACATAATTAATAAAAATAATTAATAAAAATAATTAATAAAAATAATTAATAAAAATAATTAATAAAAATAATTAATAAAAATAATTAATTTTGTACCGGATGCTGCCCATAATATGGTATGGCCTCGAACCAATCAGGATGTTTACCTTGTTGCCAGTCTAAATAAGCTAGTGCTAAAATACTGTTAACAGTTGCAGCTAAACCAGATGTGGCCTTAATTAATTGATATTCACCCTGATAACTAGCCAAGGTTTCTTGCCATGCTTCCGGTGTAAACACAGTTTCCGGTAACAAGGCCTTGATGCCCTTGTGATTAGCAGATATTTGGTATATGGCGGCAAACACTTTTCCTCGTTGTCCGGGCATTTCTACCGCCACTACGGCCGGGGTTGGTGGATTTTTGGCTTTTTCTGCCCAAGCCACTGCTGCTAAAGTAGAAATAGCAAATACGGGGATATTTAACTGTTGTCCCAAGGTGCGGGCAATAACAACACCAATACGAGTACCTGTAAAACCACCTGGTCCTTTAGCTACGGCAATAAAGGCTATATCTCTCCAAGTTTGGGGTTTGATAAATTCTATTAAATACTGATGTACGTAACTAGATAAATCGTGCCCCAAATCCCAAATATGAGAGCGAGCTTCACCAGCAAAATTACTAATAGCCAGCCCCAGTTCGGGAGTGGTGGTATGTAAGGATAAAGCGTATTTTCCGGCTGCAAACTGTTCTAGTTCCTGAGTCAAGGTTAATTAAAAAATGTATTGAGTAGGTGGGCGTAAATCAAAGTGTTTACTTTTATATCAAATTTACGACTACTACGGCAAATAGTAGTAGCCGCCTTCAATATAAAACAATAATTATCTTTGATCACGTGGGTACTAGTTCACCAGGGCGTAATTTTGACCATTTACCCATTTCTTGCTTAAAGCTGAGACAACCGACAACATCCCATTCCATTTCAATCACATCCTCTTTGGTACGGATATTAACATTAATGGACGGTTGATTGGGGTCAAAGATGGGATTTTCTGTTAAGTGCGGCTGTTGATGCTGTGCTTCTACGGCATGGTAGGTTTGACAACTATCTACATAGTGGCAGTTCACACAAATACACATAATAGAACTGACTCCAAAAACCTTGCTTTATTGTTAATGTAGCTTAGAGCCACAACTTTGATCACTAGTTGTTGGGTTGATTTTTATGACAATGCGCGGTTCAATACATCCTAATTTACTTCCCGAAAATTGGCCTTTTAGCTGGGAATGGTTACCGCAACCTGCCTATATGGTGGGTGGTGCAGTGCGGGATGCCCTTTTGGGTAGAACTCGTGAATATTGGGATCTAGATTTTGTGATTCCATCTGATGCGGTAAAGGTAGCCCAGTCCATCGCTCGTCACTATCATGTTGGTTTTGTCCTCCTTGACCCCCAAAGGCAAATTGCCCGTGTGGTATTTCCCCAAGCTACAGTGGATTTTGCCCAACAGGAAGGAGAGAGTTTAGAGGCTGATTTGGGTAGAAGAGACTTTACCATTAACGCGATCGCTTATAATCCCCATAGCCAAGAAATCATCGACCCCTTACAAGGGCGTGCTGATTTAGAACGTGGTATAATAAAAATGGTGTCACCTGCCAATCTCCAAGATGACCCCCTGCGATTAATGCGGGCATACCGTCAAGCTGCCCAACTGAATTTTACCATTGAAGCAACTACCCAAGCCACAATTCAAAGTTTAGCATCACACATCACACAAGTTGCCCCTGAACGAGTGCGGGTAGAAATTAATTATTTACTAGCAAATTCTCTGGGCACCTTTTGGCTGATTAAAGCAGCAGAAAATAATTTACTTGCGCCTTTCTTCCCCAACGCCACCCCCCAAAGCTGGGAAAAACTCCCCCTGGCGGACACAATAGCGGGTTTAATTGCTGGAAATTGGCCGCAACTGAGTTTAGAACTACAACAGTGTGTACGCCACACGGTGAAAACTACTTGGTTAGGTGTTACTAAACTCGCTTGTCTGGTTAATTGTCAACCAGAAGTTGCCAGACAAGAGTTAAAAGCATTAACCTATAGTGATGCCGAAGTTAAAGCTGTTACTACTGCTCTCAGACTGCTACCGAAACTTAAATCAGATAATATGTCTGTACGAGAGCAGTATTTTTTCTTTCAAGAAGTGGGAAATGTATTTCCGGCTACTGTGGTTTTAGCCTTAGTAGATGGCACTTTGGTATCGGCTATGTCTGGTGACAGTTTGCTAACTGTCTACACACTGTTGATTAGCCGCTACCTGAACCCTAATGATCTGGTTGCCCATCCCACTAAACTAGTCAGTGGTGATGAACTTATCATAGCATTAAATATTTCACCTTCTCCAAAATTAGGACAATTATTAACAGAAATTGCCGTAGCTCAAGCTGAGGAAAAAATTTCCACTCCAGAAGAAGCGATCGCCTTGGCGCAGCAGTTATTGGTAGACTAAGCATTTTTACTTATCATTTTTCTTGGGTGTTGATGATGTTTTGATATCTGTAAAGCTATTAACTATCAGCGTAAACTATCTTCACAAAATTTCCCTAATATGATATCTCTATTTGGCAATTTGGCACATTTTTTCATAGTGGGGTTGGTATTGTGATGGGCGCGAATATCTTTGTGCGACGACACCAACTTGCTTGCAGAACCCCTCAGTTAGCTGTATGGCTGCTGGGGGTCTTTTTTTGATTTTTTATGGTCATTCAGTATAAAATATCTTGTGTGAATATGGGCTGATGGTCAAGGGATCTCAGAGACAGCAGAGTTAATGGAAAAATCTACAAACATTTTTAGTTCTAAATATCACCAGGTCAATATACAAAGATTGGCTTAATGAAGGATTTTTGAATAGAGATGTACAATAGAAATATGTGCCAAAGGCTCACCTTTACTTCTATCCTCACAGCAAGCTGCTTTCACCCAAGTTATTGCTTCCTGAGTTCAACTTATGGGGATGAGAAGCAGGTAATGAATAGCCTGCTTATAGCAGTGGAAAGATTGCGTAAAACCAGCCCTGACAAAAGTTAATAGTTTTTTGGGGCGTTATATTTGGGAATCTCTACAATTACCAAAAATTTACTGTATTGGCGGCTAAATGGTATCTTTATTTACGCCGTGCTGTACTAGGATGATTCATCCGCAAAATGACCTATTGACAATTTAGCCAAGAGCATTTCCAGATTTAAAATCTAGAGGAGTCAATGAGTAGTACTAATTTTACCAAAGCAGAAAATGTCTATCAACGCCCGGAGGAAGAACCTAATTTACCAAGAAAAAACTTGATAAACAATAGTACCAAAGATGGAAATCTTCAGAAACGACAGCCTTTATCTTATAGTTCCTCCTTCAAAGATAAAAATCGTGGTCGAGTAGCCATTTTTATTGATGGGGTAAGTCTATTTCAGACAGCTTTACAACTGGGTATTGAAATCGACTATCTAAAATTGCTTTGTCATTTAACTGGGGGTTCTCGGTTGTTGCGTGCTTTCTTTTACACTGCTGTAGATACATCAAAACCAAATGCTACACGTTCTCGCGCTAATGAAAAGCAACAAGGTTTTTTGTTTTGGATGCGTCGTAATGGTTACCGTGTAGTTAGCAAAGAAGTTCAGCTAACAGACCATAGCAAAAAACACAATTTGAATGTAGAAATTGCTGTAGATATGATTACTTTAGCTCCTTATTATGACACAGCAATCTTAGTTAGTGGAGATGGAGATTTAGCTTATGCTGTTAATGCTGTGACCAGTACTGGTTCTCGCGTTGAAGTTGTGAGTTTACGCACTATGACCAGTGATAGTTTGATTGATGTCGCTGACGAATTTCTTGACCTTGATCGAATTAAACAGTACATTCAGAAAGATTCCCATCTTGGCTATAGTTATCGGGCGCTTTCCAATTCTAAGCTGTAAGTTTACATAGAAGGAATTACTCTGCGTATTTTTTGCCCATTCTGGCCCATTGATAATAGTAATTGTTGTATATCGGTTTACTAGGGGTTAAACCCCTGCGACAATGACCACCAGGATGAATTAAGGTAAATAAGTCTAATTAAAAATTTGTCATAATTGCCACCAATTCAATTTTGAGCTTCAATAATGAAAAGAAGACCAACTATGGGAGTAACTTAAACCGATAACTGTGTCGCACTAAGTCTATGGCTGAACGGATATCAAGAAATTTGCTGCGTTCATATTTATGAATTAAAGAATATTAGGGTAACATCAGAAAGAAAACAATCCAAATAATTACACATATCTGGATTACTGAGGGAAAAAATTGTACAATTAATCATAAGGAGTGTGAAAAATGAATCAGATGCAATTAACTTTACTGATTAGCTATTTCCTGATGACCTGCTATTTTTTCACCAATTGGCTCAAATTTTCACTGCGTCATCCTACGGATAGTCCAGAAGATAAATTTTTATCTTTTGTGATGTTTGTTATCACCACTATTTTCTGGCCTGTAATTGTTGTCATGTGTTTATGGGAAATAATCAATAAACGTCAAATAGAATTTAGGACTGTAATTCCAGTCATGTTAGCTATGTTTGCCGTCAGTGTTTCATATTATTTTAGTTATTTATATACCAGGGGTTTTTGTGAGCAAAATTTATTCTGTTTATTTCCATCTTAATTAACTTAATTATAGCGAATTTTGCCCAATCGAGCTACATCATTAGCGGGCAAGATGCCCGCCGCAATACAAGACGATAATTTACATTTGTATCTCACGCGTTTAAGAAATGCTATGGCTGATCTCAAACTCTAATTTATGGCTTTTGATAAAATCATGGGTGAAATGATCCACTATATTAGTATCGGCAAGTTCTAAATTATAAAAATCTACTACCTCATACTCAAAATACGGACCTGCGTGCCAAGTACCCTGATTTAGTTTGATAAAGCAGTTTCCGGGGATGCGGAAAGCAGCAATTTCTTCTAAGATGGGTTCACTCAAATGATTATGAGGAGGACAAACGGCAATTAACCAATCTTTTCCCGCCAAAGAACCTAAACATTGAGTACATTGCAGATGACGGGTAATTTTAGCAAACTTGCGTCCGCGCTGTTGTAGCCGCATAATATAAAATCGTGGTGTGCCATTTTGTAAGTTTAATTGGGCATCTTCTACGTCAAAGTTTTTACCATCTTCACAAGCAAAGATTACTTGTCCATAAGGGCGGAAATTTTCTGGTGTTATCCATTTAGCGGGTAACTGTTGCACTGTTTGTAATGTACTCATCATTCTGACTGCTGATATTTATATTAGTATGTGGCTAATTCTAGGATATAATCTTCTTCTATTAATTGAATCTATGCCAATTTATTTATACTGGGGAGAGGATGATTTTGCTATGGAAAAAGCAGTTACCACCCTGCGCGATCGCATCCTTGATCCTCTCTGGACTAGTTTTAATTATACATCCCTATCCCCCGATCAAGCTGATGCAGCAATTACGGGTTTAAACCAAGTTATGACACCACCCTTTGGCGCTGGGGGTAGGTTGGTATGGCTGGTCAATACTAACCTATGTCAGCAATGTCCAGAAAATGTCTTAGCAGAACTAACGCGAACTGTATCAGTGATTCCCGATAACTCCTGGTTATTACTCACCACCCGCAACAAACCAGACGAACGCCTGAAATCAACAAAATTGCTGAAAAAATGCGCCGATGAATTTCGGGAATTTCCTCTCGTCCCCCCCTGGAAAACAGAATTACTGGTGGAGTCTGTTAATCAAGTTGCTCAAGTCATGGGAGTGAAATTGACTTCCCAGGGTGCAGAAATTTTAGCCGAAGCTGTGGGCAATGATACAAGGCTTCTCTACAATGAAATGGAAAAACTACGGCTTTACGCATCTGATAGAAATAAGCCATTAGACGTAGATACCATTACCCAATTAGTCAGAAATACTACTCAAAATAGTTTACAATTGGCAGCAGCAATTAGAATGGGAGATACGGCTAAAGCCTTATCCATTTTAGCTGATCTGATCACTGCGGCAGAACCGGGATTGAGGATAGTAGCTACTCTCATAGGTCAATTTCGTACCTGGTTGTTGGTGAAGGCTGCTATGGAAAGCGGGGAACGCAATCCTCAAGATATAGCCAAATTAGCCGAAGTTAATAACCCAAAACGGATTTACTTTTTGCAGCAAGAAGTCAAATCGCTTTCTATGCAGCAACTAATTTCCTGCCTACCACTACTACTAGAGTTAGAAGTTAGCCTCAAACAAGGGGCTACAGAAGTATCTACACTTCAAACTAAAGTTATACAACTTTGCCAAGTATGCCAAGGAAGTAGATATTAAATATAAAAACTTAATTTACAAACAGTTTTCTGGAACTTCTGAATCTTAAAATAATTCAATATATTAGACTATTCCCACTATACTTCTGTGTTTTTCACGGTATGAAAACTCTTCCTACTTTATTATTTTCCAGTAGCCGACTACATAGATTTCCCCGTCAGGTATTTTGCGGGATTCTGGCCACTGCTAGTTTAGTCACCAGCAGTATGTTTTTAGATTCCCAAACTAATGCCCAAACACCCATCATCAACAATCAAGTTAATAATACTGATATTATCAGCTACGCCCAAGCTGTTTTGGCAATGGAAACACCACGTCAACAGGCATTTGATGAAATTAAAAAACTCATTGGGGGTGGAGAGATACCTAAAATTATTTGCAGCGATGCCAATAGTATTAATAGTCTACCACGTCAGGTCAAAGACATTGCAATAACTTACTGTGAAAACTCAAAAAAAATAGTTGAAGATAATGGTTTGACTATTGATCGGTTTAATACAATTACTATCGAGCTACAAAACAACAATAATTTAAAACGACAGGTTTACAACACATTGATCCGCTTGCAAAAGTCTCCGGAATCTCGGGAGAAATAACTCTCAACTCCTAGTATAATTATACCGGAAGATATAATTTTTGCCAAACTCCCTGAAAAATGGCTACGCCTCCACTAATTCCACCCCGAACACTTCCGCAAAACACCGGGCTATATGAGGACGTACCTCTTCACAGGTAATACCGGGTATCCACTGGGCTAAACTGCCTACGGGTTTGTCAGCAATGCCACAGGGGATAATCTGTTGAAACCCTGACATATCAGGACAAACATTTAAGGCAAAGCCGTGCATGGTAATCCAACGGCTAACTTTAATGCCGATGGCTGCAACTTTTCGCCCTTGCAACCAAACACCCGTAAAACCGGGAAGGCGATCGCCTGACAACCTATACACTGCCAATACCTGAATTAATACTTCTTCCAGTTGACGTAAATACCAATGCAGGTCTTGACGATAATATCGCAAATTTAAAATTGGATATCCCACCACTTGACCCGGGCAATGGTACGTCACTTCACCACCACGTTCAACTGTGTGAACATCGAATTTAGTTTGATTCAGGTCAAATTGGAGGAATTCCGGATTGCTTCCCTGTCCCAAAGTATAGACAGGGGGATGCTCTAGCAAGATTAACACATCATGGAGATTAGGGTAATGAATACGGTCGTTTACAAGCGATCGCTGCCATAACAAACCATCAGTGTATGGCATTAATCCTGGGTTAAATAAATAACATTTTCTGGTTTGTGTTTCCTGTCCAGGGGTCATGCCACAAATTAACTAATTGATTGAGCAAATATATTTCCAATTACAGGGCTTGGGTCAAGAAATGTCAAGCTATGCAAAGGATCATAACGGAACGTCAACAGAAGCTGCATTGGGGAATACAAAATGCTAGGTTGAATATATAACCTCAATGGTGTTAGGAGGAACTCTCTGCAACAAGCATCACGCCAAACACAATCAGAACTAATGCACTGGCTGATAGTTTTCAATCATTGTTTACATCTCGAACTGGATCAAGCATCTAACCGAGAGAAAACCCATAAGCAGTACATTAAATTTGTTCAAAATTTGTTTTGGCGGTAGTGAAAGACCTTACCGCAAATTCTTCTCATACAAAACAAATTCACATTAAATACATCAGTGGGAGAGTTTACATGAAGCTTGTGATCCACGGCAAAAACATCGACATCACCGATGCAATTCGGGACTATGTACATCAAAAAATTGAAAAAGCAGTCAATCATTTTCAAAATATCACTCATGAGGTAGATGTACATTTGAGCGTAGCTCGTAATCCTCGCATTACGCCTAAGCAAGCGGCTGAAGTCACAATTTATGCCAATGGGAATGTTATCCGTGCTGAAGAAAGCAGCGAAAACTTATATGCCAGCATTGACTTAGTGGCAGATAAAATAGCCCGTCAACTACGTAAATATAAAGAAAGACTCCAAGATAAAAAAACTAATGCCCTACCAACTAATCAAGTATTAGTTCCCGAACCAGTGGCCGCAGATTTAATCGGCGATCGCACTCCCGAACTGCCCAATGAGGTTGTGCGCACAAAGTATTTTTCCATGCCACCCATGACCCTAACAGAAGCCACACAACAACTGCAATTAGTAGGACACGACTTTTATATGTTCCGCAACTGTGACACTGGCGAAATCAATGTGATTTACGAACGTAACCACGGGGGTTATGGTGTAATTCAACCCCGCAATGGTAACGGTCATACCAACGGTAAGAATGGGAAGGAATTTTAGATTTTAGATTTTAGATTTTAGATTTTGGATTTTTGAACGCTTGTAGATACCCCATTATCCCCCTTAAACAGGGGGAGTTGGGTTAATGTAACTTTTGTATGGTTTTCAAGGCTTCCTCAACGTGACCTTGAAAATTAAGCATGGAGTCAAATACGTATTGGACAACGCCTTGTTTGTCAAGCACATAAGTTACACGACCAGGGATCAGACCAAAAGCCATGGTTGCGCCATATTGCTTACGGACTTGATCATCTTTGTCACTCAAGAGAACAAAAGGCAAATTGTACTTAGCAGCAAACTTTTGGTGAGATTCCTTAGAGTCACCGCTAACACCAATTACTTCCGCACCGGCAGTTTTAAAAACTTCGTACTGATCACGGAAAGCACATGATTCAGCCGTACATCCTGGTGTGTCGTCCTTGGGATAAAAGTAAAGGACAACAGCTTTTTGTCCCCTAAAATCTCGGAGGCTGACTGTGGAACCGTTTTGGGCTGGTAAGGTGAAATCAGGAGCAATATCCCCAACTTTGACTGGCATATGATTTTCCTAGGGTTTTGTTAAGATTTTGTTAAGAGTCCATCTCTGCTAATTCTAACCAGCGTTCTGTAGCTACATCAATAGATTGCTTGAGAGTTTCCACTTGTTGGTAGAGTTGCTGTACTTGGCTGTAATTCCCAGAGGGGACATTAATTAACGCTGCTTCTGCTGCTGCTTTCTCGGTTTCTAACTGAGCAATTTTTTCTTCTAACTCCTCAAATTCCCGCTTTTCCCAGTTGGATAGTCTGCGACGCTTTTTATTTTCCGTGCTTGCAGATGAACTGGTAACTTTTGGATCTAGTTGTAATTTTTCCTTGGTATTGGCGGCTGGCTGTTGTTTTTCTGCTGCTTCTTCTGCTTGTTTGTAATCTAGATAAACTGAGTAATTACCAGGATATTGTCGCAGATTACCGCCTTCTTCTAGGGCAAAAATAGAGTCAACAGTGCGATCTAAAAAATAGCGATCGTGAGAAACTATAATTACACACCCTGTAAAATCTTCTAAATATTCCTCTAGCACTGCCAATGTCTGTACATCTAAATCGTTAGTCGGTTCATCTAAAATCAATACATTGGGAGCGCTAATCAAAATTCGCAGCAAAAATAAACGGCGTTTTTCTCCCCCAGATAATTTATAAATTGGTGCATACTGCTGATTTCCCGGAAACAAAAATCGCTCCAACATTTGGGAAGCAGAAATTTGAGTACCATCAGCAATTTTGACAAATTCCCCTTCTTCTTTGATGTAGTCAATCACGCGCTGATTTTCGTCTACAGCTGTGAGTAAGTCTTGGGAATGTTGGTCAAAATAACCGATGTGAATTGTAGCACCAATTTCCACAGTACCGGAATCTGGCTGCACCCGCCCAATAATCATATCCATTAACGTAGATTTACCAGTCCCATTACCGCCAATAATACCAATGCGGTCTTCTGGACTAAATCTGTGGGTGAAATCTTTAATTAAGGTGCGTCCATGATACCCTTTGGAGATATGATTTAATTCTATAACTTTCTTGCCAATACGACGGCTTACAGTGGAAATATCAACTTTACCCTGAGCTTGTTTAAACTCAGTTCCCTGCATGGCTTGAATACGTTGAATTCGGGCTTTTTGTTTGGTGCTTCTGGCTTTTGGTCCCCGTTTTAACCATTCTAACTCTCGACGCAATACCCCCTGATGCTTACGTTGGCTACTCATGGCCGATTCTTCAGCTAAAGCTTTTTTTTCCAGGTAATATGAATAATTACCTGTGTAGGTGTAGATATCCCCTCGGTCAATTTCAATGATACGGTTGGTAACTTGATCAAGAAAATAGCGATCGTGAGTTATGAGCAACAGTGCGCCGCGAAAGCGACTTAAATAACTTTGTAACCATTCTACAGAAAGGGCATCCAGATGGTTAGTAGGCTCATCCATGAGTAAAACATCTGGTTCTGATAACAAAGCGGTTGCCAAGGCGATGCGTTTGCGATAACCTCCTGACAAAGTACCGATCACAGCCTCAAAGTCAGAAATGCCTAACTTACTCAAAATAATTTTAGCGTTGGTTTCCAGTTCCCATGCGCCGGTAGTTTCCATGCGTTGCATGACCCCAGCCAATCGGGACATCAACTGACTATCTTCTGGAGAGTGTACCATTTGCTGAGAGAGTTGTTCATACTCACGCAGTAAGGCTAAATGTTCGCCACTGTCTGCGAAAATTTGTTCTAAAACGGTGCGCTGATCATCTAAGTCTGGCTGTTGGGGTAAGTAAATTACTTTTGCACCAGAACTAAAGGTAATTTGTCCACTATCAATTGGTTCTAGTCCGGCAATCATTTTTAATAGGGTTGATTTACCGGAACCGTTGGTACCAATTAAGCCTACTTTATCAGTAGCATCTAGGCTAAAACTGGCATTTTTAAAAATTTCCTTGATGCCAAAGTCTTTTTTAACGCATTGTAGTGTAATAATACTCATAAAAATTAGTCATTGGTCATTGCTGGTTGGTCATTGGTGGTGAGTTATTTCACCATGGGTTTGGTAAGTTATGATCTTCTGATGGGAATGCTCTGAGACTGGCGAATTTTACACAAACAAATCTAGGGGTAAATGTCCGTACATTTCGTTGATTCCTCCCTCACGGTAAGACTGGCAGGAAATTAATACTCCTCGGTGATGTCCTGCATAGGAGTCAAGATAACATAAGCCGTTTTTGCCATTTAATTTAATATAAACTGGCCCCTCTGGTGTAGCTAAATTTTTGGGGGCTTCATAACCAAAAGCATAAGAGTAAGTTCTCATTGCCAGTATTCCTTCCTCTGCTGTATCAGCACAAATGCCTAATATTTGGTAATCACAAATACTACTTACCAAAGTTAGAGCTAGTCGCACTAAAGCTTTTTCTGAGGGTTTAAGGATAGGTGCTATGTCTAGGCAATTAAATTTGTTGAGAATTTTTTTGGCTTCCGAGACTGTGAGATTCTGAGGATTGGGAGTTGACATAAATTAGTTTCTTATGTTCTGAGTTTTGCTGGTGTGTTTGAGGTGGGTATAGCCCACCCCATTGGCATTATTGACCTAAATTATCATTGGTCGGAAACATTCCCTAGGTTGAAAATAAAAGGTACACTGCTTTTGGATTCACCACCCATAACGAGAACTCTGGGCATTTGAGCGCCGCCAGTTTTCCAAGCCTCAATGGCTTCTTTTTGCAGAACTAACTGTCCCCCTTGGGCTTTGAGAGTTTCTGCTAATAGCCTTTGAGCCTCTGCTTTACCTTTAGCACGATTGACTTCTGCTTGTGCTTCTTGTTCCGCTTCTCGTGCTACGTAAACGGCTCTTTGAGCGCGTTGTTCGGCTATTTGTTTTTCTTCTACAGCCCTGGCAAACTCCGGTGAAAAAGTCAAGTCAACTACACTAGTGTCTAAAACTATTATCCCATATTTAGCCAAGCGATCGCCCAAAGCAAAATCAAAGTCTTCTTTTAATTCGCTGCGTTTGGTAATTGCTTCTTCTACTGTTCTTCTGGCTGCTGCTATTTTAAATGCTTCCTGTGTTTGGGGAGCAATGATTTTTGAGACAATATTTGCTAGACTTCCTTGTTTTCTTCTCACATCAACTATTTGTATAGGATCAAGGCGGAAGTTAATCGCAAATCTCGCTGACAAGGTTTGTAAATCTTTAGTGGAACTTTCAGCTGGTACTTCAAACTTTTGTACTGTCACATCATATACATCAACTACTGAAATGACAGGGGGTTTAATGTGAAAACCCTCTAGTAGCGCACCATCTCTAGCTTTACCTAAGATGCTGATCACTCCTGCTTCTCCTGGGTTGATAATCACAAAGGAATTTAATCCCACAATGACGACCAGTGCTAACACAATGCCTACAATTGTAGTTTGCCAATTCCCTAGTTGCTGATTTTTCAAGGTTCTATCTCCTTTTACATCTTTTAGGTAACTCCTGTACTATGGTGACACGTTCCCTGCTCATCTACCGAAGAATTAGACTACAAAAAAGTATCTCGAAAGCGATCGCTTTATTCGGAGGTTCATTTTTAGGAAGGGTTGATGCTAGTCTCTAGGGTGTCCAAAGTGGGTTAAGATCAGTCTCACGCAGAGGCGCAGAGACACAGAGAGAGGATCATGTTTGGAAGTAGTCAGCCTGTTTCGGGGAATAGCAAGTGGCGTGGACAGTTGGATAGGTTTGTTAAGGAAAATCAGCGTCATCTGGCGGCTTTGTTTTGGGGTTTGTGGTTAGCTAATGGTAATGGTCAAGGTACTGTGGGTATTGATTTACAACCAAGCCCCCATTTTGTCTATTGTCCTCAAAAGGCTATAGAAGATTTAAATGAGAGGGTGGAAAGTCGGCTTCAGGAAGTGTTGGGAATTATTGATCATCAGAACCCTGAATTGGAAGTGGTCATGATTGCTATTGGTCAGGGGGAAATTAAGTTGATTCAATTTGCGCCTGAACCTCCTCCGCCGGTTTGTTTTCAGGATGTGGGGAAGGATGTTGATGAGTTGTTAGATTTGTTGGAGGCGAGAATGGGTGAGGTGGACTTTTTTTAATTCTCTTCTTCAAGGACTTCTAATACGGATTTTGGTAATAGTTTATCTTTAAACCAAACAATTTTGGCGGGGACGTTATCTAATTTCACTCCCGCTTTTTCTAGGTTTAATCTTTGGGAGATAGCTAAAATTAAATTCTCACATCCAGAACGGCGCACTTGATAAAACTTTTTCTGTAAATATTCTGGTCGCCAATAACCAACTATTTCTAATAAAAAGTCACGCCCGTCAGGATGTATTAACCGAAAATCAGGGATCATCACACTACCGGGAATTGGCACTAAGTTTACTTCTCTCTCCAGTACCCAGTCAGTTTTTATTGTTTCCCACTTATCCACAAATGATGATTCTAACATACTATCATAAGGTTTACCTTTAGAATAGTGAGAAACTAAACCACATTCTGAATTGAGAGTAAATCTTCCCATTTGCCAAGCTCTGGTGTAGGGGTCACGGGTTTGTAGGGTAGCTGAAAGACTCCATTTGGTGACATGAAGTAAAGCCGGAATTAATTTAGCGATCGCCAGCCCATATCTTGTACTAGAATGAAATAAGCTCGTTGGACCATCAATGGTAATTGTAAACCCGTGGTCAGCATCCCCCTCAATATAAGCCATTAATTGAAACAACTTTAAATAACGAAACAATAGTTTATATTCCCCTGGTACATTGCGATGGGCATTTAAAGTTAATTGACTAGCTTTATAAAAAATTCCCTGCACCTGGGACAAATTATATCTATTTAACAAATCCACCGCACCCGGTGCATCAAAATTAGTCAAAATTTTATTTTCAGCTAAATCAGCATATAAACCATCACGCACTTGTTCTAACAAAACCTCACGTTCTAGCTCCTGACTCAACTCATCAGCAACTTTACCTAAAATAACTCCACTAGATTCCCGACTGGGAGCCGACTTAGCCGCCAAAGCAAACACCCGCTCCCTTAACATTGACGGTTCAAGAGGACTTACCACTTCAAAAGTACAAAAACTACTTTTAAGAATATAAGCCAACCCCCGCTTCACCCGATAATCTGTTGCATCACCTTCCAAATCTAAAAGTTGACGTTCCAGTTCCCCCAGAGTCTTACCCTTAGCCGCTTCAAAACAACTAATCAACTCATTCCCCAACTGCAAATTATTCCGATCAATCTTCAGTCTCCTGGGAATTATCTCCTCTCCGTTTTGACGATGACTCAGTAAATCCGTTGGTAACATTTCCCTGTTTACCTAAATAACTAACTTCTAACTCTTCCGCAGCCTTGGGAGTTCTACCCTTCTTCCCACCCCCATAAACCACCTGCAAATTCCCCAACTTTTCCCTTTTATCTTCGCGTTCTTCGCCTCTTTGCGGTTCGTTTCTCTTCTCTGTTCCTCGTCGTCGCGCCGAAGTCCCCTCCTCACTGGTATCCTCAGCCACAACCTCATACAAAATCGCTTGTTTATCAGCAACATTTCCCTTTCTTAACACCCTACCCAAACGCTGGATATACTCCCTAGTAGAACCGGTTCCCGACAAAATAATGGCCACAGAAGCAGCTGGTACATCAACCCCCTCATTCAACACATGAGAAGCTATCAAAGTATTATATTCACCCAGGCGAAACTTAGTTAAAATTTCATGACGTTCTTTCACAGGGGTTTGATGGGTAATAGCCGGAATTAATAATTGTTGAGAAATATTATAAACAGTCGTATTATCAGCAGTAAAAATCAAAATCCTGGCGGGGAAGTGTTCCGCTAATAAATTAACCAAAACTCGCAACTTGCCATCAGTACCCAGAGCAATATTTTTAGCTTCCCGATGTGCTAACATTGCCCTTCTTCCTGCTGGCGATCGCCCACTCATTTTCACAAACATTTGCCAACCTTGAATACTCCCCAAAGAAATTTTAGATTGGCGTAAGAAATCATTGCGGGTTTGAATTAATTGATTATATCTTTCCCGCTCTTGCTGTGATAATTTTACCTTAATTTGGACAACTTCGTGTTTTGCCAAAGCACCACCCGCTAAATCCTCAGCCCGTTTGCGATAGACTTGTGGACCAATGAGGATATTTAAATCAGCGTGTTTCCCATCAGTACGTTCTGGCGTGGCTGACAATCCTAAACGATAGGGGGCGATGGCATATTCAGCAATCACCCGGCTAAAATCTGTGGGTAAATGATGACATTCGTCAAAAATAATCAAACCATAGAGATTTCCCAAGGTTTCTGCATGAATGGCAGCACTATCATAAGTTGCTACTAAAATAGGCGTGCGATCGCGTGAACCACCCCCCAATAAACCCACTTCAGCATCAGGAAACGCCGCCACTAAATGAGCATACCACTGATGCATCAAATCCAAAGTAGGAACCACAATTAAGGTACTGCGGGGTGTGGACTGTATCGCCATTTGTGCTAAATAAGTCTTCCCGGCTGCGGTAGGTAGCACTACAACCCCCTGTCTTCCCCCCAGTTTCCAGGCTGTTAAGGCCTCGGTTTGATGGGGATAAGGTTCCATTTGCAAACTGGGAATTAAATCCACAGGATAAAAAGCCTTGGCTTCATCAATAAAGTAAACATCTTCCCCTTGCAGTGCTTCCACCACATCCCGATACTTCAAAGCTGGAATCCGAAATTTTTCTACTCTATCATCCCATGTAGCATAGTCCATCCAAGCCTTACCCCGTGGTGGTGGATGCAAAATTAATGTACCGCGATCAAATGTTAAGGTAGGGGTGCGAGCCATTGAGAACCTAATTTGTACTTGTTCACGTTTAATTACTAATAACGCAAAATGGTCATTAGTCATTGGTCAACAGTCAACGGTCATATCAACCTATGCAATTAGAAATACAAAAACGCTATTACACACCTGAAGAATATCTAAAACTTGAGGAAAAAGCAGAATTTAGAAGCGAATACCGGGATGGAGAAATTATTACTATGACAGGTGGTACTACCAATCATAATAAAATTGCAGGTAACTTTTATACTTACTTAAAGTTGGCGTTAAAAGGCAAAAATTATGATCTTTATATCAGTGACGTTCGCTTATGGATACCTCGATATCGGCAGTATACTTATCCAGACATCATGGTAATTGAGGGACAACCAGTTTATACTGGCACTAATACCACTACTGTCATGAATCCTGCTTTAATTATAGAAGTTTTATCTAAATCAACTAAAAATTACGACCAAGGAGACAAGTTTTTATATTATCGTTCTATTCCTGAATTTAAAGAATATGTTTTAATCGACCAATACCAATATCATGTAATGCAGTATGTGAAAACGGGGGAAGGTCAATGGTTATTTAATGAGCTTGAAGGTGAATCGGCAAGTTTAACGCTGCAAATAGTTGACTTTACTATTCAACTGAGTGATCTTTATGAACAGGTGAATTTCCCTGAAAGCGATGAATAAAACTGCTAATGCTCCTGTGTTTATGAAGATAAATCCGCTGTCAGTCTCTGCAAAACTTGCTTAAACACCATGGCCGTCCAATCTACATCAGCTTCCGTAGTATCACGCCCCAAGGTAAAACGAATTCCTCCCAAGGCGGCCGATTCTGGATAACCCATTGCTAGAAGTATGGGACTAGGGCTAAGTTTACCACTGTGACAGGCAGAACCAGCACTGATACCAATGCCGGCTAAATTCATGTGTCGGACTAAAGCTTTACCAGTGACTTTTTTACCATCGGCCTGTTGTAAACAAAAACTGACATGGTGCGGTAAACGCTGTTGTAAATCGCCTGTGGGAATTAAACCAGGAATATTGGCTAAGTGAGCAAACAAGCGATCGCGTAAATTAATTAAACGGGGTGTTTCACTGGGTAATTCAGCTGCGGCTAATTGTGCTGCGATTCCCAAACCGGCGATAACGGGTACAGCTTGAGTACCAGAACGCAGTCCCATTTCTTGTCCTCCACCAGCCAGCAGAGGTACTAATTCTACACCAGGACGCACATACAGCGCCCCAGTGCCTTGTGGTCCATATATTTTATGACTGGAAATGCTGAGTAAATCCACTGACAATTTCTCTACATCCATGGGTAAACGTCCCGCCACTTGGACTGCATCTGTGTGAAATAACGCTCCATGCTGGTGGGTAATATTTCCTAGTTCTGCAATTGGTTGTACTGTACCTATTTCACTTTGTCCATAAATGATGGAAACTAAGACAGTGTTATCTTGCAAAGCTGCCTGTAAATCCAGGGGATTAACTCTACCTTGGTGATCCACACCCAAGCGGGTCACTTCCCAACCCCACATCTCCAATAACCGCGCTGGTTCAGAAATAGCAGAATGTTCAACCTGAGAAATAATTATATGTTGAGGTACAGTGTACAACCGAGCAACACCCATTACAGCTAAATTATTGGACTCAGTACCACCGCCAGTAAAAATAATAGATTCTGGATTAGCCGCATGAATTAATTCTGCCACTTGGATTCTTGCTTGTTCGATAATTGTCGCTGCCCGTTGTCCCCACTCATGTAAACTAGAGGGGTTTCCCCATTGTTGATGCAGGGCTGCTTGCATAGCAGCTATGGCTTCTGGGCGAGTTGGAGTAGTGGCGCTGTAGTCTAAATATACTTGCATATGATTGATAATATTATATTTATAAACCCTAAATAGTGCTGGCTGCTGTTTCCTGTTCCCTGTTCCCTTTTACCAAATTACCGTGCAGATTTTGCCCCCACCACAATATATCCTGGTCGTTTTTCTGATGCTAGGGATAACGGCTTGTGAAAAACAACCATCTCTACGTCAACTTTTACCACCCCTACCCCAAGATCCATTAGTTCAAGTTTATTTTAATCATTCCCAGGCTGCCAAATATAGGGAACCTTACCGTGGACAAACTCGCCTGGGGGATAATCTAGAACAACAAATTATTGATGTTATTTCTCAATCTCAAACTACGGTGGATGTAGCCATTCAAGAATTGAGATTACCTAAAATTGCCCAAGCACTAGCAGAAAGACAAAAAGCCGGCGTTAAAGTGAGGGTGATTTTAGAAGATAATTACAGTCGTCCTTGGAGCAGTTTAACACCCCAGGAAGTAGAAAAGTTCACTTATATAGAAAAACAACGTTATCAAGACTTTTATGATTTTGTGGATCTGAACCAAGATGGGCGACTCAGCCAAGAAGAAATTAATCAACGAGATACATTGATCATGCTACAAAATGCCCAAGTTACTTGGATAGATGATCGTGCTGATGGTTCAGCAGGTAGTAGTTTGATGCACCACAAGTTTGTGGTTGTGGATAATCGTTGGTTAATTATAACTTCGGCTAATTTTACTCTCAGTGATGTTCACGGCGATTACACTAATCCTAGCAGTTTAGGTAATGCCAATAATTTTTTACAAATTGACAGCCCAGAATTAGCTGCTTTGTTTACCGAGGAGTTTAATATTATGTGGGGTGATGGTGCGGGAGGTCAGCGAGATAGTAAATTTGGGGTTAATAAACCAATGCGATCGCCTCAAACTATCACATTAGGTGACACTAAAATCACGGTACATTTTTCCCCCACTGCATCTAGCGAACCTTGGCGCAAATCTAGTAATGGTTTGATTGGTCAAACCTTAAATTCTGCTAATCAATCTATTGATCTAGCGTTGTTTGTTTTTTCCGAGCAGCGTCTTAGTGATATTCTGGAAAAATCCCAAAAGCAAAATGTTTCCATCCGGGCTTTAATTGACTCAGGCTTTGCCTATCGTTATTATAGCGAAGCCTTGGACATGATGGGGGTTAAGCTCAGTAATAAATGTCAGTATGAAATTAATAATAATCCTTGGCAAACTCCCCAAACTACTGTCGGTGTACCCATCTTATCTAGAAGCGATTTATTACATCACAAATTTGCTGTAATTGACAAACAAGCAGTAATTACAGGTTCTCATAATTGGTCACAAGTTGCCAATAATAACAATGATGAAGCACTTTTGATAATAGAGAATCCCACTATTGCTGCCCATTATGTGCGTGAATTTGAGCGTTTGTATAGTGATGCCATACTTGGTGTACCACCATCATTACAGAAACAAATTGCAGTAGATCAAAAAAGGTGCCGCCAGAAGTAATTAGTTTTTCCAAGAGGGAACAGGGGAAAGGGAACAATCTAAAATATGAAATCCAAAAAATATATAAAATTGTCATGGGCGATTGCTTAGAGCAGTGCGCTTCGCGCGATCGCTTACTAAGCTAGGCTGTATCATACTCATACATCAACTAGGGAAAAAGTCTGCATCTAATATCTCATCAACAGAGAAGGGACAATCAGTGGGGAAAATAGCAACGGTAAGCCCGGTTTCAATAGCTGCTTCTGTGCGAGCGTGTTGATAACAATTAGCAAGAACTTCTAGATAATAACCTTTTAAGCTGGGACTATCTAAAAAAGCTTCTTGTAATTTTAACCGATGCTCGTATATAGTATATAACCAACTATTAGAGCGCTTTTGCGGCTGGAATTTATACTTGAGCAGGTGCATTAAAACTACTCTTAAATTACTTCTTAAAGCATTTTTCTCACTTATTCCCATACTTTCTATTTCTTCAATTAAATTATCTAAATCTAACTCAGAAAATTTTTTATTTCTCAACAAATCAGCCATCTTATCTAGCCACAGGTAATAATCTTGTTGAGCAAAATTAGAATAATATTGTTTTGTATTCATTTGCACCATAAATCCCATTGAGATATGTTTAGATATTTTTATTATGGCAGTACCTGTAGGAATAGCCACCTAGAAAAAATCTTTGATGGATGCCGGCCTTACATCAGCCTAATAATATGGTAGTGGGAGCATCTTGCTCGCCACCGCTAAAAAAACCTCGCTTTAATCTAAAATCTCAAATCTAAAATCTAAAATTCTTAACTAAGTAGCAAATGTAACAAAACAAAGTCCAATAGTAACTACCCACAGCCCAGAGTAGCCGAGCAACAGAATGGGGTTAGAAGCTCGTCCTTCTAGGACAGCCTTTTTCTGGTTCCAATAGCTCGCAATTTTTCATATACCAACATAAAATACAAAAGGTCGGTGAGTATGTCAACTGTTCCCCCATTTTCCTTTTTTAAGAAATTAGTAACGGAGTTGTGTCCCCGTCCAGTGCTAGAGTGAAAGATGACATTTCATAATCTCATGTCTTCCAAGACCCGATCTGAAATATAGCTTCAATTATTAGGCTCAGCATGGTCACCACAGCAGAAAAAACAAACATTGGCTACATTACCCAAGTTATTGGTCCGGTTGTAGATGTTAAATTCCCCGGTGGAAAATTACCGCAAATCTACAACGCCCTGACCATCAAAGCAACCAACGAAGCTAGACAGGAAATCAACCTAACTGTTGAAGTACAACAGCTTCTAGGCGACAACCAGGTGCGAGCAGTTGCTATGAGCTCCACTGATGGCTTAGTGCGAGGTCTGGAAGTTATTGATACAGGCGCTCCCATCAGCGTCCCAGTTGGTAAAGTTACCTTGGGAAGAATTTTTAACGTCCTGGGTGAACCTGTAGACAATCAAGGGGCTGTGGATTCTCAGGAAACCTTACCCATCCACCGCCCTTCTCCCCAATTCACAGAACTGGAAACCAAACCTTCGGTGTTTGAAACTGGGATTAAAGTTGTTGACCTCCTGACTCCCTATCGACGCGGTGGTAAAATTGGTCTGTTCGGCGGTGCTGGTGTTGGTAAAACCGTCATCATGATGGAATTGATTAACAACATCGCTACACAGCACGGTGGCGTTTCTGTCTTTGCTGGAGTGGGTGAGCGCACTCGTGAGGGTAATGACCTCTACAACGAAATGATCGAATCTGGGGTAATCAATAAAGATAACCTCAATGAATCGAAAATTGCTCTGGTTTACGGTCAGATGAACGAGCCACCTGGAGCCAGAATGCGGGTAGGTCTGTCAGGTTTGACTATGGCGGAATACTTCCGCGATGTGAACAAGCAAGACGTGCTGCTGTTTGTTGACAATATCTTCCGCTTTGTACAAGCAGGTTCTGAAGTATCGGCTCTGCTGGGTCGGATGCCGTCAGCTGTGGGATATCAGCCGACACTGGGAACCGATGTGGGCGCACTACAAGAACGAATTACCTCTACTACAGAGGGTTCCATTACCTCCATTCAAGCGGTATACGTACCTGCGGATGACTTAACTGACCCCGCACCTGCCACCACCTTTGCTCACTTGGATGGAACAACAGTACTATCTCGTGGCTTGGCTTCCAAGGGAATTTATCCTGCGGTTGACCCATTAAATTCTACTTCCACCATGTTGCAACCGAAAATTGTAGGTGAGGAACACTACAACACAGCCCGTGCTGTACAGTCAACATTGCAACGTTATAAAGAACTTCAGGACATTATCGCCATTCTCGGGTTAGATGAATTGTCTGAAGAAGACCGTCTCACCGTAGCACGGGCGCGGAAAGTGGAACGCTTCTTGTCTCAGCCGTTCTTTGTGGCGGAAGTGTTCACCGGTTCTCCTGGTAAGTATGTGAAGTTGGAAGATACCATTAAGGGCTTCCAAATGATTTTATCTGGTGAATTGGATGAATTACCAGAACAGGCTTTTTACTTGGTGGGGGACATTAACGAAGCCATCGCTAAGGCTGAAAAGCTCAAAGGTTAGTCATTAGTCATGGGTCATTAGTCATTAGTGGAATTGCTAATGGCTAGTGTCAAAAATTGCAGAAAATTACCACAAAAGACCAAGGACTAAGACAAATGACTCTAACTGTTCGTGTAGTTTCCCCAGATAAAATAGTTTGGGATGCCCCAGCTGACGAAGTAGTTCTACCCAGCACTACCGGTCAGTTAGGTATCCTCAGTGGACACGCACCTATGTTAACTGCTTTAGACACTGGTGTGATGCGTGTCCGCTCCAGCAAAGGCGAGAATTGGCAAGCCATCGCCCTTTTGGGTGGCTTTGCTGAAGTGGAAGAGGATGAAGTGACAATTTTGGTTAACGGTGCTGAACGTGGCGACGCGATTAAATTGGAAGATGCTCGTGCCGCTTACAACCAAGCACAAACCACTTTAAATCAAGTGCCACCAGGCGATCGCCAAGCTCAAATTCAGGCAAACCAAGCCTTTAAACGCGCTCGCGCTCGTTTTCAAGCTGCTGGCGGTTTGGTATAAGTTTAGCTTCTTTAGATTCTTTTTTTCAGGGGTGGGCTTGTTAGTCCCCCCTGAGTGTTTTTAAATCTCCAGCTAGCCAGATTTGGGTGAAAAAGCTAGGTTTAGGCTATTTTGTTGGCATTAGCTGCCAACATTGTTGAGCGATCGCCCAGTCCTCTTGAGTGCGAATAACTAACACTCGCACTGCTGAGTCTGGTGTGGCTATATCTTCATCAATGGGCTGCTGCTGATTTTTGGCCGGGTCGATTTTTAACCCCAAAAATCCGAAGGCTTCACAGGCTGCTTGGCGTATTCCTGCTGATTTTTCCCCCACACCTGCTGTAAAAACTAAAGCATCTAACCCCCCTAGGCTAGGTAGCATTGAACCAATACCAGACCGTAAGTGATGCACATACATATCCCAAGCGAGTTGAGCGCGGTAGTTCCCCTGGGCGATGGCTTCTATGACTTGGGGTAAGTCGCTGGATACTCCCGAAATACCCCGTAAACCAGATGCTTTATTTAATACATAATCTAGTCGTTCGGCAGAGTAATTCGACTGCCGCAACAGATAAATCAAAATCCCTGGGTCAACTGAACCGGAACGGCTCCCCATCATTAAACCGTCCAGGGGTGTAAAGCCCATAGTGGTGTCAATACTGTTACCATTTTTTACGGCTGCCAAAGAGCAACCATTCCCCAAATGACAGGTAATCAAGCGCAGGGATGCTAAATCTCGTTGCAGAATTTGGGCAGCACGATGGGAGCAATATTGATGACTGATACCATGAAAACCATAGCGGCGAATACCCTGTTCTACCCATTCATAGGGGCCTGGATAAATGGCAGCTGCCTCCGGCAGGGTGGCATGAAATCCTGTATCAAATACTGCCACTTGAGTTACATCTCCCAAGCTTTGCTCAATGGCTTCTATCCCTTCTAAAGCGGCTGGATTGTGTGCCGGTGCTAGACTCGATAAATTGCCAATGGTTTTTTTGACTTCTTCCGTAATTACTACACTTTTTCTGTATTGCTGACCACCATGTACTACACGATGCCCCACCACATCAATTTCTGATAGATGCCCAACTACTTTGGTAGTGCCGCGACTGAGACTGTAGAGCATATAGGCAACGTGTGCCTGTCGGGAATCGCCATAGATTGATTCTTGCAGCACAGCACCAGTGGCAGTTTTTACTTCAATTTCCGCCACACCCCGGTCTTGTGTCCAGTTAACTTTCCCTGACCACAGGGGCTGGGGTGGTTCGTTGGGAAGATGATCATCCGCAATTTCATACAAACAACTCTTTTGGCTGCTCGATCCAGCATTTAATACTAGTATTTTCATTGCTTTTTGTTGTCATTAAGGTCTGTGCTGTTTTATTCATTAACTTTAAAGGTATTTAATCAAGTGGTTTTCAGTTAAAACAAAGACTTTATCTTTGAAGCAGTCAGTTGTTAATGGTTGATGGTTTGATCACAACTAACCACTAACAACTCACTACCCTTTACATCCTAATGGCTGGCAACGGCTTTCCCCTCTAGGGTAACTAGTCGCTGTGCTAACAGTTCTTCTAGAGAAACTAGTGCTTTGGTAAAGCCGTCGATACCTTCTGCTAGTTTGTCTGATGCCATGCGGTCGGCTGCGTGCATCTTGTCATAGGTGGCCTTATCAACAGATATCTGTTCGATTTCCATTTTTACTGCTGTGGCAGGATCAAGTTTGCGTGGCAGTTCTCCAATAGTTGCTTGCAGTTCTCCCAAGAGTGTGGGAGAAATGGTCAGCAAGTCGCAACCTGCCAGTTCGGTAATTTCGCCAATGTTGCGGAAACTGGCTCCCATGACTTCGGTTTGATAGCCAAATTTTTTGTAGTAGTTGTAAATTTGGGTGACTGATAGTACCCCTGGATCTTCCGCAGCTGGGTAGCTATCCCTTCCAGTATCTTTCTTGTACCAGTCAAGAATGCGCCCCACGAAGGGAGAAATTAAGGTAACGCCGGCTTCTGCACAGGCGATGGCTTGGTGAAGACCAAACAGTAAAGTTAAGTTACAGTGAATACGGTCTTTCTCCAAAATTTCCGCAGCGCGTATTCCTTCCCAAGTGGTGGCAATTTTAATCAATACGCGATCGCGTCCCACCCCTGCGGCTTGATACTGAGCAATCAACTCTCTAGCTTTGGTAACGGTGGCTTCGGTATCGAAAGACAAGCGAGCGTCTACTTCTGTGGAAACACGACCGGGAATAATTTCTAAAATCTTCAAACCAAAAGCCACAGCTAAACGGTCAAAAGCCAGGGTGACAATCTCCTTTTGGCTAGCAGTAGAACCAGCATCTTTTTTAGCTTGGAGTAAGGTTTGATCAACGATTTCTTGATATTCCGGCATCTGTGCTGCCGCAGTAATCAGAGAAGGATTGGTGGTAGCATCTTGGGGTCTAAACTTCTCAATTGCTTTGATATCGCCTGTATCTGCCACCACAACTGTCATTTGGCGCAATTGTTCTAGTAAGCTTTTAGACATAATTTTCTCCGTAAGTTGGTTTGGTTTCCTTACTGCTTTACTTCCTTACACCCTTGACTGTTCCTCACAATTGGGATTTTGGCAATTTTTCAGAAAGATTGCCAAGCTGACTGGAGCCACAGCCCCATTTTAGGCGTGTTCTCCTCCAATGTGCTGTCCAATATAATGCTCTTCAATTAAACCGCCTGTTCCTAACTTAGCAATTGGTACATCCGGACTCTTCTATAGACGCGATGGTTTCGCGTCTCTAACTGCTCCCTAACTCCTCATCAAGCCACAGCACCAACCCCGGTGAGTTGTTCTTTTTCTGACATTGACAACATTAAATCAACCACCCGATTAGAGTAGCCCCACTCGTTGTCATACCAAGCCACAACTTTAAAAAAGTTGGAGTTTAACTCAATACCAGCACCCGCATCAAAAATACTGGAATGAGCATCACCCTGAAAATCTGTGGAAACCACTGCTTCATCTGTATAACCTAGTATACCTGCCAGTGGACCTGTGGCGGCCTGCTGCATGGCCGCGCAAATGTCCTGGTAACTAATAGCTTTAGCAGTTTTAAAAGTTAAATCAACCACAGAAACATCAGGAGTGGGAACCCTGAAGGCCATACCAGTTAACTTGCCTTTTAATTCTGGTAAAACCAGTGCGACTGCTTTAGCTGCACCGGTGGAAGCCGGGATAATATTTTGGGATGCACCCCTTCCACCCCGCCAATCTTTTTTACTAGGGCCATCTACAGTTGGCTGGGTAGCAGTCATGGCGTGAACAGTAGTCATCAACCCTTCGGTCAGTCCGAAGTTATCATTGATAACCTTAGCTATGGGAGCTAGACAGTTGGTAGTACAACTGGCATTAGAAACAATCAAGTCTTTTACCGGGTCAAATAGGTAATGATTCACGCCCATTAACAGAGTCCGCACTTGCTCTGGATCTTTGGTGGGAGCAGAAATTATCACTCGCCTAGCACCGGCTTGCAGGTGTTTTGCCGCCCCGTCATAATCTGTGAACAGTCCTGTTGATTCTACCACATAATCTGCATTTAGTTTCCCCCAGGGTAACTCTGTCGGATTCTTAACCGACATACAGGGGATAAAATGCCCATCAATCAGGATACCATTATCCTTAGCTTCCACCTGACTTTTTAATCTACCGTGAGTAGAATCGTACTTTAATAGATAAGCCAGGTTATCTGGTGGTACTAGGTCATTAATACCTACAAATTCGATATTGGGGTTATTAATACCAGCCCGCAGCACAAGTCGCCCGATACGACCAAAGCCATTAATGCCAACTTTTAGTTTAGTCAAATCAAACCTCCTGTTGTGGGAGTTGAACAAAAGGCGCTGAGTAAAAGACAATCTCTTTTACTCTTTACTTTCTGATCCTGACAGTTTTAACTAGCGAAGGCATATTTACTTGGCATATTTTAAGGTTTACACCCAGCCCCTTGTAAGTTAAGTTAGTATTTATACTTTTATTTAAGTATGATTATTTACTTGTTCCTGTAACCAAGGGTCTACTGGTTGGCCATCCCGGCGACGTAGTTCAATTTCCACCATCATCGCTGCTAAAGAACCAGGGGGCGCTGGTTTTTGATGAAAAATAATTTCATAATCTAGTGGGTTATGTTGGCGTTCTTTTAACCATTCTTGGACTTTGATAGTGGCAAAAAATGATTGCCCTTGCTCAAACATCCGGGTAATCTGCATTTGTAGGGTGTAGGGATTAATGCGACCCATTTTTGATCACCTTTATTAAATAAACCTCATATTCTAGTTTATCTGAAAAAAATTAGGAAAAACTGCCGAAGTACGGTAATCTGCAATACTCAACTTATTATGTGTTAGTTACAATAAAAGTGAGAAACTGAGTTGAGAGGAAAGCAGATGCCAGTTGGATATGATTCTGATAAGCGTAAGTTGTTATCATCCCTGTGTCATGGAGCAATTTTTTTTAGTACAACATTATTGTCTGTAGGGGTTCCCATTGCCATTAACTTAATTTCTGACGACCCAGTTGTGAAAAGCAACGCCAAAGAATCCATTAACTTTCACTTTAATGTTTGGTTTTGGGCAACTATAATTGGCGTTCCTCTGGGTATTATATCTTTCTTTACCTTTGGACTAGGGGTAATTTTATTCTTTCCTGTTGTTGCTTTGGGTTTTTTACTCCATTGGGGTTTGACAATTTGGGCAATTTTCCACTGTTTAAGCCAGTCTGATCAACCATTCCGTTATCCCTTTATTTTTCGACTGTTATAATTACACTAAATCAATAGTTGGTTGAGAGAAAAGGGAATGATGTTAATATCCGTTTTTAATTTTTGCCTGTTCCCTGTTAAGAGAGTCCACGAGTAATATATCTTAAGTTATATGCAAACAGGTAATTAATTCATCGGGGAAATAAATTTATAACCTCAAATATATACCCTAAATTCACCCGTCAGCCAGAGGAAAACCAAGATAATAATTTTTATATTTTTGGTGATGGATAAATATAAATATTCTACACCTGGAAACATATGCCTCTTTACAAACTCGAAGAATTTGACCCTAACTACCGAGAAACCTTTGGCGGTGATGATGTTAAGGCTTTAGACCTTTACACCGAGAGTGGAGTCAGAGTCGGTTCAGTGGCTGATGCTTTAGTAGACCAAGATGGACGCTTTCGATATTTAGTTATTGACAGCAGCTTAGACTCTCTGAGTAAAAAGATATTACTACCCATTGGGCTTTCCCACATCAATTACCCAGCCAACCGCGTTTATGTTGATGGACTTAGTAAAGAGCAAGTCGAGCGTTTACCTGAATATCAAGAGAGTATGACTGTTGATGAAGATTATGAAAAAGAAGTACGCCTTGTTTTCCGTCCTGAGACTACCAATGTATCTCAGTCAGGGGAAACATCTATTTATCAAAGAGAACTAGGTTTATATAATTTAAATGAACAATATCATCAAACACTCAGGTTGTATGAAGAAAGATTGATTGCCGGCAAGCATCGGGTTAAAACTGGGGAAGTAGGACTTGGTAAGCACGTTGAAACCCAAACTGCACGGGTGACAGTACCAGTTAACAAAGAACGTGTTTTAATTGAGCGCGTCCGCCCTGCAGAAGCAGGAACAGTTGTAGACCCTAACGCCCCTAAGTTTCAAGACGGGGAAGTAACACGCATAGAATTGTATGAAGAAACCCCTGAAATTCGCAAAGAAGCCTTTGTGCGGGAAGAAGTGATAGTGAAAAAAGTTGTAGACCGACACACGGTGGAAGCACAAGACACAATTCGTCTAGAACGGTTGGATATTGATACTACAGGCGAATTAAGTGTAGATGAAACTGTTTAATTCGTTGGTTTAATTGATGTTAAATTCTGGAAGCGGGGGCAGTTTAACCTCTGCTTCTACTTTTATAGCATTTCTTCAATACGTGAGATACAAATGTAAATGCTCGTCTTGTAACACAAGCATCCTGCCTGTTAATGATGTACCTCACTAAGCAGCGAAAACAGCTATATGTTTTGGATATTTTATAATTAAAATATCTATAATTTCTGCGATTATTATGAGATTATTATTTTTAATATGATCATTCTCTAGTAGGAGTTAAACAAACCAAAAAATATTTATTCTAGTTCTTAAGAGATGGTATGAAACTTTAGAGGTAAAATGTGATGGCTCTGCATAAATTAGCTGATTTTGATCCAAATTATCGCCAGAATATTCAAGGTAAGGACATTAAAGGTTTAGGTGTGTACACAGATATAACTCATGAAAAGGTTGGTACAGTTACTGATGTTTTAGTTGATGAAGAAGGACATTTTCGTTATTTAGTGGTTGATTTAGGTTTTTGGATATTTGGTAAAAAAGTATTACTACCAATTGGACGTTCCCGCATTGACTATGATGCTGACCGAGTTTACGCCATTGGTATGACTAGGGAACAGGCGGAAAATTTACCGGCATTTCAAGAAGGTAGAACACTTGACTACGACTACGAAGAACAGGTGCGGGGAGTTTATCGCGATATCAGACCTGTAGAAACATCAACCCCGACTTATAGCCGTGAAACTTATAGTTACGAACAAGAACCTTCTTTATACAGGCTAAATCAGCAAGACCATCAAACCTTGAGATTGTATGAAGAACGGCTAATTGCCAACAAAAGACGAGAAAAAATTGGAGAAGTGGCAATTGGTAAGCACGTTGAAAGGGAAACTGCAAGAGTTTCTGTACCCATAGAAAAAGAACACGTTGTAATTGAGCGTGTTACTCCAGAAGATGGGGGTCGGGTTGTTTCTCCTGAGACTGCTGATTTTCGTGAAGGTGAGGTTGCTCGTATAGAAATCTACGAGGAAACCCCGGAAATTCGCAAAGAAGTATTTTTGCGTGAAGAGGTGAAATTTGAAAAAGTTGTAGAACGAGAGACGGTAGAGACTCAAGACACTGTGCGCCGTGAAGAGTTAGATGTAAATGCCGGTAATCTTCCTGTGGAGGAACGCTAATTTACAATCTGGTGCAGGTGGGGTATGGTCAGGCTTTGGTAGTGGGTTTAAATGTTCCACTATCTATTGTTCTCACTAGCCAACTAATTAGGAGTAAGCAAATGGTTAAAAGTCCTAGTGAAAAAACAAATTTAGCCCATGTTGAGGACGGAAATGTTGTTCGTTTAATAGAAGAACGACTGATAGGTAAACAGAGCAAACATAAAATTGGTGAGGTGATTGTTCGCAAAGAAATTGAAACTCGGATGCTACAAGTACCGGTGCGACGGGAAAAATTAATTGTAGAACAAGTTAGTCCAGAAAATAAAAAACTGGTAGAAATTGATTTAAGTCAAGGTGAGGTTGGTGGTGTTGAGTTGCAGTCAATAGACAAACCAATGGGGACGGTTGTTAATGGTCATTTAACAGTGAGTGGTGAATTTAGTTCACCAAAAATTGCTAGCTTACTTTTAAATGCGATCGCTCTAGAACAAAATCATGGTTGTCAGCAGGTAAAAATCACAATTGCTGTAAGCAATGAGTCATTTAAAGAAAAATATCAGGAGTGGTTTGATCGCTGTTCTCAAGGTCACAAACCCCAGGGAGAAAAATCGGCTGATAGCTAGATTAAATTAATGAGGCAATTTGTTAAATATCTAAGTTTAGGACTGCTATCTACTTTTATTACTGCTATTCCAGGGTTAGCGGCGCAACGGCTGAGTTTTTTTTATCCGCCCTTTGGTGAATTTTCCCTCAGTGTTGATTCTTTAGAAATATTTGCTCAGGAAGGGAAAATCACTAATGAATTTTCTTTTTATGCTCGTCGGCTTCATCCCCAGCAACTTGCTCAATTACGACAGCTACTTCAACAGCAGTTTAATGTTTCTCCTACTCTTGTATCTCAGGTCACTTACTCACCCATAGGCGAAGACCTGATACAGCGTTTAGGAGACTTACTCCGCACAGAGTCGGGGCAAAATGGCTTTTATGCTCTACGGGGTGCTTTGATATTGGCGGCGGCACATCCAGAAGGTTTAACAATTGTTAATTTTTTGCGTCACTTTCCCACATCCACTCTACGGCTAAATTTTACAGAGGGACTAAGGTTAGTTGATGAGTTGTCTCAACTATTAGAGAACAGGGATAAAGTTGTGGCTTGGATTCAACAACAAGCCATATATCAGTCTGTTAATGCTAACATTAACTTTGCTCAACAGCCAGATTTGGTGTCCCCTGGTTCATTTACTTGGGTGCGAAAAGAGTTGATTTTTAGGGATTGGCAACGCGATCGCATTATACCAACATATTTTTATTTACCCAGCCCGAAATATCCTTCACAGCCCTTTCCTGTAATTGTCATTTCTCATGGTGTTGCTTCTGACCGTTCTTCTTTTGCTTACTTGGCTGAACATTTAGCATCACACGGTTTTGCAGTGGCGGTATTAGAACACCCCGGTAGTAATGCAGAACGGGTTCAGCGTTATTTAACAGGTTTAGCCAGACCATTAGAAGCAAAAGAATTTATTAACCGACCTTTAGATGTGAAATTTATGCTGGATGAGTTAGAGAGGTGGGCAAAATTAAATCCTCACCTGGAAGAAAAACTGAATTTTCAGCAAGTGGGAGCAATTGGGCATTCTTTTGGTGGTTATACTGTGTTAACTTTGGCAGGGGCAAAGATTAATTTTCAGCAACTGCAACAAGATTGTAGTGGTAACATTTCCAGTTTTAATTTATCGCTGTTTTTGCAGTGTCAAGTCACAGAATTACAACCCAAAGATTACCACATGGAAGATAAGCGCATTAAAGCTGTATTGGCTATTAATCCCTTATCTAGTTCAATTTTTGGTGAAAGTGGTATCAGCCAAGTTCAGGTTCCTGTGATGTTAGTGGCAAATAGCCAGGATATAGCTACGCCAATTGTATCTGAGCAGGTGCGCCCTTTTACTTGGCTGACTACTCCTGATAAGTACTTGGTATTAATCGAAAACGCCACACATTTTACTAGCATAGGGGAAACCATGGCAGATAATTTAGAAAATACTGTTTTACCCATACCATCAGCTTTACTGGGCCCAAACCGTGAACCTGCTTATTCTTATCTTCAGGGGTTGAATCTAGCTTTTTGGCAAACACACCTTCTCAACCGCCCAGAATACGCCCGTTATTTACAGCCTTCCTATGCTGAGTATCTCAGTCAAGCTCCTCTTCATCTTAGTTTGTTAAACTCCTCCTCAGCAGAAGAATTACATCAAGTATTAAAATACTAATATTTCATTAAAATTTAGCTGCGGGTCATTGACTGAGGGGATGGATTGTGGTGTAAATATATGACAGAATATGTAATAAAAATTGTTTTATGCTGACAACACTATATCTGATCCAGCAATCCTTTAATCTCCAAGACGCATTCCGCTACAGCGTTGGCTTAGTAGTGGTTTGCTTAGTCATGCTGATCTTGTTATGGTTGCCAGATATTTTAAAACAGAGGTGATATGAGGGCTTTGCAGATATCTCTGCAACTGATCAACCCACTAGTCCAACTGTCGCGCTACCAAGCGAGCAAATAACCCCTCCTCCCGGACTAGTTGATCATAAGTTCCCACCTGTACCACGCGGCCAGCCTCTACTACATAAATGCGATCAGCATTGCGAATGGTGCTGAGACGGTGGGCGATGACAATACGAGTGGCATGGAGTTGATCTAAACTTTGACTAACAATGGCTTGGGTTTGATTATCAAGGGCGCTAGTTGCTTCATCCATCAACAGAATTTTAGGTTTTAAAACCAAAGCACGGGCAATTAACAATCTTTGTCTTTGTCCCCCGGAAAGATTACTCCCCCCCTCACTAATTACAGTGTGCATTCCCATAGGCATAGCTTGTATATCTGCCTCAAATCCAGCCATCCGGGCTGCTTCCCAAGCTTCATCTAAAGTGACTAAAGCACCGGATGTAATACTTTCAAAAATTGGGGATGAGGAAATGCGGACATTTTGCAGCACCACACCTAATTGTCGTCGTACAGCTGGTATGTCCAGTCCGGCTAAATCCTGTCCATCGTAATAGACTGTACCGCTAGCAGGAGTCTCAAAGCCCAACAACAAGCGAAACACTGTAGACTTACCACTACCACTAGGTCCAACTATAGCGATAAATTCCCCGGGTTCGGCATGAATGCTGACATCATCTAAGGTGAGTGGTCCATCCTCACGATAGCGAAAAGTGATATGTTCTAAAGAAATACGTCCTGTTAATCGTCCTGGGTCGGCCTTACTGGGATCTGATTCCAGTTGTGATTGCAAAATTGGTTTAGCTCGTTCCCACAAAGGAACTATTTCCAAAATATCAGTGAAAATATTACTGATCTGTGTGGCACTACTGATAAAAACACCAAAAGCTGAGTTAAAAGCCAGAAATGCCCCCGGTGATAGTCCGGTAGGGTTTCTCTGGGCTGCGGCCATTTGAATAAATAAAATCGCAAACCAAAATATTAGTACCGAACTCACCACAGACAGGGTTTCATTAAAAACTGTTACACTATCATTAATGGCTTGGATTCCCGATTCTAACTTGATTCGATGGCTGTATTTCTTCGCCCAGGCGGCAAATCCTCGTTCCTCAGCAGCAGCAACACGCAGTTTGGCTACTCCGTTGATTAATTCCACACTCAGTCCATCAATTTCTCCATCTAATTTCTCTTGTGTTCGTTGTTTGTGGACTAACATCCTGCTGGAAATCACTGTGACAATGATTACCAAAATAGTCACACCAACACCTACCAGGGTCAGCTTCCAGCTATAGAAGAACATCAGCCCTAAGTTGAGGAGAGCAAAAATTCCACTTAACAGGGTGCTTTGGGTAGAACCAGTCAATTGACCGCGAATTTGACTCACTGCTAAAAGACGAGTGAGAAGATCCCCAGAGGCATACTGGCGAAAAAATCCCGGAGTTAATTTGAGAACTCGATCCCACAAAGCTGTTTGCAGAGAAGCATCAGCAGCACTTTCCACTCTCAAAGAGATAATCTGCTGGGCTAACTCAAAGGTGGCTTTCCCGAAAGCAGCGGCAAATAAACCTAGTGCCAGTTGGGATAATAAAGAGCGATCGCTATCCGGAATAGCATCGTTAACCAGAATAGCAGTTGCTTGGGGAGTGACCATGCCCAATAGCGATGCCAAGATACCCAAAATTAAAATTGCCGCCACATCTTTTTCGTATCCTTTGATGCCAAAACGGAAAATTTCCAGGGCGTTACTGACTATTGGCGGCAAAGGTCGATAAAATACATAAGCCTCCGGCTTGATGTTTTCCATCACTTGGGCATCAACGGGGATTCGAGTCAAAGTTTCCGGGTCAAACAGAAGATAACCTTGGTTTTGATCTGGTAATAAAGCTACGGGTTGGTTAGCTTGAGTATAGGCTAACAAAGCCTCATGTTCTTGTTTCCACCAGTCACCAGCCAGCAACACCCGGCGAATTCGGCATTGAGAAGCCCGGGCGATGGCTTCCACAGGTTCTTGAAGCCGATCTAGGTTTTCCGATTGTGCGGGGGGTAGAATCTTAATGCCCATATATCTACCCACAGCCCCAGCAGCCATAAGTAAAGAAGTTCCTTGTGGCAATAATTCTGCTTCTTGCGGTTTTAACACCGCAGTTAACTCTCCCATGGAACTTTCAATCATCAAGCGGTTGAACTCTTGCCTTTGCTGGAAACGTTGAAATTCCGAGGCGATCTGTTCCTGTTCTAAAACATTAAACAAGCGGAAAAAATAAGCGTGTAAGAGGGCAAAACTGGCCGGTAACTGTTCCACCTGTTCTAGTTCTTGGGTGGGAGTGGTATAAACTTCAACGTAATTTTCCGCTTCCAACCAAGTACTGCCCATGAGAGGTATGGGGGGCGAAGAACTATCTAGTATAAAGTCTTCCATACCTAGCCAGCGAGTTGTACCCTGTTGACAGACTACCCATGGCATCGTTGAGGAGGAACGAGACGGCACCAGGGTTTGCTGTTTCAGCAATGATATATAGTGAGTTCCTTCAGCAACAATACTATTAGTGGGGGCGTGGCTTGGTGTTAGTTGCCCTCGTAACCATTTTCCTAAGTGATTAAACCAGCCCTCAATCAGGGTAATGGCTTCTAAGTTACGGTGTTTGACTTGCTCTAATAAGTCTGTTAATGTCAATTCCAGCAGTTCGGTTTCTTCCAGCGCTACCGCCAAAATACATCTCCAATCTGCGTGTTGATTGCTGGGTGCTAAAGTAGCTCCAAACAAAGCTTCCCCAGCACCTATATTAAACAAAAAGCGGCGATTACCTTTAATTTCTGCGTTTTCCAGTGAGATAACGTGCAAGACTAGAGAACCGGATTTTACGAACCAGATGGTATCCGGATCATTTAAAAGCAATGGTTCATTACCTTTAACAATGCGTCCTTGCCGAGCAATAGTCATAATTTATCCTTCTTCTTGAGTACCAACTAAGCGTGTGTAAACTCCGGGCTGATTGCGTAACTCTTCGTGAGTACCTCGCTGTACCACTTTCCCTCGTTCTAAGACTATAATTTCATCACAGTCACGAATAGTACTCAGTCGATGGGCAACCACAATACAAGAACAACCCCGTCTGCGTAAGTTTCTGTCAATAATTAGCTCGGTTTCCGCGTCAAGGGCACTAGTTGCTTCATCTAAAACTAATATAGACGGATTTCTCACTAGAGCGCGGGCAATTTCCAATCGCTGGCGCTGTCCTCCGCTTAGATTCATCCCACCTTCACTGAGTTGACTATTGTAGCCTCCAGGGGTATTCAGAATCAAATCGTGGATGGCTGCATCTTGACAGGCTGCAATGATATCTTCTTCCGGTACGGTTGAGTCCCAAAGGGTGAGGTTGTCCCGCACGGTTCCTGCAAATAGAAAGATTTCCTGCTCTACCATAGCCAAAGAATTGGCTAGGATGGGGCGAGTAATTTGCCGCCGGGGGATACCATCTAAGAGTATTTCCCCTGACCAGGGTTGGTATAGTCCGGTGAGCAACTTAGCCACAGTAGATTTACCGGAACCACTCCCACCGATGAGGGCAACTCTTTGCCCGGGTTTTAGGCTCAAGTTTAAATCTTGAATCAGGGGATCTTCTAGGCGACTGTAGCCAAAGGTGAGTCCCCGCAATTCCACATACCCTTGTAATTTAAAAGACTCTTGGCTATACATAGCCGGGCTGGAGTTATCCTGGTCAATTGCTCGTTGGGCTTCGGGATCTATGGGGTTTTCTAAAACGTCATCCAGACGATTTAAGTTGGCTTCTAGGTCTTGTAGAGTACCGGCAAAGTTGACCAGTTGATTGACCGGCTGGAAAAATTCCCCGGTCAGGGTTTGGTAAGCGATGAGTCCCCCGATACTGAGACTTCCTGCCATTACCCTAAATCCCCCCACCACTAATATTGAAGTGACTGCCACGGAAGTCAAGACTGTGGAGAAGGTTCCGAGGACTCTGGTGGGTATCCCTAACTCTTGTTGGGCGTTGATGCTTTTGGCGTAATAGCCGGCAAACTTAGAAAATAAGTCCAACTCTAACCCACTGGCCTTGACTGTTTCTATGCTTTGAATACCACTAATAGCTATTCCTGCGACTTTTCCTGTTTCTTGTGACAATCTGATATTGGCATCTACTCGGCTCCGAGATAGGGACTGTAAGGCAATGAAGTTAGCGACGGCGAAAATAATGGCAATTAATGTCAACAATGGATCATAGAAAAACATGATCAAGGCATAAAACACTATCATCACGGAGTCTATGATAGTGGTGGCCAAACGTCCTGAAAGGATTTGTGCCACCTGATCATTGAGTTGAACACGACTACTAATTTCGCCGGCAAAGCGTTGGGCATAAAACCCCACTGGCAAACGGATAGTATGCCAAATAAACTGACCGGACATAGTAACTGAGAGCTTGAGTAGTAATCTTCGCAGATATGTGAGCTGCAATCGGGTTAATAAACCGGTGAGCAAAGCTGTTAAAACCATACCCAACACCAGGGGGCGCAGCCAGTCAGTGCGATTTTCAATGATAATTTCATCAATAAATACTTGAGTAAAGGCAGGTATAGCCAGGCGAGGAATTGTCAGCAACAACCCGGCCACCAAGCAGAAAATAATCGCCAAACGGGAGGTTTGTAACCGTGTAGCTAATGCGGGGATAATCCCCTTTTTTTTACCACCTTTCTTAAATTCTGGTCCCGGTTCCATCACTAGGATCACACCCGTAAACCCTTGGTCGAATTCATCTAAGGAAACCTTTCTTGGACCTGTGGCTGGATCGTTAATGTAAACGTTTTTCTCAACAAAGCCCTCCACTACTAAAAAGTGGTTGAAGTTCCAGAAAACAATAAAAGGAGGTTTAATTTCTTGCACTGCTGCCAAAGATTTTTTAAAGCCTTTGGCGTTTAAACCATATAATCGAGCAGCTTTAAGAACATTAGAGGCTTTGCTACCGTCTCTGGATACACCACATTCCAGCCGCAATTCCGTCAGGGGGACTATGCGGCCGTAATAACCCAAGACAATGCCCAGTGCTGCTGCTCCACACTCCACGGCTTCCATTTGCAGCATGGTGGGAGTTCGCACTCGACCACCGTCACTCCGTCTGATCAAGTTAGAAATAAATGCTATACTCATAGTATGCTAATCAATACCAGTAATAGACCTAAAGATGGGGATGACGTAGGCTATAGGTGCAATTTCTCCCACCTTGACCCGAACCTGTACGGTAGTCCCTGGAGACAGTTGGATGTCAGGACCTGTGGAAGAAGACCATTTATAGCCACTATTGGTATTGGCAGTTTCCAGTTCAGCGAACACTTGCACAGGGGCAGTACCGCCTCCTGATGCCAGACCTTGAGCTAGATTTTCTGCCAGATTTTGGTTACCGATAATGGTTGACATATCCTGCACTGTTACTGGAAAAGGTGCGACATTTTTTACAGTGCCTAAAATACCACCAAATCGTTCTCGCTTAACTAAACTAGGGGTGACTTGCACTTCCATTCCCTGTTGAACTTGCTTACCATCTTTGTCAGCAAAGTAAATGACGCCCATCAGTTTGGCATCAGTACCTTTGGCATTAATTGATCCTAAACGAGATCCTCCAGAAACTATTTGCCCAGGTACAACTGATAATTCAAGGACTTTGCCATCATAATCACTGACAATTTGGCTTTTTAATTCTATTTCCTTTTTTAATTGAGCTATTCTGACTTTTACTTCATCAATTCTATTCTTACTATTAATGTTTGCCTCTAATTCTTCTTGAGCTAACTTGGCTAGTTGACTGTTAATTCCTTGAAGTTGGGTGTTTAGTTCGTCGATTTTATTCAGGCTTTGCTGGTATTGTCTTTCTAGATCAACTTCATTGACCTGAATTTCTTGTAGTTGAACTTTCAGTTGGTTACTTTGGTTAATGCTGTCTAAATACTGTCGTTCTGTATTTACCTGCTCTAGTTCTAGCTGTTTCTCTTGGGCTTCGAGATCCGAGAGTTGGGCTAGACTATCAAAGTATTCTCTTTGAGCCCCTAACATCACATCAGCACTAACAATTTTTTGGTCATACAAGCTGCGTCGAGCCTCTAGCTGTGTTTCCAGTTGGGGGAGCAATTTGTTAATTTGCTTCAGGCGGTTATTGAGACCTTCTTTTTTTTGTTTAATAGAATCGAAACTTCGTTGACGCAGATTGGGTAAAACTTTTTGGTCGTCCCTGAGTCTTTTGTCAATCAACTCACGATTTTGTGCTAGTAGTTTCAGGTTTTGTTGGCGTAACCTGGGTATGATGGATTCTCTTTCTAGACTGGATTGGAGGGTGGCTTGTTGTTTAGCTAGATTTTCCCTTTCTGCAGTTAGTCTTGTGTTGAGGGCTGATTCGCTTTCTTGGGCTTGAGTCAATAATTCTCTCAGCTTTTTCTGCTCTTGTTGCAGTTGCTGTTCTAGAGCAGGTTGGCTAATCAATCCGATGATGTCGCCTTTTTTGATTTCATCTCCAGATTTAATGCTAAGTTTGGTGACGGTTCCTTCACTAGGTGCTTGAAATTGGACTACACCGCGAGGATAGAGCAACACACCTTGTCCTGTGACTGTGAGGGGAAGCCGACCAACAATACTCCAAACTGCGGCTACTGCTACCAAAGATCCCAAGCCGGTTAGTGGTAACCAAGCTCTAGGATTGACAACGTTCATCAGCTGGTCGAGCCTTTCTGGTGAGGATAGGCGTTCTAAAGCTTCCTGACGAAATAGTTTTTTTGATGAATCTGACATAATAATTAATCCACTGATGCCCACTAATAATTTATGCTTGATCAATGTTTAACTGACTTTTAATCGTTTGAGCATCCAGTCGAATCTGGCCCCGCCCAGAGTCAGGTTATCCATGATTTCTAAATCAATTTCATCCTCATAAGTTGCTTGTGTGTCTAGAGTTTGCCCGACTTGGTAGGGACTTCGACCATATCCCAAACGGCTAATTAAGCCTTGTAATCTCCCGGAAATCAGCATGGAAACAACTCGATAGAACCGCGCTGCAATGCCGACATCTTGCTGTAATTTGACTAGCAGGTGTTGACCGGGAATGGTGAGTAAGCTGCAATTTTCTAAGGCTCTCAAAGTGTAGTTTGACATGGGATCGTTTAAAGCGATCGCCTCTCCTAAAATTTCTCCTCTGTTGAGACGGATGATCTCTGTGGCTAATGATTCATCTGTTTGTTCATCCCTTTCTAAGGCTGCAAACAAGCTGATGAGTTTATTGGGCTGTTCTTCTTTGACAAGGACGGCTATTGTCCCTTGCAGGAGGATATAAAGATTTTCCATCTGTTCCCCATTGAGAATGAGAACTTCTTGGGCTGATATTTGTGTTAATCTACCCACGTTTAGCATCCAGTCAACATCACTGTCACGCAGTTCCCCAAAAATTAGGGGTACATCCTCTAGAGGGGGAATTTGTTTTTTGTGCTGACGCAGAAAGTATTGAACAAGTCGCCCAAAACGCTCTGAGAGTAAAGTTGCTATTCCTCGATAAAATCGGGAGGCAAAACCCAGGTCTTGTGTTATTTGTTGTTGGAGTAGCGGATGGGGAATGGCGAGTAAGGAGGAGTTTTCTGTGGCTCTAATGGTCATTTTCGCCGGGGTTAGCTCCACGGTTGAAACTGTTCCCATCACTTCCCCAGGGGAAAAGCGGGCAATTTCCTGTTCTAAGTCTTGATCATCTTCCAGGGCTGCAAACACACGCCCTAATCTACCCCCTTGGTTTTGGCTAATACTCCCCATGAATTCGCCACTAATGATTAGGTATAAAAAATCAGGCGATCGCGCCTGTTCAATTAACACGCCCCCTGTCTGAATGTTTTCCGTGTGTCCGTTTTGCTTCAGCCATTGGATATCGCCATTACTTAACTGTTTCAGAAAAAGGTCTATCATAGTCTCACCTGTTTAATCATGAAAGTCTCAAGGGTTGTATTTCACTGGGTTGTAATTTCTTGGTTTTGACCAATAAGTTGTTTGGCATTCTCTACAGCTGTTTCGATTAGGGATATTCCGGCTTCAGATGCCAATTCTTCCAGTCTAATGGTTGTCAAGCCTATAAATATGGACATTGCTTCTGCTTTGGTTTTTGGGTTTATTTGATACTTTTGCTCAAACTGTTCTAAGTTCTCCGCTGCTGCTTTGACTAGCCTTTGTAAAATTTTAAACGCCCCTTCCGAAAGTGGGGGGTTCCCCCGGTAATTTTCTAATCTGCCTCCTGGACGATAGATGGGAAAAGCTTCTAAACCCAGAAAATGTAAAAACCAATCAGCCCGATAATGGCCGATTGCACTGACAATACCACGATAATCTGCAATTAACTCATCAAGAATGTTATTTCGCATCGAGCCGAACCAACGGCGCGTTACGTAATGGGTGCATTCGTGTTCTAAGCGAATTTTACCAGAAAGTTCTAGCCATTTTTGTTGGTCTAATCCTAACTTAGTAGCACTAACGTTGCTATATGTACCTTGACTGAGCAAAATAAAGCGATCCCGGTACAGTTCTGGGCGCTGGACTAGGCGTTGAAATTCGGCATTCCATTTTAGTTGATCATCTTGATTTTCCTTTAGCCATTCTTGCTGATATTCTCGCACTCGATGCCAGTTGTTATACCCCTGGATAATGCAAGCCCCCATTGATTCCGGGATGGGGTGGGGTTCATTGCGTTTTGTTAAGGCTTGGACTAAGCTAATAAAGTCAGGTCTGTTACCTGCAACTAAGATGGGAATCTCACCAGCTAAGGTTTGATATGTGTATAGTTGCAGTTTTTCTGGTTGCAGCAAAGTAAACCCGTTAGAAATCTTCATGTGTTCGGTTGATTTTCCTTGGCGGGTTGCGGCTCGATATTCTTGGGTTTCGCTAATACCAGAATAAATAGGGAACTGTAACTGCACTAAGTGTGGTTTTAAGGCTGCATAAGCCCCAATGGTATGAGACTGTTGTACATATTGGTTCCAGGTGGCAAGATGAGGTTCAACACGGTTTTGGTGTAGTTGTTCTGGACGGGGAGGAGTGAACAGATTTTCATTGTAATTCAGCAGTTCTAGAGTTTCTGACTCACTCGCTCCATAAGCTGCCAAGGTATCGGCACACAACTGTAAAGAATCCATTGCTACCCCACAGGAACAAAGTATGTTAGAAATAATAATACTGGAAAAATTCGTTGTATATTGTGGGGATTGGTATATTTTTTCAATGGTGAGTAATTAAGTCTATGTCAAAAATTATTTCTATTCACTCTTATCGGGGCGGGACTGGGAAATCTAATACCACAGCTAATCTGGCTACCCTAGTTGCTCGTGAAGGAAATCGTGTTGGTATTATTGATACCGACCTTCCTTCCCCGGGAATTCACATTCTCTTTGGCTTGGAACTTCAAAAAAGCAATCGCACCTTGAACACTTTGAATGACTTTCTGTGGGGGAAGAGTAAAATTAGTGATGCTGCCCATGATGTCAGTCATGTGCTAGAAAATCAGGGAACTCCTGATAGCAAAATTTATTTAGTTCCCGCCAGCGTCAAACTCAATGAAATTTCTCGCATATTAAGAGAAGGTTTTGATCCAGAATTGTTATTTCAAGGATATCAGCAGCTGATTAAGGAATTAAAATTAGATTATCTATTCATTGATACCCATCCTGGTCTCAGTGAAGAAACTTTACTTTCTTTAACAGTTTCCCAAACTGTGCTGTTGATATTGCGACCAGATCAACAAGACTTTCAGGGAACCGCAGTTACAGTAGACGTAGCCCGGCGACTGAAAGTCCCTCAGATGTTTCTCATTGTTAATAAAGCTTTACCTGAATACGACTTTGAAAAAATGCGCCAACAAGTCACACAAACCTACAATTTACCAGTGTTAGGCATCCTCCCAGACTCTGCCGATATGCTACGTTTAGCTAGTCAAGGGATATTTACAATTAAATACAAAAACCATCCCATCACTGAAGTTATGCAAAAAATGGCTCAACAAATTACTAACCAGGCCATTAGGATTTAAATCATTTAAATATAGTTAGAAAATATCCGAGTAGCAACCGTGTCTTACTTAATCTACGCTTCTGAAACAGCAAATGAAAGAGTTTATCAATTGAAACTTGGAGTTAACACAATAGGTCGCCAAATAGATAATACTATTGTTCTGCTAGAAGAAACTGTATCTCGTCACCATGCTCAGATTTTTGTTACTCATAACAGTGTAACTATTAAAGATTGTGGTAGTAGTAATCATACTTTTGTCAATCAAGTCCAGGTTGATGTATGTCAATTGAGTGGAGGTGATCAAGTTATGTGCGGTACAGCCACATTTAAATTTGTCCACCACCTGACCACATCACGGCTAAAGGATATTGATGATCAAGAATCACTAGGCGAGAAATTCAAACAAATTCCTCTACCCCAAACTCCCAATCAACTAGAGAATTTGCTGGGTAAAAACTCCAAAAATCAGTCAATTGTTAATCTTGATACTGACAATAATCAGCAACGCCCAGTCAACAAACTAAAAATTCTTTTAGAAGTCAGTAAACAGCTGTGTTCCCCCGATGAACCAGATCAACTGTTGCAAAAAATTCTGGATTTGTTATTTCAAATTATGGGAATCGACCGGGCGGTAATTCTCTTATTGGATGAAGAGTCTCAACAAATCGAACCAAAAGCGGTCAAGTTACGAGATCATGTTCATTCTAGTCAAGAGTTTTACAGTCGCAAAATCGTCAATGTCGCCTACAAGAGCGGTGATGCAATTATCTCTCAAGATCCCAAGGGGGATGAGCGATTTCATGGTTCTGTTTCTATTCTCCTAGACCGGATTCAGAATTGTATGTGCGTCCCCTTGAAAAACCATCAAGAAACCATGGGGGTATTATATGTTGATAATTTGTCTCCCCTTGTCCGTTATACTGAGGAGGATTTAGACTTTTTAACTGCTTTGGCTAACCAAGCAGCAGCAGCCATTCATCTGTCTCGGGAATTTTATAAGCGAGAACAAAAACTGAAACAACAAGTGCTAGAACTGCAAATTAAAATTGATGAATCAAAGAAAGAAGAAGAAGTTGCTGAGATTATCGAGGGCGATTTTTTCCAAAGTTTGCAGCAACGTGCAGAGCAGCTGAGAAAAAACAATAATCTCACTTAAAGATACATCGTTGGAGTCATTGAACTTGAGTTTCACCAATGCTATTTCGACCTACCCTTGAAGATTGTTACTTGATCACAGTGGGAGAAGAATGTGTCACTCTTTGAGTCTCCTTGATGCAAGTCTCAACACGAGATAACAGACCCCAACCACCGAGAACAATCCGCCCATCCTCCAATTCCTTAAATGTCCACATAAAATGACACCTGCAAGGAAGATGGGCTTCCGGTGCATCGTAGTTAAAAGTAATATCACTGTAGTACAACCACCCCTTGATTCCCCTTGTCCTTCCCCATCCTTTTTTGATCCATCCTAGTCTTTCCCCAAAAGCTTCCCAGATTTTAGAGTTATACTCTCTGCTTCCTCCCAAACTTTGATAAATGCGCTTCTGTAAAGAAAACCCAAACCGCCCATTACTGTGTTTGATCCACAACCCGTCAATAAGGCGGAGGTCTTCACAGGGAAAATTCTCAATACTTTCTTCATCTAACCAATCTTCTTTTTCCCGCTTCGCCACTGCTAACATGACCCGGAATGTTTCCTCATCCGCTTTCTTCCATTCCCCATCTGTTAAAAATCGCTCTAGCTTTTGATACTGACTTGGTAAAGTTACAGATGGAGTAGGAACAGGGGGGACTGTGGTGGGTGACTGGGTAACTGAATGACCACCAGGATTAAGAGCATTAATAACTTCTGCAGCAGATTGATAACGATGCTTGGCGATGGGGTGGGCTAACTTTTCCAAAATCTGACCCAACTCATCACTGACTACATTCCCATTCAGGTGATCTCGCCATAGCCATTCTCCTTCCAGGGGACTGTATAAATCAAAGGGGCTAACTTGAGTTAATAGATACAAACAGGTCACCCCTAAACTATATAAATCACTGATAAATAACGGTTTCCCCATAGACTGCTCTGGAGCGCAATATTCCGCCGAACCGATAATTGTCCCTGCGGCTGTGCGTCGCTGTGGTTTTACTGCTTTAGCCGCGCCAAAGTCTACTAAAAACAACTTGTTGTCACTGCTACGCCGGATAATATTTTCTGGTTTAATATCTCTGTGTATTACCTGTTTACTGTGGACAAATTCTAAAATCTGTAATATTTCTAGTAATAATGTTCTAATCTGTGGTTCGGAAAATACACCATTTTGATCTAACTCAGCCTGGAGGTTGTTTCCGTCCACAAACTCTTGTACTAAGTATTGGCGATTATCCACCACGAAATAAGCCATCAAGTCAGGAATTTGGAGATGCTTACCTAACTCTTCTAGTCGTTGTGCTTCCTGTGCAAATAACTCAGATGCTTTGTCAAAAGTAGATGTCCCCTGTGCTTGGGGTAAAAATTGCTTAATGACACAAAAAGGCTGGGATGGTTTATATTTGTCAGTAGCCAGAAATGTCCGCCCAAAACCGCCTTGACCTAAAATTGACCGGGGTATATACCTTTCTGTTAGAATTAACTTACTACCGCATTGTTGACAAGATGTGAAGTTATCAGGGTTAAGGTGGAGACAGTCTGGATTTAAACAATAGATGGTATTCATATTCTCTCAGGTAATGCTGATTGTGTTACCGGATGCTTTGAGGGTGATTAATTCTGGTGATATTTTCTTATCTAGAGACATTATACACAAATTGGTCAGTGGGAAGACCTGAATAAACCTGAACTTTTATGTATTGACATTCCCACTGATTTCATCCTGCTTGTTTTTATTTGATTTGTTTATTTGTGTTTTTTTGTTATGAATAAAGCAGGTAACACC
>Ga0169931_10000113_pt1 | contig 121551 bp, 105 predicted proteins | sample Kivu_15m_20L_FD_129675 | JGI IMG/M metagenome (GOLD analysis project Ga0169931, IMG submission 129675) | Freshwater microbial communities from Lake Kivu, Western Province, Rwanda to study Microbial Dark Matter (Phase II) - Kivu_15m_20L... | ecosystem: Environmental > Aquatic > Freshwater >... | reverse complement strand
GCATCGGTTATCCTTTCTGGTGTGCCTTGAGCGGTTCACCAGTGGACAACCAGAGACTCCCGGAGCCGTCAAACTCCGGGAGTCTCCCCGGCTCAGCCGGGGGCTTACCAAGATTTAGTTAGCGCACCTCCGCAGATCGTGAAGGTGAAGTCCATCGCGCTGACCAAGAAGCTTACCAAGGGCAGATACACCGCGAGCGCCGTCGTTACCGTCGTGGATCAGACCGGCAACAGTATCGGTGGTGTGACCGTCAATGGGGCGTTTTCCGGTGCGGTAAGTGGCGCTAGATCCGGCCCGACGGGCACGTCCGGCAAGAATCTGGGAATCGTGACGCTGACTTCGTCGACCTTCACCGCCAACAGCTCCGTCACTTTTACCATCACCAGCCTGAGCAAGTCGGGCTATACCTACAATGCCGCGAACAACGTGGTCACTTCGGTGACCATCCCGTAAGGCCGCGGCGATTGGATGCGGCGGCGGGCAGGTGCCCGCCGCCGTTCTATTTTGGGGGTTGAAGCCTCTGCGTGGGTGGCGGTGCTGGAGACCAGCTTAGTGAACTTTCCGAAGGGGCACACCTATTCGTCGAGGCTCCCGCGCGTCGGATGGATGGTCACAGCCGACCTGGCGGCGGCGCCGCAGCACGGACTTATCACGGAGGGGCGGAACTGCCGTTCCGTCCGGGCGTTTCCACGTGACAGCCTCCAACGGTGTCTCCAAGCACGCGGGAAACTGCGCGCACTCCCAAAGCGTCATGAAATCTCGCGATGGCGGCTGCGATTTTGAACCGGCATCATGACTTCGTATTCAGCGCGTCGGCATCTTCCTCCAGCGGGCGCGTAAACGGCGAGGTCCCCCGGCCTCGCCGTTTCATTTTTCGGACATCTGACGGGCTTTCGTGGCCGGTGGGCGGGTGCGTTGTTGGGCGGCGGGTCGGTAACGCCAAGGGTAATCAGATTTGGGTATGGCAACCCGGTGAACCCCTCCGAACTAATCATCTTTGGCGATTCAAAAGTGGGTGTTTCGGGCGGATAGGTGAGTGCGAACAACGCACCCCCACATGTTGAAGTTCGTCAAATCTCTTTGGATCGCGATGCTGGCCGCAGCCGCGACGTTCACCTCCTGTGTTCGGCTCGATGCCGGCCATGGCGCCGCCTCCAAGGCTGCCCCGCCGGCCCCGGCCGTCGTTAAGGCGCCGGCGACACGCTAGGCCGCCGGATTGCCGGCTCAGCCTCCCAACCCCTGACATGGTTCAACCTGCCATGAACGCCCCCACTATGTCCCGATCCGTCGCGGTGCTTGGACTTGCCACCGGTCTTTTCGTGGCTCCTGCGCTCGGCGGACCTGACCGCGGCGCCGGTCACCGGATGAACAAGGTGTTCGCCACTTCAGGCGAACATCGGGCCACGGTGATGGTGACCGATTATATCGGGCTAACCTGCACTGCTGCCGGCAGCGTAAGGGTAGTTGCCCCCAAACTGGTGTCTGTATCAGTCGCCACCAACGGCGCGTCCATCGCCGCGACACCTGCAACGCTGGATTTTGACGGAACCCAGTCAATCGACGACGACGGAACTGGAGCTTCCAGCAGCGTGGTGTCCAAGTCGCTTTCCGAGGTCGGCACCCACGGCGCAGTCCTCAGGATCACGGATAATCCCGGCGCGGTCGCAACGGCGACAACCCTGGTGGAAATCACCGCACCCCGGAGCACCGCGCCACGGGTGGCGGACATTGGATTGACACGGGTCAAGTCTGGTGCAAGGCCCTCGGAGAAGGCGGGTGTTGTTGTTTCTGATACTGCGGGCCCCCCGGTGTCCGGCGCCAAGGTCATTTTCCGATCATCAGCTGTTGTGCCTTGGGCCGGTTCGGCCGTGACCGACCCGGCCGGAACGATGTCCGTCCTGTCGAAATCCTTCCTCAATCCCGGCACACTCACCTTCATCGTGACGGGCCTGAGCAAGGGCGGCTACACCTACTCGTCCGCCGATAATGCAGTCACGATGGTCACGATTGTTCCCTCAGGGACGGGACGATGAAGTGGGAATTGAGATTTCAGCCGACTCCGAGGCTGCAGACGCCTACGGACCACCGGCAACGCCAAGGATCGGTGGACACATCCACCAGGGAACGGCGCGGCAAGGTTCCTCAGCTTTGCCGCGCTTTCCCATTTTTTCGGCAGCTGGCGATGTATAAGACCGGTTTCCGTGCGGCAATCGATTCCATGAGCTGGCGGTCCGCACCCCCTTTCTACCTCATGCAGCCGGATCAGGTCGCATAGGATCGAACAGCGGACGCCCTCGCCCGCGTGATTGCCCCGCCGAAGCCAACTCGCCGATGAAGGCAACCGGGATCCGGGGCGTCCCGGTTTGTTCCGTGGTTGCAGGACGAAACCCTCCGGACTCTAGCGGGTGCTACTCCTCGACGAATCGACCGGTGATTTCACCGGACCAGCCGTCAAAGGTCTTTCCTCAACGGCCCGCAAGCTCCGATGTAAGTCGGCTTTGTCATCCCCAAGCCAATCGACGACAATGACCACGGCGTTTCAGCGGACGTTGCTGCCGGCGGATGGGAACTCGTCGGCGGACTTTTTCGACGCACGGCGGAGGAACGGCGTTACCCTGCGGATGTGGCGGATCTGGACTTCCAATTTGTGAATGGGGCGATCCATCTGCCGGAGCTGCGGCTCTGGTTGGATGCCCATACGCCGATTGGCGCCGACGAAGCGGTCTTCGTCTCCCACGCGCACAGCGACCACACCGCTCGCCATTCCCGTGTGATCTTTTCGCCGGCGACCCAGAAGCTGATGCGCGCCCGGTTGTCCGGGGAGCGAACCGAGCATGTCCTCGAATTCGGCCAAAGGCACCCCTTGCGGCCGCTGTCGGGAACGGCGGCGGCGGGGGCATACGTGACCCTGCTGCCCGCGGGCCACATCTTCGGCTCGGCGATGTCGCTCCTCGAAACGCCCGCGGGTTCCCTGCTTTACACCGGCGATTTCAAGCTCCGACGGGGGCTCAGCGCCGAACCGTGCGAACCGCGTCCTGCCGACGTGCTCATCATGGAGACGACCTACGGCCGCGCGCAGTATGTCTTTCCGCCGACTCAGGTGGTGATGACCGGACTGGTGCGGTTTTGCCGCGAGGCGTTGGACAACGACGAGGTGCCGGTGCTGCTCGGCTATTCGCTGGGCAAATCCCAGGAAATCCTCAGCGGTTTGGGGGAGGCGGGTTTGCCAATCATGCTCCACCCGCAGGTCGCGAAGCTCACGCGGGTGTATGAGTCCTTTGGTCTGCGGTTCCCGGCCCATTGCGACTTCGATGTAAAGGAAGCGGTCGGACACGTGGTGCTGGCGCCGCCGGGGGCGACCGTCACGACTTTGCGACGGCGCTTGGGTCGCTGCCGCATCGCGATGTTGACCGGCTGGGCCCTGAATGCCGGATCGCACTTCCAGTATCAGGCGGACGCGACGTTTCCGCTGAGCGACCACGCGGACTTCCCGGATCTGGTCGAGTTCGTGAAGCGGGTCGCACCGCGCAAGGTTTACACGCTGCACGGATTTGCCGCGGACTTCGCGGCCACGCTGCGGGACCTGGGCTTCGATGCCCAGGCATTGAGCGAGTCTGAGCAACTGGAACTGGGATTGAAGGCATCCCGCCGAACCGAGGCCGCCGGCAGCCGCGAGGTGATCGCAGTTGGGCAGGCTGAGTCACAAACCTCCACGCCGCATGCCGCAGATGTTGCCGCGCCGGTCGAGTCCTTTGCGGCCTTTGCCCAAACGTGCCGTGCCATTGCCGGTGTCAGCGCGAAGTCGGAAAAGGTGCGGCGGCTGGCGGAGTTCCTGCGCCAGGCGGCACCGGAGCAGTTGCCGGCGGTGACCGTCTGGTTCACCGGCCTGCCGTTCGCGGCGTCGGCGAATCGCGTTTTGGCGGTCGGCTGGGCCCTGATTCGGGGAGCGGTCTGTGAAGTGTGCGGGATCACCGAAGCCCAGTTCCGGCAGGCTTACCTGCGGCACAGTGACACCGGGGAAACGGTGGCGGAGCTGATCGAGAACCGGGTGAAAGCCCCATGCCGAAGCAAGCAACCATGGCTGCAACTGGCCGCGGTGGCGGAACTGTTTTGCCGGCTCCAGCTCGCCCGCGGGCCGTTGCCGAAGCGTGCGCTGTTGTCCGGAATCCTGGCGGAGTGTTCCGGGCTCGAAGCGAAGTTCCTGATCAAGATCCTCACCGGGGATCTCCGCATCGGGCTCAAGGAAGGCTTGGTCGAGGAGGCGGTCGCGGTGGCATTCGGAGTCTCGGCCGAGTTGGTCCGTGCCGCGCATCAGTTGGTCGGTGACTTGGGAGAAGTGGCCGTGCTGGCGCGCGCCCGGCGATTGGAGCAAGCCGATGTGATACCGTTCCGTCCGGTGAAAGTGATGCTGGCCTCGCCTGAGCCATCGGCAGCCGACGTGATGGAGCGGGCCCGGGAGTGGCCGGGTGAAACGGCACTGGTGGGGACGGCGGTGTGGGTCGAGGACAAGTTTGACGGCATTCGGTGCCAGTTGCACAAAGTTGGTGACCGAGTGGCGCTGTTCAGCCGCGACCTCAAGGACGTGACCGACACGTTTCCCGAACTGGCTGGGGCGGCCCGCGAGCTTTCGGGCGATGTCATCCTCGACGGGGAGGCCGTGGCGATGGCCGGTGGAAGGGCCCTGCCGTTCGCCGAATTGCAACGGCGGCTGGGCCGGCGCGAACGCGACCTTTTTCTCGGCGACGAGATTCCGGTTCGCTTCGTCGCCTTCGATCTCCTCTGGCGCGACGGCTCCGGCCGGCTGAGTGCACCGTTGCGGGAACGTCGCCGGGAATTGGAGTCACTGCTGACGTCCGGCAACGCCCCCGCGGCGTTGGTCTTGGCACCGGTGTCCACCGTGTCGGACGCGGCCGGACTGGAGCGCGCCTTTGCCGCCGCCCGCGGCCGGGGCAACGAAGGCCTGATGATCAAGGATTCGATTTCCCGTTACCTTCCGGGCCGACGGGGCATTGCGTGGCTCAAGCTCAAGCAGGCGCTGGCGACCCTCGACTGTGTGGTCGTCGGCGCCGAATACGGCCACGGCAAACGGAAGGATGTGCTGAGCGACTACACTTTCGCCGTGCGCGACGAACGGAGCGGGGAACTGAAGACCATCGGCAAGGCCTATACCGGACTGACGGATCTGGAGATTGCAGGGCTGACCGAGCATTTCCTCGGCCGCGTGGTGCGACAGCGCGGGCGATATTTCGAAGTCGTGCCCGACACCGTGCTGGAGATCGCGTTCGATGCCCTGCAGGCGAGTGACCGCCACGCGAGCGGTCTGGCGATGCGGTTTCCGCGGATCGCCCGCATCCGGGATGACAAGACCCCGGCGGAGATTGACACGCTGGCAACCGCACGGCGGCTGGCGGGCCTGTCCGCAGGCTAACGCTTCCACGAGTGGACGGCCGGGCGCCGGGTGCCTACCGTCCCGCTCCTTTCTGGGTGAAATCACTGCTCGACAACGCCGACCAAAAGTCCGAACGCGCCTTCCTCGTGGGTGTGGAATTGAAATCACGCTCCGCTTGGGACGTGCGAGATTCGCTCGATGAACTCGGGGAACTGACCGGGACCTTTGGCGCCAAGGTGGTCGGTGAAGGCCTGCAGAAACTCGAGACGCCTCACCCGGCGACCTACGTCGGCCGGGGCAAGGCGGAGGAGTTCTCCGCTTACTGCAGGGAGAACGCCGTGGACACGGTCATCTTCGACGACGAGCTCTCACCGGCCCAGACCCGCAATCTGGAAAAGGTGTTTTCGTGCAAGGTCATGGACCGCACGGCGCTCATTCTGGCCATCTTCGCGCAACGGGCCCGCACGCGCGAGGGCCGGCTTCAGGTCGAGCTGGCGCAGCTCCAGTATCTGCTGCCGCGCCTGACCCGCTACTGGACGCACCTGTCGCGTCAGCGCGGCGCGGCTGGAGCCATCGGTGGCGAAGGTGAAACTCAGCTCGAAGCCGACCGCCGGAAAACCCAGCAGCGCATTGACTCGATTCGGGACGAGTTGGTGCAGGTGCGCAAGCAGCGCGCCACCCAGCGCGCTGGCCGGCAACGGCATCAGTGGCCCCTGGCATCCATCGTCGGCTACACCAATGCCGGCAAATCCACGCTGCTCAACGCGCTGACCGGCGCCGACACCCTCGCGGAGGACAAGCTGTTCGCGACCCTGGATCCGACCACCCGTCGCCTGCGGCTGCCGACAAACCAGAACGTCCTGTTGTCGGACACGGTGGGCTTCATCCGCAAGCTGCCCCACGGTTTGGTGGAGGCCTTCAAGGCGACCCTTGAAGAAGTGGTGGAGGCGGACCTGCTCCTACACGTCGTCGATGCGAGCCATCCCAACGCCGATGCCCAGATCCGCGCGGTGAACGACGTGCTGGCCGAGATCGGCGCCGACCAGAAGCCGACCCTGATGGTGTTCAACAAGGTGGACCGGGAAGCCGGCCGCAATGCGGCGGACCAGTTCGTGCCGCAGTTCGCCAAGGTGGTCTGTGTCTCGGCGAAGACCGGCGTCGGTTTCCCGGAACTGATGGCCGAACTCGGCGCGATGTTGAAGCCGATCCGCGACTTTCTCACGCTCTGGATACCGCATACCGAACCCCAGACCATCGCCCGGCTCCATTCCCTCGCCCAGATTGTGGAGCAGGATTACAGCGGCGAGCAGGCTTACTTTCGGGCGCGCATCCCGCCGCACGTGCGGCATGAGTTTGAGCGGTTTGTGCAGGAAGAGGCGTCGCCGAGCTGATCGGCGAAGGAGTCAAGATGCGGAGGCAGGCGTCGGTGCGGGATGCGAGTCCTGCTAGTTCTGGCTCAGTCCCATTGAATGCAGCGGTGCTGGGTTAAGTCCGTGACGCCCGGCCGACGGGATGGGATTTGGGCGCAAGTGTGTGTGGGACGGTTTGTTGTCTGGACGATTCCCGTCGGCCCCTTCACAGAATTCCGAACCATGTTTGCCTTGATCACTCCAACTTGCCGGCAGTTTGTCCGGACGCTGACCGTGGCGGCCGCGCTGGCCGCGTTTCCGGCCTTGGCCCAGAAGGGCTCCAGCTACCGCATGATGCAGGACGACTTTCCGTTCCAAGCCGCCTGCATCGGCGTGAACGTCCCAACCAACAACGTGGCCTACAAGGGATACGCCATCCGGGTCGGCAACGATGCGGCGGTGCTGTGGGACACCGATACGCTGCGGTTGGTCGCAGGCTGGACCGGCGGGTTTGTGGACACGCACGGGGTGGTGTTCGACGGCGCGCACGGGAAACACCCGCAGATGATCGGCGACCAAAAGTTCGCCGTAGGCTTCGGCCCCGGGGTCGCCGGTGCCAATGGCAGTTTTGCCGACACTCGCCCGGAACCCTACGGGCCGATCGACAAGACGGTTGCGCACTGGAAGGGTGTCCACGTGAGAGGGATGAACGTGCTGCTGAACTACACCGTGAACGGCGACACGCTCGTTTCAGAACAGCCGGGTAGCGTGGCACAGGACGGGCAGGTGGCCTTCACCCGCACGATCAGGATTGAGCCGCCGAAGACGGGCTTCCTCTTCAAGTCGCGCAAGGTGACCGGCGATTTCAGCCTGGCGCTCGCGGAGGTGGAGGGCGCGACCAAGGCGATCAGCAACCAAAACGGCATGGCGGTCGCCTCCCTGAAGTCCGGGGAAAAGGTCACGCTCGTCGTCGCGACCAGCCTGCCCAAGGGTGCGCAGCTCGCGGTGGACGGTTACCGCGTGGTGCTCTCAGTGCCGAAAGGCACCAAAGACGGGACCGCCAAGATCGCCATCTGGAGCGGTTCCGAGGGGGATTCCGCCAAGATCGCCACGCTGGCCGCCAAGATTCCGGACCAGGCTGATTTCTCCCGGGGCGGCCCGCGCCGCTGGAACGAGACCGTGAAGCTCCAGGGCAAGCTCAACACCAGCGCGACGCCCGACGGGGCCTACGTGACGGATTCAATCACCGCGCCGGAGGACAATCCGTGGAAGCGGCGTGTCCGGTTTGGCGGCATGGACTTCTTCCCCGACGGCAAGCGCGCCGCACTGTGCACGCACGACGGCGACATCTGGATCGTGTCCGGCATCGACGACTCCCTCGCGAACCTGGAATGGAGCCGGTTCGCCTCCGGCCTGTATGAGCCGCTCGGACTCCAGATTGTGGAAGGCCAGATTTACGTCTCGGGCCGCGAAGGCATCACCCGTTTTGCCGACCTCAACGGCGACGGGGAGGCCGACCACTACGAGGCGTTCAACCACGACATCATGTCCACGCGCGGCTTCCACGAGTTCGTCTTCGACCTGCAGCGCGATGCCGCCGGCAACTTCTACTACGCCAAGGCGAATCCCGTGAATGCCGGCGGCGGCGGCTTCGGAAACGAAAAGGCGTCCCGCGGCAACGGTCAGGTCTGTTCCCATGCCGGCTGCCTGTTCAAGGTGAGCCCGGACGGCAAGCGGTTCGAAGTGGTGGCCCGCGGTTTCCGTGCGCCGAACGGCATCGGCGTCCGCGCCGACGGCCAGCTCACGACGGGTGACAACGAGGGCACCTGGGTCCCCACCTCGCCGATCAACTGGGTGGACGGAAAGACATTTCACGGCGTGATCAACAAACTTACGCCCAAGGCTGTGGCGGATGCTTATGCGCCGCCGATCATGTGGCTGTCTCACGCCGACTATTGCAACTCGAACGGCGGCCAGACCTGGGTGCCCAACGACCGGTGGGGACCGTTCCGGGGCGAGATGCTCTACGAAAGCTACGGCAAGTCGTCGCTGTTCCTCGTGATGCGGCAGGACATCGCGAACGGGCGCCAGCAGGCCGCCGCGGTGAAGTTTCCGCTCAAGTTCACGAGCTCGGTCATGCGTGCCCGCTGGCACCCGACCGATGGCCAGCTTTACGTCGCCGGCCTGAGCGAGTGGCAGTCCAATGCCGCACGCATCACGGGATTCGACCGTGTGCGTTACACCGGCAAGCCCGTTTACTCCGTGCGGTCCGTCAGGGTGGTGAAGGATGGGGTGCAACTCAGTTTCACCCAACCGCTCGACAAGGCCTCGGCCGAGGACGTGCAGAACTGGTCCGGCAAACGCTGGAACTACATCCGCAGCGAGAATTACGGCTCGCCGGAGGTGAACGTGGGCGATCCGAAGAAGAAGGGCCGCGAAAACCTCGACATCACCGCCGCCAAGCTCAGCGACGACGGCAAGTCGGTGACGCTAAAGATCGCTGACCTGAAGCTGGCCAACAGTCAGTCGCTCAAGTGGGACCTCAAGGCCAAGGACGGCACGTCCATCGCTCAGGACATTCAGCACACGATCCACGAGATTCCGTCGGCGAATCCGTTGAACTGAAGTTCCGCCGCGCGCGGCCACGCGCGGCGCCGGAAGGCGTGGTGGCGGGCAATACCCCTTCGATTGCGGTCGCCGTGAACGGGGTTCACGGCGACCTTGTTTTTTTGGCCTTCCCCCGCGTTGATTTGGCCGCCGCCTTGGCAGTGCAACTCCTGCTCCGGACAGTGAGTTCGAGGCAGTCGCCTCAACTCGGCCGGGGAAAGCGACTTGGTGAACCTGTTTCCACTATTGCACGAGGACGACGACCTGCTGGTGCTGCACAAGCCGGCGGGATTGGTCTGCCATCCGACCAAGGGTGACGAGTATTCCAGCCTCATCAGCCGGGTCCGCCTGCACCTGCGGGCCACGGCGGAACCGCAGATGGTTCATCGCCTCGACCGCGAGACGAGCGGCGTGATGATCTTCGGCAAGACCGCCAGGGCGGCGCTGGCCCTACGGCAGCTCTGGGAAAGCGGCCTCGTGACCAAAGAATATCTCGCGATCGTCCAAGGATCGGTCGCGGCGGACGAAGGCGTCATCAATGCGCCGCTGGGCAAAAACGAGTCCAGTGCGGTGGCCATCGCGGATTGCGTCCGATCCGACGGGGCGAAGGCCCGGACCCGATGGTGGCTGGAAAAGCGATTCCGCCGTGAAGAGGCCGACTACAGTCTCCTACGGTTGCGGCTGGATACTGGCCGCAAACACCAGATCCGGATCCACCTTCGGCACGTGGGCCATCCGTTGGTGGGCGACAAGATCTACGGACCTGATGAGCAACTCTATCTGGCTTTTGTGGAACGGCGGCTGACCCCTGAACAGGAGCGCCAACTGATCTTGCCGTGGCAGGCACTTCATGCGGGCCGTCTGTGGCTCCCCTGGCACGGACGGGAGCTGCAGTTCAGTTCCGCGCCAGAACCTTGGTTTGCGGCCTTCGCAGAGACTGTGGCCGACAGCCCGCCGCCGTGGGACGAGCCGTGATCACTCGGAGCCGATGTCGCCGTCGTCTCGACCCGAGACGCCATATTCATGCAGTTTGTTCCGCAGGGTGCGGATGCTGATGCCCAGCTTGCGGGCGGCGTGGGTGCGGTTGTCGTCGCAGAGTTTCAGCATACGCAGGATGTGATGCTTTTCCAGCTCGGCGAGAGACACCACCTCTGAGCCGCCGGCATCCGGTTCTGCGGCCGGTGACCCGTTGGCTTTTGGGGCCGTCGGGGCATGGAGCCCGGTGTGGGCGACCGGTGCCAGAACCGGAGCGGAGTAACTGGCCGGCGCCGAGGCAAATCCCAGGTGCGCGACCTGCACATCCTCGCCTTCGGAGCAGAGGATCACGGCGCGTTCGATGACGTTTTGGAGCTCGCGAACATTGCCCGGCCAGCTGTGCGCCCGCAGCGCCCGCATACAGCTGTCGGCGATCCCGGCAACCCGCACACCGTGTTTGCGCGCGAACCGCTTGAGAAACTGCTCGGCAAGGAAGGGGACGTCATCGATCCGGTCCCGCAACGGCGGCACATGGATGGGCACGACGTTAAGCCGGAAATAAAGATCCTGACGGAACTCCTTCCGCTCGACGCTCTGATCGAGGTTGCGGTTGGTCGTCGCCAGGACCCGCACGTCCACCTTGATGGTTCGGTTGCCGCCGACGCGTTCGAGCTCACGCTCCTGCAGCACCCGCAGCAGTTTGGCCTGAACTTGGGGCGAAACCTCGGAGACCTCGTCCAGCAGGATGGTTCCGCCGTGGGCGAGCTCGAAACGTCCTTCACGTTTGCTATGGGCACCGGTGAAAGCACCCTTTTCGTGGCCGAAAAACTCACTCTCGATGAGATTCTCGGGGATCGCGGCACAGTTTACCTTGATGAATGGTCCCTGGGCGCGGGGGCTTTCCCGGTATATCGCGCGGGCGACGAGTTCCTTGCCGGTGCCGCTTTCTCCCTGGATCAGGACCGTCGCCTGCGTGCGGGCGACCCGCCGGATGAGTCCGCGGAGCTCCTCCATCGCGGCACTGTGACCGAGCAGCTCATAGCCGGAGTCCGGCCCTTCGTCCTGGCTCAGAAAACGGTTCAGGTTGCGCAGCTGCGCGACCTCTTCGGCCTTCTGGAGCGCCACCCAAATCTGGTCGGCGGAAAACGGCTTGATGATGTAATCGGACGCTCCGTCGCGCATGCATTTCACCGCGGACTCGATGGATCCGTGGCCGGTGATCACGACCACCTGCGGCTTCACCGCCCGCGGCTGGAGCGTGCGCAGCAGGTCGGTGCCCTCGCCGTCGGGCAGGCCTACGTCCACGAAGGCCAGGTCGAAATTGTCGCGGGCGACAAGTTCCTCCGCCTCCGCGAGGGTGGCGGCCGTAGCGACCTCGTAGCGGCGGGTCCGCAACTGTTGTTCGAGGACTTTCCGCACGAACGGATCGTCCTCCAGGATCATGATTTTCTCGATCGGCATCGGACCAAAAGGATGGCAGCAGTTCAGGTCTCATCAACCAGTGAGGCCGTTTCCGTTGGGGCGGAAACCGGACTCACGCTGCCCTGACGACGATACAGGTCGGCGACGAAATGCGGTCGCTGACGGTTGGTCGGGGGCAGGTGTCGGGTAGGAACCAAACCGCGGCGGAGAAGACTCTGCTCATTTTCGCGGTCCAAGACGATGATTTTCATGATCAGGTCCTGGTTCTGGCGCAGCAGCAGGTCAATGTCGCGATGCTGGGCCCGCTGGGCGGGGGTGGCGGCGAGCCATTCCTCCCGGCGTCCCTTCAGGGCCTCCACGGAGGCTTCCAGCTGTCCCAGCAGCGCCTTCTTCTCCTGGAAGCAGCCGAACTGTCCGCCGGGCTCCGCGGCGCGAAAAGCCGCGGCTTCGCGTTCGACCAAGTCGAGGATCTGGCGGCAGAGCGCGAGGTGTCGGATGAGATCCTGACGGATCGCGTTGGGATCGGTCATTTGGGGGCGGAATCCAGTTCAGCCCCTTCCTTGGGTTTCGGTTTCGAGAGGACCAGGTCCTTCCGGGTCGCCTCGGTCTTGCCGTTCCAGTCGAGATGCTCGCGCCGCCACGCCGCCATTTCGACAATGGTCTTCAAGTTGTCGGTCAGTTCCGCTTTCAGCAGGGATTTGCCGGCGGTTTCGGCCATTGTGAAGGACTCGGCAGCCTTGGCCGGCTGCTGGAGCCGTTCAAAGGCGAGGCCGACCTGATACCGTGCGGGCACCTGCCACGCCGGGCTGAGATTCAGCTCGGCGATGCGCTGATAAACCTGGAGCGAACCCAGATAGTCGCCGGAGGCATAAAGCTGGTTCGCGAGATCGTTGCCCACCCGCAGCCGCCAGTAATCCCATTCGGAAGGTGAATCCGCGGAGGCAGCCTCCTGCTGTTGGAGCAGGATGAAGACTTGGGCCAGCGCGTCATCAGTGCGGCCTGCCTGCCGATATGCCTTGGCGAGTTCGTAGCGGATCTCCGGTGCGTTCGCGGTGTCGGGCGCGTCACGCAGGACAGTTTGCGCATGATTGATGAGATCCTGCGTGCGATCGGTGTGGGCGAGGCTCCGCACCAGCTTCACGCGGATGGCGTTCCGGTTCAGGGCGGCGTCGTCGAGCTTGAGCAGGCGGAGGAAATAGTCAGCGGCATCGGCGAAGCGGCCCTGTTCGTAATAGGTGTCCGCGATTTCGGTCTTCGCCTGGAGGACCAGGTGCTGGTAATACTCCAGATGGTCGGCGTCCTGGGCCGATTCGATGTTCAACGACTTGCTCATCACCGCGTAGAACTTGGACAACGCGCCGGTATAGGCACCCATTTGCCGGAAAAGAAGCCCCTGCCGGAGCAACACTTCCGGGACGTTGGGGTCCGTGGGATATTTCGCGAGGAACTGGGAGAAGACCTGCTGGGCTCGAACCAGGTCGTTTTGGTCCTGGGCCAGCAACGCGAGTTCCAACAGGGCCGAGCGCTTGATGTCAGCCGGATGGTCGCCGGTGACCAATTCGACCAGGTTGGTCTTCGCGAGAGCCAGCTCTTTCCGCTCACGCAGTCCGCGGGCAATCTCCAGCATCTGCTCGGAGTTTTCCTGTTTCACCCGCTTCGATTCATGGACGGGAGAGGTCAGCAGGTTGGAAGTGGTCAGGAGGTCCTGACGATCCCGCAATGCCCGGTCCAACTGCGCGGGCACTCCCGGCGCAGCGGCCCGGGATTCTACGGGCGCGGCTTTGGCACTGGGCACATGTTCGGGCAAAAGGGCGGGCGGTTTGCTTCCGTCGCTGGCGAGCAGCGGCCCGGCGATGAGCAGCCACAGGATGAAGCCGGCGATTCTCGGGAAGCCCTGAAATCGCTGACAAAACGGATGGAAGCTCAGTCTCACTGCCTTGTGTAGATGGCCCGGCTGGACCGGGGATCGGCCGGAGGCACGGCGGGAGTGAATTGGACGGGCACCACGACCTGCGGGCTGCCCGGATTACGGCTCACGCCCGGGGCGAAGAATGGCATCAGGATGCTTGGAGTCGCTGGCGCGGCGTGTGGGCCGGAAGGGGGCGGCGGCTGATCGTTCGAATCAATCGAACTGTCGATGGCGGTGCCCGGGGCGGTGGCCAGAGGAGGCGGCAGCTCGGGGCCGTAGGATTCCAGTTCCTTGCCGGTCAATCCGGTGTTGGCCATTTCCGGGCGGTTGAATACCGAGCCGGGCAGCGGAAGAAAGTGGGGCGCAGGTGGCTGGTTGACCTCATTGCCACGGGCGAGTGCCGGGAGCAACGCACGCGCCGAAGCAAGATCCGGCTTGGGCGCGACGGCCGCGGCGAAGTGCAGCGGGCTGGGACCGAACAGTCGCAAATAGCCGGGCGGGCGTTCGGTAGCGAACGCCCCGTGGGCGGCCCAAACCACCCCTGCCAACATGAAAATCTTGCCTCTCATTACCAACCCACTTTCCGTCAAGTCGCCAGCGGCTCGACCGCCGGCCAACTCCGTTTTAGGCCACTCCGGCCTCCTCGAATTGACTCGCCAAACGCCAGTCCATGGACTCGTCGCGGACACGACATTCCTTCAAATTCTTCCCATAACCTATGACCTGGTGCTTGAGGGTCAATTTCAGGCAGTTGTGGATTGCGCCCATTGCCTGCTTCATGACCGACACGTCGGCGGCGTTGAACTGGCCCAGGTCGCGCGTGACATCGCGCTGCTCGCAGCATCTGTCGGACGCGTCGTTCTGGAGGGACCGGGCGGCCTTGGACTTCATTCCCTCGAAAACGATCGTCTTGCGGTCATCCACCGTGCGGATCCTCGGTTTCATTTGGCGCAAGGGAGAGGGGTTCAGGAATCTTGCAGCATGGCCTCGACACCCATGGCGTCGATGACCATCTCGTCCACCACAGCTTCGGAATCTTCCCGCCGCGTGAGCCGGCATGCCATCAGGCGAGCAATGCGGTCAATCGCACAAAGACAGACAAGCCCGGTGATCTTTGCGATAAGCCCGACTGCGCTGGCGAGAAGTCCCACGCGGGTGCTGAAGTCAATGGCCTCGTGGGTAGACTGAACCTTGAATTTCGTCATGGTAGTCATTGCCTGCGTGACGGCCGAGCCCGCCAGATCCTCGAGGTCCTCGGTCATAATGAGGGCGCATCGGCAGGAATTGCCGGGCACTTAAGCTTGCGGCACACGTCCTACGTGAACTGGCAGACCCGAGGTCGCGCCACTTCTTAGCCACTACAAAACTGGGGAAAACCGCTGTTTGTCCGGATTTGGCCCAAACCGGGTTTAACCTTCTGGAGCGACCTGCCGATGTAAACGTGGCATGTTCGGGAATCCGATCATCAAGACCACCCGACCTTCGGCCAATATGGACCGTGCCGCCATCGAGTTGCGCATCTCAGGTTGCCCCCGCCTGCCTTCGCTCGGCAGTATCAACATTGCGCTGCGGGAGCTGCTGTCCGCGGACAACCGGTATACCGGGCAGATCGCGGATGTCATCCGTCGCGATCCCAGTCTTACGGCTCGCCTGTTGCGCCTCGTCAACTCGGTCTATTATCACCAGACGACGCCGGTAAACAGCATCGAGGAAGCCGTGTTCTATCTCGGAACCCGACAAATCCGGCAGCTGGCGATGATCACCCCGGTGATTGATGATTTCCAGAAGCTGACCGCCCGCACCCAGTTCGTCTGGCGCAGCTTCTGGCAGCACTGCATCGCCACGGCGCTGCTGACCCGTGAGGTGACCACGGTTTCAGGTGTCCAGCCAGAAGATGCGGACTACGTCGCCGGCCTCATCCACGATGTGGGCAAGATCATCATGGCCGCGTGCTTCAGCGACCGGTTTGTCGAAATCCATCAGCGCGCAGCGACGGAGCCCAAGGGTCTGCGCCAGATCGAGGTGGAGGTGTTGGGAATGGACCACGCCGAACTCGGCGCGCTTTATCTGCAGCACCATTCGCTGCCCGAGGTGATGGTCGAAACTGCTCGCTGTCACCATTCTCCCGAACTCGCCCGGCGCCATCCCAAAGTCGTCGCGGCTGTCCAGATCGCCAACCTCATCCTCCACCAGACCAAGATCGGTGCGAGCGGCAACAACCTGCCGGTCAGCGAGGCGGATTGGATGAGCGCATCCGGCTGGAACATTCTCCTGCCTGGCGCCCAACCGGAGGTGCTGGCCGCGGCAGTCGCCCGTCTGAAGCCCGAAATCGAACGGCTTCCCACGCTGCTGGAAGGCTTGGTCTGAGCCGGCCGTCCCGCGTCTGTGGACATCCGGACACGAAAAAACCCCGGGGAATCTCCTCCGGGGCGTTTCGTTTCGGCGGAAATCGTTCAGGCGAAGTCGTAAACCGTCACCTTCTTCCAGAGCCGGCTGCATTCATTCACGAACTTCACGTGCTCCGGATGCACCTGATAGTCGTCCTGCGTCTGCTTATTGGGGAAAACGAGATTCAGGGCGACCTGGTAGGACTGGTCCACCACAGGCCGGTGGCTGCCCACCATCTTGCCCATGTGGAACTGGAGCACGCCCGGGATGGGCTGCAGATACTTTTGCCCGCCCGCGATGAGCTCGTCGGCGGCGTTGGGATTGGCCGGATCGGTCCAGAAAATGACAACGTGCGAAAACATGAGGGGCGCAGCCTAGAAGGCAGACTGGGATGCGAGAAGCGGGAAGTGCAAAGCTTGGGGAGTGATCGGGAATCACCGGGCAAACAGCCGGAAAAACCACTCCTTGCCGCCCCACACCCAGAGCGTGGCGGCCGCCGCGATGAACGGTCCGTAGGGCAGCCGCGTGGACCAGTCCCGCTTGCCGGCCACAATCAGGCCGATTCCCACGAGCGATCCCAGCATGGCGCTGGCCAGCAGCGAGAACACCGTGGCCTGCCAGCCGAGGAAGGCCCCGATGCCGGCCATGAACTTCACGTCGCCGAACCCCATGGCCTCGCGTGGCAGCGTCACCTTCTCCGTGTCGGCACACATCCAAGGTTCCCGGGAGGCATCAAGCTTTTCCTCGCCAATCTGGAGCAGCGGCGGGCTTTGCTTGAGGGCGAGCCTTACCGGCTGGTTCCAGTAGCAACGGTCGGACAGTTCCAACCGCTTGGCCTCGAGGATCACCGTGTCGGACGTCCGGTAAAACACCTCGTCATAATACACCGCACCGTTCGGCAGATGGATGGCTTCGTCGGTGAAGGTGATGCGGGTGCCATCGGGAATCTTCACCCGCTGTTGGCCGAAGAGCAGTTTCCCGCCCCGTAGCACCGCATAGACCATGCCTCCGCCCACCGCTCCGCCCAGCGCGCTGAACTTCATGCCGTTGACGGCCGTGTTCTGCCCCACCAGCGCCGGTGCCACCGCGCAGAAGAGGAATCCGGCGAAAATCCCGCCGATCGTGATCTGGTCGGGAATGATGTAGTGTTCGAGGTCGATCGCCGTTGCGGCGATGAAGCCGGCGAAGAGGAGGCACAGCGCCAGCGCCATCAGCGGCTCGGCGCGGCCGAAGGTCAGCCAGGTGGCCACAAAGGTCAGCCCGGTGAACGCCTCCACCAACACGTAGCGGGGTGGGATCGGCGCCGCGCAGTTGGCGCACCGGCCCCGCAACAGCAGCCACGACAGCACCGGCAGGTTGTGCCGCAGCTTGATGCGGGTGTTGCACTTCGGGCAGTGGGAGGGCGGCGTCACCGTGCTCAAGTCCAGCGGCAGCCGGTAAATCACCACGTTGAGGAAGCTGCCCACAATCAGGCCGAGCAGTAGGAAACAGATTGTCCAGAGATGGAACGGCGTGCGGAACGGCCCGTCGTAGAGCTGGTCGTAGGGAATGCCGAAATACGTGTCCATGTCAGGCGCGTCCGTAGATTTCCGCTTCCAGCGCCCGGCGCATGGTGGCCACGGGCACTGGCACGCCCGTCCACAGTTCGAGTGCCGCCGCGCCCTGATGCAACAGCATGCCGAGCCCGTTTGCGGTGCGGCGGCCGGCCGCCCGGGCCGCCTTGAGGAATGGAGTTTCCGCGGGGCGATAGATCATGTCATAGACTCCGTCGGCCTGGTGCAGGGAAAACTGTTGCGGTTCGAAGGGCAGGGGATCCTCCGGCTTCAGCCCCAACGAGGTGGCATTGATCACGATCTCCACCTCGGAATCCGGATAACCCACCGTGACCCCGACCGCCGGGAACCGTGCCGCGATCTCGTCGGCCACGGCCTGCGCCTTGGCCACGGTGCGGTTCACCAACCAGAGTGCCTCGACCCCTTCGTCGGCCAGGCGCAATGCCGCAGCCCGGCCGGCTCCGCCGGCCCCCAGCAACAACACGCGCGCGGACCGGGGTTCAATCGCCAGATCCTCGCGCAAGGACCGAATGATGGCGTCCGCGTCGGTGTTGAAGCCCCGGGCGCGGACCGGACCGCGGACCTGGCGAACCTGCCCGACGGGACGCCATTCGCCGTCGTCGGATTCCGTCTCGAAAACCACCGTGTTCACGGCGCCCCAACGCCGGGCGGAATCGTCCAGTTCCTCCATCAGCGGCACCGCGAGCAGTTTGTGGGGCACCGTGAGGTTCAACCCGAGAAACCCCATCTGGCGGGCGCCCTCGATGCCTTCACGCAGGCGTTCCGGGGCGACTTCGCAGGCCACATAGCGCCAGTCGAGGCCGAGCTCGGCGAGGGCGGCGTTGTGCATCGCCGGGGACGCTGAATGCCGGATGGGCGCGCCGAAAACCGCCAGCAGCCGGGTGCTGGCGGACAATGGGCGGGCAAACGACGGATTCATGCGCGGGCGGAAGGTGGCGGATGGCCTGCCGGCCACGCAAGCATCCGGCACTGGCCCGCGTGGCCGTTCCCGCGTCCCCGGGGCGGTTTCACCGGCGGAACGAGGCCGCAAAGTCGTCGGTTGCCACCGCGCGGGTTTCTTTTTTGTGGGTGGAATTGGCGATGAGGTCCTTGAGCCTGGCTTCCCAGCGGGCGCCATCCATGGGCAGGTCGATGGTCTGGCCCTCGAGGGAGGAGAGCACAATGGCGTTGGCCAGTTCCACGGAGTTCAGGCCTTCCTGTCCGGGGGCGATCAACGGAGCCCCGTCAAGGGCCGCGGCGGCAAAGTTCTGCATGAGCGTCGCGTGCTGGTTGGTGGCGTTCTCGAACGGAATCTCGATGTTCCAGACCTCCGGCTTGCTGAAACCGACCTGGGACGTGCGGCTCCATTCCAGGGCGTCGGATTCGTTCCGGGTGAATGTGAGGCGATTGTTCTCGAGCACCACCCGGCCCCGGGAGCCGGCGATCTCGAAGCGATTGGTCCCGGGCGCCTCGCCGGTGCTGCTGATAAAGGTGCCGGTCGCGCCATTGGGCAGCTCGAAGTAGGCGGTGACTTGATCTTCGACCTCGATGTTGTGCCAGCGTCCGAACTGGCAGAAGCCGCGGACACGCGTGGGCATGGCCAGCAGCCAAGCGAGCACGTCGAGGTTGTGAAGGCACTGGTTCAGCAGCACTCCGCCGCCTTCGCCCTGCCAGGTGGCCCGCCAGCCGCCGCTGGCGTAGTAGGATTCCGTGCGGAACCAGTCGGTGTTGATCCAGGTGACCCGCTGGACCTGGCCCAGTTCACCCGCCTCCAGCAGCGCGCGCAGCTTGGCGTATCGGGGCTCGACCCGGAGCTGGAACATGCCGGCGAAAACCTGTTCCGGATGTTTGGCCGCGGCCTCCAGCAGGCGTTCCGCATCCGCCTTGTGAGCAGAAATGGGCTTTTCGACCATTACGTGCAGGCCGGCCTCGAGGGCGGCGATGCCCAGCGTGGTGTGGTCGTAGTGCGGTGTGGCAATCAGCACGGCGTCAATCGCCCCGGACCGGACCAGTTCGAGGGCGTCAGTCGCGACCCGGAGCTTGCGCTGGTAATAGGGTTCGAGCTTGGCCGGCGTGGTGGCGCACACGGCGGCGAGCTCACAGCGCGGCGCCTTGCCTTCAAGCAGATACGTCGCGTGATGCCGGCCGATATTGCCAAGGCCGATGAGACCGATGCGTAACTTGGACATTTGACGTGACGCAGCGTTGCCACCGGCATCGCGTCCGGGCAAGTCCTTGAGTAGGGTTATTCCCGACATGGAACTGCGGTGTGACCTGGCAATAGTCGGTTCGGCGTTTGGCGGCTCCCTGCTGGCCCAGATCGCCCGTCGACTGGGGCATTCGGTCGTGCTGGTCGAACGGGGCCGGCATCCGAGATTCGCGATCGGTGAGTCGTCCACGCCGATGGCCAACCTTCTGCTGGAAGAGCTGGCCACACGCTACGGCCTACCGCGCCTGCTGCCGCTCTGCAAATGGGGAACTTGGCAGCGAACCTATCCGGGCATCGCCTGTGGGTTGAAACGCGGATTCGCGTTTTACCACCACCGGCCCGGCGAAGCGTGGTCCCCGCAGGCGGATCGCGGAAACGAGCTGCTGGTCGCCGCGAGCCCGAACGAGGAAGTGGCCGACACGAACTGGTATCGGCCGGATTTCGATCACTTTCTGGTCCGGGAAGCGGAGGCGACCGGCAGCGTTTATCTCGACGATACGGAGCTCACCGGCGCGGAATTCTCACCTTCCGGGGCGAAACTGACAGGGCATCGCCACGGCGAGCCGGTGACCGTGACGGCTCGGTTTGTCGTGGATGCGACCGGCCCTCGCGGTTTTCTTTGGCGACGTTTGGCCCTGGGCGAATCCGCGCTGCCTACGTTTCCGTCCCGGCAGGCGCTGTTCACTCACTTCCGGGACGTCGGGCCTTGGCTGAAGTCCGAGAGTCGAGCCGGTTCCGGAATACCATTCGGGCCTGACGATTCGGCGCTGCACCATGTCTTTCCGGGAGGATGGATGTGGGTGTTGAGATTCAACAACGGCCTGACCAGCGCCGGTGTTTCGGTCTCGGACGCATTCGCTGCGGAATTGGGCTTGGTCGAGGGCGCGCCAGCCTGGGAACGCTTGCTTGCCCGGTTGCCCGGGGTCGCCCGCCAGTTCGACCAGGCCAAACCGGTGCACCCGTTTCAGTTCGTTCCGAGGATGGCGTTCCGTTCCGGTGCGATTGCGGGTGACAGGTGGGTCCTGCTGCCTCACGCGGCTGGATTCGTGGATCCGCTGTTCTCGACTGGCTTCGTGCTGACGCTGCTGGGCGTGGAGCGGCTCGCCCGCATGCTGGAAGCGGGCTGTGAGCCGTGCGGCGGCGCCTTGGCCGCCTACGCGGCGGAAACGGACGGAGACTTGGTCGCCGCCTCGCGGCTGCTGGCAGCCCAGCACGCAGCCTTGGCGGATCCGGAATCGTTCAACGCGCTTACCATGCTGTATTTCGCAGCGGTGACTTTCTCCGAAACGGTCAGGCGTTTGGGGAAACCCGCGGCCGCGGAAGGCCTCCTGCTGCGCCAGCGGCGCGGCTTCGGGACGGCGGCCTTTGAATTGGCCGACGAAATCGCCTCGGGACTGGCGGTTGATGCCGCGTGCATGCGGGCGCGCATTCAGGAACTGATTGAGCCGATCAACGTGGCGGGGTTGTGGTGCGAGCCAAAGCGCAACTGGTATGGCTGCGAGGCGGACGACCTGATTGGTGCCGCGGGCAAACTGGACGCCTCGCCGGAGGAAATCCGGGCCATGCTGCGGCGGGTGGGATTTGCCGGCTGAGGAGGCACCGAGTTTCGGCGACCCGCAATTCAGTCGGGTGCCCCTGGTGATTCGCCTCAGGGTTCCCTGTTTCGCGGAGTCCGGTTAGCCGGGGCATTGGTCCCCTCACGGCCCCGGCGGCGTTCCCTTTCGGACTTCTTCACCAGTTCGTCGAAACGGGCCTGCTGTTCCGGCATGAGTTCCGCGCGGATCTGCGTGCGGAGTTGCTCGAACTCCTCCCGGGCTTGCGGTGCAATCGGTTCCCAAAGGCGGCGGAAACGTTCCTGGCTGTCCTTCACCTTGGCCTCGATCCGGGTCTTTTGTTCGTCGGAAAGCTTGAGGTCGCGCTGGGCCCGACGCAGGAACTCGTAGCGTTGCCAGGCGATGGCGGGCAACGGCGCGCGCCTCTCGGCCTCGGAACGGAGCTTGGCCCGGGTGCGCAGGCGGCTGCCGGCGATGCCGGTGGCCGCGCCCGCAGTGAACAGGAGCGCGGCGGCCAAAATGACTTTCCAGGCTTTCACCAGATTTCGGGGCTGGAATCGGCCGGGGCAAACAGAGCGTCCTCCAAGTCGGCACTGGCGAGTTCGAGCGGGGCTTCGATTTCGCCGGCAATGTCCTCCGGGAGCGCCGAGGTCCAAGGCGACAGCCCTACACCCCAGGTGACCGCCGCCACCGCGCAGCCGGACAGCGCGGCGCGCCAGAGCCAAGCGCTCCAGACGGCCAGCGGGTCCGTCCTGGGGCGCAGCCGGGCCATGATGCGGCGTTCAAAGGCGAAGGGGGCGTCCGCCACCGGCGGCGCCTTGCGGGCGGCGGCGAGCATGGTTTGCTGGAGACGTTCGACCTTCATGTCTGCTGGGGAATCCGACGGCATGGGGCAGGGTAGGGTTACAGATACTTTTCGGGAGCCATCCTTTGGAGGATTTTCCTCATCTCGGCCCGGGCGCGAAAGGCGCGGACCTTGACCAGCGGGACCGACCAGCCGGTGAGTTCCGCGATTTCCTTGACGGGCCGGTCCTCGAGTTCGAGAAGCGTGATGATCATGCGGTTGGCCGGAGAGAGCTGTTCGAGGACCCGGTTGACGAGACTGCGGGCGGCGTCGGCATCGGCGGGATTGGTTTCGGGCACTGCGACGAACGTTTCGAGCCAGTCCGTTTCCTGATCGGTCAATTCGCTCAGGCTGTGCTCGCGGTTGCGCCGGTGAGAGCGGAGAAAATCGTAGCAGGTCCGGACCGCGAGTCGCATCAGCCAATGCTCGAACGGAGCTTCGCCGCGCCACGAATCGAGTTTCGCAAATGCCTTCAGGAAGACCTCCTGCACGATGTCTTCAACCTCATCCTCACGCCTCGAATAACGGCGGGCGGTGGAAAACAGCCGCGCCTGATGGCGCCGGACCAGTTCCTCAAACCGAGACGTATCCCCGCTGCGGATCGCGGCGATGATCTCGCTGTCGGTGGAATCGGCAGGCACGGCGACCGGAGCGTGGCAGCGGGCTGGGCGGGGCGGAAGGCCGGTCTCGGAGGCAAAAGGGGCCGTCGCGCCTTCACGCGACGGCCCCGCCTGGAGGGCCAGGCGACACACACGGATGTCGGGAACGGAAATCGCGGCTGTCAGCCTGCTTACTTTGTTTCGGCGGCCTCGGACTTGTCCTTCGCCTTGCCGGCGTTCTCGAGGCGCTTTGTGAGGCGCTCGAGCTGCTTCGCCTCCTCATCGGTCAACTTTCCGGCGGCCTGCTTTTCCTTGAGCTCTTTGAGGCGAGCCTCGGCCCGTTCCTTCGCCTTGGCGGCCCGCTTGGCCCGTTCTTCCGGGGTCAGCTTGGGGCGCTCGGCGCGGCGTTTGCCTTCGCCCTTCTCGGTGGTCTTCGGCTTTTCGGCCTTTTCTTCGGCCCGCAGGCCGGTCGTGGCGCCGAACAGGAAGCTGGACGCCAACAATGCAGTCAGGATGCGTTTCATTTGTTTTGTGGTCGGAGGAACCGTCCGGCAACCCCAGACGAAGGGCGGTGCGGTCAGGTTACACGGCCCTTGTTCGCGCCGGCGCGGCGACTAGCGTCCGGCCGTGAGCGAACTCCTGATCGGCGCCCTGAGCGCCCTGCTTTCGACCAATCCGCCGGCGGCGCTCACCAACCTCGTGGCCGAACGGACCGGAATCGTCATTCCCGCCGCGGCGACGAACAATCCGGTCGAGCAGCGCCTGCGGGAGATCATGGCCGCCGATGATGCCGCCCAGGATGAAGTCCAGAAATGGCTCGACGAGGCCGAGAAGCCGACCGATCCGCTGACCGCTCCCAGCGCCACAGCCGTGAAGGCGAAAGTCTCGCAACGCTTCGAGCAGGTGAAAGTGCTCTACGAGGGGTTTCTGAAGGAGCATCCCGATCACGCAAAGGGCTTTCTCGCCTACGGCAGTTTTCTCAACGACATCGGCGATGAAGCGGCTGCCATCGGCCAGTGGGAGAAATCGCGGGAATTGGACCCCAAGAACCCCGCGGCGTGGAACAACCTGGCCAACAGCTATGCCCATATTGGACCCGTCGAAAAGTCGTTTCCCTACTACGAGGAGGCGCTGAAGCTGAATCCGAAGGAGCCGATCTACTGGCACAATTTCGGGACCCTCACCTTCCTGTTCCGGACCGATGCGACCAATCACTTCAAGACCGACGAACAGGGGGTGTTCCGCAAGGCGCTGGACATGTATCAGGAAGCCATCCGGCTGGACCCGAACAACTTCAAGCTCGTGACCGACGTGGCGCAAACCTACTACGGCGTGAAGCCCGAGCCGGCGGAATCCGCCGAGGGGCGGCGGGCCGCGGAACTGAAGCTGGCGAATACCGCCTTGGGGGCTTGGACGAATGCGATCGCGCTCGCTCCCGATGAGGACGACCGCCAGGGCGTGTTGCTCCACATGGTCCGTTGGCATATCCGGGTCAGCCAGTGGGACGAGGCGAAGACCCGCCTCGCCGCCGTGACCAACGAACTTCACCAAGCCATGAAGTCCCGGTTGGAGCGGAACCTCGACGAGCGCACGGGTTCCCAGAAGGCGGCCCAATAGCCGGTGGCGACCATGTCATCACCCAAGGAATACTCAGTGACCCAGACGCTTCGGGCGAGCGCTTGGGTGATAATGCTGTTCGGGTTAACTGCAAGTTCCTTGGCGGCGCCGCATCCAATCGTCCTGCTGCCTTATCCGTTATTCTTCTTTGTGTTCAGGCTGGCCAAAACGACCGGTGATTGGTGGACGTCGTTGCTGGTGACAGTCGTGTGCATCGGCTGGAATGTCCGGGAGTGCATTGATGCCCGCTACATCCGGGTCTCAACCCTCAACGTGGAACCGCTGTTGGTCGCGGTGGTGCAAACGGTGCTGGTCGGCGCCCTGCTCGGACAACTTTGGCTGGCTGGAAAACGGCGGGAGCGAAACCTGCCTCCGAAGACTGCTCCCGGTCTGGAGTGACGGGTGAACCATCCACCCGCAAGTCCGGTCAACCTTTTTTCCCAAAGGTATTCATTGCCGGGTTCGCTGCGATTTGTGCGCGGGCCACTTCGCTGGTGACGTTGATCGGCCGGGCTGGATCTTGGGGTGGAGACGCCTTTTGTCCGAGGAAGCGAAACCGTATCCATTTTGGCCACGCCCAAGGCGAAGCGGGCGGCCCCCCCGCAAAGCATGCGAAGCGGGCGCGGCAGGGGCACAGATTTCCTAAAGGGGGCGCCGTCCCGTCAACCGTCACGAAGAAGGCCCGCGACCGAAGTCGCGGGCCTTGGCAAGACGGAACCGGCAGGTTGGCGTCTCAGTATTCCGTCTTCTTGTTGATGCCTGGTTGGGGCACCGGGTAGCGGCCGTTGGCATCGGGCATGACCGGCGCCGGGCCGTCCACGGTGAGGTTCGCCACATTTGGAGCGAGTTCCTCGGTGCCGTTCCAGACGTCGTCCCAAGAGACAACCTGGCCAGTGTGGGCGGCCTTGCGGCCCATGACGCAGGTGAGGCTCGCCTGCACGGCGCGCTTGACCTCGTTGTAGGGCGTGTTGTTGCGGATTGCGTCCACGAGGTCCTGCCATTCGACCTGATACGGATCGAGTTCAGGGCCCTCCTTGGGCGCGCCCCAGGCAATCTCGGCGTTGGTCATCTTCTGGCCCTTGTAGATGCGGGCGCTGGACGGCCAATGCGAATTCGACGAGATGACCGCCATGCCCTTGGAGCCGTGGGCGTAGCTGGCGAAGGCGTCGTTGCAGCCCTCCATGCAGCGGCCGTAGAAGAACAGCTTCGAGCCGTCGGCGAAGGTGTATTCCACCGAGTAGTTGTCGAAGTTCTGGTCCACGTTGTCGCCGCGGAAGTGGCGGCCGCCGGAGGCCTGCGCCTCGACCGGCCACGCGTCCTTCATCCAGCAGCACTCGTCGATGTTGTGGATGTAGTAGTCGCTAAAGGCGCCGCCGGAAGCCCAGAGGAAGCTGTGGAAGCGGCGGATCTGGAATAGCGTCTCGCTCTCGCCCTCGGGCTTGCGGGTCGAGCGGAACGACGCCACGGGACCGTGCATGCGGTAGGCGCGCATGGCGATGATGTCGCCGATCTGGCCGTCCTTGATGCGGTTGAAGAGCTCCTTGCGGGTCTTGCAGTGGCGGATCATCAGGCCGACGCCGACCTTGAGATTCTTCGCCGAGGCCTGGTCCGCCAGGTCCCACATGCGGCGACCGCTCGGGCCGTCCACGCAGATGGGCTTCTCCATGAAGACATGGAGCCCGCGGTCGATCGCTTCCTTGAACATCAGCCAGCGGAAGGCGGGCGGCGTGGTGAGGATGAAGATGTCCTTGCCAGGACGAAGGGCATCCATGGCCTTCTTGTAGGCGTCGAACCCGACATATTTTCGGTCGTCCGGCACGTCCACCTTGTCGCCGAACTTGCCTTTTAGGCCCTCGAAAGAGGACTTGATGCGGCTCTCGAAGACGTCGGCCATTGCCACGAGCTTCATTGGGGCCGATTCAACGGAAAGGGCGTTGGCGCAGGCGCCCGTGCCACGACCGCCGGGACCGGCGACCGCGATGTGCATCGTGTTGTCCTCCGCGGCGAAGACGTGGGGCAGGGTGACGCCCGAGAGTGCGCCGGCGGCCGCGATGGTGCCGGACTGTTTCAGGAAGCCACGACGAGACGTCGACAGCGGGGAATCTGCGGAAGGGGAATCGTGCATACGTGCCGAGCTTCGGTGACGGGTCGTCACGCCGTCAACTTCGAGGTTGTGGCAAACTTTGTTGAAACCATCCCCAAGACTGGCGGGTGGTGTTCCCGTGCGGGCGAATCGCCCGCGAACAATACTGCCTATCAAATGAAAACCGCAGCTTTACGCCTTCCTCTGATCGCCACCCTTGCCACCTCCCTGACTTTGGGAGCCGCCGCCGAATCCGCGCCGGCCGGCTTGGTTGAGTTTGGCAAATTCACCCCGTCCTCTTCCGCCGACCAGTTCGTCGAGGTGAAACTCGGTGCCAGCGTGATCCAGTTGGCGTCCAAACTGACCCGAAAGCATGAACCCGACGTGGCGGAGTTGCTCATGAACGTCCATTCGGTGCGGGTCAACGTGGTCGGGTTGGGCGATGACAACCGAGAGCAAACCACCCACAAACTGCAGGCCATTCGTTCGGACCTAGAGGGCAAGGGCTGGGAGCGCATCGTGAATGCCCAGGAAAAGAACCAGGATGTCTCCGTGTTCCTCAAGACGCGGAATGCCGACACAGTCGAGGGCATCGTGGTGACGGTGATCGAGAACAACCGCGAGGCGGTGTTCGTCAACGTCGTCGGCGATGTGAAGGTGGATCAATTGGTCACTCTCGGCGACAAGCTCAACCTGGAACCCCTGAAGCAGGTCGGCGCTGCGGTGGAGAAGAAGGGCGAGGCGAAGTCCACCGGGGAATCCAAGGACCCCACGGAGAACAAGGAACAGAAGTAAGCCGGTTTTCTGCGAGCCACCTCTGCAAATTGTCATGGAACCGATCCCTGTTCCCGACTCTGCCACCGCAAGTGGCGGTGCCATGCCCATCCAGCGCCGATTCCGCTGGCGGCGGATCTTCTTCGGGCTGTTCCTGCTGCTGTTCCTCGGAGGAGGACTGCTGGTCTGGTCGTTTGTGCCGGGCGGGGAAGTCCGCGCGATGCGGCGGGCGTTGGACGAAGCCGAAGCGCCCCCGGCAAAGACCAAGATCGCCTTTGGTGTGGGCTGGCCGGCGCTGGGATTGGCGCGGCTGGTCACTGCAGTCGCCGATGTCGAGGCTGATGCCCGGCTTGCCCTCCGCAGTGTTCGCCGCGCCGATGTCAGCGTGAAGGAGCTCGAACGCGAACTGAACCGGGCCCAGCGCCTGACCTTGCTCGAATCCGTGGACCGATCGCTCGAACGAAAGGGCTGGGAACGGATTGTCGGCGTCCTCGAGGAGGATGAGACGGTGGGCGTTTATCTCTCCACCAAGTCCACCACCGCTGACGACTTGCGCCTGGCGATCCTCGTGTTGAGCGGTCGGGAATTGGTGTCGGTGGCCGTCCGTTGTGACGTGGAGCCCCTCATCGAACTGGTCGGTCGGCATGCGGCCCGCGGCGACATCCAGTTCGGCCTGGCTCACTGAGACTGGGGCTGGGCGTCCGTTCCGGGCAGGCGGACCACGATCTTGGGCATCGCCTGAGCAGAAGTTGCCGGTTGGCTCGCTGCCAGTTGACGCTGCTCCATGGTCCATAGCTGGGAACTCGCACCAAAGGCTTGGGGCGTGCCTGGAAACTCCCGGATCAACCGTTCCAACAAGGCTCGCGCCGTTGATTCATCGCCGCGGAATTTCAAATGCCAGGTCGCCAGGTGAGACAGCCAGACCGGCACCTTGGCGGCCGGGCAGTCGGGTCGCTTCAGCAGTTCTTCGACGGTCTTGATTGCCTGGCTTGCCTCGCTCAATTCCTCCGCCTGAAGCACAGCGATGCGTTCCAACAGCTCCGAATCGTTGGGCGCCAGACCCAGCCGGACGTGCAACCGGTCGAATTCGCGGCGGGCCGATTCCCGGCGGTCGCTTCCCCGTTCGGCCGGGCGGGCTTCGACTGCGCCGTCGCTTAGTGAGGGCAGGCGGATGCGTTTGGGAGTCTGTTGCGCCGCGAGTTCTTCCTGATCCAGCGGTAGCTGGATGAGCCGGTGTTCGGCCGTGCGGGCGAACGGGGTGCCTTCGCAGCGGGCGATCAGTTCACGCAATGTCCGGCGGGCTGCCTGCGGATCGCGGGCGAGCTTGAGCTGCCAGTCCGCCAACCGGTTCAGGGCTTGGGATGTCTGGAACGGAGTGAGGTTGGGTTGCTCGATCAGTTCCCTGACTGTGGCTTCTGCCCCCGCGAGATCATGGAAATTCTCCGCGTAAAGCGTCGCGAGCATCATCCAGCCTTCGGCATCGTCCTCGCGTTTCTCCAGTTCCGCGATCACGGCGGCCTCTGCTTCGGCGTAGTGTCCGCGCTTCATCCGGCCAACGGCCTTGGCGTAGCTGACCAATGGGCCGGGGCGCGGCCGGCTGACCACATGGATGACCGGTGCCAACAGGATCACCACGGAAAACCCCACCGCCCCGATACCCGCCCACCAAAGCAGAAGCACCGCCGGCAGGCCGCAGAGTATGGCGTAAATCCCGAGCCACCATTTCAGTTCCGGGCTGGCGAGATCTTCCCGGGGCAACCCCGGCACGAGCCGGATCAGTGCGAACGCCGACCACAGGGAACTCACGAGCAGCAACGTCACCCCGACGGCCATGGCGAAAGCGGGACCGGGATTGAAATACTGTCGCGTATTCAGGACGACCCCAGGCATCAGGGGCACCACTTGGTCGAGCCAACCGGCCATCACCAAACTGTTCCAAATCACCAGAAACAGGATTGGGGTGGCCAGGCCACGGAAGGCCCAGGCAATCAGCTCCTTCCGGGCGTCGTCGTTCTCCTCGCCAAGCGCCCGGTTCCAGCAGTGGATCGTCAGCGCCACCATGACGGCGGCCAGCGCGACGCCCGCACCCAGGATGGCGACCTCTTGGATCACGCCCAATTGACACCACGCCGTCGGCGCGGCTCAAGCCTCATTACACCGCACTGGTAGTGAAGGCAAAAAGCGGGGCCAGACACTCGTCTGGCCCCAGGTTGTTCTACCTGTCCTATGCGGCCACGCCGTTTTCAGGCGCAGCATGGACACCTACCTATGCGCGGCGGGCGTCCAAATTCCGCCAAGTTTTTTTTGGTTACGCCAAATGGGCTGAAAAGGGCGTCCGCGACGGCGACGATAGGTGTCACCTGCGCCTTGATCTCCTGCAGGTTGCTCTGAGTTTTGCGTAGGGTGCGTCAAATGCCGCGTGGACGACCTTGGGCGTCCGCTCTTCAATTGTCCCAATGGGGCCGCGCTTCATCTCCATGGCGGTATAGACCTCGGCGTGAGGGTTGGAAGTTCCTTTCGGGATCAGCGCGCCTTTGAGCGCACGTGTAGACGGAGACGATTGATGCCCAAGGGAACCGTCCGCCGACCAAGTGAGGGTAGCGCCGGTTCCGCCTACTTCTGCCGGGCCTTGGCAATCACCTCGGCCAAGGTCACCTCGGCGCCGCCGCGGCGTTTGCTTTCGTCGGCCGCTTCCATGAAGGCGAAGATCTCAATCGTTTCCTGCGGCGACACCGGGGCGATGCCGGTCTCGTAGAACTTCACCACGGCCGCCACCAGCGGCGCATAGCCGTCGTAGGCACCGACATCCATCGCGCCTTTCGTGCCTTCGGCGCGGCCCTTGTAACCCTCGACTTCACGGAACGTGCCCGTCCGGCCGCCCGCCCATTTGCCGACGACTTCGATCTTGCCGTTGGCGGAGGTGCCGCGTTTGACCGAAAGGCAGCCGGTGCCCATGACCGTGAACAGCGATTCGCAGCCGTGGACTCCATACCAGAAGAGGTCCGGATGGGTCTTTTCCAGGTGGGCGGGGCTGCCGCACCAGGCATTGGTCACGGTGCCGATTGCTCCGCCGCGGACCGCCAAAGTGTTCTTGGCAAAGCGCAGTGAGGAGGCGCTGAAGACGGGGACCCGTGCCTCATTCGCCAGCCGGTAAACCTCGAGGGCATCCCGCAGCGTGCCGGCGACCGGCTTGTCGAGGTAAACGGGCTTTTTCGCCGCGAGGACCGGCTTCAACTGTTCGAGGTGCGGTCGCCCGTCCACGCTCTCGATCATCACCACGTCCACGTGACGGCACAGCTCAGGGATGCTGTCGTAGATGGTCACGCCGAACTTTTCCTGGAGCGTCTTGGTGTATTCCCCTACCCGCGACCAGCTTGACTCGATGTCCGGACTGCCGCCCTTGAAGCCGGCCACAACTTTCGCGCCCGGCACGAAGTCCTTTGCCTTGGGATCGTGGAGGATGCCGGTGAACGCGGTGACGTGCGAAGTGTCGAGGCCGATCATGCCTACGCGGAGCTCCGCGGCAGAGAGGGTCACAACGAGACTCGAAGCGAGCAGCAGCACCAACGAACGGATTGTCATGCGAGGATTCGGCCACGAGGTCGGCGAACTTGGCAATCCGCAGAAACGGGGCAGGGAACCTGATTCCCGCGGCCAAGTATCGGCCCGGAAAAACAAACGCCCGGCGCAGCGGCCGGGCGTCAGAGGGAATCTACGGCTGAAGGTGTCAGTTTTCGTCCAGCGTCACTTGGCCGCCGGCTTCGATGGTCTTTTTGGCCATCTTGAGCCGGGAGGGTAGAGTGGCGGTGGGATTCTGCCCGGCCGGGTTGATGTTGTAGGTTTCGCCCATGACCGACGTGGGGAATTTCCCGCTGTTGAAATAGGGCGCGAGATCGGACTCCGTCGGGGTGTCGCTGTCGCCCTTCTTGTTCTCGGCCATCCAGAGCTGCTTCTGATTCTGGATCACCCGCAGATTGTTGATGATTGAGTTGTAGCGGGCGGTGGCCATTGAGTTGCCGACGGCGGGAATCGCGATCATCGCCAACAGGCCGATGATCATGACCACGATCATGATTTCGATGAGCGTGAAGCCGGCCCGGCGGGCGGCGCGTGAAGAGGCGTGGCGGACGTTCATGTTCGAAAGCGTTGTCATTGCGCGGACGGCTGGGGAAACACCGGCAACCCGGAAAGGTTGCAGGGCCTGGGCCCGCGGAAGTGGGGTTAAAGTAAAGGCTGGCCGGTGCGGTTCAACGCCGAATGCGGGCCTTCAAGACGCCGATTGGCCGGCGAGGTAAGGAAAAGGCCGCCGGAAGTTGGACTCCGCGGCGGCCACCGGATCGAACTCGGTCGGAACTTCAGCCCTTCAAGTTGTTCGCCCCGTTCACGGTCGAGTTCACGCGCAGGCGAAGGCCGTTCAGGCGGATGAAGCCCGTGGCGTCGTCCTGGTTGTAGGCCTTGGTCGGGTCGGCCTCCATGGTCGCGATGTGCGGGTTATACATGCTGAACTTCGACTTGCGGCCGGCCACGTAGAGGCCGCCCTTGTAGAGCTTCACGCGCACGGTGCCGGTGACGTTCTTCTGCGATTCCTCGACGTAAGCCTGGAGCGCGAGACGCTCGGGCGCATACCAGAAGCCGTTGTAAACCAGCTCGGCATACTTAGGAATCAAGGCGTCACGCTGGTGCATGACTTCGCGATCCATCGTGAGGCTTTCCATCTGGCGATGCGCGTAGTGAAGGATGCTGCCGCCGGGCGTTTCATAGACGCCACGGCTCTTCATGCCGACGAAGCGGTTCTCGACCATGTCCACGCGGCCAACGCCGTGTTTGCCGCCGAGCTTGTTCAGAGTCTTCATGACCTGGAGCGGCGTGAGCTTCTTGCCGTTCACCGCCACGCAATCGCCCTTCACGAAGTCGAGTTCGACATACTCCGGCCTGTCCGGCGCGTCTTCGGGCAGCACGGAGAGCGTGGTGAAGTAATCGCGGTTCTTCTTGGGATCGAAGCTGTCATACCACGGGTCTTCGAGAATGCCCGCCTCGTAGGAGATGTGGAGAAGGTTGCGATCCATCGAGTAGGGCTTCTTGGCGGAAGCCTGCACGGGGATGCCCTTGGCGGCGCAGTAATCGATCATCTCCTGGCGGCCAGGGAAATCCTTCCGGTAACGCGCGTCGCGCCACGGGGCGATGATTTGCAATTCCGGCGCGAGCGCAGCGGCGGTGAGCTCGAAGCGCACCTGATCGTTGCCCTTGCCGGTGGCGCCGTGGGCGATGGCGTCAGCCTTCTCGGCCTTGGCGATCTCGACCATGCGCTTGGCGATGAGCGGACGCGCAATGCTGGTGCCGAGGAAGTATTGGCCCTCGTAAATCGCGCCGGCGCGCATCATTGGATAGATGAAATCCTTCGTGAATTCGTCCTGCAGATCGTCGATGTAAATCTTGGAGGCACCGGTCTTCTTGGCCTTCTTTTCGAGGCCGGTCAGTTCGTCTTCCTGGCCGATGTTGGCGCAGAAGGCGATCATCTCGGCGTTTCCGTAGACATCTTTGATCCAGGAGAGCAGCACCGAAGTGTCGAGGCCGCCGGAGTAAGCGAGGACGATTTTCATGTTCTCAAAAGTGGGCTCGAGTGAACGGCAGGCAAACCGGCCGGGGAAGGGGAAACTTTGTCCCAACGGAGCCCTTCGGAGAGGAGCCAATCCATGTAAATCCCATTGCGCGCGGGCGGTTGCGAACATGAAGCTTGCCGTTCGACGCCGGGCGCGTCATGTTTTCATTAACAAGTTTAGCAACTAACTTAGGATTATGTCCGAAGCCGCTGGCAGTGCTGCCCCCGCCGAAAAGGCGCCTACTCGCAACGAGAACCTGAAAATCGCCGTGCCGACGCTGGCGGGAAACATTGCGGCGACGCTGGCGGATCCCAATGCCGACGCCTTTTCCGCGGACGATGAACAGTTCCTGAAGTTCCACGGCATCTATCAGCAGGATGACCGGGACCGGCGCAAGCAGGGCAAGACGCACATCATGATGATCCGCGGGCGGATTCCCGGCGGTGTGCTGTCCGCGAAGCAGTGGATCACCTTCGACCACCTGGCGACCCAATACGCCAACAATACCCTGCGAATCACCACGCGCCAGAGCGTGCAGTTCCACGGGGTGGCGAAGTCCGGACTGGGCGCGCTGATGAAAGGCCTCAATCAGGCCATGGTGGACACCTTGGCCGCCTGCGGTGACGTGAACCGCAACGTGATGGCCGCGCCGACGCCCGCCAGCACACGGGCCCGCCAGCAGGTTTACGAGCACTCGAAACTCGTTTCCGAGGCGCTCCTGCCGAAGACCAAGGCCTACCACTCCATCTGGCTCGACGGCGTGCAGTTGAACCTGGATGCGCCGGAGAACAAGGACTTCGTTGATCCGCTCTACGGCCGGCAATACTTGCCACGGAAGTTCAAGGCGGCCTTTGTCATCCCGCCGATGAACGACATGGACATCTTCACGAACTGCCTTGGTTTTATCGCGGTTGTGGAGAACGACCAGGTGGTCGGCTACAACCTGACCGTTGGTGGAGGCATGGGCCGGAGCCACGGCAATGCTGCGACTTACGCCCGGCTGGCGGATGTGTTGGGCTTCATCACACCCGATCAGCTCGTCGAAGTTTCAAAGGCCGTCCTGACCGTGCATCGCGATTTCGGCGACCGCACGGACCGCAAGCATGCGCGCCTGAAATACGTGTTGCAGGAGCGTGGCGTTGAGTTCGTCCGGGAGGAAATCGAGAAACGCGCCGGGATGAAGTTCGCGCCGGCCCGCCCCTATCATTTCACCACGACCGGCGACACTTACGGCTGGCAGAAGGCGCTGGATGGCACCTGGTATTGCACGCTCTTCGTGTCGATGGGCCGCGTGAAGGACACGGAAGGCTGGCTGATGAAGACCGCGTTGCGCCGGGTGGCGGAGCGGTTCCCCGGCGTCGAATTCCGCCTAACCGGCAACCAGAATGTGATGCTAGCCCACGTCGCCGACGGCGAACGGGCGGCGGTGACCGCGCTGCTCAGCGAGCACGGGGTGAAGACGGAGAGCCAGACGACCGTGTTGCACGCCGCCGCCATCGCGTGCCCTGCCTTGCCGACCTGCGGTCTGTCGCTGGCCGAGTCGGAACGCTACCTGCCGACCTTGCTCGGGCAGATTGAGGGGCTTTGTGACGAAGTCGGGCTGAAGGGGGAGGAGATCGTGATCCGGATGACCGGCTGCCCGAATGGTTGCGCCCGACCCTACATGGCGGAAGTTGGCTTTGTCGGCAAGGCGCCCGGCCGTTACCAGATGTGGCTCGGCGGCAATGCCAATGGCACGCGCCTCAACCGGGTCTGGAAGGAAATGGTCAAGGACGCGGAAATCCTCAATGAACTCCGCCCGTTGCTCACGCGGTTCAAGGCCGAGCGAACTGCGGGTGAACGGTTTGGCGATTGGGCGGCTCGATCCATCTGGACCGAACAGCTGGCCGCGGCCAACTGACCCGAAGCCTACGAAAAAGGCCAGCCCTGAGTAGGGCTGGCCTCTTCCTTGAAAACCGTGGCCTCAGCCGTTCAACGCCTCATAGACCTTGCCGACCATCTTCTCGTTCGGAGCGAGGGTCTTGGCACCGGGCTTCCACTTGGCCGGGCAGGCCTCGGCCGGGTGTTGGATCAGGTAGGCGTTGGCCTCCATTTTTCTCAGCAGTTCGCCGGCGTCGCGTCCCACGTTGTAAAAGTTGATTTCGGAACCCACGAGCACGCCACCCGGGTTGATGATGAACGTGCCGCGCAGGGCAAGACCGGAAGCCGGGTCATAGACGCCAAACAGCCGGCTGACGGCGCCCGTGGGGTCGGCGGCGAGGGGATACTGCACGTCGGCCAGCAGCCGTTCGGAATTGCGCCAGGCGAGGTGCGAAAACTTCGTGTCGGTGGAGACCCCGGCAACGGTGGCACCCAGCTTGAGCAGGGCGGCGTGCTTGTCGCCGAGATCGGCCAGTTCGGTCGGGCAGACAAAGGTGAAGTCAGCCGGATAGAACACCAGCACCGTCCATTTGCCTGCGGCCTTCTGGTCGGCCAACGAAAGTTTGCCGAACTGCCCGGAAGCCGGGTCGTAGGTTTCCATTTCAAAGTCGGGGACCGTCTGGCCTACCCGAATGACCGATGTTTCGCTCATATCGCTGACCGGGAAGTAACTGCCGGACGGCGGACGCGCAAGCGGTGCTCTCGCCGACGCGACACCCGCCATTGAGGCCCAAGAATCTTTCCCATGAACCTCCACGCACCCGAATCCATCGCCCTGGCCAACTCCGATCTCCGGAACGAATCCGCCCTCGACATCGTGAAGTGGGGCCTCGCCCAAGCCGGCGGCCACGCCATTGTCTCGACGAATTTCCGTCCCTACGAAGCGGTCATCCTCCACCTCGTCACGCAGGTGCAGCCCGACATCCCGGTGCTGTGGGTGGACCACGGCTACAATCGTCCCGCGACCTACAAACACGCCGAGGACCTCAAGGCGCGCCTGAAGCTCAACCTCAAGCCCTATCTCCCGAAGCTCACCGCCGCCCACTACGACGCCGTCTACGGCGGCATGCCAGAGCCCACGCCGGAGAACGAGGAGCGCATCAAGGCCTTCAGCACCGCCATGAAGCTGGAGCCCTTCCAGCGGGGCATGAAGGAACTGGCGCCCACCGTCTGGATCACCGCCCTCCGCAAGGTGCAGAACCCGAACCGTGCCGGACTCGACATCGTGTCGCCCGACGGGAATTTCAATTCGCTCAAGCTCAGTCCCGTTTTCCACTGGAGCGACGCGGAGATGGAAGCCTACCTGAAGCAGCACAACCTGCCCAACGAGTGGGACTACTTCGATCCCGCCAAAGCCGACGAGAAGCGCGAGTGCGGCCTGCACGCCGCCTGGGGTGGCAAGGCTGTCGCCAAAGCCTGAGACACGGATCGCACGGATTTTCACGGATTCATGAATAATGGCTGAACTCCTACATCGCGAAGAGACGCACCGGCTGATCGGCCTGTGCATGGAGATCCATCGCGAGGTGGGCAAGGGCCATGACGAGATCATCTACAAGGACGCGCTTGTCGTTGAACTCAGCCGTGCGGGAATTCCTTTCGAGCGGGAAAAGAAATACGACATCAGCTACAAAGGCGTTTTGTTGGCCCACCCCTACTACGCCGATTTCGTGATCTGGGACAAAATCATCTTCGAGGCCAAAGCGGTTGAGAAGCTGATCGATTCCCACGTAAAACAGGTTCTCAACTATCTGGCCGCCTCCAAGCTCCGACTCGGCTTGCTGGTCAATTTCGGCGGCGACTCCCTGGAGTGGAAACGCGTCGTCCTTTGATCATTCGTGCCAATTCGTGAAATCCGTGTCTGAAACTTTGTTCGCATGAGCAGCTACCACCTAGACCATTTGCAGTATCTGGAGACCGAAGCGATTCACATCATGCGTGAAGTTGCGGCGGAATTTGAGCGGCCCGCGCTCCTGTTCTCCGGCGGCAAGGATTCCATCTGCCTCCTGCGCCTCGCCGAAAAGGCCTTCCGCCCTTCGGACATTCCGATGCCGTTCCTCAACGTCGAGACCGGCCACGAGTTTCCCGAGCTCATCGAGTTCCGCGACCGCCGCGCCAAGCAGCTCGGCGCGAAGCTCATCGTCCGCACCGTGGACGAGGGCATTGCCAAGGGCTTCGTCACGCCGACGCCCGGACAGATCAGCCGCAACCAGCTCCAGATTCCCGTCCTGCTGTACGCCATCGAGGAGTTCCGTTTCGACTGCGCCATTGGCGGCGCGCGGCGCGACGAGGAAAAGGCCCGCGCCAAGGAACGCTTCTTCAGCTTCCGCGACGCCTTCGGTCAATGGGACCCGAAAAATCAGCGTCCCGAGATCTGGAACCTCTACAACGCGCGCCTCAACCAGGGCGAAAACATGCGCGTCTTCCCGCTCTCCAATTGGACCGAGATGGATGTCTGGGAATACATCCGGCAGGAGAAGCTGGAGGTGCCGAACATCTATTTTAGCCACACCCGCGGCGTCTTCCGCCGCGGCGGCCAATGGCTGCCCGTGCCCCCGCCGCACACCGACGCCACCAAGCCCGATCCCTTTGCCGGCGGCCGTCCGAAGCCGAACGAGCCGATCCAGTCGATGGTCTGCCGCGTCCGCACCATCGCCGACATGATCAGCACCGGCATGATCGACAGCCCGGCCACCACCGTGGACGACATCATCGGCGAAGTCGCCGCCGCCCGCGTGACCGAGCGCGGCACCCGCGCCGACGACAAGGCCAGCGAAGCCGCGATGGAAGACCGCAAGAAGGCCGGGTATTTCTGAGCCGATTGATCAGACACAGATTCCACGGATGAACACGGATTCAGAATTTTCCCGGTGGCTTCGGCGCCTGGGACTGTTTCGGTGCCAATCAGTGAAATCCGTGTCGCTTACTTGAGCATCTATTTTTGACCATGTCCGCCAATCACCCCATCGAACTTCTCCGCTTCAACACTTGCGGCAGCGTTGACGACGGCAAGTCCACGCTCATCGGCCGGCTCCTCTACGACTCCAAGTCGATCATGGAGGATCAGATGGAGGCGTTGGAGCGCTCCGCCGACATCACCGGCGGCGGCCAGATCAACCTGGCCAACCTGACCGACGGCCTCCGCGCCGAGCGCGAGCAGGGTATCACCATCGACGTCGCCTACCGCTACTTCGCCACGCCGCGCCGGAAGTTCATCGTCGCGGACACCCCGGGGCACGTGCAATACACCCGTAACATGGTCACGGGCGCCTCCACGGCGAACCTCTCCATCGTGCTCGTGGATGCGCGTCAGGGCGTGATCGAGCAGACCCGCCGTCACACCTACATTGCCGCGCTGCTGGGCATTCCCCACCTCGTCATCGCGGTGAACAAGATGGACCTAGTCGATTGGAGCGAGGCGCGTTTCACCGAGATCCGCGACGAGATCGAAGGCTTCCTGCCCAAGCTCGACGCGTTCAAGGACGTGAAGTTCATCCCCATGAGCGCGCTCAACGGCGACAACGTCGTGACCCTCTCGGACAAGACGCCGTGGTATGTCGGGCCTTCGCTGCTCGGCCATCTGGAGACCGTCCACATCGCCAGCGACTGGAACCTGAGCGCCCTTCGCTTTCCCGTGCAGTGGGTGAACCGTCCGAACAATCCGACGGACAAGGCGCTCCATGATTTCCGTGGCCTCAGCGGCCTGCTCGCCGGTGGCATCGTAAAGAAGGGCCAGAAGATCATGGTCCTTCCCAGCGGTGTGAAGACGACAGTGAAGGAGATCTGGACCTACGACGGCGCGCTGAAAGAAGCCTTTTCGCCGCAGTCCGTCACGCTCTGTTTGGAGCACGACGTGGATGTGAGCCGGGGCGACTTCATCGTCGGCCAGGAAAACCTGCCCGGCATGGCGTCGGAGCTGCGTGCCCGCGTCTCCTGGATGGCGCCGCGCGCGCTGCAGGCCGGGAAGAAATATTTGCTCAAGCACGGCACCCAGACGGTGCAGGCGATGGTCACGAAGCTCGAAAGCCGCATCAACTTCGACACGCTCGAACCCGTGGCTGACCCCGCCGAATTGGGCATGAACGACATCGGCCAGGTCGTCATCCGCACGGCCAAGCCGCTGGTCTTCGACGGCTATGCCGCGAACCGGCTGACGGGATCGTTTATCCTGATTGAGCAGGGGACCAACGCCACCGTCGCCGCCGGCATGCTGTATCCGCCTACCGAGCCGGTGAAACTCGAATACAACGACTTCGCGATCTGAAGGCGAGCGCCACTTCCTCGACGAAGGAGGGCCGTGCGGTTACGAAATCAGGGCGAGGTAGCGAACCGCGCCCATGAAAGCGTCGGCATGCGCCCGGGGTTTCGCTGAGATGAGCTTCGTGAACTCCCGCAATGGGAACCCGAGTTGGCGTGCCTGACTGAATCGGGCGACCTCCATCGCCTCGGCTCCCCTCGGGAACGGACGGTCCTTGAACTCGAACCCGCCCTTGGGGCAAAGGCGGACCATGCGGGTCCGACTACGCCACTGATTGTTCCCAATTGACCTGCTCGTCCGGGGAATCGTGGACGCCGTTCCCCACGCCGAGGCACCGGAGCGAAATCCGTTCAAGCGCGCCGGGGTGTAGGTGCCTGACGGTCTGCATCGGCGGACTGCACGGGCGCGAGTTTGCGCTTTGAAGTTCCACCGCGGAATCGCGAACCTCGCTCCGTGCCTACCAAAGTGCTCGCCATCGCGAACCAGAAGGGCGGCGTCGGCAAGACGACCACCTCGGTCAATCTCTCCGCCTGTCTCGCCGCGCAGGGTCGCCGTGTGTTGCTGGTGGACCTTGATTCGCAGGCGAACGCCACCAGCGGACTCGGCGTGGAGAAGACGGAAGGGGGCAGCGTTTACCGGCCGCTTCTGGGGGAAGGCACCGCCGAGGAACGCATCAAGGAAACCGCTTTCCCCAATCTTTCCCTGCTCCCCAGCGAACTGGATCTGTGCGGCGCGGAGGTCGAAATGGCCCGATCCGAGGACTACCTTAACCGCCTCAAAAGCATACTCCAACCGGTGCGCGATTCCGGCCGGTTCGACGTCATCATCCTCGATTGCCCGCCGTCGCTCAGCATCCTGACGCTGAATGCCTTCTCCGCGGCCGACCGGCTGATGGTGCCGCTGCAGTGCGAGTATTACGCGCTCGAGGGAGTCGCCATGATCTCCCGCATCCTGGCACAGGTCCGGGACACCGGCATCAACCCGGGGCTGGAACTGCTGGGGGTGGTGATGACGATGTTCGACGGGCGCACCAAGCTGTCCCAAAACGTGGTGGCCGAAGTGCGCCAGCACTTTGGCGACAAGGTGTTCGAAACCGTCATCCCGCGAACCACCCGGTTGGCCGAGGCGCCCAGTTTCGGCAAGCCAATCATCCACTACGACGTCTACAGCGCCGGTTCGGCCGCCTACGAGGTGTTGGCAGAGGAAGTGGCGAAACGCCTCGGCCTCTGACCGTCCGTCCGGCCGTCAAGGTTGGGTTGCGGCGGTGGGCGGCTTGTAATCCACTCGCTGAACCAATAGCGCGGCGATGCCCATGAGCACTCCGCCGAGCGCGACCGCATAAACGGAGCGCCCTCCGAAGACGTGTTCGACCAGCGGTCCGGAGCCAAGGGCGATGACAACCTGCGGGATCACGATGAAGAAATTGAACACGCCCATGTAGGTGCCCATCTTGGATTCCGGCAGGCAGCCGGCCAGCATGGCGTAGGGCATCGCGAGGATGCAGGCCCAGGCGATTCCCACTCCCACCATCGAGGCGAACAGCAGTTGCCTGTCCCGGATCACCAGCACCGACAGCAGGCCCAGCGCCCCGCACAGGAGGCCCACGAAATGGATGGTTTTTGGTGAAACCCGGCGAGTCAGGGCAATCAGTCCGAACGCCATCGCCAGGGCGACCCCGTTGTAAACCGAGAAGCAGACTCCGGCCCAAGCCGTGCCGTCGCGGTAAACTTGGCTGCCCGCGTCCGTGGCGCCGAAAACGCTGCGGGCGATAGCCGGTCCGAAATAGGTCCACATGCAGAACAACCCGCCCCAGGTGAAGAGTTGGACCCAGGCGAGTTGCCGCATGCGGTCTGGCATGGCGGCAACCGCGGCAACGATTTCCCCGACGTTTGCCGCCAAGCCGGATTTCTTCTGTCTCTCCCGCTCGAACTCGGCCAGGTCTGCCGGCGGGTATTCCTTGGTGGTGAGGATGGTCACGAGCACGCATAGCAGAAGCACCGCGGCGCCGATGTAGAAAGCGAGGCGGACAGATTGGGGAATCTTGCCTATGCCGCCGGTTTCCGGCGCGACGCCAAACCAGTTTGTCAGCATCCAGGGCAACGAAGAGGAAACCACCGCGCCGATGCCGATGAGCAGGGTCTGCACGGAGAAGCCGAACGGACGCTGTTCCTCGGGAAGCATGTCGGCGACGAAGGCTCGGAATGGTTCCATGGTGATGTTGATGGAGGCGTCAAGCACCCACAGCAGTCCGACGGCCATCCACAACGCGCCGCAATTCGGCATCGCGAGCAGGGCCAGCGACGAAAGCAGTGCGCCCACCAGGAAGTAAGGTTTGCGACGACCGAGCGAATTCCAGGTGCGGTCGCTCATGTGGCCCACGATGGGCTGAACCAGCAGACCAGTCAGCGGGGCCGCGATCCACAGCAGGGCCAATTCGCTTTCCTTGGCTCCGAGCATTTCGTAGATCGGACTCATGTTGGCCATCTGCAGGCCCCAGCCGAACTGGATGCCCATGAATCCGAAACTCAGATTCCAGATATTCCAGAAAGTCAGGCGCGGTTTGGTCATGATGCGGGAATTTCAGTTGAGGACGGATGGATCCCCGACGGGGCGCGGCAACACGCCCTCGCTGGCCACCTGGGGAATCGGGAACACGGCCGACATACTGCCTGCCGAAGTGGCCGGGGCAAGCCCGCCGTCGCCTTGGCCGCTGGAATACTTGGGCCCGAAGCGGGTCCAGTGTGACTTCCAGTGGCGTCCGTGTTGGCGCCGGACAATCTTGGTCCATCCATGAAAGACATCCTGTTCCTGCTGAAGCACGACTTCCCCGACGGTCCGGGGCAGCCCTACTACTGTCCCGAGTGCGCCCTGATCAACGGCGTGCTGCACTATTATCCCCGGCTGCGTCATCAGGTGGAAGTGCGCTACGTGGACTTCCCTCGCCCGCGTCCCGAGATCGTGGCGCTCATCGGTGAAGCCAACCAAGGCTGTCCAGTCATGGTCCTCGGTGAGCAGGCTCCGGCGATGGCGGAGGGCATCCGGATTCAGGCGCATGGCGAGCACCGTTTTGTGAGCGGGGCGGAGGACATTGGAAACTACCTAGCCGCGGTGTATCAATCCGGTCGTCCGCACTGAGGCAACTTGCCCTCATGACCTCTGCCGCCAAAACCGTGGCCGAGTTCCTGGAGCAGCTCCCGGCACAGCGCCGCGCCAACTTTGAGCCCTTGGTCGAGACCGTCCGCAGCGTTGCGCCGCACGCCGAGGAATCCATGGAGTTCCGGATGCCTACGTGGAAATTGGGCAAGGAGATCGTGTGCGCCCTCAATTCGCAGAAGCACTACGTGTCCTTCTACATCTCCGACCAGACCCATGCGGAATGTGCCGACCTGCTCAAGGGACTGGACTGCGGCAAGGTCTGCATCCGCTTTCGCCGGGCCGAGCAACTGCCGCCGGCGGCGGTGGCCCAATTGGTCAAAGTGAGGCTCCGCCAAGTCGGTCCGCATCGCTGCTGACGGGCGTCCTCCGATTCCAGTTTGGAAACCCGGGGCTTCGGCGTTAAGCATCCGGTCGACATGGAAGCGACCTCGGCGCTCAAGCGCACCCCTTTGTTCGCGGCCCATCAGCGGCTCGGCGGCAAACTCATCGAATTCGGCGGCTGGGAAATGCCGGTGCAGTATTCGTCCATCGTGGATGAACACCACTGCGTCCGTCGCGCCGCGGGCGTGTTCGACATCTGTCACATGGGCGAAGCCTTGGTGGTGGGGCCGGGGGCGGAAGCGTTCCTCAACGAGATCCTGACCAACGACGTGCGCAAGCTGGCCGTGGGCGGCGGACAGTATTCCCAGATGTGCAACGAGCGCGGCGGCACGGTGGACGATCTCTACGTCTATCGCCTCGCGCCGATGGAGTTCCTGCTGATCATCAATGCCAGCCGCATTGACGTGGACGTCGAGTGGTTGCAGGAACGCCTTTGTGCGTCGTCGCATCGGTCCGGAGTGATTTTTGAGAATGCCTCCGGCCGTCTGGGCGCGATTGCCATTCAGGGACCGCGGGTGGTCGAGTTCATCAACCAGATCTTCGTCGGCCCATCATTGGCTGGCACGGCTGCCACCACTGCCACGGACCTGACAAAGAATCAGATCGGCGCTTGGAATTCGGACGGCCAGCGCATCTGGGTGGCCCGCACCGGCTACACCGGCGAAGACGGCTTCGAGGTGGTGGCACCGGCGGACCAGATCGAGGACATCTGGAACCGCACCCTGGCGCTGGGCCATGTCGGCTGCATTCAGCCCTGTGGCTTGGGAGCTCGGGACACTTTGCGCACCGAGGTGTGTTATCCCCTCTACGGCCACGAACTCGATGAAAACACGTCCCCGATCGAGGCCGGTCTGGGGTTTTTCGTCGCGTTGGACAAACCGGAGTTCGTGGGCCGGGCCGTGTTGCTGGAGCAAAAGACTCACGGCACCCGGAAGAAGTCGGTGGCGTTCCGAATGACCGACAAGACGGCCCCGCCGCGTCCGGGCTACGCCATCTTCGCGAACGGCGCCAAAGTTGGAGTCGTCGTGAGCGGGACCCAGAGCCCGTCGCTCAATGTCGGCATCGGTTTGGGATACGTGCCTCCGGAATTGGCCTCGCCCGGAACCCGGATCGAGATCGAGATTCGCGGCCGGCAGTTCGCGGCCGAGGTCGTCAAGAAACCCATTTATCGAAAATCCTGACTGGATTCGGTGGTTGGCGGGCGGCGGGTCGAGCAATAAACCGCCGCCAGCAGCGCCAAGTTGAACCCACCGATTGTGCCCACTACGGTGCGGTAGGCGGTGGCGGCCTCCCAGGCCGGAAGTTTGGGTGCCAGCCACCCGAGGGTGGCGAGGAAGCCGGCGGTCAAGGCCACCGCCCAGGGCAAGAACCGAAAATCCGCCCGGGCCATGCGATCGCCCACGATCAGGTTGGCGAGGGCGAAAGACAGCATCGCCCACGCACACCACGGCACCAGGGGCGCCGCCGCCCAGTTGTCGGGCGACCTCAGGTAAAGGATCTGCAGCGGCAGCTTGGGCAGAAGCGTGGCCGCCAAGGCCGCCAACCCGCCGATCAACGCCGTGCCGGTGATGGCCAGTCGCAGGGCGTCTGACTTTTCAGACCGGGCGAAACTGCGGGCGATCTTGGGGAACATGACCAAGGCCAGCGGGACGGTGAACTGGGTCATCGCGAACCCGATGGTCGAGGCCGGCAGATAATGGCTGCCCAGGTGGAACCGTTCCGAATCGGCGGCCGGCAGGGCGGCGGTGAGGAAGATCACATCGCTCTGCGACAGCACGAGCAGGCATCCGGCACTGAGGGTGAAGGGCCCGAGCCGTTTCAGGACCGGCCCGATGGCGATGGCCGCACCCTCGGCCAGCCAAACGTCGCGCGAACCCCACGCCGCCACGGCGGCGGCGGCGGCCAATCCGAAGAAGGCGGCCCACATGGCCGAAGTCGATTTTCCCTCGGCCATCACCACCAGCGCGATAATGGCGGCGAGCCGGCCGAAGCCATTGGCCAGGGACACCATGCCAAGGGTTCCAAACCGTTCCCGACCCTGCACGAGGCCACTGAACAGCGGCAGCGCGAGGGAGGCCCACGCCGCGCCCAGCGTGGGCAAAAGAATAGCCGTTTGGTTCAGTTTGAGGGTTTGCTGGATCCACTCGCGTCCCACCAAAGCGCCCAGGGCGATCACCAACCAGCCGGCGGAGATAAGCCCGAGCGTGGTGCGGGTGGTCCGGGCCAATCCGCCCAATCCGTCAATGCCGGTGGCGGCCGATTGTTGGGCAAAGAGCACCTGCAGACCGGCGCCGGGAATGGCCAGGAACAACAGGATCCGCAGCAGGGTGCCGACCGTGGCATATTCCTCCGAGCCGAGCGGCTTGGCTGCGAATGTATGCACCAGCGTCATGGCGGCCCCGCTGACCACCGTGGCGAGGGTCATCCAGCCGCCTTGGCGGAAGAAGATGGACCGAGATTCGCTCAATGCGCCCGCGGGGATAGACGAAGGGGCCGCCCGGGGAAATCTCAATCCGCCCGGCACGATGGGTTTTTCCGCGGAAACCGCTCGCCTCGACCGGCTTCCTGCCTATGTTCGCCGGGTATCTTTCGCCGCATGCGTTGCCGGTTCCCTTACATCTGTGTGGCTTGGTTGGTGCTGGTCAGCCTGGGCCAGCTCGCCGCCGAAGACATCGTTTTCCCTGACGATGCCGGAGTCATTGACGTGACCAAGCCGCCGTATTCGGCCAAGGGTGACGGTCGAACCGATGCGGCGGAAGCCATCCAACAGGCGCTCCTGGAGCACGGAAACGCGAACAAGATCATCTATCTTCCCAACGGCGTTTACCGGTTGTCCACCACCCTGCGGTGGCCGAATGGCGACAACGAAACCTCGCAACGGGCGACGATTCTCCAGGGCCAGAGCCGTGAGGGGACCCGCCTCGTGCTGATGGACTACTCTCCGGGCTTCAACAATCCCGGCCGACCGCGGCCAATGCTGTGGACCGGCGGGGAACACCAGCGGCACTTCCGAAACTCAGTTCGCAACCTCACGCTTCATACCGGCACCGGAAACCCCGGGGCCATTGGCATCCAGTTCAAGTGCAACGAGCAGGGGAGTATCCGTGATGTCTCGGTGGTGTCCGGCGGCCGGCGGGACGGTGTGACCGGCATTGACCTCGGCCACGTGGATTACAACGGCCCGGTCTTCCTGAAAAACATCCGGGTTGAGGGTTTTGACGTGGGCTTGAGGACGGCTTTCTCCGTCTTTTCGGTCAACGTCGAGAACGCGGAGTTTGTCGGGCAGGATGCCGCGGCCGTCCGCAATCGCGGCCAGATCGTCAACCTTCGAAAAGTTCGCAGCACCAACGCGGTGCCGACGGTGCTCAACACGGATGCCACCGGCATGATTTCGCTGCTCGAATCGGAAATCGCCGGACGCCCGGCGAGGCGTCCCGAGGCGGCGCTGCAGAACCAAGGTTTGCTCTTCGTGCGGGACCTGACGACGGTCGGATGCACCAACCTGAGCGTCACCAACCTCATCGAGAACGATGCCGGCACCGGCGCCCAGGTCAGTGGGGCGCTGGTGGATGAATACTTCTCGCACCGGCCGTTCAACATGTTTCCGGCGCCCTTCCACACGCTGCGCTTGGCGGTCAAGGAAACGCCGGGGGTCCCCTGGGATCCTCTGAATCGCTGGGCCAGTCCACTGCAGTTCGGCGGCCGGCCGGACGATGCCCGGGACGACTCTGCGGCGATTCAGGCGGCGATCGACTCCGGGGCCACCACCGTCTATCTGCCGAACGGCACGTGGGTCATCAATGCACCGGTTGAAATCCGCGGCAATGTCCGGCGTTTCCTCGGCTGCGAGGCGAAGGTGTTTCTCGGCGGTCTTCAGGGAGGACCGGCTCTGAAGGTGCTCGGTCCGACCAATCAGCCGCTTGTCGTCGAACGGCTGGAAGTAGAACCCCCGAACAAGGTCCTCATCCAGCACGAGGCCAAACGTCCGCTGGTGGTGAGCAGTTGCCTGGGGGTGAACCTGGACTGGCCGGGGGCGGGGGAACTGTTCCTCGAGGAGGTTCAGTCGGCCGGGGTGCTCCGGATGTCTTCCGGACAGAAGCTTTGGGCACGCAGTTGGGCGAATTCCTATGAAGGTCCAAAACTGTTCAATAACGGTGGGGAGGCTTGGCTTTTCGGTTTCAAGTCGGCTCTCGGTGGAACGCTGATTGAGACGACCGAAGGCGGAAAGACCGAACTCCTCGGAGGATTGTGCAACGCGAGTGGCGTCTGGAAGGCCGATCCGATGTTCCGAATCCGCGACTCCTCGGCGGTCTTTATCATCGGTGAGTCGTCCTTCAACACGACGCCCTACCAGACGATCGCCACCGAAGTTCGCGGCTCGCAGACACGCGCCATGGTGGTGCCGGGGCCGACCGTGGATCAGCCATTGCCGATGCGGGTGGGCGGCATCGCCTTGCCGCTTTACTCCGCCTTTGATGGCGTCGGCAACGTCGTGCCCCGCATCGCCCAGCCCGCCGCTGGCAAGGGCGGACGCCCGTAATCTGTGGGCGGCCGCCTTTTTTTCTTTGCGTCGGTTCGGTGGGACGGAACCCTGACGGGAGCACACTTCCGCATCCTCATGGCAGACAGCCCGAAATCTGACCTCATCGTGGGCGTGGACCTTGGTGGCACCAAGATCCTGGCCGGAGTGTTCACGCCGCAGCTCAAGCTGCTCCAGACCGCCAAGCTTTCGACCAAGTCCAGCCGTGGGTTTGAAGCCGTGGTGGAGCGCATTGCCCGCTGCGTCCAGGATGCCGCGGATGAAGCCGACCTGTCGCTCAAGCAGATCAAGGCGTTGGGTATCGGTGCTCCCGGGGCTGTGGATACGGAGGAGGGGGAGGTCATCTTCGCGCCCAATTTGGAGTGGAAGAATGCGCCGCTGAGGAAGGAGCTCGAAAAGCTTCTCGGCATCCCGGTCTTTGCAGGAAACGACACCAATCTGTGCACGCTCGGCGTTCACGAGGTCGAGCTGAAGGGGAAGCCGCGGCACATGCTCGGCATCTTTCTGGGCACTGGCATCGGTGGCGGGTTGGTGCTGGATGGCAAGCTCTACGGCGGCTTCAACCGAACTGCCGGCGAGGTGGGACACATGGTGATCGAGGTCGGCGGGCCGGAATGCGGCTGCGGGAACAAGGGGTGCTTCGAGGCGCTGGCGAGCCGCACCGCGATCTTTCGACAGATCCAGCAGGCCATCCGCGACGGCGGCAAGACGGTGCTGACGGAGATGCTCGGCGAGGACCTCGACGGCATGAAGAGCGGTGACCTGCGGAAAGCCATCAAACGGGGCGACAAGTTGGTCGAGAAGATCGTCGAAAACGCGGCCGAATACACCGGCATCGCCGTGGCCAACCTCATCAACATTCTCAATCCCGAAATCGTGGTGCTCGGAGGCGGGGTGATTGATGCGCTTGAGGACGAGATGATGGCCATCATTGTCGAGACGGCCTTTGATTACGCCATGCCCGGCACGACCAATGGCATCGAGATTATCGCCAGCAGGCTTGGCGATCACGCCGGCATCACCGGCGGAGCCGTCCTGGCGCGCCAGCGGCTGAAGTAGTTTTCACGGCTGGCCTCAGCCGCGGTGCTTCGTTAGCGTCCCGCCTTCGCTGCTATGGACGCACCGTCATTGCCCGAGTTTCTGAAACTGGCCGAGCGGGGGAATCTGATCCCCGTCACCCGCCGGCTGCTGGCCGACTTTGAGACTCCGCTGTCGGCCTACTGGAAACTCCGCGGACAGGGCGAGTCGTTCCTCTTTGAATCCGTCGAGGGCGGCGAACACCTTGGCCGCTACTCGTTCGTGGGCTGCAATCCTCGGTCGGTGATCCGGCAGTCGGGCCGGCGCATCGAGGTGATCGAAGGCGGCAAGGTGGTCGACAAGTTCGCGGTCGCGGGAGCCGAGGATGGCGGTTGCGAAAAGTGCGTAAGGGACGGCCTCGAAGTCGTCCAGAAGGTGCTTTCTCGATACCACCCGGTTGAGGTCTCCGGATTGCCCCGCTTTACCGGCGGCGCCGTCGGGTTCCTCGGCTATGAGTTCATCCACGATGTCGAACCGGTCGTGCCGCGTCCGCCGAAGGATGAGCTGGGCACGCCTACGCTCTGCATGCTCATCGCGGACGAGCTCCTGATCTTCGACCGCGTCAGCCAGACCCTAACCGTGCTGGTCAACGCGATCATCGAGCCGGGGCAAAAGGCCGAGGACGCCTATGAGGACGCCGTGGCCGAGATCGACCGCATCGTCGAACTGCTGCGGCAACCCCTCGCGGCGGAACCGGTCGAGCTGCCGGCCGAACCGCCGTTTGTGGAATTCGCCTCCAACACGACCCAGGCCCAGTTCGAGGCCAACGTGCTGGAAGCCAAAAAATACATCACCGCGGGCGACATCATCCAGATCGTCGGCTCACAGAGGTTCAGCGCCCCGATCAAGGCGAGCCCGCTCGAGCTGTATCGCGCAGTGCGGACGGTGAACCCGTCGCCTTACATGTTCCTGCTCGAACTGGAAGGGATGGCCCTCGTCGGGGCGTCGCCGGAACTGCATGTCCGCTGCGTGGACCGCCATGTGGAGATCCGGCCCATCGCCGGCACCCGCCGCCGTGGCAAGACTGCGGCGGAGGACGCGGCGCTGGCAGAAGAGCTCCTCGCCGATCCCAAAGAACGGGCCGAACACGTCATGCTGGTGGATTTGGCCCGCAATGACATCGGCCGCGTGTGTGACTACGGCAGCGTGCAGGTGAAGGACCTGATGGTCGTCGAGCGCTACAGCCACGTGATGCACATCGTCTCGCAGGTGAACGGCGAGCTCGATACCCGCCATACTGCGTTTGACCTGATGCGCACGACCTTCCCGGCCGGGACCCTCAGTGGGGCTCCGAAAATCCGGGCCATGCAGCTCATTTCGCAGTTCGAAGGCACGACCCGCGGCCCCTACGGCGGCTGCGTCGGTTACTTCGCGTTCAACGGGAATTCCGACCACTGCATCACGATCCGGACCGCGTTGGTGAAGGACGGCGTTGCCTACGTTCAGGCCGGTGGTGGGTGGGTCAATGATTCGGTGCCGACAGCGGAGTTTGAGGAAACCGTCAACAAGTCCAAGGCCATGCGCAAAGCCGTGGCCTTGGCGGAGTCCTTCCACCGCCTGCCCTAAGGTAAACGGGCGTCGGATGATGGAAGCGTCTGCTACTCGCAGACCTCGCCGGCGAGCTTGCCGCCGCCGTCCACGGGCAGCCCGCCGATGGCGCGCCCCCGCAGCTCAGCATTGACCACGGTGATGCGCCGATTCTGGGCCCGGCCCTCCGTGGATGAGTTCGCGGCAACCGGTTTGGTATCTCCAAAGCCGACCGCCAGCAGCCGTTTGCAGTCCACGCCCTGTGCCTTGAGCCACTTGCAGACCGCGAGCGCACGTTGTTCGGACAGTTTCTGGTTCGCCGCGGATTCACCTGCCTTGTCGGTGTGTCCCTCGACGCGCAGCTTGGAGATGTAGGCTTTGGCCGTGAGGTATTCCTTGATCAGGACCAGCGAATCACGGCTGGCCGCTTCATCGATTTCGGCCGTGCCGGACTTGAACGCGATGGGCGTCGGCAGCACCAGTTGGTGGCCGTCGAGCTTGAAGCTCTGCGCCCTGGCAGCCGAACTCAGTGCCGCGGAGAACAGCAGCGCGATGGCGAGCGGAAGGAATGGTTTCATGGGTTCAGACGGTTTTGTTCCGACGGCGCCAGACGGCGAACCCGACGAGGCTGGCGGCGACAAACACCGACCAATCCGCAGGCTCCGGGACCGGCGCGTAGTTCACCGCTCCCAAGTCCACGTCGGCCTGCGCGGAGAACGTGTTGTCGCCGAAGAAAATGAAGTTCGCGGTGTCGTAGGGTGAGCCGGAATAGGTCCGGAGCGCGCCCGTGAGGATCGTGGAATCGTTGGCTTTCAGCGCGTAAGAACTGCCCTGAATCGTGAGGTCATAGCTCACAAACGAAGCGGACGGATTAAATCCGGTCGTGCCCTCGCCGTGGGTGAAGCTCGAGTTTTGCGCCCAAACCTCGTTGCCCCAGAAGCCGAGTTCGATGCCCTGCAGGTCTGATGACAGGGCGATGACGCTGAAGCCGGCCCGGTCATTGGACACATGGCTTTCCGCGCCGATCTGCAGGTCAAAGCTCAGCGTGTAGCCGGTGTTGCGGTCCATGGTGCCGCCGGTCGTGCTCCAGCCGCCCCGGACCGTTCCGCCCGTGGTGTCGAACGCCAGTTTGCCTCCGGCAAACGTCGCACTGATCGGGCTTGTCGGGGCAGTGGCGGCAACGAAGCCGCTCGTCAGCTGCCCATAGCTCCACGGATTCGGCGTGTAGGCGTTGGGAAGCTGCCCTGATGCAGGATCGTAAAGCAGGCCCGCGAATACGGGCAGGGCAGTCAGGCTGAGCAGGGCAACCGCGGGAAAACGCATGACGGGATGCTTGGTGCCCTCCGTGCCCCGGTCAATGCCCAACCGGCGCGGTCTCGGCTGCGCGGCAGCGCAGCCCTACCACGGTGGTGCGAAGCTGCTGCTCCGCCTTCCGCCCGCCGGCGTCAGTCTGGATCGTCCGCGCAAAGTTCGGACTGGCCGGTGATGCTCCTTGCCCGCTCCGCGGCTTCAGTGCCCCTCGAGTTATCTCCCTGCTCCCGGATTAACGGGCTGCGAGATCCACGCAGACCAGTTCGTGGTCGTTGCGGACATACACGCGGCGGTTGGCGAAAGCTGGATGACACCAAACCACCGGCCGGCCGGGATCGGGATTGTCCGGCTCCAGCAGCTTTGCCCGGCTGACCTCCTCGTAACCCTGCGGCGACAGCTTCGCGATGATCAGTTCGCCCTTTTCGCTGAAGAGGAAAAACCGGTTGCCCTGCTTCACCGTGAAGCAGTTCCCCCAGCGCTCCGACTTGCCGCTCGACGGCGCGAAGGTTTCCCAGAGCCGCTCGCCGGTGTCGGCGCGCAGGCAGCGATACTGCCCGTAGCTGCACGCACCGTAGATGTGGTCGTCCTCGATGAACGGAGTGTTCATAGTGCAGTTCAGGTGCGCCGTGTCGCGTTCGCTCATCTTCGCCGTGCGCCAGGCGACGACGGGCGCATCTTTGCCGGCCTCGAAGCGCAGCATCAGCGAGCCGTTGTAGAAGCAGCTCAGGTAAAGCTGCTCGCCCAGCTTGCGCGGCGTGGCGATGGCCATGCCGTAATTCAGCTTCCATGGCTCGGTCCACAGCACCCGGCCCGTTTCGGGATCAAGGCCGTTCACCGCCTCCGCATGCCAGAGGATGAGCTGCCGCCGGCCGCCAAAATCGTAGATCATCGGCGGCGCGTAGCCGGGCTCCTTCGCCGACAGCGCGCGCCAGAGTTCCTTGCCCGTGTCCTTGTCAAACGCGACCGCCACGCTGCCCTCGCCGCCCACCACGCAGATGAGCTTCTGCCCGTCGAGCAACGGATGCGCCGACACCCCCCAGTGCGGCACCTTCAGCCCGAAATCCTTCTGGAAATCCCGCTCCCAGACCACGCGTCCGGTCGCGGCCTCCAGGCACTTGAGGTTGCCCATGGTGCCGAGCGCGAACACGCGCCCACCGGCGACCAACGGCGTCGTGCGCGGCCCGGCGGCGTAACTCACGTTGTAGGGACAGTCATAGGCATGCTGCCAGAGCAGCTTCCCGTCCGCCTCGTTGAAGCACAGCACGCGCTCGTTGCCGGGAATCTGCGACGCCTCGAACACGCTCTTCGGCTTCGGCGCGTTGGTTGGCACCAACCGGTCCATCACGAACACCCTGCCGCCCGCCACCGCCGGCCCCGAGTAACCCGCGCCCAGTTCAGTGCGCCAAACCCGCTTCGGCCCGCCCTCGGGAAACTTCTCCGCGATCCCCGTCTCCCGCCACACGGCGTCGCGCTGCGGCCCGAGCCACTGTGGCCAGTCATCGGCCGAAGCGCGGAGGGGCGCGGCGCACAGGATCGATAGGAGCCACAGACGGTAGCCGGGGAGCGAATGGAAGAGCTTCATCGCGTCCCCACCTCACCGGAGAGGGACCGATGCACGCAAGCTTGAAGGGCAATGGTGCGGGGGCAATCACGCCGGCGGCGTGGAGTGCGGTGGCGTGACACCGCTTTCTCTGCATCACACCTGGCAACTGGGATGCAGCGAAGGTCGTAGAAGTTGAGGCCAAAGCGCCGGCTTGCCGGCGCACTCCAAGACGCTTCGCGACTCCCGGACGCCGTCAGCTCTTCCCGAACTCCAACTCGTCACCCCGACCCGCTCCGACCTTCACCGTGTCGCCCGGCTTGAAGTCGCCGGCGAGCAGGCGTTGGGCGAGCGGGTTCAGGAGCTTGTCCTGGATGGCGCGCTTGAGGGGGCGGGCGCCGAATTGCGGATCGTAGCCTTCGCGGGCGAGCAGTTCCTTCGCCGAGGCGTCCACCGCGAGCGTGAGGTGCTGTTCCGCCAGGCGCTTCACCACGCGGACGAGCTGGATGTCCACGATCTTCGTAAGCTCGGCCTCGTCGAGGCTGTGGAAGATGATCGTGTCGTCCACGCGGTTCAGGAACTCGGGTCGGAAGTGCCGCTTCAGTTCGCCCATGACCTTGTCCTCCATCGTCGCGCGGGCCCCAACTGTCGTGCGGCCGTCGAGGAAGTATTCCTGGATGATCGGCGAACCGATGTTCGACGTCATGATGACGATGGCGTTCTTGAAGTCCACGGTGCGGCCCTGGCCGTCGGTGAGTCGGCCGTCGTCGAGCACCTGGAGCAGCACGTTGAAGACGTCGGCGTGGGCCTTTTCGATCTCGTCGAAGAGCACCACGGAATACGGCCGACGGCGGACCGCTTCGCTGAGCTGGCCGCCTTCCTCGTAGCCGACATAACCCGGAGGCGCGCCGACCAGCCGCGCGACCGTGTGCTTCTCCATGTATTCCGACATGTCGATGCGGATCATGGCCTGGTCGTCGTCGAACAGGAATTCGGCGAGCGCGCGGGCCAGCTCGGTCTTACCGACGCCGGTGGGGCCGAGGAAAATGAACGAACCGATGGGGCGGTTCGGATCGCCGAGGCCGGAACGCGCGCGGCGCACGGCGTCGGAGACAGCTTTGATCGCCTCGGCTTGGCCGATGACGCGGTCGGCGAGGCGGTGCTCCATCTTCACGAGCTTCTCGCGCTCGCCTTCGAGCATCTTGGTCACGGGAATGCCGGTCCACGAGGCGACGACCTTGGCGATGTCCTCCTCAGTGACTTCCTGACGAAGCAGGGCGGGCAGCTTGCCGGCCGTGTGAGCCGGGCTGCCAGCCTGACCTACGGCGGCCAGCTTCCGCTCCAACTCGGGGATCTTCCCGTATTGCATCTCGGCGGCTTTGTTCAGGTCGCCCTTGCGCCGGACCTGCTCCAGCTCGGCCCTGGCCTGTTCCAGTTGGGCCTGCACCAGGCTGACGGCGTTGATGGCGGCCTTCTCGTTCTGCCATTGGGCGGTGAGTGCGGCGGACTTTTCCTTCAGGTTCGCCAACTCGGTGTCCAGCTTGCGGAGGCGTTCCTTGCTGGCGTCGTCCTTCTCCTTGGCGAGCGACGTGCGCTCGATCTGGAGCTGGAGAACCTGTCGGTCCAACTGGTCGAGTTCGGTCGGCTTGGAATCGAGCTCCATCTTCAGGCGCGAGGCGGATTCGTCCACGAGGTCCACAGCCTTGTCGGGCAGGAAACGGTCGGCGATGTAACGGTGCGAGAGCGTGGCGGCGGCGACCAATGCGGCGTCCTGGATGCGCACGCCGTGGTGCGTTTCGTAACGCTCCTTGAGGCCGCGCAGGATTGCGATGGTGCTCTCGACGCTCGGCTCGGCGACATACACCGGCTGGAAGCGGCGTTCGAGCGCCGGGTCCTTTTCAACGTGCTTGCGATACTCGTCGAGCGTGGTCGCACCGACGCACCGGAGTTCACCGCGGGCGAGCTGCGGCTTGAGCATGTTGGCGGCGTCGGCGGAACCCTCGGCCTTGCCGGCGCCCACGATGGTGTGCAACTCATCGATGAAGAGGATGATCTTGCCCTCGCTCGCGGTGACCTCCTTGAGGAAGGCCTTGAGCCGCTCCTCGAATTCGCCGCGGAACTTCGCCCCAGCGACCATCGCGCCGAGGTCCATGGCGATGACACGTTTGTTCTTCAAGGACTCGGGCACGTCGCCGTCCACGATGCGTTTGGCGAGCCCCTCGACGATGGCGGTCTTGCCCACGCCGGGTTCGCCGATGAGGACGGGGTTGTTCTTCGTGCGGCGCGTAAGCACCTGCATCACGCGGCGGATCTCGTCGTCGCGGCCGATGACGGGATCAATCTTCCCCTGCCGGGCGAGTGCGGTGAGGTCCTTCCCGTATTTCTCCAGCGTCTGGATCTTGTCCTCAGGAGTCTGGTCGGTGACGCGCTGGTTGCCGCGCAGCTCGGCGAGCGCCTTGAGCACGGCATCGCGCTTGAGGCCGTGCTTGGCGAACAGCTTCTTCAACGAATCGCCGCCCTTGTCGAGCAGGGCGAGCAACAGGTGCTCGGTGGAAACGAAGTCGTCCTTCAGCGTCTTGGCCTCCTTTGGCGCGGCGTTGAGGACGTTCTGGAAATCCTGCGAGGGATAGACCTGCGAGGCACCCAGGACCTTGGCGCGGCGATTCAGCTCGGCATCAAGGTCGGCGGTGAAACTCCCGGCCTTCACGCCGAGCTTCTGGAGCAACTGGAGCACGAAACCGTCCTCCTGTTCCGCCAGCGCCAGCGCGAGATGCTCGCCGTCGAGCTGCTGGTGCGAGCGTTCCTGCGCCTGGGTCTGGGCGGCCTGGAGGGCCTCCTGCGCCTTGATGGTCCACTGGTCGAAGTTCATGGACCGTGGTCTGCATGGCCCGTGCCGGAGGCTTTGGGCCGTTTGGGCGCGAATCGCGTGAGGATTTCGGGCCGGCTGTGTCGGATAGAGCCAAGACGGCGTCCGGAGTGCGCCAGCCAGTGGCGCTCCCGGCGCGGTTGAACCGAACCGCTGAAACCGACAGACTCAAGAAACAGATGAAGTCCAAGCTGCGCTTTCGCCTGGTGTTGCTCCTGGTCGCGGCGATCACCTCGGTTGGACTGATCCGGTTGGTGGGGCGGGGGCCTCGAAAAGACATGGCTTACTATTTTCCCGGATGGGTTGGTCCCTCGGTGACGGCCGCCGACCTGAACGCGCGCTTCCGGGAACTGACGAATTCACTCGGTTGTGTGGGAATGATGTTCGACGGCTCCCAAGCGAAACCAACCAAGGCTGGACTGCTGTGGAGCCGTATCGTGGAGGAACTCCCCGCGGGTTTGGCCCGGCACCTGCCTCAATATGTGTTTCCCGATTCGGATCAGGCAATCCTGTGGCTATTTGGCCACGCTGAGGATGCGGCGGTCGCCACGGGATTGGAGCGGGCTTGGCCGGAGATGGGCGAAAGGGGAAGAGCCACTTGGTTTAGGTGGATATCGCGGCCGGCGATGCGATCACAGCCGGCTTATGCGAGGCTTGCCTTGGCGACTCCTGAATCCGCCGATCTGGAAACCCGAGTCGCAGCGGCGAGGCTGTTGGTGTCAGCCGATGCCTTTGGAGATGCAGAGGCGAGCTTTGTCGCCCGGGTATTCGTCTCCGGCGGAACTGCTTTCCGGGCGCCGAACTTTCAGGCTAACCACCTCATCGGCGATTTGGTCCGGTTTGGCCGGGCCCACCCAACGATTGTGACTGCGCTGGCGAACCTCGCCACCAACAAGCACTCCCTGTCCGGCCCTGCAGCGCTTGCGCTCGCTGCGTTGGAACCTTCGGAATTGTCCCATCGTTCGCCTCTCTTTTCCGTTTTGGAGCGGCTGAAACGCAGTCAGTCAGGGGCGAACCACCATGTGGCCGACATGCTGACTTGGCCGGAGTTCCGCTCTGTTTGGATTTCAGAGTGGGGCTTGGGGCTGCTGGCCGAACAGTTGGTTGTTTCCCGAAAAACCAACCAGATAGGAGGGACGAACAGAACCGTGGCGATAGGCCCGGATGAACTGTGGCTGCGGGTGATGGATTCTCTGGGAACCAATGTCGCGCCGCTTTCGGGCCGGTTGATCGCGTTGATCCAACGAGAACCCGATGTCTCGAAAGCTCGGCTCGCGGTGACCTTTGCGAATGTAGCCCCGCACACACCGGAGAATATGAAGGCGGCGGTTCCCTTGCTGTCGGACCACGAAACGGTCACGCCGATGCTGCTTTGGCTCGGTGGGGCTGGCTCTGGGGCGGACCTCGCAAAGTCCGCTGTGCGAGCCATTGCCGACGACTCGAGAACCTACCCTCCGGAGGCGGGCAACAGGGAGGTCGCCTTTCAGCTCGATCCTGTCCTGGCACGCAGATACGGGCTGGTTCCCGCTCGTCCGAGGGAGACGCGCAGTCCGGAGGCCAGCAAGGCCGCAAAACGCCCCTCAGACATTTGGATCACGGAAAAACTCTGCCCGATTCGATGGGTGGATCATTGGCCTCGGGCTCGACGGATTGGGTCCAACGTCTATCCCGAATGGAGCGCCCAAGCCAGGGCTCAGCTTCGGAGGTCCGTTCGGAATCAGGTTCAGTTGGAAGGAACGACACTCCGCCAGCTTGCCCAAGACTGCCTCCGGCGAATGTCCGTTGGCTCAGTTTCGGGAAGCCCAGAAAGGGATGGAGCGAAAGAGAGGGCCGACGATGCGAAAGGGGATCATCAGTAACGCGGCGTTTTTGGATCTACCTCCAGACTCCAACGGTCAATGCCGCCGGTGAGGTTGATGAGGCGGGTGAAGCCGAGATGGCGCAGAGTGCCGATGGCATGTGCGCTGCGGACACCGTGATGGCAATACACGACGATCTCCCGGTCGCGCCAATCGGCCAGTTCCTCGACGCGTTCCGCCAGTTCCCCCAAGGGCAGCAGCCGGGAGCCAGGTAGGGCGCAGAAGTCGTGTTCGCCGGGTTCACGGACATCCAGCAGAGCGGGCGCGGACGGTGCTTTCAGCCAGGTCGCCAGTTCAACGGGCGTAATGGTCATGCGCGTGAGGATGGCGGGCGTCAGGGAGGTCGGCAATTTGCCGACGGGCATGGGGGCTTGCCAAGGCGTGACAGTTGGTGAATCTCCCGACCTCCCCATGAGTTTTCTCGACCGGAAGGCCACCGTTGCCGGTGTCGGATTTTCGCGGTGGCTCGTGCCGCCTGCGGCCATCGCCGTTCACATGTGTATCGGCGAGGTTTACGGGTTCAGCGTCTTCAATGTGCCGCTGACCCGCCTGCTTGGCCTGACGGAGCCGCTGGCCGGAAAGGACTGGACGATCCCGCAGGTCGGTTGGATCTACTCGATCGCGCTGTTCATGCTGGGGCTGTCCGGGGCGGTGTTCGGAAAGTGGATCGAACGCAACGGTCCGCGGAAGGCGATGGTCGCCAGCGCGGCGTGCTTCTGCGGCGGATTGCTGGTGTCCGCCCTCGGCGTGAAGCTGCATCAACTGTGGCTGATCTACTTCGGCTACGGGTTCGTGGGCGGCATCGGGCTCGGGTTGGGCTACATCGCACCTGTCTCGACCCTGATGAAGTGGTTTCCGGACCGGCCGGGCATGGCCACGGGCATGGCGATCATGGGCTTCGGCGGCGGGGCGCTCATCGGCTCGCCGCTGGGCGTGCAACTCATGGAACGGTTCCGATCACCGACTTCGCTGGGCGCGGCCGAGGCGTTTGTGACGATGGCGGTGCTCTACGCGTTCGCGATGCTCTTTGGTGCGTGGCTGGTGCGGGTGCCGGCGGAGGGGTGGAAACCGGAGGGTTGGACGCCGCCGGTGCAGACGCGGGCGCTGGTGACCCGGGAGCATGTAGGCGTGGACACCGCCTGGAAGACGTCGCAGTTCTGGCTGCTCTGGGTCGTGCTCTGCATGAACGTGAGCGCCGGGATCGGCATCCTGGGGCAGGCCTCGCTGATGTGCCAGGACCTGTTCGGCGTCAGCGCCGCGGTAGGCGGCGGCTTCGCGGGCCTGCTGTCCATCTTCAACATGGGCGGGCGCTTCGTGTGGTCCTCGGTCTCCGACCTTACGGGGCGACGCGCGGTGTATTGCATCTTCTTCCTTTTGGGCGCCGTCCTTTACTGCCTGATTCCGTTTGCCCAGAAGACCGGCCAGCAGGCGCTGTTCGTGGCGGTGACCGCGGTAATCATCTCCATGTATGGCGGCGGATTTGCCACGATCCCGGCGTATCTGCGCGACCTCTTCGGCACTCACCAGGTGGGTGCCATCCATGGCCGGCTGATCACCTCCTGGTCCATTGCGGCGGTGGTCGGGCCGTCGCTGATCAATTACCTGTCCACCGCCCAGAAGCAGTCTGGCGTGCCCAAGGCCGAGGCCTACAACCTGACCCTTTACCTGATGGCCGGGCTGCTCTTGGTCGGATTGGTTGCCAACCTGATGATCCGCCCGGTCCATGAGCGGCATCACCTCAAGGAAACTCCCGTTACCTGAACCGTGAAAACCCTCAAACTGGCCCTTGCCTGGCTGATCGTGGGAATCCCGCTCGCGTGGGGCGTCTACCACTCGGTCAGGAAATCGCTGCCGCTGTTCAAGCGTGCGGACGCGCCGGCGCCGGTGGTGGCGCCCAGGTGACCGGGGGGGATTGCCCGCCTACTTGGCCTCCACCGGCTCGGCCTCGCCGAGTTTCAAGGTCGGGACCTTGGCCCCCTCGCTGATCTTGAGGGCGAGCCAGTGGCCGTTCACGGCGTGGGCCGGGAAGCCGCACGCGAACACGTAGTCGCCGGCCTCGTCGGGCACGAAGCTGAAAGCGGCCTTCTTCAGCGCCATGCCCACGGCCGGATTGGGAACTGACGCTCCGGCAAAAGCGGGTTGGCCCATCTGGAACTTCCGCACCATTTCTTTCTCCACCACGATGACGCTGTGGGGCACCGGGCTCGGATTGATGAACGTGACGTCCACCGTCCACCCCTTGGGGATGGTGTAGGTCGCCTTGCCCTTGGAGTAGCCGTTGAAGTTCATGCCGTAGTTGTCCTGCGTGAACGCGGAAACCAGCGTGACCTTCACCGAGTTGGGCTTGTCGCCCACCTTCAGGAAGTCGGCTTGCGTGATGCCTTCGATGAGCTCCTTCTTGATGCCGGAAGCGGCGTGCCCGGCATGCGGGTCGGCGGGGGGCGGAGTGTTGGTGGGGGGAGAGTCAGCGGCCGTGGCGGAGAACGCCAACGCGGCCGACAATCCGGCAAGCAGAGGTCTCATGAACAAAGCTGGCGGAAGTGGTCGTGGGAGGGTGTGAGGGAACTCACTTCTGCAGCGGAGCAGTCTGAGCGCCGGCAGGCACCTTGTCCGCCGCGACGATCTTCCACACGGCACCGCGTTCGCTGGTGTAGGGGTCCACCGGGCCGCCGTAGTTGGCGGTGGCGTGGGTCACGTAGAGGTTGCCTTCGGAATCTTCACCCGCGCCGGTCGGACGCAGCGGGGTGTCGAGGTCGAGCAGTTCCTGCATCTGCCATTTACCGGCGGCGTCGCGCTTCAAGCCCCAGACCTTGCCGGAGCCCCAGTCGGCAGTGAAATACACGCCGTCGAGCGACGGGTAGTCCTTGCCGCGATACACGCCGAGGCCGATCACGCAGATGCCCTGGTCCACATGGCTGTATTCCGCGATGGGGAGCACGCCGACGCGCGGCGCGCCCTTCTCCAGTTCGATGGGAAACGGATGGCTGCCGCCCATGAGCTTCCAGCCGTAGTTCTCGCCACCCTTGCTGGCGGCGGACTGGAAGTTGATCTCCTCCCAGTGGTTCTGACCGATGTCGGCGATGTAAAAGTCACCGGTCTTGCGGTCGAACGAGAAGGTCCACGGATTGCGGAGTCCGTAGGCCCAGATCTCGGGCTTGGCCTTGGGATGGATCTTGGAGAAGGCCAGTTCGCTCACTCCGAAGAGCACCATCTGTTGGGGCAGGGTGATGAACGGATTGCTCGCCGGGATGTTGTAAGGACGGTCGGGCGTGCGCGAGTTCACGTCGATGCGGAGCATCTTGCCGAGCCAAGTGTGCAGGTCCTGGCCGGCGCTGATCACGTCGCCTTCCCAGCCACCGTCGCCCACGCCGTGGTAGAGGTAGCCGTCGGGACCAAAGGCGATCTTGCCGCCATGATGGTTGCAGTAGGGAAAGTCCACCTGCTGGATGACGCGGGCGCTGTCCATGTCCGCCTTGTTCGGGTCGTCCTTCGAGACGCGGTATTCTGTGACCAGCGTCGCACCGTTGAACCAGAGGTCGGCGTAGCTCACGTAGAACAGGCCATTCTCCTTGAACTTCGGATGGAATTCCATGGCGTAGAGGCCTTCCTCGAGGAAGGAACTCAGCGTCTTGTCCTTGAGGTCGAGGAACGGTTTCTTGAGCACCTTGCCGTCCTTGATGATCTGCACGACGCCCGGACGCTCACAGACGAAGAGCCGGCCCGAGCCATCATTGGGAGCAGAGACATGGACGGGGTCCACCAGGCCGTCGGCGATCTTGACGAGCTGGATCGCGACCTTGCCGGGAAGCTTGCCGCCCGGTTGGACCGGCATGGGCTGGGCCTCCTGGGCGAACAGGGCGGTGCAGGTGAACAGGCTCGCCGCAAGGGCAAACGCAGGCGTCGGAAGGAGTGGCTTCATAGGAAACGGGGAACGTTTGAAAGGAGACCCAACCCATCGGCCCGCGGCAAGGAACAAACGCGGGCTTGGCTCGCGCAGGGTGCAAGTGGCGCAAGCCTGGCGCGATTCAAGCCAAGGTCTCAGCGATTCGGCGCCGCTCCGTCGCGGGCGAGGTGCACGAGCGCATTGTAATCGGGCACGCCGCTGTTGGGATCGGTGACGCCACGGGGCAGCAGGACATTTCCCTCGGGCCAATGGACCTGGAGATTGCCACGGGCCATGGGGGCGGGAAACACCGTGCCGGTGAAACGGCCGGTGGCGTTGCTCAGGGTGGCCCGGTCGCCGCGGGCGAGGTGAAGTTCCGCCGCGTCTTCCGGGGCGATGAAGATGGCGTCCCGGGCCGCCCCGGTGAGCGGGTCGGTCTCGTCGTAGATCAGGGTATTGAACTGCTTTCCCCGGCGCGTGGACAACATGAATTGGGAATCCTTTGGGTTGGAGGACTTGGTCATTTGCTCCGGGTCATTCCCGGCGCGTTTCGCCGGCAGCCCGATGACCTTGAAATGAGCCTTCCCGTCGGCGGTCGCGAAGCGGCCATCATCGCACAGCCGTTCGCCCCCCCACTGGATGGCGTCGCCGGTCTGCTTTAGCGTTTCGCAACCCGCGTAGAAGGGCACCACACGGGCAATTTCGCGGCGGATGTCCGGACCGGTTTCGCAGCCCAGTTGGTGGGAGCGTTCCGGCCAGGCGGTCGCCGCCAGATCGCGGAGGATGCGCCATTCGGCCTTGGCCTCGCCGACCTGCCGGGGGATCTCCGGCGAGAAGGCGACCCGGCGTTCGGTGGTGGTTTCGATGCCGCCGCCGTCCTGTTCGTAGCGGGTTTTGGCCGGCAACAGGATCACCTCGTCAGCGGGGTCGAGGAACATCTGGTCCGTGAGCAGGATGTCCTGATGCACCCGCAACGGAACCCGGCCCATCGCCGCGGCGACATAGTCCGGCTCGGGCAGGGTGCGGAGGAAATTTCCGCCCACGCAGTAGAGCACGTCGAGCTGGCCGCGCGCGCAGGCCTCGACCATTTCGACCGAGGTCAGGCCGGGCCAATCCGGAATCGGAAAACCATACTCGGCGGCCAGCGCAGTGAGATTGGCGGCGGTGAGCGGTTTTCCGCCGGGCAACGCCGTCGAGTAGCAGCCCATCTCCGCACCGCCCTGCACCGAACTGTGGCCGCGGATGGGCACCAGCCCGTTCTTGGGCCGGCCGACGTAGCCGCGGGCGAGCCCGAGGTTGAGCACCGCGGACACCGCGTCGCCGCCGAAGGAATGCTGGGTGATGCCCATGCTCCAGACGAACACGGCGTTCTTTGCGCCGCGGAGCAGGTCGGCGAACTCGGTCATGGAGCTTCGCGGCAAGCCCGCGGCGGCCTCAAGTTCCGCAAACGTCAGCGAATCCAGGTGGCTTCGCAGTTCGGTCCAGCTTTCGGCATTCACGTGCTGGCGGATGAACTCATCGTTGAGGCCGCCGCGTTCGGCGAGTTCCTTCAGGACACCGTAGATGAAGGCGATGTCGCCGCCCTGGCTGACCGGAAACCACCAGTCGGCAAGGTCGGTGCCGAAGAGCGCGCTGCGCGGGGAACTGGGCACCCAGTAACGCTTCATGCCCGGTTCCAGATACGGGTTCACGAGGGCGATCTTCGTGCCGAGTTGTTTGGCCTCGTGCAGATACTTGGTCGTCACCGGCTGGTCGTTGGCGGGATTGGCGCCGAAGAAGACAATGAGGTCCGTGCCCAGCCAGTCGCGGTAGCTGCAGGTGCTGGCCGCGTAGCCGACGGCGTGCTTCATCGCGCCGGTGCTGGGCGCGTGACAGAGCCGGGCGGCGTTGTCCACGTGGTTGGTGCCAAGAAAACGCGCGACCTTCTGGGCGACGTAATAGACCTCGTTGGTGACGCCGCGGGCGGTGATGAAGAAAGCGAGGCGTTTCGGGTCGGCCCCCCGCAGCCGGTCGGCGATGCGTCGGTTGGCTTCGTCCCAAGTGATGCGCCGGAAGCCCGGGTCACCCCGACGGCGGAGCAGGGGATATGCGATCCGGCCGATTTCGCGGAGCTGAGCGTTGTCCCAATCGGCATCGTCACCGGCATTCCGCGCCCGGGCCAGTTGGCGGCGCAAGGCACCGAGGTCGGAAAGCAGGGCCGGATCGAAGGCCGGCATGGTGTTCAGCCGGAGGAGATTCAGGCGGGTCATGCACAGGTGGATGCCATCCAGCGTCCAGTCGTGCAGGCCGGCGACGCCCAGGGCGCAACCATCACAGACGCCCCGGCTAAGGACTTTCCAAGCGTGGCCGAGGTTGTCGCGGTTCTTCCACGCGATCTTTGCCATGTCCCGAAAATGCTTCGGCTTGGTCAGTCCAAGACCGAATGGAGACCAGCGGCCGGGCTCCGGGAAACTCGCGGAATCAACTTGATGGGGCACGAATGGAGCTTCCCGATAAAAAGCACCGGCGGCCACTCGGAATTGCGGCCGCCGGTCATCGCCAACACCCATTGGCGGGTTGGGTCAGTGTGTAGTTGACTCAATTATGGTCTTTTTTAGTGCCGGACTGATGCCGGGCGACGCCGCCAATGGGTGTTGAGTTGGAAATTGGTGAATTGAGGAGGAGCGATTTCTTGTTCGGCTTGGCTGGCGCCTTGATGGACTTCTTGGCCGATTCGGCCCGAGGCACCACGGCGGGAGGCGCCGGATTCGGCTTCGATGTGCGGGCCAGCTCGAGGTCCGCGTCCGGATCGACGTCGGTGGTGGTCGGAGTCGGACCGTGAGAGGCGGGTTTGGCGGTCTTGGCCGGCTCGATGGCCGGTGCGTGGGCCGGCTCGTGGCCCGCTGCGGGTGGGTGGGTGGCCTCCTTGTGGGGTGGGAAGGCGGCCGAGGCTTCGTCATCATGGGCGGCGTGGATGACGGGGGCTGGCGTGGGTGAAACCGCGGGCGCAGGGTGAATGGAACTGACGGGAGCGGGCTGCGATTCGGCCAGCGGGTTGATCCATTCGACGACGCCGGTGTCGAGGTCGTAGATCGCTCCCAAAACGGTGAGCATGCCGGAAGCCGCCGCTGCCCGGACGTCCGGGCAGCCCTGGATGATGCGGGACGCCGTGAGAGCGACGTTTGCACGCACGGCGGCGGCCAGGAGATTGGGTCTGGGGTTCAGGCGCGCTGCGGCCACCGCAGGCTCAAGGTGCGGCGCCAGACTGCCCAAGTTGCCGCTGGCGACCTTGCCACCGGTGGCGGCGGAGACCGCACTGCAATGAGTGTGTCCCAGAACGATCAGCAGGGGGGTATTCAGTTCGGCGACTCCGAACTGGACACTGGCGAGGGCGGGTTCGGCCGCCACATGACCGGCAACCCGGACCACATAAAAGTCACCGAGGCCGCGGTCGAAAACGAGTTCGGGCGGAACCACCGAGTCCGAGCAGGTCAGCACCGTCGCGAGCGGAGTCTGTTCGTGCCGGGCCAAAGTGTGGCGGCGGGACGCATCAAGATTGGGCTGCTGGGCGCGTCCGGTGGCGAAGCGGGAATTGCCCTCCTTGAGAAGCGACAGTGCGGTTTCGCGGAGCAGGCGGGCAGTCTTGACCTCGGCGGCAGACCGGGCCGGCGGCGTTTGAAATTCGGACTGGGCGGCTTCCGTGGGCGAGGCGTGCTCGCCATGGTCGTCCGCCCGGAGGAGGAGGGACGAAAGGGCCAGACAGGTGGCGAGGCGAGTTAGTTTCCGTTCCATGGAGAGTTTTGGGGCCAATCCTTGGCCACTCTGGAGCCATCATCGGCGGTTTCCGGAGCCGACTTTACTTTCCGCGAAAAATTTTCGAACCAACCGGCCGCCGCCGACGTTGCACCGGGCGAGACGGATGACCTGGCCATTTGCCATTACCGATGAGCAGGCGATGTGGCGCGTGCAGAACGCGGACGACCACGCAGCCTTTGCGCAACTTGTATCCCGTTGGGAACAGCCGATCCAACGGCTCTGTGCCCGTATGACCGGTGACTTGCATCGGGCAGAAGACCTTGCCCAGGAGGCGTTCAGCCGGGTGTTTTTCCGCCGCCGCGATTACCAGCCGGCGGCCAAGTTTTCCACCTGGCTCTGGCGGATCGCCATCAACCTGTGTCACGACGAACTCCGTCGCCGCCAAAGGCGCCCGGAACATCCGCTGGAGGCCGAAGGCGACGACGCGTCCGAGGGGACGGCCGTCCAATTCCCCGGACAGGGCCTTTCGCCGGCGGAAGTGGTGGAGAAATTGGAGCAGGCGGAGCTTGTCCGTCGCGCGCTCGTGCAACTGCCCGAAACCTATCGTGAGGTGGTGGTGCTGCGGCATTACGAAGGGCTCAAGTTCCACGAAATCGCCGAAGTGCTGGGCATTCCCGAGGGCACGGTCAAATCCCGGATGTTTGAGGCGCTCGACCGTTTGGAGGGCACACTGAAACGCCTGGGCGCGGTCCCCGGGCAACACCGTTGAAACAATGACCAAGCATTTCCATGAAACATCCTGAAGCCGAACAGTGGATGGGTTATCTCTACGGCGAACTGGCGCCCTCGGCCCGACGCGAGGCAGACCGGCATCTTCGGGATTGCCCCGAGTGCCGGCAGCGCGTGGAGCAGTGGCGGGCGACGATGGGTCTGCTGGATGCCGATCAAGCGACCCTGACGATTCCGGCGCGGCGGGATCGGACGTGGTTCAACCTGCCGGTCGTGCGCTGGGCCTTGGCCGCCTCGGTGGTGTTGCTTGCCGGTTTTGTCGCGGGCCGCACCACCGGAGTCAGCAGCGCTGAAGTGGCGCGGCAAATTACGGCCGCGCGGTCCGAAATCGCCGCTGATTTGCGGCAGCGGCACGAAGAGGACCTCAAGGCGATGGCGGCGGCAACTGTGGCCGCCACGGCCGAACAGAACCGGATGTTCCTCGCGGAGTTTGGCCGCCAGTTCAATGCCGCCCGGTCCGAGGAGCGTCGCGACTGGATCACCGCGCTCGACCAACTGAACCGGCAGCATTCCGACGATTTGGCGGAGGTGAAGCTCGACCTCAACGCGCTGGCGCGAAAGACCGGCGCCGGGTTTCAACAGGCCGAATCGCAGTTGAACCTGCTCGCATCCTATTTGCCGGCCGGCGAGGCCGCAGGCGGTGCTCTCGATTCCTCCCTGCCCAAAGAAAAACCATGAAACACTCCGTCCGTATCCGTTTGGCCGTGCTCCTGGCACTGGCCGGTTTGATGACCGCTCCAGTCCTCCGTGCGCAGGCCCCTCCGCCCGCGCCCGTCCCGCCCGCCCCGCCGGTGCCTGCCGTGGCCCATATCGAAGTGGAGACCGAAGTTGGCGAGGAAGCCAGCCCGGTCCGCGAAGTCCTGCGCGAAGCCCAGAACGAACTCCGCGACGCCCACGAGGAGGTGGCCCGGGCGATGCGCGATGTGCAAAAGCGCGTGAAGACCTTCCGATTGGATGCTGGCGGGCCCAACGCAAGCCGGACCTTTGTGGTTCCGGCACCCGATGCGTCCGCCGAGCAGGTCAGCCAGATCCGCGAGGACCTGACCATCATGTCGCGAGTGTTCCAGAAAGCCGCCTCGCCCGAGACGAGGGGCGGTTCGGGGTTTCGGTTCGACTTCGGTGACCTCCGCCTCGGCGGGCGCGCGGATCTGGATGCCCTGTTCCTGGAGGGCTATGGTGCGGTGTTCCTGCTGGAGGTGAACTTTCCGCTGAGCGCTCCGGCGAAGGACGCCGCGAAAAAGTCCGACGCGAAGTCGAAGCGGGATTCCGCCTGGGAAGAAGCGCGGCGCGAGATTGCAGGCAAAGGCGCCGCGGATGACCTGATGGAAGATGAGGAGTTCGACAATGAATCCGCCGGCAAGTTTGACGAAACCAAGGTGGAGCGCCTGAAGGAACGCCTCACGGCGGCGCTCAAGAGTGCCGCCAACGTGCGGTGCCTCAACGGCTCCGACCGGGTGGTGGTCCAGGTGACCGGCCGCCCCGGCCGAAAGTCCCACGCGATGACGATGCACGCCGACAGCAGGCCGGCCGTTATCGTGAATTCGTCTTCAGGCAGCCGCGCCGGCAGTTCGGTGCTGACGTTTGAAACCACCCGTGACGCGGTGACTGCCTTCAATGAGGGCAAGACCGATGAGGCGGCATTTGCCAAAAAGCTGCGGATCCACCTGCGGGAAGAGGTTGAGGCGAATCCGGCGAAACGGCGGAACTTCTGAGGCGATTCACGCCTGGGGCGATTTCGGGCTGGCCGGCGGCAAGCCGACCAGCCCCTTTCATGTGTCTATCTCCAGGCGGTGGCTGCCCCCCTCCCTTGCTGATGGCAACGGCGAGACGCCGGCCTACCGGTCGGCGTCGTCACCGAGCTGTCGCCCAAGGCGGCGGACCTTACTTCAGCGGATCAGTTCCAGCCGCAGGAAACCTGCGGTCGCACCACCGGCGGGGGCCGGGGCGCGGACGGTGACTTCCACGTAGGTGCCGCGGTCCACCGGTGCACCGACCGGCGTGGTGGCCAATCCGGCCCACGGCACGAGCGCGGTCGAACCGGTGACGCGGTATTCGACGTCCGTCGGCTCCGTCTTGGGCTGGCGATAGGTGAGCGTCAGGTAATCCTGACCGTTCACGGTGGCGAAGGCCGCCTTCGGCACCGACAAGGCGCGGTCGGCCACCAGCGGATTCAGCGCGTAGGCATACTCCGCGAAGTTGCTCAGGCCGTCGCCTTCGGCGTCGTCGTCTGGTCCCTTGGCGTTGGCCGGCAGATTCTGTCCGGCGGCCCAGGCAGCGTAGGTGTAACCACCCGCGACCGTGGTGACCGCGTCGGCGGAATCAGGTGCCGCCTCGGTGTTGCCCGCGGCGTCACGCGCCACGCTGTAGAAGTGGTAGATCGAACCGGGTTCCCCGGTGAACGGCGCATTCGTGGCTGTCGTGGCGATCTGCCAGAGCAGATATGGCCCGCGGTCGCGCGCCACGTAGATGTCGAACGAAGCAATGCCTGAACTGCCGGCGGCGTCAGTGCCGGTCCATTGCACCTCCACGGTGCCGTCATTCTCCGCGGGCAGCGGCAGCACTGCGCTCGTTGGCAGCGAGGCATCAATGGCGTTGGTCACCATTGGCGTGACGATCGGCGGATTCGCCCCATAGGTCGGATCGAAGATGATCGTGGCGCGGTTGGTGAGCCGCGTGCCGTCGGCCAGGTCTGCTTTCGGGCGGATCACGTAACTGAGCGAGCCCTCGCCACGACGGCTGACATCGTTCGGCGGCAGGAAGCCGGCGAACGGATCTTCCGGCAGTTCGCCGGTGGCCGTATCACGCGATCGCATCAGCCAGGTAATGCGACCGGTCGCGGGATTGAAGCTCACGTCCACGACCACTTCGTTGGTATCCGTGCCAACGGTCGCGGTGGTGGTGAACCGTTGTAGTCCGGGCGGCACGGCGATCCGCGCGTCGTTGAACGCGAGGCTCTTCAGCTCGAACGTGGACCAGTCAAGCCTTGGATCGAGGTCATCCAACACGAGGACCTCCTGCGCGGCTGCCGGTGCGTTCGTCTTGTTCTCGAAGACGATCTCGAACGGCAGCACCTGACCGACCTGCACCCAGTGTTCAGGTCCGGAACCGGCCAGCGCGTATTTGTCGTTCGGGTCCACGGAGCCGACGATCGTGTAGGTGCCGCCCGCGACGGTGCCGGGGAACGGCGGGCTGCGGAAGGCACCGTCCATCCATTGCTCGAAGCCCGACGGATCGTTCCACGGTTTGCCTTCGAGGCTGGCTCCGCTGGGATTGGTCAGCACAGGAGACTGCTGGTCCACCACATTGGCTTGCGACGAATAATTCTTGGTAACGTGGTTTTGGGTCAACTCAAACGCTTCACCGAGACCGTGACACTTGCGCAGTTGCCCCTTGATGTCTGAGACCAATTCGCCACCCCTCGCAGTGTCCCACGAGATGCGGTCTTTCTTAGTGGCCGCGAAGCCGACAAAGGTCGTGTTGGCCGGATTCACGAGTTCGTTGAAGGCTTCCGAGTGGCATGAGTCGTTGATGAAGTAGGTGGTCCCAGCACCGACCGCGTCGATTGCCTCAGTAAATGCGTGGGGGGAAATGGCGCCGCGCCCATTTGGCACGAGGTAACCGGTGCCGCCAGAAGCCCGGCCGCCGTGGCCTGAGTAGACGATTACGAGGTTGTCGTCGGCATCGACCTTGTTCGTGAACGCGCGAAGTTCCTGGAGCATGAAATCCTTAGTCCACCGCGCGTTGTCGCCGGGAGCATCGTGGCCTCCAGAAATTTGTTCCGAAGGAACTCGCAGGTCCGTCAACGCATATGTCCTGACATCTTCGAAGTCGATCTGAGTGCCGTTGAGGTTGCCAGCCGAATTGCCGGTCCGATTGCTGTAGTCTTGGATAGTGATGACCACCCACCAGGTCTTTCGGATTCCATCGCCCGCCTTCTTGGCTGACGCTCGGGGCAGTGTCTTAAATGCGGCTGGATCCTCCTCCTCCGGTGGGATCTCGATGATGGGGTTCCGCACGGGCACGCCGCCGATCTCTTCGCCCAGCATCCAACGACCATTGATGTTGGCGAGGTAACGGTAGCGGAGTTCACCGACGGCGAGCTCTGCGAGGTCCGCCTCAAGCAGTGCCTGATACTCACCCAGCGTCGCGCCGAGCCGGTTGTTGAGCCCGTTGACCATCGCGCTCCACTCGATGGTGTCCGCGCCGGCGGGCGCAGGGATCTTCGACCAGTTGAATGAGGTGGCGTTCCTGGCGAAATCTTCCCCGGCCATCATCTCGACCTTAATTCTGCCCGAGTTGCTGGCCTTCACGCGGACCGCGAACGTAACTTCCTGCCCGGGCCCAAAGGTGGGCAGCAGGGTTTCCGGATTCAGGGCCCAGAAGGTGAACGAATCCGTCCAATCGAGCGTGCTCTCGTAGAGCTTGATTTCAGTCGCGCCCGGCGCGCTGAACTTCAGCAACGGGAGCTTGAGATCCACGAGGCCGCGGTTTCCATAGGTGACAAACCAAGTCATTGTTCGCCCGGCCCGCGCAGTAGCAGGGCCGCTAAGGCTGACATAGAAATCAGGCGTCCCGCCGGCGACGACCGTCACCGCACCGGTGAGCGACACCGTCAGCCCGTCGCTCTCGGCGACCACGTCCGCCGGTCCGGGTGTCAGGCCATCGAGGTTGAAGGTTGCGAACACGCGGCCGCTTTCGCGCACGCTCTGGCGCACCGCCTCGCGGCGTTCCGCCCCGACACGCACGGCGAACACTGTATTCGTCGAGAACTTTGAGCCGTTGATCTCCAGCGTGACGAGGCCCGCGCTGCCCACGGTGGCTGGCTTCACCCGCTCCACCGTGAAGTCTGCGGTGCTGGCGCGCAGCGTGTAGCTCTCCGGCGTCGTGCTCAGCGCGCGGCCCACGGCCAGCACGTAGAACACGTTCTGGTCGCCGGGTCCGGTCGCGTCGCCGGCGCCGGAAACCACCACCGACGTGTCGGCGGAACTCCATTCGCGCTGCCGCGACGTGAAGCTGTCGGGCGTGGGCACGAAGCCGCGGCCGGCATACAGCTCGGTGATGCCGCTCGCGGCGAGCAGGTCGAGGTTCAGCCGCACGTCCTTCCCGCGTGGAGCGGTCACCGCGAACCAGTGCCGTTCTTCCTGCGCAACGAACTGGGCACTGATCTGGCCGCCGTCGAGCACCAGCACGGGAACCTGCAACGTGGCCGCGACTTCGGTGGCCGTCTCGTTGTTCGCCGCATTGGCCGCCTCGAACAGGTCGCCGCGGCTGTTGGCGGAAACCACCCACTGGTAGCTGCCGTTGACGCCGCCGGGCACGCGCACGTCGGCGCTGGCCCGGAAGCTCTGGCCGGGGCCGAGCGTGAGGTTCTGTCCGACCAGGATTTCGGAGACCGGAAGTTTCCCGGTGGTCCCGGCGAGTCGGAGCGACAGCGCATCGTGCCACGGGCCGCTGAAGGCCTCGGAACCGCGGTTCACAATCGTCCACTCGACATGGGCCAGCCCGCCGGCCGTGAGCTGGGTCGGCGCGGTCACTGACTCGACCACGAGATCGAGGTTCGACGGCGCGTTGTCGGCGAACTCGAAGGCGCCCATGTCGGGCACGGCGCCGTTGGCCGCGGGAACTCCCGTGTTGCCTGAGCGCGGATCGTCGAAACGCGCCACGCCGGCATAGTCCGTGACGGGGGCCACCGTGCCGCTCGCGGCATCGATGCCGGGCGAGGCGAAGTTCAGCCGGAAGTTGTCCAGCTCTCGGTTCCGGTAGCGCGGCGCCAGCGAGATGTTTCCGTCCTGCCCGGTGCGATCGCTCACGCCGTTGTAGTTGCCCCGCGAGGCGCCCGGATTGAAGACGTTGCAGTGCGTCACCACCGGCACGCCGCCGCCGAGGTCGTGCTCGATGCCGACGTCGATGGAGTTCGCGACGATGGTGTTCCGCACGATCAGCTGCCCGACGTGCTCCAGCAGGCCGATGCGGTTCGCGTCGAGCGTGCAGTTGAGGATCGTCATCTCGCCCACCGCGGTCAGGCCGCGGTCGCAACGCAGCACAAGGCAGTTTTCGAAGCGCGTGGTGCCGTAGCAGAACGCACCGTCCTTCAGCGCGTCGGCGATGACGCTGTTCTTCACCAAGAGCGGCCCGCCCAGAGCCTCGATCACGCCACCGGCACCCCAGGGATTGCCCACGGAATTGCCGCCGTGGCGGAGCTCGGCGTGATTGAGCTGGCCGCTCGAACCCGCTTGGAAGCGCAGGCTGCGCCAGTCACCGGCGGCCGGTTTGGTGCGCGTGCCGTCGCCGTTGGTGTCGCCACCATAGGCGTCGTCGCGCGCCGACGTGAAGATCACCGGCTGGGCCAGGGTGCCGTTCACGACCAGGCTGCCACCGCTGTTGATGTCGATGCCGGCACCGGCGGCAAACTTCAGGATCGCGCCAGCCTCAATCGTCAGGGTCACGCCGCCCGGAACCACGACTGTTTCCGTCACCTCCCGCAGCGAGTCACCCGTCCACGTCGTCTGGTTGTCGGCCAGCACGCCGCCGAACGACTGGCTGTGATAACGAAGGGCTGTGAACTGGTTTTGCTCCAACGTGGAGCCGACCTGCAGCACCAGCCGCCACGCTCCGGGAACGGGGCGTGATTCGGCCCCGTCCAGGTTGCTGTCGCCACCCACGCTGTCGTCCAGGAATGAGGTCAGCACGACTGGACTGCCCGCCGTGCCGAGGGCACGGACTGTCGCCCCGGACTGAAGGCCGAACCGGCTGCCACCGACGAACTTCACCGTCGCCCCGGGCTCGATGGTCAGTTGTCCGTTGGCCGCGATCGTGAAATCGCCCTCGACCACATGCACCTTGCCGGCGGACCACGTCGCACTGTCGGCGAGCGAGCCCCGGTGCCAGATGACTGAATTGTTGACCAGCACGCGCCGGGTGCCCTCCGCCAGCGTGCGGCCCGAGTTGTCCCGCACGACCACCCGGAGATCGTAGGTTCCGTCCGCCACGGTCAGAGTGTTCCACTGGGCTTCGGCCGTGATGGTGCCGGAAACGGTCGCAATGGTCGTCGCCACGCCGTCCCGCACGTGGCTGAACTGCATTGAAGCCGGTGCGCTCCCGGACCCCAGCGCGGCGACCTGCAACGACACGACGCCATCCATCCATCCTTCGGCCGGAGTCAGCCAGATGACGGTCGGCGCCTCGGCCTGATGGATCGTGCCATTCTCCCCACGGGCCGCCCCGCCGGCACCTTCGGCACTCAGCGTGCCGGTGAAACTGTTCTGCGAACGGTAAATCGCGATACGGCCGCCGGAGCCGCCACCGCCATCGACCCATTCGCCCGCACCGCCGTTCGCAGTAAGCGAGCCGACGCCGGCAAAGCTCTGGCTGCTCAGGAAGATGCTGCCGCCCGAACCGCCGCCAGAGTTGTTGGCCGTGCCGTTGAGTCCGTTGGCCAGGACGCTGCCGTTCACGGTCAACGTGCCGCCGGCAATCAAACGCACCGCGCCTCCACCTGCACCGCCGGGACCGCCGTCACCGGAGCCGCCGCGGCTGCCGAGCGCCGTGGGTTGCAGGATCGAACCGTAGGCCGGACCGCCCGGTGCGTGGGTCGCGCTCCGTCCGCCCGCGCCGCCGTGACCGGCACCGCTGCCGCCCCAACTGTTTTGGACACCACCGCCGGGACCGACGTCTTCGCCCCAGGGATAGCCTCGCCCGGAAACGTCGATGGCCCCGTTGACGAGGGCGTCGCCCAGCGCGACCAACTGCATCGCAGCTTCTCCGGTCAGATGGGTGAGCACGGTGTTGGTTTCGAGTGTGAGGGAGCTGACCACGAGCGGTTCCGCCGGGATGACCTGCGCCTGGTTGGCAATTGTCAGGTCAAATGGCTCGGGTGTGGTCAGCGGCGTGTAGGCGCCCCAAGTGCCGCCGTTTTCCACGAACAGGTGTCCGACGGACTCGCCGTCGAAACGGGCGTAGATCGTGCCCGCGGCTCCGGCCTGACGGCCACCGCGACCTTGGGCGGTCAGCGTGCCGGTGAAGTCATTGGTCCCGAGATACAGGGCGATACGACCGCCGCTGCCGCCACCGCCGTCCACCCATTCGCCGGCACCGCCGTTCGCCGTAAGCACGCCCGCGCCGGCGAGCCGGCCGGCATCGATCCAGATGCTGCCGCCCGCGCCGCCGCCAGAGTTGTTGAGAGTGCCGTTCACACCATTCGCCGTGAGCGTGCCGGCGAGGTCGAGCGTGCCACCGACCCTAAACTTGATCGCCCCGCCACCCGCGCCGCCCGCGCCGCCATCACCGAAACCGCCCTGGCTGCCCCAGGCGATTGGTTGCAGCGTGGAACCGTTGACCGCGCCGCCGCTGGCACCGCTCGCGCTGACGCCACCGGTGCCGCCGTGACCGCCGCCGCTGCCACCCCAAGTGACTTGGATGCCCGCGCCGGGACCGGAGTCGCCGTTGAAGGGATAACCGCGGCCGTCCACCGAGACGACGGCACCCGACTCTATGATGAAGTTCTGCGCCACGTGCACCGCGAGGTTCGCCTGGCCGGTGGGATGTGTCAGCGTGGCTCCGGACTTCAGCTGCAGGCTGACCACCGACAGCTGGGTCGGCGGATAGACGAACGTGCCCGCGTTCAGCACGAGGCGGGTTTCCGGCGGAACTTCGAGCGGCGAGAGCGCACCGCCGTTGCCGGCATTGTCGAGGATCAGCTCGCCGCCCGTTTCGGTGCCGAGGCGCGAATAGACCGTGCCGGCGCCGCCACCGCGGGCGCCGATTCCGCGCGCCTGCACGGAACCGTTGAACAGCGAGCTGCCCAGATGCAACGCGATGCGCCCGCCCGCGCCGCCGCCACCCTCCACCCATTCGCCGCTACCGCCGTCGGCGAGAATAATGCCAGTCCCCTCCAGCCTGGCCGCGGTGATGTGAATGCCACCGCCCGCGCCGCCGCCGGAATTATTGGCCGAGCCATTCAGCCCGTTGGCCGTGATCCGGCCATCTGCCCTGAGGGTGTTGCCGACAATCAGCCGGATGGCGCCTCCGCCCGCGCCGCCGGGGCCGCCGTCGCCGGGGCCGCCTGCGCTGCCGCGTTCGGCGGGCGCGACGATGGAATCATAGATGCCGCCACCCACGCCACCCCACACGGACGTCGCGCCTACGCCGCCATGGCCACCGCCGGTGCCGCCGGGACCGGCCGACTGGCCACCGCCCGGCCCGCGGTCGCCATCGGCTTGGTATCCGCGCCCGTTCACGTCGAGGCTGCCGCCTTCGGCCACGGTGAGGTTGTTGAGGACGGTAAGTTCAACGCGGGACTGGCCCGAGAGATGGGTCAGCGTCGCATTCGTTCCAATGGCGAGATCCTGGAGCGTCAACGATCCCTCCGGATACAGGTAGGCGTTTTCTGCCAAGGTGACTTGGAAGGGTTCCGGTGACGTGAGTGGGGTGTAGTTGCCCCAGACGCCGCCGTTGTGGATGAGCAGTTGCCCGAAGGCGCTTCCGGTCTTCCGCTGGTAGATCGTGCCCGCGCCGCCACGGCGCGCCGGACCTCCGTAAGCAGTGACTGCGCCGGCGAATTCGTTGGTGCTGAAATGCAGCGCGATTCGTCCGCCGCCGCCGCCACCGCCATCAACCCATTCGCCGGGGCCACCGTTGACGGAAATGACGCCGGCGCCCTTCAGCGTGCCCACTGTCACGAAGATGCTGCCGCCGGCGCCGCCGCCCGCGTTGTTGGGCGGTGAACCCGCGCCATTTGCCGAGAGCCGGCCCTCGACCGTCAACTGGCCGTCCACGACCAGCCGGATCGCACCACCACCCGCGGTTCCCGCGCCGCCGTCGCCGTCGCCGCCCTGGCTGCCCATGAGCGTCGGCTGCAGAATCGATCCATAGTGGGCACCGGCCACCGCGCCCGTGACTGCCTGCCCGCCCAACCCGCCATGGCTGGCGCCACTGCCAGCGAATCCCTGTCTGGCACCTGCACCTGGGCCGCGGTCTTCACCCCTTGGGTATCCGCGCCCATCGGCTTTCAACTGGGCGTTGGTGGAGATCAGCGCGTCGCCCAGAATGTGCAATTGGACGTTGGTCTGGGCATAGTCCTGAACGAGGACCGACTCACCCAACAGACTCAGACGGGCCAGCGTCAACGCGCCCTTGGCGAAGCCGTAGGCGTGACCCGACAGTTCAAGCTGATAGGGTTCGGGCGCATACAGCGGCGTGTAGTTGCCCCATTCGCCGCCGTTGTCCACGAGCAGTCGGCCCACCGTTTCGCCGTTCAGCCGTCGATAGACCGTGCCCGCTCCGCCGCGCCGGGCGGGTCCACCGTAGGCCGTGACCGTCCCGCCGAAGGTGTCGTTCGCAAGATACAGCGCGATGCGGCCGCCCGCGCCGCCGCCGCCATCAACCCACTCGCCGGGTCCGCCGTGGGCACGGATGACGCCGTCACCGAACAGCGTGTTCGCGGTGATCCAGATGCTGCCGCCCGCGCCGCCACCCGCGTTGTTCGCCGGCTGAACGGCGCCGTCGGAGGAAATGCGGCCGAGGACCGACAGCTTGCCGCCCACGAGGAGGCGGATGGCCCCGCCGCCGGCGGTTCCGGCTGCATCGCCGGAGCCACCCTGGCTGCCCATCGTTACGGGCTCCAGCACAGAGCCGTAATCGAGCCCACCGACCGCGCCGGAAACACTGGTCGCCCCGAACCCGCCGTGGCCACCGCCGGAACCGGCAAAGCCGACCTGTAGCCCGGCTCCGGGACCGGGATCTTCCCCGAGCGGATACCCACGCCCGTCGGCATTGAGACTGGAGTCGGCAGCAATCAGCAAATCCCCGGTTACTTCGACGTGCAGGTTGGTCTGACCGCGCAGATGGCTGAGCCGCGAGGCACCGACGATGTCCAGCCGGGCAAGCTGAAGCGGGGATTCCACGTAGGCGTTGGCCCGGCCGCCGAGCACGACCCGGAATGCTTCCGGCGAAGTGAGCGGCGTGAAGTTGCCGTCATTGCCACCGTTGCCGATGAACAACAGTCCCTGCGCCTCGGCCTGCCCCTTCGTGTAGATGGTGCCCGCGCCCGCGATGGCGGAACCGCCCGCGCCGTTCGCGGTCAGCGTGCCGGCGAAATCATTTTGCGCGAAATAGAACGCAATCCGTCCGCCCGCACCGCCGCCGCCGTCCACCCATTCTCCGGGCCCGCCGTTGGCGCGGATGACGCCTTCGCCGGCGACCGCGCGGGCGGTGATCCAGATGCTGCCGCCGGAACCGCCGCCGGCATTGTTGGGCGGTGCGCCCGCTCCGTCCGCCGAAAGCCGGCCATTTACGGTCAAGGTGCCGCCGATCTGTAGCCGCAGGGCGCCGCCGCCCGCCGTGCCGGCGGCATCACCGTCGCCGCCCTGGCTGCCCATGTGGACGGGTTGGAGGATCGAGCCGTAGTGTCGGCCGCCGGGTGCGCCGGTGGCGTCGTTCGCCCCCCAGCCGCCATGCCCGGCCCCGGAGCCCGGCCACGAATTATGCACGCCGGCGCCGGGTCCGCGGTCGCCCCCCAGAGGATAGCCCCGTCCGTCCGCGGAGAGCACGCCGCCGGACTCGATGACGAGGTCGCCCGTCGTGGTGAGAACCAGGTTCGTCGTGCCGGCGGCCTGCACGAGGGTGCCGCCCTCCTTCAGCGTCACCTTGCCGAGGGACAAAGGCTGCGGCGGATACACGACTGCGTTGGCGCCGATCAACAGGTCAAAGGGCGCGGGTGACTCCAGGGCCGTCCACTCGCCTGGACTGCCGTTCGCGATGCGGACTTCGCCGAGTGTTGCGGCGTTGGGCTTGAGATAGACCGTCCCGGCTCCGCCCACGCCCGCACCACCCGCACCGTAGGCGGTGATGGCGCCAGTGAACCCGTTGATGCCGTAGAACACTGCGATGCGTCCGCCGGCACCGCCACCGCCATCCACCCATTCGCCCGGGCCGCCGTTCGCGGAGATCACGCCGGCTCCTCTCAGGGTGCCGGCCTTCAGGTAAACCGTTCCCCCTGCGGCGCCGCCCTGGTTGTTAATCCTTGCGCCCGAACCGTCCGCGCGGATTGAGCCGGCGATCAGGAGTTCGCCGCCCACTTCCAGGTGAATCAGCCCGCCTCCGGGTGTCAGCGCCCCGGTGCTGTCGCCGTTGCCGCCCGGGCCACCCCATGAATCGGGCGCAAGCACGGAACCGAACGCCGTGCCGCCGGAATTTAGCGGGTTGCCGTTGCTGCGATGTCCCCGGCCACCATGCCCGCCACCGCCGCCGGCGAAGCTGCCGTTGCCGCCGAAGCCGGGAGAAACGGGTTCGGCGAATCCGCGGCCGGTGGCATCAATCCGGGATGTGCCGTCGATGTCCACGTCGCCGGTGACCGTGAGTCTCAGGGCCTGGTCGGTTTGGCCCGCCGGCGCGGGGACGTGCGTGAGCACGGCATTGTTGGACAACACCAGCGCGGAAAACGTATGTGGACCCGCCAGCGTCAGGGTGGTCCCTGACACCACGACCCGCTGGCCATCCAACGCCAGATCGCCAACACCGACAGTGGTCGCGGTTTCGACGAGGACGTCGGCCTGCAGGGGCGGGACGGCGGCCAGCGCAAGCACGAGGGCGAGGGTTCCCGTGAAATGGGACGAGAGATTCGCTTTCATGGCTCAGGTGAATGGAGATTTCGACAATGGGGCCCAGAGGGGACTGCCCCCAACGTCGTGCGTTCCATTCCAGTCCGCCGGACCTTGATTGCCCGTCGTTAGGCCACTGTTGGCGGCGTCCGGGAGGCTGAAATCTTTCGGACTTTGGGGTGGAGCCGACCTATCCGCCGGTCAGGCGGCCGGCGGCGGGGGCGAAATGGTGTGGTGTTGAGCAGTTGTCCCAGGCGAGCGACCTCGGTTCAGAGTTGACGTGACGTGGCCCGGACCGGCTTGCAGGCTTCGACCGTCATGCACCGCTTGTTTCAACTGGGATTGCTACTGGGAACCTTGGGACGCGGCGTCGCCGAGGAAGCGCCGGCGCCCAGGTATTCACCGACCGAGAGGCTCAAGCGGGAACGATTGGCCGCGGCCCATGCCTCCGTGGTCGAATTGGCGGGGCGCCGGATCAGTCTGCCTCCGGCCAAGGCGGGGCTGACCGACTTCCGCTGCAACTTCCACGCACACGCCGAAGATTCCACGCACACTGGTGGCACCCGGCCCGAGATGCTCGCCGGGGCCATGAAGGTCGGGGTGAACGGAATCTTCCTCAGCGACCATTTCCGGCCGCCACGCGACTTCATGGATTCGTGGCGGTTCCTCACCAACGGCATTCTTTTTGTGCCCGGGTCCGAGGCTCGCGGCTTCCTGATTTCACCGATGACCAGTGTCTTCGAGCAGATGGATCTGCCCGCCACCGAGCTGGCGAAGATTGTCACGGCTGGCGACGGACTGGCTTTCCTGTCCCACATCGAGGAGCGGTCAGACCATTCCATGGAGGGGCTGACCGGGCTGGAGATCTACAACCGGCATTACGACGCCAAGCGGGATCTCCCCGGCCTGTTACAGCTCGCGATGCGGCTCACCGATCAGCGTGAAGTCGTCGAATTGCAGGACCTCGTCCGCCTGTATCCGGCCGAGATGCTCGCTGCGCAGGTCCGATATGCCGACACGTATCTGGACAAGTGGGACGCGGAAACGAAGATCCGCCGCCTGACGGGAGTGGGCGCCAACGACTGCCACCACAACCAGGTGATGATCGTGAAGGTGGTGGACGAGGACAACGTGCTGGTCGGCACCATCGTGGACAAGGACGAGCAGATGCGGGCTGTCTCGTCGAATCTGCGCCCATCAATCCGGCGCCTGACGAAGGGGCGGAAGCCTGGCGACATCGCAGTGCGTTTGGACTTTGATCCCTATCATCAGGCGCTGCTCTGCGTGTGCACGCACGTCTTCGCACCGGAGCTGACCGAAACGGCCCTGCGCACCGCGGTAAAGGCGGGCCGGGTCTATGTGAGCCACGACTGGATGGCGGATCCGACAGGGTTTTCGTTCGATGAGGAGTTTGGCAAGTTTATGGGGGACGAATTTGGCTTTCAGCTTTGCCGTGGGCTGCGGGCTCGGATTCCGGTGCCTGGAATGATCCGGCTGATCTGTTCGGGGCAGGAAGTGGTTCGAACATTGGGGACGGACTTGCGGTTTCTGCCAAACAAGGTCGGCGTCTATCGGGTCGAGGCCTGGCTCGAAGTCGGCGGCGAATGGCGGCCGTGGATCTACTCAAACCCGATTTACCTGCGCTGACGCCCGCGCCTATTGGGTCGGCTGTTTCAGCTTCCCGCCGAAACCGGTCTGCCGCAGGGCCTCGAAGAGCACGATGGCGACGCAGTTCGAGAGGTTCAGCGAGCGGGCTTCGGCATTCTGCATCGGAATGTTGAGCCAAGCGTCGCGGTGTTGCTCCAGCAGCAGCTTGGGCAGCCCTTTGGTTTCCCGGCCGAAGACGAGGTAATCTTCCGGGTTGAAGGCGGCATCGATGTAGTTCTTCGGTCCGTCGGATTCGATGAACCACAGTTTGGCGCCGACTGCGAGAGCGCCTTGAAAGGCGGTCCAATTGGGCCAGCGATGCCAGGTGACGTGCTGCCAGTAGTCCATGCCGGCGCGTTTGAGGTCCCGGTCGGTGAGCTGAAATCCGAACGGCTCGATCAGGTGCAGGGTCGAGCGGGTGGCCGCGCAAAGCCGGGCGACGTTGCCGGTGTTGGGCGGGATTTCAGGTTCGAGCAGGACAATGTGCATGGCCTCAAGGACGAGGATTCATTCGGCGCTGTCACCATCGTCCGGAGCGGATGCCGGCGTCGGTTTGCCTGAATAGAAGACCTTCCACAGGACCAGCCCCGGCGCCGGCGCAGTCATTCCGGCCAGACAACGGTCGCGGCTCTCGAGCATGGGGATCACTTGGTCTGCCTTGAATCGACCCAATCCGACCTGCACCAGCGTGCCGACGATGCCGCGGCACATCTTGTAGAGGAAGCCATCGGCTTCGAGGATGACCGTGATCAGCGGCCCACTGCGCTTCACCTCGCATCGGCGGAGATGCCGCACCGTGTGGCGCCGCGTGTAGCCGGGCGTCGCGCTGAAGGCCAAGAAATCATGCCGGCCGACGAGCTGGGCCGCGGCGGCGCGCATCGCGCGCAGATCAAGAGGACGGGGCACCTGCCAGCTTTGGTGGCGGAGCAGGGGAGAATGCGCCGAGTGATTCCAGACGAAGTAACGGTATTGCTTCCCGCGGGCCGAAAAGCGGGCGTGAAAATCGACCTTTGCCCGGGCGGCGGCCATGATCCGGATGTCGTCGGGGAGGTGGGCGTTGACCGCGAGAAGGAGCTTGCGGGCCGGCATCCGGAGCTCGGTCCGGGGCACGTCGAAATGGGCGACCAAAGCCTGGGCGTGGACGCCGGTGTCGGTGCGGCTGCAGCCGTTGACGCGCGGCTTGCTGGGAAAGATTCGGGCGAGAGCCTCTTCAACCTTTTGCTGCACCGAGATGTCCGCAGGCTGCCATTGCCAGCCGAAGTAGTGGGTTCCGTCAAACGCGACCGTGAGGCGCAGCCGGACGTGTCCCGGCGCGAGGATTTCCCCGGAATCCTTCATGTGGGCTTTCGGGGACTATTGGGCGCAACGGGAAGCAGCATGGCCGGACGATCGCTCTCAGTTCAGCGCGGCGGAATCAAGGTAGCTTTGGAGCAGCACGGCCGCCGCCACTTTGTCCACCTTCTCCTTCCGCTTTTCACCGCGGACATTTCCTTCGGTGAGGAGCCGGTTGGCGGTGACCGAAGTCAGGCGTTCGTCCCAGGTCCGGATGGGCATGGGAACGGCCTCCTTGAGCGCGATGACGAATGCGCGGACCCGCTGGGCGGCGGGCCCGTAACTGCCGTCCATGTTGCGCGGCAGACCCACGACGATGAGGTCAACCTCCTTCTCCTTCACGATGGCCTTGAGCTGCTGGACAAACTCGGCGAACGGCTCGGCCGGCAGGTAATCCAGCGGTTGCGCGAAGAGCTTCATCTCGTCGCTGACCGCGAGACCGATTCGGACCGTGCCGTGATCGAGGGCAAGGATGCGCATGGAAATCCTGATCTTGGGACAACAGGGGGTGTCAGGCCTTCAGCAGGCTGGCGGAATCGGTGTCGAGCAGCAGCGTCGCCTGGGCGCAGGTGCGCAGAGCAGAGGCCGGGCAGCTGGTGGCGATTGGCCCTTCCAGCAGGTTCCTGATCGGCACAGCCTTCCGTTTCTCCGGGGCGAGGCAGAGGATCGTTTTGGCGGCCAGCAGGGCCGGCACGGTCAACGTCAGCGCGTAGGGCGGCACCGCCTCGAGGCTGGGGAAGTGGCCCTCCTTAACCTGCTGCATTTTGCACGCGTCATCGAGCTTCACCAGCTTGACCCAGTGGGGGTCGTCGAACCGGGCTACCGGCGGGTCGTTGAAGGCGATGTGGCCGTTTTCGCCGACGCCCATGCAGCACAGGTCGATCGGTTGGGCCTTCAGCAGCGCGGTATAACGGGCGCACTCGTCGAGCGGCAGGTCGGCATCGCCGGCGAGATAATGGAACTCGCGCGGGTTCACGAGGCTGGCGACCCGTTCCTTCATGTAGCGGCGGAAACACGCCGGATGGTCAGCGGGCACACCGAGGTATTCGTCCATGTGGAACAGCGTGACCTTGGACCAGTCCACGCCGCCAAGCCCGACAAGTTGCCTGAGAAAACGGATCTGGGAATTGCCGGTGGCGAGGATGGCCGCCGCCGAGCCCTGGCGGGCGATGGTGGCCACGAGCAGGTCACGGACGCGGTGGGCCACGTTGGCGGAGAGATCGTCGTTGGAGGCGAAGACCTCAACGTTGAGTTGGTCGGCCCGGTAGGTGCGCAGCGGTGCAGGTGAAATAGCCATGTCTGTGGCGCGATACTGCCGGCCGGCCGGCCGATGACGCAAGCGGGTGGTCGCTGCCTGAAAGCAGGGAGAAAACCATCGGCCCGGGACGACTTGCGATTCGTGCCCGCTGAATCCGGTGCCAACGGCCTCACCTTAAGGGTTGCCGGTAGGCTTCCCGAGTGCGAAAGGGCCATTTAGACTCGGCTCCATGTGGTCGCGCTGGTTCCGCATTGCGGGACGATTCATTCAGTTCCTCTGGTTTTGTGTCAGCACGCTCTGGGATTTTTGGTGGACCGTCCGGCCCCGTGAAAAGGCGGCCGGAAAACGCAACTATCGCGCCCGCGCCGAGTGGTCGAACCGCCATGCCCGGCGGTTGGCGAAGGTCCTGCGACTGAAGGTCGAATCCGTGGGTAGCCCGCCGACTGCCCAAATCTACTGCGCCAACCATCTGGGCTACCTCGACATCGTCACGCTCGTGGCCGTGTCGCCCATGGTGTTCGTGTCGAAGGCGGAAGTGCGTAGCTGGCCGGTGGTGGGTTGGCTGACCCAGTGTGCGGGCACCATTTATCTCCAGCGGGAACGCAAAGGGGACCTGCTGGAAGTCACCCGGCAGTTCGATCCGGTGATCGCAGCCGGGGTTTCGGTGGTGATCTTCCTCGAAGGCACCAGTTCCGGCGGCGATGACGTGCTGCCCTTCCGTCCTTCGCTGTTGGCGCCCGCGGTGGCGGCCGGTTGGGACGTTGCGCCGGTGGGATTGGATTACACCGTCAGTGACGGCACGGTGGCGGCCGATGTCGCCTACTGGGGTGACATGACGTTCGGTCCCCACTTCGTGAATCTGCTCGGGAAACGTGCCCTCGGGGGGCGGGTGGCGTTTGGCGGTGCCCGGCCGGCGGGCGATGACCGCAAGCGACTGGCGGCGGAACTGCGCGAGGCGGTCGCCCAGCTTCGCGCCCCGCACCAAACCCGGAACTGCCCCTCCTGAAAAAGGAAAGCGGGCTCGGGGGTGACACACGCTACACCGCCCGAGCCCGCCGGTATGCCCGCACTCACGGGCAAATCTGTAAAATCAAGGTGCCGTCAGCACTTGGCCGCGAATTTCGCCGCCAGCGAAGGTGGATGAGTGGAGATTGAAGTAGGTGTTGCCGGCTTCCAAGGCCGAAATTGTGGCGGCATCCAAAGTTCCCTCGCCAGCGATCACGCCTTCCCGTGTGCCGGTGACCACCACAAAGCCGAGTTTGACCCCGGCATTGGCGCCGGCTGCGGCCGGTCCGTGCAAATGGGCGGCGGTGATGCCGCCCACGAGGTCGCGGTAACCGATGACATAGGTCGCCGTGGTGCCGTCCAAGGCCAGCAGGCCGGCGCCGGTGGCGGGCGAATTGACCGCCGGGGTCACCACTTCCTGAGCGGCATCCAGCGTGGCCTTGAACAGCTTCACCGACTTGGTCGAACCGTCCGTTACGCGGAGAAACGCAAACGGGGCGGTGATCGGGATCCGGGCAGAACGCGCAGTGGTGGTCCTCAGGGTCAGCCACTCGGGGCTGCTGAGATCCAGTTTGCCCTGGATTTCGAAGGTGCCGGTTCCGCCGGTCCAAGTCAGCACGACGTCGCCGCCTTCCACGGTGGCCGGCTGGATCACGATGGGCCTGGGCGGCTCGGCCTGGGCATAGACCCGGACATTGTCGAAGATGCTGAAGTTGTTGGGTGAGCCGATGCTGTTGAAGAGGTCGGCGTGGCCCAGCATGATGGTGCCTCCGGTGAAGCTGGTGGCGTTGGTCTTGTTGAAGATGGGCACTCCGTTGAACTTCAGCGTCACGACTCCGTCCTGCTGCGTGATCTCACCGTCCACCCAGTGGCCGGAAACCGCTCCGGGCGCCAGGAATGGAGGCGCGGTGAAGAAGCTGGTGAACTGCGTTTCGCCGATGGTCTCGGCAGCGGGATTCGCGGTGGGATTGCCAACATAATGGCGATAGAGCGCACTGGTGCTGCCGTCGGTGCCGGCGGCGAACCAGAGACCATCACCGCCCGGATAGGAAGCACGATTGGTGCGGGTGCCGCTGTGGTTGATGCCCATGAGAGCATGCTCGGTGGTGCCGGCGGCAGTGAGGTCCACGTTGATCCAGAGGTCGAACCTGACAGTGTAATTTCCGGTAAAATTTTGACCCTTGGCGTAAACGTTGATGGCCGCGGCGCCGGTGCCGGTCGCGTCTTTCTTGTTCACCGTGACCTTCAGGCCCTTGGTGGTCCCGCCGGAGCTCGGGGACGGCGGGATGCTGTCGGCGCTGTAGTCATAGGCAAAGTTCGCGTCGTAGTCCTCGATGCTGTTGGCTGCGCCGAAAACGATCTGCCAGTTGGCCGAAGAGTCGGTGTCGAAGTTGTCGGTGAACACGGGCGCGGTCGTCGGAACTTCAGCGTCGCGCAGCATGATGGTTCCATTGGTGACGGCGCCCAGAATGTAACCGGCGCCCGCCTTGAGCTCGACGACGATGGTTTCAATGCCTTCGACGAGAGAATCATCCTTCGGGGTGAGTTCCACCTCCACGAAGGCCGAGCCCGCCGGGATGACCACGGACGCCACTGCGCCCTCGTAGTCGGCGGCCGAGGCCGTGCCGGAATAGGCGAGCGCAACGCTCAAGTCACCGGCGATGTCGCCGGCGCGGGTGACGCGGAACTTGCCCTTGTCCGCCGCATCACGCTCGTAGGCGTGTCCGTCCACGATGGACAGATCCACCGAGGTGCCGCCCCCGACGTTGGCGAGCGTGGCCTTGCCGATCATGCCCGGTCCGACCTCGTAGGTTCCGGGCGTGCTGATGAGCGCGAGAAAGATGGTCTCCTCGTCCTCGCCGAGCAGGTCGTTGAGCGTATTGAGCGTCACGGTGACCGAACTGGCGCCAGCGGGAATCGTGGCCACAAAGTTGGTGCCGCTGGCCGTCAGATTGTTGGTGGCGTAGTCCTTGCCCGGCGTGGCGGTGCCGTAGAGGAAGAACGGAACGTCCAGCGCCGCCGCGGTCGAGCCGGTGCGGCTGAACGTGAAGACCGCTGGAACATTCGGTTCGGAGGCGGCCGCGGAGGTGGCCTCGACATTGACCTGGGCGAGCGCCGTGCCGGCCGTGTCGAGGTTTACGACCTTTACATTGTCAAAGATCACGAAGTTGTCGGTTTTCGGGTCGGCGATGGATGCGAAGATGTCCATGTTGCCGAGGCTGATGTTGCCGGCGGCGGAGAGCGCGTCGACATCGCGTTGCGCGATGACATAGCCGTTCATAACCCAAGTGATCTTTCCATCCTGCTGCCGGACTTCGCCCCGGACCCACCGTTTGCCGGGAACTTCCGGGGTGCCGAATGGCGGAGCCGGGAACATGAAGCGGAGCGGGTTGGTCGCGGCGTTCTGGTCGAAAGCCTCGTTTTCAACGGCTCCGCTGCCGTCACGGTCGATGAAGCCACCGGCGGCGCCCTGAAGTTCCAGCGGCGCACCGCCGGGGGAACCCAGGTAGGCCCGCCAGTCGCGGGCCGCGCCACCCTCGCCGGTCACCGCGAAGAAAAGGCCCCCGTCACTGTCCGGCGCGAGGGACCATTGGGCGAAGTCGCCGGAGTTGTTGATGCCAAAGGTGGCGAACTCGGTCGAACCCGTGCCACCGTAGGCCAGACCGTTGTAGCCGAGCCACATGTCGAACCGCAGCGCGTAGTTGCCCGAAAAGTTCTTGCCCGAGGGGAAAATGCTGACCGCCGCCTGTTCCGCGGTGTCGTCCTTGTTCACGGTCATCCAAACGCCGCGGGTGGTGCCGCCCGTCGAGCCAGGGGCGGCCGGGATGCCTTTCTGGCTGTAGTCGTAGTTGAACTGGACGCCGAAATCCGGAGTTCCGGAAACCGAGCCGTCCTTCACCGTCCAGTTGGCGGTTGTGTCGGTGTCGAAGTCGTCGCTGAACAGGACGCTTTGGGCCGCCACGGGCAGAGCCGGTAGCAGGGAGGCGGCAAGGGCCGCCGTGAGGAGTTGTGGACGTTTCATGATCATACCTTGAACTTGCGGAAGGGAGGGGCTCCGACCAGCTTGGTCGCGGCCAAGCCGCCGAAGCGGGCGACAGGCTCAATCCCGTAGCTTGCGATGTCAACCGACTGTCTTCTTCCCTCCGGTTTCGGGTGCGCCCGGCCGTCCCTCCGTTCCGGTGTGCGCAAACGCGCATTCACGCTGATCGAGCTGCTCGTCGTCATTGCGATCATCGCCATTCTCGCAGGCATGATTTTGCCGGCCCTGTCCAAGGCGAAGGAACGGGCCAAACGCATCCAATGCCTCAACAACGTCAAGCAGATGGGCCTCGGCTGCCTGATGTATTCGGACGATGATGCGAGGCGGCGGTTCACCGGGGCGACCAACTACCTCGATGACAACCTGAACTGGATGTATCCGAACTACGTTCCCGGGCTGCGGTCGTTCATCTGTCCCAATACGCTGAACCATGTCCGGACCAACGGTTTTGTGGATCCGCTAACGGGCAGACTGGGGCTGGTTGACCTTCAGGACGTCGCCCGGGCCCGCTGGTCCACCAACGGCTACAGCTACGAGCTCTATGGCTTCATGGGCGCCGTGGATCCGGCCAGTCCGTCCCATGTGGCCAAGACCGCGGACAACGTGCTCACTTATGTCCACCGCAACGTTACGTTCGGCCTGCGGGGGGTCACGCCCGGGCCGGCTGCGATCTGGCTGTTTGTGGACGCGGATGATGGCCCTTCGGTGGGGCCCGGCAACCGGCCGCTCGTGCCGCCCGCGCGCAACGACTATCCGGACAAGTGGGACAATCACTACGGTGACGGCTACAACGCCGTCTTCTGCGACGGACACGCCGAGTGGATCCGGGGCAAGGAGTTTGTCCGGCGCCTCGAATTGTCCCAGGACATCGGCCGCAGCGAGTGAGTTCGCACACTTGCGACTCAGGTCCAGCTTTGGACATCGTCCAAAAAAAATGGATCTCACCACACTCGGCTGGACCGCGGATATGGCCGCGGCTTTGGCGGCGCTGGGCAAGCCGGACTGGCGTCCCTGCCGGGTGGTGAGTGAGGACAAGCATTCGGTGACCCTCGTCGGGGAAGACGGCGACCGGATGGGAATCATTCCGGGCCGTCTGCTGCACCGGAGCCGTTCGCACGCCGACTTGCCCAAGGTGGGTGACTGGGTGGCGGCCAGCCATGTTCCCGGGGAACGCAAGGCGGTGATTGAGGCCGTATTGCCGCGGCGGACCAAGCTCGCCCGGAAAGTGACCGGCCGTGAATCTGAGGAGCAGGTCGTCGCGGCCAACGTGGACCTCGTCTTTGTCGTGCAGGCGATGGACAACACTTTCAACGCCCGTCGTCTTGAGCGGTTCCTGGTCATGGTCAACGAAGGCGGCGCCCGTCCCGTGGTGCTGCTCAACAAGGCCGATCTCTGCGCTGATCCGGAAGCGGTGACCGCGCAGGCCCAGCGGGCTGCCGGCGGTGGGGACGTGTTGGTGCTGAGCGCCAAGACGCGACGCGGCTTGGGGCACCTGCGGGCGCTGCTGCAGCCGGGTCATACCGTGTGTTTCGTCGGCAGTTCCGGCGTGGGAAAGTCGAGCCTCATCAACCGGCTCTACGGCGAGGCCATCCTCGATACGATCGAAGTCCGGGAGAGTGACTCAAAAGGCCGGCACACCACTACCTGGCGGGAGTTGATTCCCCTCCCGGGCGGAGCCCTGGTGATCGACACGCCCGGAATGCGTGAGTTTCACCTCTGGCGGGTGGATGACGGTTTGCTCGGGACTTTCCGGGATGTCGCGGAAATCGCAGACGGCTGCCATTTTCACAATTGCACCCATTCCCACGAAACCGAGTGCGCGGTGAAGGCTGCCGTGGCCTCGGGCCTGTTGGACCGGAAACGTTACGAGAGTTTTCTGAAACTCCAACGGGAGCGGGCCGCAGTCCGGGCCGAGGACAATCGGCATCAGCAGCGGGTTGAACATCGCCGGGCTCGCCAATCTCGGCTGCGTCATGGGTTTGAGCAGGACATTGAGGAGGAATGACCGGCGGGGTTGAGACTTCGGCAATGTCGTGACACTCCCCATCGCCGTTCGCCCCGTTCTGGCCACCAGCGCAATTGGCGGGGCAAAGGGGCGCACCGCGCGGAAGTTGGGGATCACTGGTGGCGGTTTTCCGAATCAAGTCCACTGATGGAATCATGACTGGCGCAATGATGAGCAGGGAAGGATTCACAAGGCACACTGGGCTGGTGTGGCAGGCCATCGGTTTGGTGGCATGGCTGGTATTCAGCTTCGGGGCGGCGACATCGGGGTTCTTCGGAATGCCGGGAGAGTGGTATGCGGGGATTCAAAAACCGGCATGGAATCCGCCTTCCTGGGTGTTCGGGCCGGTGTGGTCCGCGCTCTACGCGATGATGGGAGTCGCTGCGTGGGGCGTGTGGCGCGAGGGCGGTTGGCCCCGCCAGAAGCGGGCCCTGGGCTGGTTCCTGACCCAGTGGGCGCTGAATTTTCTGTGGACGCCGCTGTTCTTCGGCCTGCACCGGATGGGCTGGGCGTTCGTTGAAATTCTGCTTCTGTGGGCGGCCATCGTGATGACGATCACCGCGTTCTGGCGCGTTCGGCGGTGGGCGGCAGTTCTCCTGTGCCCCTACCTGGCGTGGGTCAGCTTTGCGGCGGTGCTCAACGGCACGCTGTGGTGGCTGAACCGTTGAGCCGCCGGACCATTCACTGCAGGTCGAAGAGGAGTGCCTCCGTGGGCCTGAGGGCGGTGAACGTCAGTGTTCCTGCCGCTTCCGTGCTGGCCCCGTCGCCGGTTTCGATGGGCTCGCCGTTGAGGGTAAGTTCGCCCTCGGCGACCTGCAGCCAGGCGCCGCGTCCGGCCTGCAGTTCATGGGTCACGGTCTGGCCGGGTTGCAGACGCAAGCGGTAGATGTTGGCGTCCTGCTGGATCACGGCGGAACCTTCCCGGCCGTTGGGCGAAATCACGAGGACCTTGGGCGCGGCCTCATGCGCCGGCCGGGGATGCCATTCGGTGTAGCCGGGTTCGAGCCCGCGCTGGCGGGGCAGGATCCAGATCTGCAGGAAGTGCGAGGTCCGGTCGGGCAGGGGATTGAACTCGCTGTGGCTCACCCCGCGGCCGGCGCTCATGAGCTGGACCTGGCCGGGCTTCAGGATGCGACCGTTGCCCAGGCTGTCGCGATGTTCGAGCGCGCCGTCCAGCACGTAGCTGAAGATCTCCATGTCGCGGTGCGGATGGGTGCCGAAGCCCTGGCCGGCGGCGACGCGGTCGTCGTTGATGACCCGGAGCGTCCGGAAGCCCATGTGGGCGGGGTCGAAGTAGTCGGCGAACGAGAACGTGTGGTGGGAATCGAGCCAGCCGTGGTCGGCGTGGCCCCGTTGGTTGGCTTTGCGAATCTTCATCGCGGTCACGTTAGGCGGCGGACGGCCCGGGCGGAAATGCCGGGTTCCGAGCCTGACCATACGCCGGCAGCATGGTAGGCCGGCTCAGAGCACGACCTCGGTGCCAACGCCCTCATCGGTGAAGATCTCGAGCAGCATGGAGTGCGGGATGCGCCCGTCCACGAACTGGACCTTCTCGACCCCGGTTTTGATGGCGGCCACGGCGCTGTCCACCTTGGGGATCATGCCCTTGTCCACCACGCCGGTGCGTTTCAGGTCCGCCACTTCGCTGGTCTGGAGATGCGTGATGAGGGTGGCCGGATCCTTCGGGTCGCGCATCAGGCCCGGCACGTCGCTCATGAAGACCAGCCGGCGGGCCTTGAGCGCGATAGCGGCCTGGGCGGCGGCGACGTCGGCGTTGCAGTTGTAGATCTTGCCGTCCTCGCCGCGCGCGGTCGGGCTGATGACCGGGGTGATGCCGCGGGCGATGCAGTCAAGGAGCGGAGCGGTGTTCACGCCGATGACTTCGCCGACGAAGCCGATGTCGAGCTTCTGGCCGGGGTTATCCTTGTCGTCGAGCCACAGCTTGCGGCAGGTGAAGATGTCGGAACCAGCAAAGCCCTGCGCGACGCCGCCCAGCGCGTTGATGGCGGTAACCACCTCGGGATTGATCTCGCGCGAAAGCACGCGTTCCACGACCTCGACTGTGGCCTCGTCGGTCACGCGCTGGCCTTGGATGAACTTCGCCTTGAGCCCCGCCTGTTCCATGGCGCGGGTGATGGCTTTGCCGCCGCCGTGGACGACCACCGGATTGATCTCCACGGCCTCGAGGAAGACGATGTCGCGGGCCACGCCATTGCGGACGGCGGGATCGGGCGAGTCCATGAACGAGCCGCCGTATTTCACGACGAACGTGGCGTGGTTGAACTTCTGGATGTAAGGCAGCGCCTCCAGCAGCGTGGCGGCCTTCGAGATGAGGTCTTGCATCGGCGGGCGTAGACTTTGGCCGGGCCGGGGCGCCGTCAAGAATCCCCCTCGACGGACCCGAACGGGCACCCGCACGCTGGCCGCATGGGCGAGAGTTTGTTCCGGCGCATTGGCATCACGGGCGGCATCGGTTGCGGCAAATCCGCCACCGGCGCAGCGCTGCAATCGCTGGGCGTGCCGGTGCTCGACACGGACGCGGTCGCCCACGAACTGCTGGCGACCGATACCGAAGCGAGGGCCGCCATCCGGGCGCGCTTCGGTGACGGGGTGTTCGCGGGCGACGAGGTGAACCGCCTGGCGCTGGGGCAGGTCGTCTTCGGCGATCCGGCGGCGCGAAAGGATCTGGAGGCGATCCTGCACCCGCGCATTCAAGCGCGGACCGATGCGTGGCTCGCTGAGCATACGAAAACCGGCCCGGCCGCGGTGCTGATTCCGCTGCTCTACGAAGTCGGCCGGGAGAACGCGTTTGATCTGTGCGTGTGTGTGGCGTGTTCGCCGGAAACCCAGCGGGCACGGCTGCGGGAACGGGGCTGGAGCGACGCGGAAATTGACCGGCGCAACGCGGCCCAACTGCCGGTGGAAGAGAAAATCAAACGGGCCGACGTCGTGATCTGGACCGACGGGGCGATGGAAAACCACGTCGCGCAGTGGCGGCGGGTGCTGAATCGGTAGCGCCGTATGCCTACCTGCGGTTCTTTCTCATCGGTCCATACCTGAACGATATGCCGTGGCGGATAAATGGCGCTTGACGTGTGCAAATGTCGGTGCGGTAACTCTTCCACACCATGCAACTTTTCCACTCGCTCGCGGGGAAATCCCTCAGCCGTTTGGTCGCCGTGTTTGTCGGGACCATTCCGGCTTGGGGGATCAGCCATACGCTCAAGACAACCATTCACCATGAAGTTGGCGCTCCGAACTTGGGTGGCAGTTGGAGTGCGACCACGACGACCGACCAGTCTATCGAATGGGGAACTATCCCGATGGAACGCAAGCCGTCGTCCATTCATACTACCCTTGGTATGTGCAGGCCTATGGGATCACCTCACGCACCACTGCGGCGATCTACAATGCCGATGGGAGCAGTTCGGCCATCTATTCCTCCACTGGTCCCAATGCCATTCCCCCTTACACGATCAACCCGGCACTTGCCCCAGTAAACATTCCCTGGCGGAAGTGGAACCGCACTGCCCCGGACAGTTCCTTCACCAACCAGACGACGACTGTGGAATTGCGTCCGATCGCCACTGGAACGGAAACCAGCTCCACCTACGGCTTGTTCGTTGTCAGCGTGGCAGCGACCAGTGCCACCGGGACAGCGATTCCACCCGGCCAGATCACGATCGCGGGCCAGGCCGCGGATGCCCAGGGCAAGGTGTATCTGTCCTACCAGCTCGACGGCGTGTTGCGGACGATTACGCCGACCATCAGCGGCTACACGGACTACGAGTTCAACCTTTCCGTGCAGCCTGCGAAGCTCGTGATCAGCTTCGGCAATCCCACCCCGGCCGAACCCATCCCCGTCTGGGTCAGTGATCGGATTGATGTGTCGGTTTCCCTGGAACCTCCCGTCGCTTCGATTGATCCAGGCACTTACAGTTGGCAGGTGGATGGGACCAAGGTCAGCAAGTTCAATCACTTACCCACCAATGGTGGGCCTGTTTCTTGGACTGATCCCAAAACGGATAGCACAACGTTCACATGGGTTTCTGGAACTGCTCAGGGGTCAATTCAGGGCGTCATCGCACAGGCCAAGGTTAAAGGGCAGTTCCTGCACAGCAGATTAAATTTCTCGGTCACCCGGCCGGTCGTCAGTCCGGTATCGTTGTTCCCTTGTCCCAATCCGGATATTGGTTACCCGTCTGCAAACCCATGGCTTCTCTCTGTCGGTTTAATCGACGGTTGCCCTTCGCCCACGCCGCCAGCGACGGTCCCCGCAGGATTCTTCTCTACCTCCGCATTGGGGCAGAATGTGTTCTGGGTGCAGGTAATTAGTTCGGCACAAGCCACCATTGCCGTTTATCGCGGTTGGAGTGTCACGAGAACTACAACTGGCTTGGACTCCAGATTCCCTTATTCGTCTGATCCGTATACCGATGATTCACCGACTCAGCCGCTCTGGTATCCTCAACCTACGCCACCCGACGTAAATTGGGTGAGGCGAGTGGATAGCTTCTCCACCTTCCTCATGCTTGCCCGCTCGGGGACCAACTTCGCGGTTCCAATCGGACGAGTGGACTGGAACTGGAACGCGATCGCCCAGAAAAACGCAGGTAGCTGGAGTCTCACATACGGCTACAAGAACATTACGTTCAGCCAGCCATCGTCCAGTTGGCCGATGTGGACTAAAACCGCAGAGGGCTCTGAGCTGAACCCGTAATTAAGGTTTCGACTTGTGCGCACAACGAGCGATTTTTCAAAAGCGCAGTGCCTAAGGCCGTGATGAAGGCTAATTCAATCGGGCGGCTCCTGTTGTTTAAGGAGATACTTCAGTCGGTGGGCTTTCGCGTTGTTCGAGTCCTGCTGTTCATTGAACTTTGTAAAATATTGACTGGAGGGGGATGTGTTGTTTTGGCGGCGCCAGTGTTCGATGGCAGCTCGCTTTGGACCGATGTGGAGTCTGCCCAGGCGGTTTCCCAAATCAATCTCGTTGCCGTCGCCACGAATCTCTGGGGGGCAGCGCAAGAACAGTTAGCCGGGAAATTCATTGTCCGGGCGGCCCTGGACAAATCGCGCTATCGCCTGGGCGAGCCGGTTCACCTGTTCTTCTACCGGCTGCATCATTCGACCGAGCACACCGGGCGTCCCAAGGCCTCAGGTTGGGAGATCATCCGGCCCACCGTGGTTGATCGTCAAAATATGCCCGTGCCATTGACTCCAATGGGCCAATGGCACGCCTCGCGTTCAAACCTCTTTTCCACCGGCGGCCGATACTTCCCCACCAATCGGGTGCTGATTGATCATATTGACCTGAGCGAGTTGGTGGTGCTCGACCAGCCGGGAGAATATCTGGTCTATCCGAAACTGCTGCTATTCCTGGGCGAATCCAACGATCCCAACCAGCCCTCGTCGGTTGAACTGGGGCCGATGTCCTTCGAGGTCACGACCAACCGGTTCGAACGGCCCGTGGATGCTCCAGCCAGTGTTTTTGCGGCAATGTATCATCAGAAACTTGATGAGTTGGCCGGCCGCAGCCCGCCGCCTTCGGAACTGGAGCGGGAACTGGCCGCCAAAACCGCCCAAATGATGAAGGAACTTGATGAGCGGGACCGTCCCCTGCTGGAGGACATGGCGGCGGCCCGCGCAGCCGAAGCCGCGAGCAATCAGGCTGCTATGGCAACAGCATTGCCCACCTCATCCCCGGCGAATTCGTCGGAGCTGCCCGCGGAGGCGACTCCGCCAAACCACCACCGGACCTGGTGGGCGCAGGTTTTGCTGGGGGGCCTCCTCCTGCTTCTCCTTGGAGGGAAGTGGCACCGTCGCGCCCGTTGAGCCCACTCGTTCGGAACGAGACCAACGGAGCGCGGACGCCCTCGTCCGCGAGTGCTGCCGGTGCAGGTCGGAGACCCGGAATTCGCTCTCCGCGAAGTTCCCGTTGTGCCAAGAGTTGAGGAGTTTCGGTCGCCTCGTGGGCAGGTTGCCCCTGCAACCCGCTCGGCTTGTGGGGCAAGCCGCCCACAGTTGAAAGTCACCATCTTCCGGAACTTGGGATTCAGGCGGCCGCGCTCTGGTGCGATTTCCTGTTCCGGCTTACGCCTGCACGGCCACCACGACCTCCACGTCGGCCTTTTTGAGTGCCTTCGCAATGTCCGCGGGCACCGGTTTGTCCGTCACCACCACGTCAATCGTCTCCAGGTCGCACAACTGGCTGATCGAGAGCCGGCCGAACTTGGACGAATCGATGCAGAAGATGACCCGGCGGGCCGCGTGGATCATCGCCCGCTGGATGTCGATCAACAGGCCGTGGGAATTGCTGATGCCTTCGGTCGTAATGCCGCCGCAGCTCATGATCGCCACGTCGGCGCGGATCTTCTGGAACGCCTCCACCGCCAGCGGTCCCACCAGGACGCCCAGCCGCGGATAGATCACGCCGCCGGAGACGACCACCTCCAGCTTGTTGGCGGCGGCGAACAGGTTCGCGACGGGCAGGGAATTGGTGAACACCTGCGGGGCCTTGGGCTCCAGGTAGCGGGCGACGTGATAGCAGGTCGTGCCGGCATCAATGATCAGCGGCAGGTTCGGCTGGATGAGTTCCGCGCAGGCCCGGCCGATGGCTTCCTTTTCGGTGAGCTGATGGGTGTCGCGGGTGTTGAAGGTGAATTCATCGGATTTCGGGTTCACCAGCCGGGCGCCGCCGTGGGTGCGCCGGACCACGCCCCGGGTTTCCAGCAGGATCACGTCACGCCGCACCGTGGAAACCGACGTGTCCACGAGCTCGGAAAGTTCGTCCAGCGACGCGAACTCAACCTTGAGCAGGTGATCCTCGATGCGCTTCTGGCGTTCCTCGCCGGTCATGGTGAAACGGTGTGTGGAAGATTTTGGAAGATATTGCAAGAAACGCTTTGACAATCTTTCAGCCTCGGCCTCAACTCTCCTCACTCATGTCGGCTACGGTATCTGCCCCGCATCGTGCGGTCGTCGAGCATTTGGTCCGTCAGGCGGTTTACGCCCGGATGGGCCGGCCGTTGCCGCGGGCTGCCGCGGCGCCCAACGCGCTGATCGTCAACGTGAGCGCCCGGCATTGCCACCTGACGCAGGAGGCCGTCGAGGCGCTCTTCGGCAAGGGGCACAAGCTGACGGTTCACAAGTGGCTCTACCAGGACGGCCAGTTCGCCGCGAAGGAAACGGTGACGCTCGTCGGACCGCGCAGCCGGGTCATTTCCAACCTTCGCATTCTGGGTCCCTGCCGGAATCTCAACCAGGTCGAGCTGGCCTACACCGACGGCATCGCGCTCGGCTATGACCTGCCCCTGCGGAGTTCGGGCGACATCAAGGGCACGATCGGCGGCATGCTGATGGGGCCGGCCGGCTTCTTCGAAATGGATTCCGGCATCATCCGCGCCCTGCGGCACGTCCACATGAGCCCGACCGACGCCGAATACTACGGCGTGAAGGGCGGCGACTGGATGAAGCTCAAGATCGGCGGCCCGTGCGGCCTGACGCTTGACCGGATGCTCGTGCGCGTGGACCCCAGCTTCAAACTCGAGGTCCACATCGACACCGACGAGGGCAACGCCTGCAATCTCCAGCCCGACACCCCGTGCGAGCTGGTGAAGTGATTTTCCTGACTCTCAACATTCAACACTAACGAACAATGAGCGAAGCAATCGGCATGATTGAAACGAAGGGCTTCACCGGCAGCGTCGAGGCAACCGACGCCATGGCGAAGGCCGCAAATGTCACCATCGGCAAATCCATCGCCATCGGCGGCGGCCTGATCACCGTGGTCTGCCGCGGTGACGTGGCCAGCGTGAAGGCGGCTGTGGATGCTGGCAGCAAGGCCGCCAGCAAGGTCGGCGAGCTCGTCGCCAGCCACGTCATCGCTCGTCCGCACGAGGACCTCGGGAAGGTGTTCCTCGGCGAAACCGCCGCGGCCAAGAAGTAACCCGATTTTCAACCTCAACTCTCCAACAGCATCCAATCTATGGCTCAACAAGCTATCGGCATGATCGAGTGCAAAGGCCTGTGCGCGCTTTTCGAAGCCGCCGACGCCGCGCTCAAGTCCGCCAACGTCACCTTCACCGGCTGGGAAAAGGTCGGCTCCGGCTACGTGACCGCGTTCTTCCGCGGTGACGTCGCCAGCGTCAAGGCCGCCACCGACGCCGGTGCTGCTGCCGCCGCCCAGGTCGGCTCCATCGTGGCGGTGCAGGTCATTCCGCGCCCCCACGAAGGCCTCGCCGGCCTCGGCAAGTGGCTGGTGCAGTAATGGACGGATTGCGATTTGCGAATGACGAGCCGGCGGAATCCATCCAGCGCCCGTAATTCGTGAATCCGAGATCGTATTTCGTGAAAGTCCTCATCGCCAACATCGGTTCTACTTCGCTCAAGTGGCGTCTGTTCGATTTCTCGAACGGCGCCGAGACGCTCCTGCACAAGGGCGGTTTTGAGCGTGTGACCGATTATCTCAAGGCGATCGAAGACTGCCTCGCACAGCTCAAGGACGCGAAGGCAATCGCGGACGAGTCCGAGCTCGCCGCGGTGGGCTTCAAGACGGTCATTGCGAAGAACGTGACCGGCTGCTTGCGGCTCGACGAACGCGTGCTCAAGGCGATGGAGGATTACAACGGCCTCGCGCCCGCGCACAATCCGCCCTACATAACCGGCATCCGTCTGTTCGCCAAACGCGTTCCGAGCGTGCCACTCGTCGGCCTGTTTGAGACCGCGTTCTACAAGTTCGCGCCCGAACCGATGATGCGTTACGCCGTGCCGGACGCGTGGCTCGACATCGGGGTCCGCCGCTGGGGTTTCCACGGGGCGAGTCACAAGTTCATCGCCGAACGCAGCGCCGAACTGCTCGGCCGCAAGGATGTCGCCCGTCGTGCGCAGAACCTCTACGTGGACGGCGGCAAGTCGCCCGTCGAAGGCGCGCCGTTCCGCGTGATTTCCTGCCACCTCGGCGGCAGCTCCAGCATCACGGGCATCGTGAACGGCGTCGCCATTGGCAACAGCCTCGGCATGAGCCCGCAGTCCGGCCTGCCGCACAACAATCGTGTGGGCGACCTCGACGCCGAAGCGCTCCCCTACGTGGTGAAGACGCTTGGCTTGTCGATTGAAGAAGCCCAACGGCAGTTCGCGAAGGAAGGTGGATTGAAGGGTCTGGCCGGCGGGCTCTCGAACGACATTCGCGACATCCAGGAAGCCGCGTCGAAAGGCAACGCCAAGGCGCAGCTCGCCCTTGATGTTTTCGTCAGCGAGGCGCGCCGTTGGATTGGCGGTTACTTTTTCCAGATGAACGGTGCGGACGCGATCGTGTTCACCGCCGGCATTGGCGAGAACCGCGCTGAACTCCGCGCTGCGATTTGCGCGAACCTCGACCAGCTCGGCATCGCGCTCGACGCCGAGATGAACGCCGCGACCCGCGCCACCGAAGCCGTTATCAGCGCGGCGAACTCCCGCGTGAAGGTGCTGGTCATCCCGACAAACGAAGAACTCGTCGTCGCCCGCGAAACGAAGCGGCTGCTCGAAGCCGGTAACTGAACACTTTCCAAAACTCACCTCCCAAAACTATGGCTCAGCAAGCAATTGGACTCATTGAAACCCGCGGCCTCGTCGCGTTGGTCGAAGCGACCGACGCCATGCTCAAGGCGGCGAACGTAGAACTCGTCGGCCCCATGGTGCAGGTCGGCAACGCCCTCGTGACCGCGACCGTCGTCGGAGACGTCGCCGCCGTGAAGGCCGCCACCGATGCCGGCGCCCAGGCCGCCAAGGCGATCAAGGGCGACCTCGTCAGCGTGCACGTCATCGCCCGTCCGCATGAGGACGTGGACGCGGTGCTGCCGAAGAAGAAGTAATCAGTCGGTCAGTAGTCAGTGTTCAGCCGCCCTGCGGCTGCCCTCACTGGTTACTGAATACTGATCACTGAACACTCCCTCACCATGTTCCTCGCCCGCGTAGAAGGTTCGGTCGTTTCGACCAAGAAGGAAGCCAGCATGAACGGCCGCAAGCTGCTCCTGCTGCGTCCTCAGCTCGTGGACGACAAGGATCCGACCAAGTTCAAGGCCGGTTCGAACACCATCGTGGCCGTGGATGCTGTGGGCGCGGGCGTGGGTGAACTGGTGATGTTCTGCCAGGGCAGCAGCGCCCGCCTCGCCGCAGGCCTGAAGGAGGCGCCGGTGGATGCCGTGATCATCGGCATCGTCGATACCGTGGATGTGCTGGGGAAGCAGATCTTCAAATCCGGCAACTCCTGATCGAGTTGCCCAGTAATTCCGTGAAAAACGCCAACATCTTCGTGGACGTTGACCTGACGCTGGTGGATGCCAACGGCAGGCTGCTGGAAGGTGCGGGCGAAGCGCTCCGAAGGCTCCAAGCCTCTGGAAGCCACCTGTTTCTCTGGTCATCGGTGGGAGGGGAATACGCTCGACGGGTGGCCGAAGTTCACGGACTGACCGATATTTTTGAGGGCTTTTCGTCCAAGCCCGACATCGTGATCGATGACATGCCGGCGACGGCGCGCGCTGCGTTTGAGTATGACGTCAATGCCGAGCGGTCTTGGCCGGATTTGGCCGACAAGATTTTGGCCAAGCATGTGGATGCAATTTCACGATAACCGCTGGCTAGGACGCCGGCAGAACTGAAGGTTCAAGAGATTTCCATGAGTGCAGTGAACGAATCCCTGATCCGTGATGTGGTGGCCGAAGTGCTCGGCCGTTTGGGTGGAGCGCCGGTTCCGGTCAAGGCCCCGGCGCCTGCGCCCGCGCCCGCGACGGCCGCGCCGTCGTGCGGTTGCGGTGGCAAGGGAGCGGCGACCTCCGCGCCGGGCCTGCGGGGCAAATTTGGCGTCTTCCAGGACGCGAACGAGGCCAGCGCGGCCGCCCACGAGGCGTTTCTCCAGTTGCAGAAGCAGGGCGTCGCAGCCCGCCGCAAGGTGGAGGAAATCGTCAAGACGCTCGCGGAAAAGAACGCCGAGGAATGGGGCCGCATCGAGCTGGAGGAATCCAAGATCGGCCGGCTCGACCACAAGATCGGGAAGTTGCAGATTATCAAGCTGGTGCCCGGTGTGGACTGGCTCCGACCTGACGCCCGAAGTGGCGACCATGGCATTACTCTGGAGGAATATACTCCCTTCGGTGTGGTGGGCGCGGTGACGCCTAGCACGCATTCGATCCCCACGCTCAGCGGCAACATCGTGAACATCGCCGCGGCGGGAAATGCGGTCGTCTTCAATCCGCATCCCAGCGCCGCCCGCTGCGCGGCACTGGCCGTCCGCACCTACAACGAGGCAATCTACCGCGAAATCGGCATCGAGAACCTCGCCACGATCATCGAGAAGCCCTCGATGGAGAGCTTCGCCGCCATGTGCCGGCACGAGGCCGTGCGCCTGCTGTTGGTGACGGGCGGCCCGGGTGTCGTGAAGGCTGCGATGCAGACGGGCAAACGCGCCATCTGTGCCGGCCCGGGTAATCCCCCGGTTTACGTGGATGACACCGCCTGCATGAAGCGCGCGGCCAAGGCGATCATCCAGGGCGCCAGCTATGACAACAACCTCCTCTGCATCGGCGAGAAGGAAGTCTTCGCGCTGGAAAGCATCGCGGACAAGCTGATGGTGCAGATGGAGCAGCACGGCGCGGTGAAACTCACCAGCGCGCAACTCGACGCGCTGACGAAGGCGGCGTTCACCATCACCCCGGGGCAGGGCGGTGGCTGCGGCCACGCCAGCGTGAACAAGGAGTTCATCGGCAAGGATCCCGCGGTGCTGGCCAAGGCCGCCGGGTTGAACCTGCCGGCGGGAACGCAGTTGCTGTTCGCCGAGACCGACGCCAACCACCCGTTTGTCATCGAGGAACAGATGATGCCCTTTGTGCCCATCGTCCGGGTGAAGGATCTCGCGGAAGGCGTGAAGCGATCGCTCGAGGCTGAGCACGGTTACAAGCACACCAGCATCATCCACTCGCACGACCTCGAGGCGCTCACCGAAATGGGCCGCGCGCTCGACACGACGCTGTTCATCAAGAATGGCCCCTGCATGGCCGGCCTCGGCCTGGGCGGCGAAGGTTATCTCAGTTTCTCTATCGCCACGCCGACCGGCGAGGGCGTCAGCAATCCCCGCACGTTCACCCGGGTTCGCCGCTGTGTGATGGTGGACAATCTTCGCATCTACTGAAACTCCCATGCTGCTCGCGCGAGTCGAAGGCAACGTGGTCGCCACCCGGAAACATCCGAGCTTCGAGGGATGGCGCCTCGTCATCTGCCAGCCGATCGCGCCGGACGGTTCCCCCGAGGGCGCGCCGCAGGTGGCCATCGACGCCCACGGCGCGGGTATGCATCAGCGTGTGGTGATTTCCAGCGACGGCTCGGAGGCCCGCAAGGCGGTGAAGGACCCCAAAAGTCCGGCGCGTTGGCTGGTGGTCGGCATCGTGGACGAAAAGGAACCGGGGGTGCCGGTATGAAGCTGGGCGCCGTCATCGGCCGGGTGACTCTCAGCCAGGTTGTGCCCGAGTTGCGTGGGGCCCGCTGGCTGATCGTGTCGCCGTTCACCCGCGAGCATTACCAGCAGGGCACCGAGACTCCGGCCGGCCTCAGCAAGGATCCCAGCCTGGTGGTTTACGATTCGCTCGGTGGCGGCGTGGGGCAGACCATCGGTTATGTCGAAGGCCGCGAGGCGGCCCAGCCCTTCGAGTCATCGCCGCCGATCGACGCCATCAACGCGGCGCTCGTGGACGAGATCTTCTACCATCCCTTCAGCAAATGAGCACGGTTCTCACCGCCAAAGACCTCGAGGACATCATCGCCAAGGGCGGTGATCCCGTGGCCGCTTCCCAGAACGCCATCCTCACGCCTTCCGCCAAAGACGTGCTGCGCGATCTCGCCGGCAAAGCGGCGCGTTCCAAGGCGGTGGCCAGGCCGGCGGCAACAGCTGCGCCCTCGAAGCCCTTGAACTCGAAGAGTCCCAAGGCGGAACTGGAAGCCTACTTCAACTCGCCCGCGGCGCGCGCCCTTAAGGAACAGATCTGCGCGATGGGCCGGCGGCTGTGGGAGCGCGAATACGTGGATGGCAATGGCGGCAACATGGCCATCCGGGTCGGCGAAGACATCGCCATCTGCACGCCCACGCTGGTCAGCAAGGGTTCGCTCAAGCCCGAAGACATGTGCCTCGTGGATTTCGAGGGCAACCAGCTGCTCGGCACCAAGCGGCGCACCAGCGAGATCCTGATGCACCTGCAGATGATGAAACGGCAGCCGAACGCGGTCGCGACCTGCCATTGTCATCCGCCGTATTCGACGGCCTTCGCGGTCGTCGGCGAGGCGCCGCCCACGTGCATGCTGCCGGAGTATGAGGTGTTCTGCTCCGTCGGCGTGGCGCCCTACCGCACGCCGGGTTCACCGGACATGGGCAAGCTCGTCGCCGAGCTGACTGACCAATACAACACCATCCTGATGGCGAACCACGGCGTCGTGACTTGGTCGCACAACAACCTCGAGGAAGCCTACTGGCGGATGGAGATCATCGAGGCGTATTGCCGCACGATCGTGGTCGCCGGCCAGCTCGGAAAGCCGATCCAGACCTTCACCGGGCCGCAGATGAAGGACATCCTGAACATCAAGAAGTCGCTCGGCTTCGTGGACCCGCGCTACGGCATGAAGGAATGCGAACTGTGCGATTCCGGCGAATGGCGGCCGGGTGCGACGTGCGCCGTTCCTGAGCGCGCCGAGGCGGCCGTGGGCTACGATGCCGAGGCGGAAGCCGCGGTGCAGGCGATCACGGACCAGATTCTGGCCCAGATGAAGTGAGCCTCGAAGACCTTTTCCCATGAAAGTTGCAATCATCGGCGGTGGCGGACGTGTGGGTTCCTGCGCGGCATTTGCGCTGCAATGCGGCGGACTCGTCTCCCAGATCCAGATCCTCGACGCCAACAAGGACCTCGCCGATGGCGAGGCGCTGGACCTTCTGCATGGCAGTGCGTTCGCGGGCGACCAGAAGATCTATTCCGGCGACTACGCCCGGGCGGCGGACAGCGACATCTTCCTGATCACGGCCGGACTGCGTCGCAAGCCGGACGAATCCCGCCTCGATCTGATCAACCGCAACGTCGCGCTGTTCGTCGGCATCCTGGAGAGCATCAAGACGGCGGGCTTCCGGAAGGACGCGCACATCTTTGTGGTGTCGAACCCGGTGGACATCCTCACGCAGCTCGCGGTGCAGGGGATGGGCCTGCCGTGGCAGCAGGTTTACGGACTGGGCACGATGCTGGACACTTCGCGCTTCAGCTCGCTGATCGCCGAGGAACTCAAGCTCGCGTCTAAGCAGGTCAAGGCCCTCATTCTGGGCGAGCACGGCGACTCGATGTTGCCGGTCTGGTCGAGCGCGAGCGTGAATGGCCTGCCGCTGGCGGGGCTGACGGAATGCACGCCGTCGTTTCAGAACGCGGTCTTCGAACGCACCAAGGGCAGCGGCGCGGAAGTCATCAAGCGCAAGGGCGGCGCCGGTTGGGCGGTAGGAATCGCCATCCGCGACGTCATCCACGCGGTGCTGCTGAACCAGCGCACGCTGCTGCCGGTCTCGTCGCTGATCCAGGGCGCCTACTTCATCAGCGACATCTGTCTCAGCGTGCCCAGCGTCGTGGGGCGGCGCGGGGTGGAACAGCACGTCGAGATCAAACTTTGGCCCAAGGAACAGATGGCGCTGCAGGCCTCGGCGCGGGCCCTGAAGGAAACCTTGGCCAAGGTAAAAGCCTGAGGAAGCAACCACGGACCATTCCGGAGTGTTGTGTCAGGTGGGCTTGGACTGCTGGTCATTGAGCATTGGAAACTGGTCATTCCCGCATGAAATCCCTCGACGCCAAGCTCGCTGAAATCCGCGCCAACCGTTCGTCGCGCGCCTTCATCATCGCCGATGCCAAGGACGCCGACATGGCGTTCGGCGTGCGGGCACCCGGGCCGCGGAGCTACCTTGCGAAGCGGGGGGCACGTCCGGCGCAGTTCTCGCCCGAGGTGTGGGGCCGCGATGAGTTCGGACACCGCAATTTGCCGGAGTTCCTCGACATCATCCGGGAGGTCACCCACCAGGGCCTCGTGGACATCATGCTGATGTCCGCCTACGTGAACGAGCAGCTCACGATCAAGGAGGGACTTTTCCAGAAGTCCCACGTGACGCCGGCGGCGCGGGCCAACGACACCACCGACGTATGGGCGGTGCGGCACGGCTGCTATACCCGCGAGGCGAGCCAGCCCTTCCGCAGCGCGACCATTGATCACATCCAGTGTGGCGAGGTGGAGTGTGAGCGCGACGGCAGCGCCCAATTTCCCGGCGCCAATCTCGGGCTATACTCCGTCACCTTCGTCAACGAGTTGGAGCAGGATCGCGAGGCGTCGCGCTGGTATAAGGAATTCCGCGAGGAAGCCGAACGGAAGCAGTTCCGGCATTTTCTCGAAATCTTCGATCCGAACGTGTCCAGCGGCATTGCGCCGGAGAAGTTGGGAGAGTTCATAAACGACAACATTCTCCGAATCCTCGCGGGAGTGCCCGAGTCGGGTCGGCCGGTGTTCCTCAAGATCGTCTATCACGGTCCCAAGGCGATGGAAGAGCTGGCGCAATACGATCCGAACCTCGTCGTCGGCATTCTCGGCGGCAGCGCGGGGACAACCTACGATGCGTTCAAGCTCATACACGACGCGCAGAAATATGGCGCCCGGGTCGCGCTGTTCGGCCGCAAGATCAACCACGCGGAGCATCAGCTGGCGTTCATCGAGATGCTCCGGCTGATCACCGACGGGAAGATCTCCCCGGAAGAGGCCGTCCGTGCCTATCACGGCGTGCTGCAGGGCAAGGGCATCAAGCCCGTCCGGCCGCTGGAGGCGGATCTCCAGCTGACTGACCAGGCGATGAGTTACGACGGCGCGGCGACCAAGCGGGCGACCGTCACGGTGACCAACAACCCTCTGGCTACAGCCAAGCCGACCGCGGGGGGCAGTGCCGCAACAGCCGCAGTCGCCACTGACGGGGCGTGGCCCATGCGCGCCGATGGCAGCCCTGATTTCGACGCCATGACTGGCTCGCAAAGAGCGGCGTATCATGAAGTGCGGCTCAGGCGCGTGTTGGGCTGAGCAGCGCAGGAAGTTTCTGCGGCGGAACACTTAATCGCCGGCCAAGCGGCCCCATGCTCCTGCGTCACGGCGGCCCACTCTGCTTGTCCTTTGGCCCGATGGTTGAAAGACAATTTTGGGCGTGCCACTTCCGCGGCCGAGGTCCCTAGTGGAGCCGAACCCGGAGTCACAGGTGGAAGGCCCGCTCCGGACAACGGGAAAGGAACCGCGATGAGACGGCTATTCTACGTGAGCGAAGAGATGTGCGGCGGCGACTCGCTGCCGCCGGAGTTCGACCTCGACGAGTTCTGCGAGGTGCTTCAGGGGAAGCTGGACGATGTTGAGGTCGTTCCGGTCACCGAACCCGAAAGCGGTCGCGAGAACCGCGACCACCAGCTGGTCCCGGAATCGGTCTTCCACGAGGCCTTGGGCGAGTATCTCCAGCGCTGACATTCGTCCGGCGCTCTCTCACCGTTTTGCCATGCGAACGGTGGTGCAACGGGTGTTGTCGGCGAGTGTGACGGTGGACGGCCGGGTGGTCGGGGAAATCGGACACGGGTTGCTGGTCCTGCTCGGAGTTGAGCCGGCCGATACGCCGGAGGATATCGAATGGCTGGCCGTGAAGCTGGTCCAGTTGCGGATATTCGACGACGCCGCCGGGGTGATGAACCGGTCGCTGACGGACGTTGATGGGGGGATTCTCCTGATCAGCCAGTTCACTCTGCACGCCAGCACCCGCAAGGGGACCCGCCCTTCCTGGCACCGGGCCGCCAAGCCGGAGGTCGCGGTGCCGCTCTACGAGGCGTTCCACCGTCGGTTGCACGAGCTGATGAACAAACCGGTGCCGACCGGAGTGTTTGGAGCGGAGATGAAAGTCGCTCTGGTCAACGACGGTCCGGTGACTTTGATCGTGGATTCGAAGTTGCGGGAATGATGATTGGCGGGCGCGGCGTTCCGCCCCAAATTGGCGTCGTGAGCGAGGATATCTTTGATGTTGTCAACGAACGCGACGAGGTGGTCGGCAGGTTTCCGCGCCGCGAGGTTCACCGGCAAAAACTCCGGCACCGGGCGGTGCATGTGCTGGTGTTCAACCGGCGCGGCGAGCTGTTCCTGCAGCAACGTTCACTGACCAAGGACAACTTTCCCGGAGTTTGGGATTCGTCTTCCTCCGGCCATCTCGATTCTGGGGAAGATTATGACCCGTGCACCCTCCGCGAAGTCAGGGAGGAGCTCGGCGTCGAGTTGAGCGCGGTGCCCCGGCGGCTGTTCAAGTTGGAGGCCACTGCCGAGACGGGCTGGGAATTCTGCTGGGTGTATCACGCCGAGCACGAAGGCCCGTTCGTGTTGCAGGAGTCCGAGGTTCGCGGCGGCGGTTGGTTTTCGCTGGAGTCGGTTACAGAGTGGCTGGAGCGGCGCCCGCAGGACTTCGCTGATGCTTTTCACGCCGTGTGGCGCGAATACCGCCGGCTCTGAGGCGGCAGACCGAAATCCCTTCATCTAGGAGCGGCAGTAAATGATGAAGATTCCGTTGGGGCGGCGGGTGGATGCGTTCACACTCACCCCCGTGATTTGGCGCCGTCTAATGCTGTTGCTGTTGCTGGGGTTGTGGCCCGGGAATGTCCGCGCCGAACTCCGGGTGCTGACTTGGAACCTTGGCGGCAACGGCCTGACCAACTGGTCGGTGGACATGCCCCAGGTGCAGGCGGTTGGCCGCATTCTCCGGCACCTGCAGCCAGACGTGGTCGCGCTGCAGGAATTGCCCAATGAAAATCGTGGCTATGCGAATCTTGGGGCTTTCGCGCAGACGTATCTCCCGGGCTTCACCAACTTCTACAGTTCCGGCACCGACGGCATTCTGCGCAGCGGTTTTCTGAGCCGCTATCCGGTGCGTCGGTTCCAAAGCCATCTGGACGGCGTGCCGCTGATCGATTTCGGCAGTTCGGGGCGGTTCACGCGGGATCTGTTTGAGGCCGAAGTCGAGGTGCCCGGATTCCCGACGCCGGTGCATGTGTTCACAGCTCATCTCAAGGCCGGCAGCGACGCCAACAGCATCGCAGTGCGGGCCGCGGAGGCTTCGGCGATCTCGAACCACCTTGTCCGCGTGCTGCCCGCGCTCTTTCCCGGCCGACCATTCATCCTGATGGGTGACTTCAATGAGGATGTCTCGCGGCCGCGGGATGTGGCGCGCAATCCCATTCCGCGGCTCACCAATGCCGCCACGACCCTGGTCATGCTGAACGCGACGAATCCGGTGACGCAGCGGTCGGAGACGTGGTCGTCGCGGTTCTCGCTGAACACGCGTCTCGACTACATCCTCGCGTCCGGCGGACTGGCGGCGACGGCAAGTTCCGCGACTGTGTTCCGGGCCGACCGGGTGAATCCGCTACCCGAAGGAATGCTGCGCGATGACAACGCCACCGCATCCGACCATCTGCCGGTGATGGCCATCTTCGGCCCGGTGACGCCGATCCTGTTCCGCATCACGAAGTTTTCCGAAGAGGCCGGAGTCGTTTCGCTCACCTGGGAGGCGGATTCCGGGATTGGCTACCGGGTGGAAAAGTCCACAGACCTGCGCAACTGGATTCAGGCCACCGCCACGCGGGCGACCAATCGGATGGCGTTCCCAGCGGCCGGTTCGCCGGAGTATTATCGGGTGCTGCGGGTTCAGTGAAGGCACGGGTTGCAATGACCGGTCCAATGCCTAGCCTGCCGGCCCGATTCCGAAGCCTGTGAGCGAAAGCGCAACTACCAGTCCTGTGTCCACCACACCCGAGGTGGGGCAGCGAGTCACCCTCGACATCCATGACCTGGCGTTTGGCGGGGAAGGGGTCGGGCGGATTGGTGAATTCGTGGTCTTTGTGCCGTTCGTCTGTCCGGGAGAGCGGGTGGAGGTGAAGCTGACCGAGGTGAAGAAGAACTTCGCCCGCGGCTTGCTGACCCGGTTGCTCACCGAGGCTCCGGAACGCGTTGAGCCGGCCTGCCGCTACTTTGGCGAATGCGGCGGCTGCCAATACCAGCACCTGGATTATCCGGCGCAGCTGCGGTGGAAACGGAAGCAGATCGCGGATCTGTTCCAGCGTGTTGGCGGCTTCGGATCCACCGTGGTGCAGGAGGTCATCCCGTGTCCGCAGCCTTACGGCTACCGCAATCGAATCTTGGTTCGCAGCCAGTGGAATCGTCCGGCCCAGAAGCTCGATCTGGGATTCATCCGCCACGATTGCGGGCTGGTCTGCGACATCGAATCGTGTGCCATCGCCGAGCCGGCACTCAACGAGGGCATCACCGAATGGCGGCGCAATCCGCCGCCCAAGGGCGGCCTCAAAACAGTTCTGCGGATCCCGGCGGAAGGTTGGGTTGTGCCCGAGCACAGTTTTTTTCAGAACAACTTCTTCGTGCTGCCGGCACTGCTGGCCGCGGTTCGGGCGAGGCTGAAGGACGCAGGTTCGCGCCACCTGATCGATGCCTACTGCGGCGTGGGTTTCTTCAGCCTGTCGCTGGCTGACGCGGTGGATTCGTTCCTCGGGGTCGAACTGGATGCGCCCGCGATCCGGGCAGCCCGGGAGAACCAGAAACAACGAGGCATCACTAACGGCGATTACGTGGCCGGCGACACGGACGCACTCCTGCCATCCCTGCTCAATCGGCTGAACCCGGCGAAGACCGCGGTGCTGCTGGACCCGCCCCGCGTGGGTTGCCGCCCGCCCTCACTTGAAGTTCTTCGCCAAACCGGCCCGGCCCAAATCCTCTACGTCAGCTGCCACCCGGCCACCTTGGCCCGGGACCTGAAATTGCTGTGCGCCGACGGGCGTTACCGCCTCGTGGACGTCCAGCCGGTGGACATGTTCCCGCAGACGCAGCACGTCGAATGTGTGGCGGACCTGCGGCTGGTTGATTCACCCGTTGGGTCGTTGGCTAGCGGTGCTGCGGATCGATGAAGTATAATCCCGGCACCCAGCGGAGGCAGAAGCGGTTCGTGGGCAGGTTCAAGTTAGTGCGTCCGATCAGGATCCCGTAGCCATTGCCGAACGAGAAACCCCAGAACACCCGCACATGGCTTTGATCATCGCTTCCGCCGAAATTCGCCTGTGGCCCAATTCCGCCGCCGCGTGCGCCCAAGGCTGTCAATTCCGGTGGAAGTTGGGAAACCGGCACGGGTCGATTTTGTCCGTTTCCTTCCGATTCGAGCTGTCGAACGGCCCATTGGCGAAGCAATTCGGGGTTGAGTTCGGACTTCACCAAATCCCCGAACTCGGACGGCCCCATTTGCTTGGCGGACCAACTGAAACTCCGGGGGAAGGCGTCGCCACTTCGAAGTGCCGCGGCAATCGCCGCCAACAGCGCTACAGCAACCACCGCTCCCGCGACAGTGATGCCAAATGTTCCGTTCGCTCGGAGTCTCACAATTGGCCTTACGCCGGCACCAAGTCCTCGTCCTCCTTCTTCTCGGTGAGCGAGTCCGAATCGGTGTCGTATTCCAGCGGTGCGAAGCGTTCGGAATTGAAACCCAGTTCCCCCGCCAGGCCGGATTTGAGCGCCGGGTCGCGGGGATTGACCAGTTCCTCGAGCAGCAGGCCGATCTCACCATCCTTTTGACCGCTCTCCGCCTTGGTCAGATTGCCGCGCCCGATATACACGGACCGCACCGTGTAAACGGAATCCTTCTTGGGAAGCTGGGAATACATCTCCAGCGCGAGCGCGGGGAACTCGTCGTTGATGCAGACGACTTTTTGACCTTTGGTGAACATGGAATGTGGGCAGGCTGCCGGTTGGCCGGCGAGCTTACTCGGTGGCGGGTTCCACCCATTTGCCGTGTTCGCGGATGAGGTCCACGAGGCGGTCCACGGCCTCGTCTTCCGGGATGTTGAACTTCACCGGCTTCTTGCCGACGTAGAGGTTGATCTTGTTCGGCGCGCCACCCACGTAGCCGAAGTCGGCGTCGGCCATCTCGCCCGGGCCGTTCACGATGCAGCCCATGATCGCGATCTTCACGCCCTTGAGGTGGTCGGTGCGGGCCTTGATGCGCGCGGTGACGGTCTGGAGATTGAAGAGCGTGCGGCCGCAGCTGGGACAGGCCACGTAGTCGGTCTTGAAGGACCGGCAACCGGCGGCCTGAAGGATGTTGAAGGCGAGCCGCAACGACTGGCCGGCGCCGGCTTCGTTGCGGACCAGGATCGCATCGCCGATCCCGTCGGCGAGGAGCGAGCCGAGGTTTACCGCAGCACGGAGCAGTGCGACGTTGGGTGAGAGGGGAGCGGAACCGAAGCCCAAGCAATCCTTCAGGAGAATGGGATTTCCGCGGCCGAGCTGTTTCAGGCGGACGGTCAGCAAGCGGAAGGCAGTAATCGGGGGCAGGGGCACGCCGTCGGCCACGGTCACGATCTGGGTGTCGCAGTTGATCTGCTCGATCGCCAGCGGTTGCGTGGGATCGAGTTCGAGGACGTTGAGGTCTTCGTAGATTCCCTCCGGCTTCACGTCGGCCTTGGGCGAGATCTTGGGCGCGACCTTCTCGAAAGTGGCCTGCGTGACGACGACACGGACGAGCTGTTCGCCGCCGCACTTCACTTCGCCGAGGGATGTCTCGACGGATTCGCGCCGCTCATAATGGAACGGGTCCCAAGAAACTGCGGAATGCGGAATGGGGAATGCGGAATTGGCCAGCGTCGGAATCTCCGCCAACAGGTCGTTGCAGACGGCGATCTCGCGCGGGCTGTCCTCGGTGAGTGAGACGCGAATGGTGTCGCCGATGCCGTCGCAGAGCAGGGAACCGATGCCGATGGCCGACTTGATCCGGCCGTCTTCGCCCTCGCCGGCCTCGGTCACGCCGAGATGGAGCGGGTAGTTCCAGCCCGGGCCTTCCTGTGCCAGCCGGGCTGCGAGCAGGCGGTAGCACTCGATCATGACCTTCGGATTCGATGACTTCATCGAGAACACGAAGTTATGGAAGTCGTGCTGGCGGCAGATGCGGGCGAACTCCAGCGCGCTTTCGACCATGCCGAGCGGCGAATCGCCGTAACGGTTCATGATACGGTCGCTGAGCGAGCCGTGATTGGTGCCGATACGCAGGGCCCGGCCGAGACGCTTCGCCTCGAGCACCAACGGCGTGAACTTTTCCTCGATGCGCTTCAGTTCATCCGCGTAGGCCTCGTCGGTGTATTCCTTGACCGCGAACTTCTTGGAGTCGGCGTAGTTGCCGGGGTTGATGCGGACCTTCTCGACCCACTTTACGGCCTCCATGGCGGCTTCGGGCTTGAAATGGATATCGGCGACGATGGGCACGAGGCAGCCGCGCAAGCGGAGTTCGCGGACGATGTTCTCCAAGTTGGCCGCGTCCTTCACGGTTGGCGCCGTGATGCGGACGATCTGGCAACCAACGGCGACAAGGTCGAGCGTCTGCTGGACACACGCGGCGGTGTCCATGGTGTCGCAGGTGAGCATGGACTGCTTCACCACCGGGTGCTTGCCCCCGATGACGACACCTCCGCGGGCGGGGTCACCGATGACGACTTCGCGGGTGGGACGCCGCGAATAATTCCAGACGGACGGACAGTAGCTCATGTGCCGGGGCGTATGAACGGACAGGGAATGGGCGCCGTCAACTTTCCGCAGCGTCACCGTCGGCATCTGGCTCAGCCGATAAGCGTCGAAACGAAAACGGCCGCCGTGGTTGCACGGCGGCCGCCGGGGAAGCGGAAAGTGGGCTCAGATGAACTCGTTGACGATCGATTCGAGCAGTTCCTGGCGGCCGGACTGGAGGCCGGAGACCTCGCCGATCTGCAGGGCGTGCTTCTCGCAGTCAGCAAAGCTGGCCTTGCCGGCCTCGATCTTAGCACCGATGCCGCTGTCCCATGTGGCGTAGCGCTGCTTCACGAACTCGCCGATGCGGCCGTCCCTGCGGATGGCGGCGGCGGCTTTCAGGCCACGGGCGAAGGCGTCCATGCCCGCGATGTGAGCGAGGAACAGGTCGTCCAGCTCGAAGCTTTCGCGGCGGACCTTGGCGTCGAAATTCACGCCGCCGGCGGTGAAGCCGCCAAACTTCAGCACGCGGAGCATGGTCTGCGTGGTGAGGTAGAGGTCGGTGGGGAACTGGTCGGTGTCCCAGCCGAGGAAGTAGTCACCCATGTTGGCGTCAATGGAGCCGAGTGCGCCGGCGGCTCCGGCGACTTCCATCTCGTGCTCCATGCTCTTGCCGGCGAGCCAGGCATGGTTCACCTCAAGGTTCAGCTGGAAGTGCTCCAGGAGGCCGTATTCACGGAGGAAGTTGAGGCACGCGGCGGCATCGGAATCGTATTGGTGCTTGGTGGGTTCCTTCGGCTTGGGCTCGATGAAGAACGGGCCCTTGAAGCCGATCTTCTTCTTGTAGTCCACGGCCATGTGCATGAACCGGCCGAGGTGGTCCATCTCTCGCTTCAAGTCGGTGTTGAGCAGCGTGGAATAACCTTCGCGGCCGCCCCAGAAGACATAGCCGGCGCCGTCGAGTTCCTTGGTCCATTCCATCGCCTTTTTCACCTGGGCGGCGGCGTAGCAGAAGACGTCGGCATTGCAGCTGGTGGCGGCGCCGTGCATGTAGCGCGGGTGGACGAAGTTCTGGGCGGTGCCCCAGAGCAGCCTGATGCCGGTGTCCTTCTGGAGCTTCTTCAGCTCGGTGGCCACGGCGTCGAAGTTCTTGTTCGACTCGGCCAGCGTCTTGCCGTGCGGGGCGACGTCGCGGTCATGCCAGCAGTAGAAGGGCGCGCCGATCTTGCTGGTAAACTCGAACATGGCGTGGGCTCGCTGGATGGCGTCCTTGACCGTCCCTTCGCCGGTCTGCCACGGGCGGTTGGCGGTGCCCCAGCCGAACATGTCGCCGCCGTTGCCGCGCATGGTGTGCCAGTAGACCACGGCGAAGCGCATGTGCTCCTGCATGGTCTTGCCCTCGACGAGCTCGGCGGCGTTGTAGTGTTTGAACGCGAGGGGGTTTTTGGATGCCGGTCCCTCGAATTGGATGTTCCCGATTTTCGGGAAGAACGATTTGGCCATAGAAACTGCGGTGAAAGATGCGGAAAAGCGGCGGGACGGTAGGGGTGCAGTCCGGCCTTGAAAAGGAGTGAAATTTCTCAGGTCCGTTGCGCACTTGCCGCGGACGGACAGCGCAAGCCGGATGAGATGGCGAACCGACGGCGGGCAATTCCTAATCAGCCGAGCCGGTAGGTGATCCGTGCCTTGTCCAGATCGTAGGGAGACATCTCGATTTGGACGCGGTCACCTGGCGTCAGCCGGATAAAACGTTTGCGCATTTTGCCCGAGATATGGGCCAAAACGACGTGCTGATTGGGCAACTCGACTCGAAACATCGTGCCCGCGAGCACCTGGGTAATCTTACCCTCCAGCTTGATCGGTTCTTCCATGCTATGGCGTGAAAAAATCCAGCCGGACCTGGTCAATCAGTCGGTCCAAGCTGAAAGCCGGGTCGACAAAAAAACAAAAAACCGGCGCGAACAAGCTCAAAGCTCTCCGCGCCGGTTTTGAAAAATGGGGACTCAGTAACGGTCGCCGCCGCCGTAGCCGCCGCGATCGCCACCGCGACCGCCGCCACCGCCACGATAGCCGCCACCGCCGCCGCCACCGCCGCGATAGCCGCCACCGCCGCCACCGCCGCGATAGCCACCACCGCCACCACCACCGCCGCCGGACCGCTCTTCACGGGGACGGGCGACATTCACGGTGAGCGCGCGGCCGTCGAGCTGCTGGCCGTGCATGGCCGCAATTGCAGCCTGGGCGGCCTCGTCGGTCGCCATGGTGACGAACGCGAAACCGCGGGAGCGGCCGGTCATCTTATCCACCATCAGGTTTACTTCAGTGACATCGCCGTGCGCCTTGAACGCGTCTTCGAGGGCGATTTCGGACGTCTGGAACGAGAGGTTCCCGACGAACAACTTGTTGTTCATGTGATAAACTGCTTCGACTCCGGCTGCTTCCTGACTGTTCCCGACCACCGGGTTTCAAATCGTCACTGAACCAAGTTCACCTGAAGATTCACCAAGACGGAACTGCTCGTTGCCAAACAGGAAGCGCGAAGTTGCCCGGATTTCCAACAAGGGCAAGGATTTACTTGCCAACCTGTCCGGCAGCAGTTGCTTGGTAAAGGTGGTGGTAGGTTCTGGATTCGAACCAGAGAAGGCGTAAGCCAGCAGATTTACAGTCTGCCCCCGTTGGCCACTTGGGTAACCTACCACGGCCAAAACATCCACCCGAAATCGGGCGGGCCGGAATAAAGGCGGAGGCGCGGAGGGGGCTCAAGCGTTTTTTGTGTTTTTTCGCGAATCTTCGAGCGAGTCGAGCTGCGCGAGCCCACTTTTGGCGGAACCGGTTGATTCAATTGAGTTTCGCATGGCATCTGCCGACGGGTTGGGGCACTTCTTCGGACAAATGAATCCGCGTTTTTCCATCATCGCATGGGTGGTCGCCTGGCTCGCCGCCAGCGCACCGCAGGCGGCTATTGAGGTGGCGAAACTGCCACCTGCCGTCATAGGGTCGGTTGACTTTGCCAAAGAGGTCGGCCCGCTGCTGGCGGAGAAATGCCAGTCGTGTCACGGGGCTCGAAAGCAGGAGTCGGGGCTGCGCTTGGATTCGGCGGAAGCGGCCGCAAAAGGCGGGGAGCATGGACCGGCGCTGGTTCCCGGGAAGTCTGCCGAGTCTCTGCTGATTGCGGTGGTCGCGGGCGCCCACACCGAGTTGGAAACGATGCCGAAGAAGGGCGACCGATTGTCAGCGGACCAGATTGGCCGGTTGCGTGCGTGGATTGACCAGGGAGCCAACTGGCCGGCAACCGCGGCGGTCGCGAGTGGGACGCCGAGAGGCAAGGACCACTGGGCATGGAAGGCACCCGTGCGTCCGGCAGTTCCAGCGATGACCAAAGGCGTGGCCCCCGTGGACGCCTTTGTCCGCGCGAAACTTCGGACGACGGGTCTGAAGCCATCAGTCCCGGCAGACCGGGTGACGCTGTTGCGGCGGCTGCACTTCGACCTCACTGGCCTGCCGCCAACACCGGCGGAGACGGACCGTTTCCTTGCCGACAAGTCGCCGGAGGCTTACGCCCTTAAGGTCGAGGAATTGCTCGCTTCACCCCACTTCGGTGAACGCTGGGGCCGCCATTGGCTGGACGCCGCGCGTTACGCCGACAGCGACGGCTTCGAAAAAGACAAGCCGCGGTTCGTGTGGGCCTATCGCGACTGGGTGGTGAACGCGCTCAACCGCGACCTGCCCTACGACCAGTTCATCACCGAGCAACTCGCCGGCGACCTGCTGCCCAGGGCGACAGACGACCAACGGGTGGCCACCGGATTCCTGCGGAACGCCATGCTGAACGAGGAAGGCGGGGTGGATCCCGAGCAGTTCCGCACCGACGGGCTGATCGACCGGATGGACGCGCTCGGAAAGTCGGTGCTCGGCATCACGATCCAGTGTGCGCAATGCCACACGCACAAGTATGACCCAATCACCCAGGAGGAGTATTATCGGCTCATTGCGTTCCTGAACAACGACCACGAATCGAGCCGGATCCATTACCCGCCCGCGCAGCAACTGCTCGTGGGCGATCTGACGCGGCAGATGCGCGACCTTGAGGAAGGGCTTCGGCACACGACACCCGACTGGGAACAACGGATGGCGGCGTGGGAAGATTCGGTGAAGGACAACCAACCCGAGTGGCAAACCGTGCCGGCGGTCAACACCGGCGACAACGGCGAGCGCTTCTACCACTACGCCGACGGCTCCATCCGCGCCGCCAGCTACGCGCCGACGTTTTGGACCGCGCATTTCCGAGGCACCAACGCGCTCAGGTCCATCGCCGCGTTCCGGCTGGAGCAGTTTCCCGATCCCAACCTGCCTTCCGGCGGCCCGGGCCGCTCGATCAAGGGCATGGCCGCCCTCAGCGAGTTCAAGGTCGAAGCGGTGGACGCCACGAACCCGACCAACAAGGTGAAGGTGAAGTTTGTGAAGGCGACCGCCGACTTCGCCAACGCGGAGAAGGCGCTGGAACCGGAATTCCAGTCCGAAAGCCGCAACCGGAAGGACGGCGACAAACGCACCTACGGGCCGGTTGAACACGCGATCGACGGCAAGGACGACACCGCCTGGGGCATTGATGCGGGACCGGGCCGGCGCAATGTGGCCCGCAAGGCGGTGTTCGTGGCGGAGAAACCCGTGGAGTTTCCGCAGGGCGCAATCCTGAACTTCGAGTTCCACCAGAAGCACGGCGGCGACAATTCCGACGACAACCAGAACCACAACCTCGGCCGCTGGCGCGTGAGCGTCACCAGTGTCACGAACGCCGTGGCCGATTCCGTGCCTGACTCGGTGCGGCAAATCTTCCGGACTCCGCGCGGACAGCGTTCGCCGCACCAGGTGGCGGCGGTGTTCAGCCACTGGCGGACGACAGTGCCGGAGTTCAGGGAGACGAACGAAAAGATCGAGGCGCTCTGGAAAAAGTGGCCCGAAGGCACAGCCACGCTGGTGCTGGCGGCCAAACGCGGCGAAGGCCCCGGTGAAGAGCTGCGGCCCACCCAGGTCTTCAAGCGGGGCGACTGGCTCAAGCCGGGCAAGGAAGTGACGTTCGGCACGCCGGCGTTCCTGCATCCGTTGCCGGACGGGGCCGACGGCTCGCGCCTGACGCTCGCCCGATGGCTGGTGGACCGGAAATCACCGACCACCGCCCGCGTGGCGGTGAACCGTGTGTGGCAGCAACTCTTCGGCACCGGTCTGCTCGAGACGCCGGAGGACTTCGGCACGCAGTCCCCGGCGCCGTCGCATCCGGAGCTGCTCGATTGGCTGGCGTGCGAATTCATGGAGCCGACCTTCAACGTCGGCGGTGCGAAGTCGGCGGTGCGGAACTGGTCGCTGAAGCAACTGCTCCGCCTGCTGGTGAACTCCGCCACCTACCAGCAGAGCAGCCGCGTCACGCCACAATTTCTCGAAAAGGACCAGTTCAACCGCCTGCTGGCGCGCGGGCCGCGTTTCCGGGTCGAGGGTGAGGTGGTGCGTGACGTGGCTTTGGCGGCCAGCGGACTGCTCAATCCGGCCCTGGGCGGCCGCAGTGTCTATCCGCCGGCACCGGAGTTCCTGTTCCAGCCTCCGGCCAGCTACGGGCCGAAAGTCTGGACGGAAGAGAAGGGCGCCGACCGCTATCGGCGCAGCCTCTATGTGTTCAAGTTCCGCAGCGTTCCCTATCCGGTGCTGGCCAGCTTTGACGCCCCGAACGGCGATTTCTCCTGCGTCCGCCGGCCGCGCTCCAACACGCCGCTCCAGGCGCTCACGGCGCTGAACGAAACCCTCTTCATGGAATCGGCCCAGGGATTGGCGCGCCGGGCGCTGACCGAAGGCGGTCGAACTGATGACGAACGCCTTGCCTATGCCTTTCGCCGGGTGCTGTCGCGTCCGCCGACCAAGGCCGAACGGGTCGAACTGAAGGGCCTGCTTGAACGTCAGCGCCAACGCATCGGCGAAGGCTGGGTCAACCCGTTTGAACTCGCCACCGGTCGGAACGAGGCGCCGAAAGAGCTTCCGCCCAACACCACGCCGGCACAGCTGGCGGCCTACACGGTGGTCAGCCGCGCCCTGCTGAATCTCGACGAAGCCATCACGAAGGAATAGCCATGAACCGTCTCACCCACCTCGAACACGCCCTCGCCGAGCAGCGCCGGGCCGTTTCGCGCCGCTGGTTTTTCAAGGACTGCGGCGTGGCCCTCGGCAGCATCGCCCTGCATTCCCTACTGGCCGACCGCCTGGCCGCCGCGCCGAAGCCGCCTGCGGCGGTGAATCCGCTGGCGCCGAAGAAGGGGCATTTCTCCGGCAAGGCCAAGCGCGTCATTTACCTGTTCATGGCCGGGGCGCCCAGCCACCTGGAATTGTTCGACCACAAGCCGCAGCTTGCGAAGTTCGATGGCACGCTGCCGCCTGCGGAGCTGCTCAAGGGCTATCGGGCGGCCTTCATCAACCCGAGCAGCAAGCTGCTGGGACCACGCTTCAATTTCGCCAAGCATGGCCGGTGCGGCATGGAGCTTTCCGAACTCGTCCCGCACCTGGCCGGCGTCGCCGATGACATCACGCTGATTCGCTCGATGCAGACCGACGCGTTCAACCACGCGCCCGGGCAGATCATGATGAACACCGGCTCGCAGCAGTTCGGCCGGCCGAGCTTCGGCGCCTGGACGAGCTACGGCCTCGGTTGTGAGACGCAGGACCTGCCCGCCTACGTCGTGTTCAGCACCGGCAGCAAGGGCACCAGCGGCGGCGCCAGCAACTGGGGCTGCGGCTTCCTGCCCACCGTCCACAACGGCACCCTGTTCCGCACCGGCGGCGACCCGGTGCTTTACCTCTCCAACCCGCGCGGCGTGGATGACGCGATGCAGAAGGATACGCTGGAGACGATCAATCGGCTCAACGCCCAACGCCTGGGCACGATGGGCGATCCAGAGATTGCCGCCCGCATCAGCGCCTACGAGATGGCTTACCGGATGCAGCACGTCGCACCCGAAGTCATGGACCTTTCCCAGGAACCCGAGTCGGTCCGCGCCCTTTATGGCGCCGAACCCGGCAAGCCGACCTACGCCAACGCCTGCCTGCTGGCGCGCCGGCTGATCGAGAAAGGTGTCCGCTTCGTGCAGATCTTCCACGAATCGTGGGACCAGCACGGCAACCTGAAGGCCGACCTCAAGCGCAACTGCGAAGTCACCGACCGGGCCAGTGCTGCGCTGGTGAAGGACCTGAAGCAGCGCGGGCTGCTCGACGACACCATCGTCATTTGGGGCGGCGAATTCGGCCGCACGCCGATGGTGCAGGGCGGTGATGACGGGCGCGACCATCATCCCAACGGGTTCAGCTATTGGGTGGCCGGCGGCGGCTTCAAGCCGGGTCTGACCTGGGGTGAAACCGATGAGCTCGGGTTCAATGCCGTGCGCGACAAGGTCCACGTCCACGACTTCCATGCGACCCTGCTGCACCAGCTCGGCTTCGACCATGAGAAGCTCATCTACCGCTTCAACGGCCGTGATTACCGCCTGACCGACGTGTTCGGCGAAGTGGTGAAGGGCCTGTTGGTGTGAAGACTTGAGGGCGCGATTCTCCGCGTGGCAGCGCCGCGGTTCATCGCTAATGTCCGCGCGTGCAGAGCTTGGCGGAACAGTTGGAGGGCGCCGCATCACCGTTGAACTCGGTGATGATTCCCGACCTGTGGCAACAGCAGGCAGTCGCGGCGCTTCGCGCGGGAAAGGACGTGGTCGTCCAGGCTCCCACGGGCGCGGGCAAGACGCTGGTTTTCGAAAGCTGGTCCAATCAGGGCCGGCCCAAGGGACAGGCGATCTACACCGTCCCGACCCGGGCTCTGGCCAATGACAAGCTGGCCGAATGGCGGGCGCGCGGTTGGAACGTCGGCATCGCGACCGGCGACCTGGCGGAAAACCTCGAAGCGCCGGTGCTGGTGGCGACCCTTGAGACCCAGAAGAACCGCCTGATCCGCGGGGACGGACCGTCACTGCTGGTCATTGACGAATACCAGATGCTGGGCGCCGAGGACCGCGGTCTGAACTATGAGCTGGCGATGGCGCTGGCGCCGGCGAAGACCCAGTTACTGCTCCTGAGCGGCTCGGTCGCCAACCCGCATCACATCGTGAAGTGGTTCGCCCGGCTGGGACGCGAGGCGGTGCTCGTGCGCCACGAGGTCCGGCCGGTGCCTTTGGAAGAGGTCTTCGTCCACGAACTGAGCTTTCACCTGCCCAAGGAGGTCCGCAGCCACTGGGCGCGGGTTTGCTGCAAGGCACTCGGGGAAGGCCTCGGCCCGGTGCTGCTGTTCGCGCCGCGCCGGCAGTCGGCGGAGACCATCGCCGCGGAACTCGCCCGGCAGTTGCCGAATCCCAATCCGCTCCAGCTGACCGACGAACAGAAACACCTCGTCGGTGCCCACCTGGCCATGCTGCTGAAGTCCCGCGTGGCCTATCACCATAGCGGTCTCAGCTACGCGGCTCGGGCCGGAGTCATTGAGCCGCTGGCCAAGGCCGGGCAGTTACGGGTGGTCGTGGCCACGATGGGACTCGCCGCCGGCATCAACTTTTCCCTGAGGTCGGTGGCGGTCACCGCCCACACGTTCAAACGGGACGGGCAGGAAGTCCCGCTGCGGCCGGATGAGATCCTCCAGATGTTCGGCCGCGCCGGCCGGCGCGGACTCGACGACACGGGCTACGCGCTCGTCGATCCCGACCAACTCCGGATGCGCGACGGACAACCGGCGTTCCTCGCCCGGAGCAACATGGTGGACTGGAGTGCCCTCCTGGGGCTGATGCATGCCGCGGCGGAGCAGGGGAAGCGTCCCTTCCACGAAGCGGTGCGCGTTCAGGAGCGCCTCTTCACCACCAAGCCGATCGTGCTCGGGGTCGAGAGCTCGCTGAAAAATCCCGACGTTCCCTGCGGCCTGCACACCGATGCGGAACGGGCCCGGCATGTCCGTCGGAAAACCCGCGAAATGCTCAACTCGCGTGGCGAATGGGAACGGTATCCGCAGCTTTCCGACCGCCGACTCGCAGATATCCAAGTGCCGCGCTATGCGCAGTCCGGAGGCGAGCCAGCGGCCCAGGAATCCGCCGAGCCGGCCGCCTTGGAACCGGTGTCCATTCTGCCGGAGTTCGAAGTGCGGCTGGCCCCGCTGTTGCAGGACCGTCAGAGCCTCGAGCGCATCGAGAAGGAGGAACTGATCACGCTGGCGAGCGGAGACCTTGGGCGTGCGCTCAAGGTGGCCGAGCGCTTCGGTGAGGACGGGGTTCAGCTGTCGCGTTGGATTCGCAAGCTTACCAACTGGAACGGCCGCGAAACCCGGGTGTCCGTCTGGCGCGAACTGGTGGCGCCGTTGGTGGAACGAGCCTTCCGGGAACAGCGGCTGCCGGTGGTCCGGTTCATCGAGGAACCGCTGCAGATCCTTGCGCTGGTTTCGCTAGGTGAACAGACCACAGGCGTGCCCGTGGACCGCCACGGAATCGCCCTGTTCAAGCCGCGCGAACGGGAGGTTCCTCCCGAGGACTGCGCGTGCTGCTCGCTGCGGCAGACTTGCCGAAACCTGCCGTCGGCGACGGGCACCGCACTGCTGTGGCGCCGGCTGAGGTTGGTCGAAGCCGATGGTCGCCCGACGTTGCGCGGGCGAATGGTCAGCTTCTTCACGGGCAGCGACGGGTTGGCCGTGGCCGCCGCGTTGGAGGATGTCAGCTATCCGCTGGAGGACCTTGTTTACGACCTCGCCAATCTCGATGCCGGATTCCGGTTCGCGGGACCGGAAGACCGGTTTGGCGGGCGGTTGGCGGTGGCCTGCCGGCAGGCATTCGGAAACGTCAACGTGGCCGGCTACCTGGAGAACGGGCTGCCGCCGAAGTATGGCACGGGTGCCGAAATCGTCGTGCAGTCCGTGCACCGCAATCCGGTCAGCAAACACCGCTTTTCCAATGACTTCCTCGGCGACGGCGACATTGACCGTGTAATCATCGAATGGCGCAGCCTGCTGCGGCAGATCGTGCATTCGCAGGAGCTGTCATGGGACCGCTGGACGGCCCTCCAGAAACTCGCGAAGACCATCCTCAACGAGACCGAGTCCCCCACACTGACCGACTTTCCGCCGCTGGAGCCGACCCAGACGCGCCGGGTGGATCACCGCTTGAAGTTTCGCCGGCACTGAGGCGTCCGTTGCCCCCAAGTTGCGACTAGGATTTCTCAACGGCGGGTTGGATTTCCCCGGGACCCGGAGCATTGTTACTGGTATGTCCTGTTCGTTCCCTTCCCGCCGTCTCCGGTGGGCCGCCCGGATGGCGGTGGGCACTCTCGTTTCGGTTTTCCCGGCGCTGGCCGCCGCCAAGGTGGATT